>WNFE01001564.1_pt1 | contig 19066 bp, 21 predicted proteins | sample 5400451 | NCBI WGS metagenome assembly WNFE01 (sample SAMN13153344, study PRJNA577476) | soil metagenome | isolation source: 200 cm saprolite under Douglas fir tree site 2 hole 2 | place: USA:California | collected 2015-04-18
TCGTGGGCAGCGCGCTCCAGGTCATGAAGGACAAGGGATTCATCGCGAACCTCGAGGCCCAGCTTCCCCCGTTGAAGGGATCGACCGGCCTCGCCCACACGCGTTGGGCGACCCATGGCGCGCCGTCGAAGGTGAACGCGCATCCGCACGTCGACTGCACCGGCAAGATCGCCCTGGCCCACAACGGGATCATCGAGAACTACGCCAGCTTGCGCGAAAAGCTTCAGGCCCGCGGCCATAAGTTTGTGAGCCAGACGGACACGGAGAGCCTGGTCCACCTCATCGAATCGTATTACGACGGCGACCTGGAGGCCGCGATCCGCCAGGCCCTCGGCGACGTCCGCGGGTCGTACGCCATCCTGGCCGTCCACGCGGACGAACCGGGCAAGGTGATCGGCGCCCGGAACGAGAGCCCGCTCGTCGTCGGCATCGGCGCGGACGAGAACTTCCTGGCTTCGGACGTGCCGGCCCTCCTGCGATACACGGACCGTGTGGCGTACGTGATGGACCGCGAGATGGTCGTGATCACCCCGAAAGGCGTGACGATCAAGGATCTCGAGGGCCACATCGTGAAACGCGAGCCGCAGCGCATCACGTGGTCTCTCGAGGACGCGGAGAAGGGAGGCTTCGAACACTTCATGCTGAAGGAGATCCACGAGGCGCCGCAGGCGATTCACGAGACGCTCCTTGGCCGCCTCGCGAACCTGGAAGTGGACGGCTTCCTCAGCGAGGGCGTGACGAGCGTCAAGCTCGTGGCCTGCGGCACATCGTACCACGCGGCCCTCGTCGGGAAGTACGTCATCGAGGAGCTCGCGCGGATCCCGGCGTCCGCGGAACTTGCGTCAGAGTACCGATACAGCCAGGGCGCGACGGAGCGGCCGCTCGTCCTCCTGATCTCGCAGAGCGGCGAGACCGCGGACACCCTCGGTGCGGCGCGGGAGGCGCGTCGCCGCGGCTGCAAGACCCTCGCGATCTGCAACGTCATCGGCTCGAGTCTCTCCCGCGAGGTCGACAAGACGATCTACACACGGGCGGGCATTGAGATCGGCGTGGCTGCGACGAAGACGTTCATCGCGCAACTCGTCGTCCTCTACTTGATTGCGTTGAAGCTCGGCCAGGACCGCGGGACACTCGGGTACGACGAGCTCGACCGCCTGAAGGATCAGCTGCGGTCCCTCCCGCGGGCGGCGCAGTATGTGCTGAACAAGGCGGACGAGATCCGAGCCCTCGCCCAGAAGTACGGGGCCGATGCGAAGGACATGTTCTACATCGGGCGCCACGCGAACTACCCGGTCGCGATGGAAGGGGCCCTGAAGATCAAGGAGATCTCGTACATCCACGCCGAGGCGTACGCGGCGGGAGAACTGAAGCACGGACCGCTCGCCCTCCTGACGTCCTCGACGCCGGTCATCGCGGTCGTGGCCCAGGACCCGACCTACGAGAAGATGCGATCGAACGTGGGCGAGGTGAGCGCGCGCGGCTCCCCCGTTCTGGCAATCGGCACGGAAGGAGACAAGGAGCTCCGGAAGTTCGTCGACGACGTGATCGAGATTCCATCGCTCCCATGGATCTTCTCGCCCGTCCCGGTCAGCGTGGCCTTGCAGCTCTTCGCCTACGAAGCGGCGCGGATCCGCAACTGCCCGATCGACAAGCCGCGGAACCTCGCGAAGAGCGTGACGGTCGAATAGGACCACGGGCGGGCGCAGGAACCTTTATCGAGTCTCCATCGCCATCCCGACCTCGGAGGGAGTTTTTGGACGAGCCCAGCCGGAGTCCGCCGGAATTGCAGTATCAACCGCCGCCGATGATGCCACCGCCACGGCGGCGAGGAGGCATTTCCCCAAACAGCCTGGTCCTGGTGGTCGGGTTGTTCATTGGCGTGCTCATCTTCGCGGGGACCCTGTCGTTTCACGCGACGCTCCTGATTCCCGTCCCGTGCACCGGGTGCACCCCGACCACCGACCCCGCGCTCATCGCCTATCGGGACACGATCCGGATCCTCGCCTGGGTGTCCGTGGTGACGATGGACTTGGCCGTGTCGTTCTCCGTCGCGATGGCCTGGATCGCGGGTGGATCTCGAGGCGAACTCTCGGAGGGGACGCGACGGGGGATCTTCCTCTTTGCGACCGTCTTCCTTGTGGTGTGGCTCGTCTTCTCTTGGGCCCAGTACACGATCTTCCGAGGCATCATCTCAATCCCGTGATCGAACCGGTACCGCGAGGAGTGCGTTCGAACTCCTATCGGGCAGGCTCCGGCACATCGACGTAGGTCGCCCGGACGACTTCCGAGTCTCGCCAGCCGCCTTCCAGAGGCAGGACAGGCCTCGTCTCGGATAAGTGGGACGATCATCGACGGGCGGCGGTCTGGATGAACTTGATCACTTTGATCCCCTTGATTCGGCGGAGTTGGGCGATGAGCTCCTTCAGCCGGGCGGTCGATCCTTCCGCGACGAAGATCTGAAGGCACTCCGCTTCGTCGAGGTGGGTGTGAAGCATCGTGCGGATTTCGTCGAAGCGGTGTTGGAGCATCGCGAGGTCCGCGCGTGGATTCCCCTTCTCGTAGATGACCGCGAGGATGACAGAGGCTTCACCACCCTCTCTGCCCCATTCTGTGACGTCGATGAACTCCCGCAGCGCCTCGCGGACCGCTTCGCTCCGACTGCGATACCGGCGCCTCTGGGCCACGTCGTCGAGGCTCCGGAGAATCGAGTCGTCCATGCTAACGCTGACGAGTCCAACCCGCGACACCGCCGCTGGGGCAGACGTCCTCCAGGTTGCGAACCTCGGGGTTCGATTGGATCACGTCCCGATTTTGGAAGACGTCAGTTTCCGCGTAAGGAGAGGGACCACGCTCGCCATCGTCGGCCCGAACGGCGCCGGGAAGACGACCCTTTTCCGCGTCCTCCTCGGGCTCGTGCCACACACCGGGACGGTCACCTGGTCCGAGCCTGTTCGGATCGGATATGTTCCGCAGAACTTCGTGGTGACAGATGTGCCGATCACCGTCCGCGACTTCCTCGGCCTCAAAGGCGGGGCGGGCTTCGAAGAGTCACTCGCCGCGGTCGGTCTCGGAAGCGCGGTCCTCCCGAAGCGGCTTGACGTTCTGTCGGGAGGAGAGATGCAGCGCGTCCTCATCGCATGGGCCGTCCTCGATCGGCCGAATGTCCTCCTCTTCGACGAGCCGACCGCCTCGGTAGACATCGGCAGCGAAGACACGCTCTATGAGAGCCTCAACCGCCTGGAGAAGGAAACGAACATCACGGTCTTTCTGATCACGCACGATATCCACATCGTCTCCCAGTATTCCGACGCGGTCTTGGCCCTCAATCGGACGGTCCGATTCTTCGGCGCATCGAGCCGATTCTCGGAGCCCGATCTCTTGATGGAAATTTTCGGGAGCGGTGCGGGCCTCGCCGAGCACAAGCACGACTTTGGAGTCCGGGGATTCCGATGACCGAATCGGCGGCATACAGCCTCGTCGCGGGGGTCTTCATCGGGTTCGCGGCGGGCTACGTCGGATCCCTCATGGTCCTGAAGCGGATGGCCCTCGTCGGCGACGCACTCTCCCACGTCGCCTTGCCCGGCCTTGCCCTCGGAATCCTGTTCAACTTCAATCCGTTCCTCGGTGCGTTCGCGTTCCTGTTCGCCGCGGCAATCCTTACGTGGTACATCGAAAAGACGACGCGGTTGTTCCCCGAATCAATCGTCGGCGTGTTGTTTGTGACGGCCCTCGCCGTCGGGATTCTGATCACCCCGCAGGTCGACCTCTTGGAAGCGCTCTTTGGCGACATCACGACGGTCACTCTGGGGGACGCGCTCCTCGCGGTCGCGATTTCGGTTCTCGTCGTCGTCGTCTCGCGGCTCGTGTACCGGCGAGTCGTCCTGAGCATGCTGTCCGAGGAACTCGCCCGGTCGACCGGGGTCAACGTGGCCCTCGTCAACTTCGTCTATCTGCTTCTGGTGACCGTCGTCGTCGCGGTCGGAATTAAGATCGTCGGTACAGTCCTCGTTGGGGCACTCGTCATCGTGCCCGCCGCCGCGATGAAAAACGTCAGCCGAAGTCTCTCCTCCTACGCGCTGCTCAGCGGTCTCACCGGGATCGCGAGCGCTGGGTCCGGAATCCTCCTGGCCAATTACCTCCGTTTGCCCGCGGGGCCGCTCGTCGTGACAGTTGGGACCGTGATCTTCGCGGGCGCCCTCGTTGCCGGATGGATCGCCTCCCGATCTTCGTCTACGGCCCCTCGCTCTTGACGGTCACTCGCTCCGTCCAGCGTCGCGGTCCAGCTGCCGGTCCTCGCACTCGGCGAGAGAAGGGATGAAGACGCCCGCTTGACCGTTTCTCTTGCGTGGGACATGTCGTCTCGCCTGTTCGAAACGCGCAGACGATGACGCCACCGTCAGGGCGGAACCCCGGCGCCCGCGTGACGCAGCGCCTGCCTGCCCTTTTATCCGAGACGGTGCTATTTCCACACGACTTCGGGATGGAAAGATGGTCGACGATACGAATCTGGATGTCGCGATTCACCACGTCGAGCGGGTTCTCGCGGACCAGCTGAATTCCGTGAACAGCCTCTCCAACAAGGCGAGTGTCGCGCTCGGCTTCGTCGTCACCGTGTTCGGAGCGCTCTTCAGTCTGAGCCGCGACGCAGTTCACGCGCACCTGGTGGCGGCGCTGTTCTCGGCGGGATTCCTCGTCGTCTCGGCCATCCTGTTATCCTCATCCTACTTGGTGACAAGGTACGATGATCCACCGAATCCAGTCGAGCTGCTTCGACTCATCGACGAGGATCCGGAGCTTCTCAAGAAGACCATACTCGCGCACCTGGCGCAGGCCCATACCAGGAATGAAGGAACGATATCCGAACGGTTTCGGTATTTGAACGAAGGAATCCTTCTTTTTCTTATAGGCGTGGTCGTATTCATTGTCGGGGTCGTGTTCACGTGAGCGGCGAAAGCTCGAGAGACCGGAAAAAGCGGTCTAACCCGGGGCCTGAGACGAACGATCCGTTCGAGATCCTGGGGGTAGACCGGTCGGTCGACCTAAGCAATCCTCTGGTCAAAGGGAGCAAGGCGAGAGCGACTTCGAAGAAGCCCCACCTCGCGAACGATTGATCGGAAACGCAATTACAGCCTTCCGTTTCTCGCGGACGCTCGTCGATCGGGAAAACGTTCAGAGAGACCGAAGCCGCTCTGAGGTATTCGAGGAGCTAGCGGCGGATGATGCTCCCCGCATCCCGCGTGGTCGGATCCGACGGAACCGATGCGAGGCCGCCCGCGGCGGGCGCGGGCATCGGCCGTTCACCCCGTGTGACCACGTACGCGCCGAACAGAATGAGCGCTCCACCCGCCAAGGTAAATACGTCGAGCGGGTCTCGCAGAAAGAGGAAGGAGAGGATGGCGGCCACGACGACCTCGAGCAGGATCAGGAGGGCGGAGATCGTCGGGGAAATGGTGCGCATGCTCGCCACATACAAAGCGAGTGGCGTGAACGTCGGGACGAGCCCCAGGTACGCGATTCCGAGCCAGCCGCTCCCAGCCGATGGGAGGGGCCATCCCACGAAGACCAACGGAATCGCCGCCAGGAGCGCGGTGGTCGCAAGGATTCCCGCGGACAACGCCATATAATCCCCGCCGCGGTCCACCATCTTCTTCGCGCCGACGACGTAGAACGCCCACACCACGCCTGCGACGAACACGAGGAGGTCGCCCGCGAACTGTCCACCCGCGAGGGACGCGGGATCGAGTCTCGTCGCGACCACGACGACGCCGAAGGTCCCGATCAGGATTCCGGTGACCTTCCATCGAGTCATCGCCTCTCGAAAGAGCAGGACCATCAAAGCCGGGATGATAACCACGTTCACGTTGACCAGGAGCGCGGTCTTCGACGCGGTCGTCAGGACGATCCCTTCGTTCTGGAGCTCGAATCCGATCGCGTTGATCGCACCGAGGACCCAGACGAGAGGCTCCCGGAACACGCGGAGATCCAGACGACGCATCGCTGCGAGGACCGCCATTCCCAGGAGCGCGCCGATCGCCATCCGCGCGAACGTCAGGAACAGCGGGTCGACCGTGCCGACGGTCAACTTGGTCCCGGGGAATGACGTGCCCCAGAGGACGCTCGCGAGCAGGATGAGGACGTAATCTCGGCGCTGGGAAGCCATCACGAAGCCCGAGGCCTGACGCCGGGATATGGGTTTCGGCTGAACCGACACACGAAATCCGGGCAGCACTCGCGTCGAGGTTCATGACACGCAATCCAGTTTTCTGGCGCGCCAAAGGCCGCCGTCCTTTTTCGGATGTCGACTTCGTGGTCGTCTTCATCGTGTCCGAGAATTGGTGGCTCCGTGTTGCGGCGTCTCCGGTGGAGCTTCCAGAAACGTTTATGATAGCTCACCGATACGCCGCGTCTCGGATGTTCGAACGGCCCCGCGGGACCAACGACTGGGGTCCCGAGGACATGGCGAAGCGACGCTTCGTCGAGTCGCGATTCATCCAGCTCGCCGAATCGTTCGGCTTCCGCGAGGTCTCGACCCCGACGTTCGAGAGCCTCGACCTCTTCACCGCGAAATCCGGTTCCGCAATCGTCCGCGAACTGTATGCGTTCAAGGACCAGGGCGGCCGGGACCTCGCCCTCCGGCCGGAATTCACGGCCTCAATCCTCCGGTTCTACGTCTCTGACCTACGGAGCCGACCAAAGCCAATCAAGGTCTACACCACGGGGAACGTCTTCCGGTATGAGGAACCGCAGAAAGGCCGCTACCGCGAGTTCTTCCAGCTGAACGCCGAGATCATCGGCGGTGCGACGCTGCCCTCGGACGCGGAAGTCCTTGCCCTCGCAATCGGCACGATGCGGGCGATCGGGCTGAAGCAGGTCAAGGCGCGGATCGGGAACATCGGAATCCTCCGCGGATTCCTGCCGTTCGCCCCGGCGGACCAGGCCGTCGTCTTGCATTCCCTCGACAAACGAAACTTCCCGATGTTGGACGCGGAGCTCGATCGCCTGGGTCGGCCGGATCTGTCGAAGGCGCTCCGGCAACTCGTCGAACTCTCGGGGGACGTCTCGATCCTCGACCAGGCGGCGAAAATCCTCGGGAGCGAGGCGGGCGCGGGTTTCGAGTACCTCCGGAAAATCGCAGACCTCCTCGACGCCTACGGCGTCTCCCAACAGGACTACGCATTCGACATGGGCGTCGTCCGCGGCCTCGACTACTATACCGGAATGGTCTTCGAGATCGATTCCCCAAATCTGGGGGCGGAGAAGCAGGTCGGCGGTGGCGGGGCGTACAACCTTGCGGAGGTGTTCGGCGGCGAGCGCATCGCACAGACCGGTTTCGCCCTCGGCCTGGACCGCCTCGTCATGTCGGCCGAAGCGGAGCGGGCAACCGAGACCCCGCGTCCGCTCGACGCATACGTCGTGCCGATCGGGGAAGGGGTCCAGAAGAAGGCGATCGAGGTCCTGATGTCCCTCCGGGCCGCGGGCCTCGGGGCCGACATCGATCTCGTCGGCCGCGGACCGTCGAAGAACCTCGACTACGCGAACGCGATCGGCGCCCGCTACGCGGTGTTGCTCGGAGAGAAAGAACTGAAGGCCTCGAAGGCGACCGTGCGGGACATGGCGTCCGGCGTCCAGCGGGAGGTCCCCTTGACGGACCTCGTCGACGCCATCCTCAGCCGACCCGCCCGAGGTCCCGAACCCGCGAAGCCCAAGCGGCGAGCCGCGGGAACTCGCGCGGAACGCTCTCGCCGACGGTGAAGAGGGGCGATATCGAGCCGTAGATCCCGAAGTCCGCCAGGCTCGGCTGCCCGAGGATCCAGTCGTGGCCGTCGAGGATTTCGTCGACCATGCCGAGGTGCTTGTTCATGTCCTGCCGGAACTCCTCGCGGCGCATCTCGAGGACGTGCCACGGCCCGCGGGCGCGCGTCTGCATCTCCTCGAACACCCAGCGCTCCTGGTCGCTCTTGAGGACCGGCGGGACTTTCGTGACGACGTACCGCCAGACGCGCTCCTCGAGGACCTGGTGGCCCCAGTTCTCCAGGGCGGTCGCGAGCCCCTTCTGGCCCCATGGATAGAACGTCGGGGTCGGACGGACGCCTTCGAGGAAGTCGGGGATGTCGGACCACGTGACGGTCTTCCCGTCCCAGATCAGCGTGGGGACATAGTCCTGCCCCGTCGCCTTAATCAGCTCCTGTTTGTCGTGGTACGGGACGGGCCGGGTGTCGAACTCGACGCCTTTGAAGGCGAGCATCCGGTCGGCCGCGATGCAGTAGTGGCTGATGTCCATCGAGTACAGGAGGGGACGGGAGGCCATGAGTTCCGGAACCCGCCCGGAGCCTTGAGGTTTGCCGCGGCGCGGTCGGCCTACTCAAGTCCGGTTGACCAAATCGTATTGACCCCCTCTCCCCGTGGTGCATCTAGAAAGGACCGGCGTCGGATGGTTGACCTCGTCACGCTTCTCCTCGTGCCTGCGGCGGCCGCGATGCTGGCGTTGCCGTTCGGCATGCACGCGCGCGCCCCGACAAAGAGTGGACACATGCGGGCGGTGTACCTGTTCCACCGGACGGTCGAGCCGATCGCGATGGTCGCGCCGGACCACGCGCCCCCGATCGCTCCGGAGCAGCTCGAGCCGATCATCTGGACCGTGCGGGACTTCGTCGAGACGAGCATGCCGAAGAGCCAGGGCTACGACGTGACGATCATGCGCTTCGATGAGGAGGCACTCGTCGCGGTGCGCGGGGCCCACGTGAGCGTGTGCGCAGTCTTCCGCAGCCCGAACACCTCGGCGATCCGCCGAGAACTCGTGCGGTTCATCCGGGAGTTCGAGGGTCGAAACGAGGGCCGCTTGCAGTCGTGGGAAGAGGCCAGCCGCTTCGCAGGGGAAGCGGCCGACGCGATGTCTCCCCTGATCGCGGCCGCGTAGTCAGCCCGAGCCGGCGACGCGACCTGCGGTGGCTACTTCGTTCCTTGCCCTCACTTGCCCTGCGCGCGGAACGCCATGATGGCCAGGCCGTTCAGCACGATGCCGAACGCTAGGATCGCGAGGAACGCATTCCCGATGGCTGTCCAATCGAACTTGTCGAGAATGAGCGCACGCGCGGCGTCGGCCATGTAGCTGACCGGGTTGACGGTGGAGAAGCTCTGGACCCACGGCGGCAGGAGGGCCTTCGGGAGCATCGCCGTGCTCAGGAACAGGAGCGGGAACGTGAGGGAGAAGCTCACCATCATCGTCGACTCAGTGTTCTTCGTCCTCAGCGCGACCGTGTTCGAGAGGCCCGAGAACGCGACGCCGAAGGCGGCCGCGAGGAGCATGATCAGGATCGCGCCCATGACCCCGGTGGCGAACGGGATCCGCCAGCCGAAAAGCGTCAGGATTGCCGCGATGCCGAGAATGATGCCGGCTTGGGCCGCCATCCGGAGGCCGTCCGCGAGGAGCTTGCCCGCCAGGACGCTGCCTCGGCGGATCGGAGCGACGAAGAATTTGTCCATGAATCCGGACTCGAGGTCCGCCACCATCCCGAAACCCGACTGAGACGCGCTCTGGATGGCGGTCATGACCGTGATGCCCGGGAGGAGCACCGCGACGTAATCGTAGGGGGGCGGCGTGGCTGCGGGGCCACCGGGGAAACCTCCGCTGGTGGCCGACGAAAAGACCGTGCCGAAGGTCTGACTGAACATTACGAGCCAAATCAGGGGCATGAAGAGGCTGAAGAACAGGAGGACCGGGGTCCTCGTGAGCTTCACCAGGCTCCGCCACGTGACGAGGCCTACCTCGGTGAGGACCCCGCCGGTCGATTCCGCATCTCGTGTCCCGATAATGACCCTCTGTGCGTGTCCAACGTCTGTGACCATGCTATCGCCTCCGCCTTCCGAACGAGCGCGACATCGGCTTCACTTCCTCGACGCGCATCTGCCGCCCCGTGTGCTGCAGGAAAACCTCGTCGAGCGTGGGATGTGCAAGCGCGACCTGGTGGACGGGGACCTTCTCCGCGTCGAGTCGGCGCAAGATTTCGAGGAGCGTCCCGCCGCCGTCCGCGGTGTACGCGCTCACGCCCTCGTCGAAGATCGATGCCCGACTCACACCGGGGACCGTGCGAGCGATTTCGAGAGCCCGGTTCCGGCTCTGCTCGAACGCCTCGTCGCGGGTGATTCGGACGGTGATGATGTCCGCGCCAATCGCGGCCTTCAACTCCGCCGGACTTCCCTCGGCGACGATCTTGCCCAGGTCGATGATCGCGATGCGCTGGCAGAGCTGGTCCGCCTCTTCCATGTATTGGGTCGTCAGGAAGATCGTCATGTTCTCCTCCCGGTGAAGGCGGCGCAGATACTCCCAGACCGCGGCGCGCGTCTGCGGGTCGAGGCCGGTCGTGGGCTCGTCGAGGAACAGGATTCGAGGGTGGTGCACCAGGCCTGCGCCCAGGTCCAGTCTCCGGCGCATCCCGCCCGAGTATGTGTACGCGCGGCGGTCTGCGGCGTCCTTCAACTGCAAGACCTCGAGCAGCTCCTCGACGCGCTCGTCCACAAGCGAGTTGGGCATGTGATAGAGCCGCCCGATCAACCAGAGGTTCTCGCGTCCGGTGAGGTCTCCATCGACCCCGATGGATTGTCCCGTGTAGCCGATCATGCGCCGGATGTTCAGCCCATCGCGCTCGACATCGAGGCCCGCGACGTGGACCGAGCCGCTCGTCTTCGCGAGGAGCGTGGTGATGATCCGGATGACCGTCGTCTTTCCGGCCCCGTTGGGACCGAGGAAACCGAAGAACTCGCCCTCGCCCACGGAGAAGCTCACGTCGTTGACGGCCTTGATCTCCTCCTGGCCGCGGCCCCCGTAGACCTTGACGAGGTGCTGGACATCGATGACGGAATCCTTCGATGCACGCGACATCCCGGCCTTCTTCTTTGCCTCAGGCCGGAGGGTGACGGCTGCCGACATGGCGCGTCCCCAAGAGGCTGTCGGCTAAAAAGCTTGGCTTCAGCGCACGCGTGATCACGTCCAGTTGCGCAAGAATTCGTCAAGCAATCCGTCACGTCCGCGTCGCAACGAGACTCGATCGGACACGTCCACCGCCGTCACCTTAACCCGGATAGGACTGTTTCGGGACGGGGATCCTCACGAAGTATTTCTACACGGGAATCCGGGTCCGGAATCTCGAACGCTCGATCGAGTTCTATCGAAAGGTCATGGGCATGAAGGTCACGCGCCGAGGGCGGATGCACCACGGGGGCGTTTGGGTCGAACTGAAGAGTCCGGATTCGCCGCAGCGGCTCGAGCTCAACTGGTATCCTGCGGGGAGCAAGTACTTCACCCCATACCGCCGAGGGGAAGAGCTGGACCACCTCTCCTTCCGGGTCTCCGACGTGAAGCATGCGTTCAAGGAAGTCGTCGCGAAAGGGGCGCGTCCGGAGATCGAGCCGTTCCGGGAAGATCGCTACGAGTTCGCGTTCGCGAGTGATCCGGACGGCATCTGGATCGAACTGCTCGGACGCATCAAGGCGTGATCCGGGATCGATTTCCAACGCGGGAAAACCGGCCGAACATCCGGTAGAAGAGATTGATCCGATCGAAGTACTCGACGTCTTCCTCCGTCAGGTCGCGAAGGGCGTCGACGTAGGAGACCTCGAGGCCGATGCCAATGAGTCGGGCCTGCCGCGAGCGAGCCGATCCGTTGAGGTCCACGATGGGGCCGCCGGGAATCAAGAGGCGACGGTAGATGCGAGGTTCCCGCAAGATCAGGTGGGCGCGACACATTGGGCACCGTTTTCGAGTGCCGCCGTTCAGCCGAGATCCGAGGAGGTCCGACGGCATGGTCCAGTTCGACGTGGCGGACGATCGGACGAAGTCATCGATGGCGGCGAGCGTCTCCGCGATTTTTTCCGGAGAAAGGCCGTCGCTCAACCCCTGACCTCCATCAACCATCTTGCGATTCGCCAGATATATAGTTACCCCGAGCTACGAACCGGAAGGGCCGGCGACGGGGGCTCCGCCGCTTCTTCGTCCCTCACAGAGGACCGACGACGGTGGGAAAGACGAATCCGACGATGGCCGCGACAATCCACACGATGACTGCGACAACGAGTGCCTTGAGCCACCCCATGCTGTACAGGCTCCCGAGGGCAAGCAGCCAAGCGAAGCCACCGATCAGAGCCGCGAGGAGCCCGTGGCCAAGGAGAAAGTACGCCAGGGCGTAGATGATCGCTCCGACGAGGGCGGCGAGCAAGGCGGTGCCGAACCCTTCTTTCTCGCCGAACAGTTTGGTGACGACGAAGATAATGATCGCCGAAATGATTAGACCGACGATGAAGAAGACGACGGTCGCGACGAGGGATACAGCCATGTTCCGATCTCCCCGAACCACGGTTGGAGGGCATCAACGTTTCTTCCGAGGACGCAGCCTCTCCATGCAGGAAGTGCGATGCGAGCGGAAGCCCCGCTCCTTGATCGATCAAATCCTCGTTGAAGAGGTCTCTGCGCGGGCCGAGACGCTGAGGGCCTCGACGGTCGCCCATTGACTCGGGTCGTGCAGCGGCTCGAGCATCATGGGAAACAGGACCCCCGTGTACTGATAACCTGCAAGCGCCGGATCGATATCTGGAAGGGCCGCATCGAGCGCCCACGTCCCATCACGCCTTCGCTTGCTCCGCAGCCAGCGGAGCGCCGGGGCGAGCCGGCGGTCGGCGCCGTACCCCAGCCGGGTCAGGGTTCGGAGGCCCACGAGGATGTCGTAGAAATAGTGATTCGGGTAGTGAATCCGGAACCACGGCGGGTAGCGGACCCTGCCTTCCTCGATGAGATGACGTTGCAGGTAGAACTCGGCCCCGCGCTCGATCGATCGGCGGACTGATTCGTCACGATCGTCCTCAGGGATTTCCGCAAGGGCGGCCAGGCCCTCCCAACCGTCGAGGGTACCGGTCCGCGAGGGAAAGCAGTGCCAACCGCCGTCCGGTTTCTGGGTCCGCACGATCCACGCGATCGATTGCTGCACCGTCGGGTCTTCGAGGTACCCGAACCGGATCAGCGTCCGCACGGCGTTTCCGGTGACACAGATCTCGCCGCTCTGCCCGCTGAGGTCCCCATCTTTCTGACCCCATTGATCCATGAGCAGCTCGGCAGTCCGGCGGATGCGGGGGTCGTCCCGGGTCATTCCGAGATCGGCCAGGACAATCGCGTTCCAGTTCGTGGCGACGTACTTGGGCCGGTACAGCTCCCCGCCCGAAGTGCCCGGCGTGGCCCAATGTCCATCCGGCCACTGGTTTTCCAGGAGCGATGCGGCCCATCCCGTCTGGCCAATCTCTTTGGCGGCAGCGCGTACTCCGCGATCCTGCGGTGAGCGTCCCTCCACGTCGACCCAGAACCGCACCCGTCCGCTTGGGTCGGACTTCGGACCGGTGAGCCAGCGTCGGACCCGAGGGGAGACGCGCATGTGCCGGCGGAGGCTGGTTCGGCCTTATTACGATATCCCGACTCCCGCACGGAGTCAGGCCGATCAGCTCACACCCGTAGGACGCCCCGGTCGGGATTCGAACCCGAGCACCCGGCTCCAACGCCGGGCGTGACCGATGGACACCGACCCACCAGGCTGCGGGACCGTCTGGCTATTTCGGAAGCTGCCCTACCAGCATCTGAGTCGCAGGAACCTGGTCTTTCGGAAGCCGGAAAAAGGCCTTCTTCCCCCCAACGCGCATTTCGAGGCGCTTCGAGAACATTCCTTTGACCTTGGGGTTCTCGATCGAACTGTACGACGCCGCAAAGTTCGCCGGGTTTTGCGCGGCAACTTGGTCGAGCGGCATTCCGGCATAGGCCGCCCGCTTCTTGTCCGCACCGCTTTTCGCGACGGAGGCGGCGACGGCCTGCCCGATCACCCCACCCAGCAGCTGTCCGGCTATGCGCGCACGTCCCGTCTTCACCGTCACGACCCCGACGAGACGCCGATCCGTGAAGATCAGGTCGTATAGCTTCGGTAGTCCGAGTCGACCTACCTGTCCTTCTGCGTTGTACACAATGCCGACAATTCTCTCTGCCTCCACAATGGGAACCTCCCCGATTTGTCATAGGCGCGTGAGGGGATGAAACTGTTCCCCTGCAAGCCGCCGGAGGGTCGATGGGGTCCGCTCTGCGACTATACCGTTTCATGACTGTAGGAGTCAAGCAATTTTCGCCGCGCTCACGAGAGGGGGCTTCCGGGCTCACCGGGACGTCTTCGGCGAACATGGCACCTGTCTCGGCGACTTGGCGCGGATGAGCCCGACTAGTTCACCTGGGTAAAACGCCCCGGTCGGGATTCGAACCCGAGCACCCGGCTCGACAGGCCGGGATCATAGACCGCTAGACCACCGGGGCAGCGGCCGTCGCACAGTTCGGAGCCTAATTATCCTTTCCTATCAGACGGGAAGGATTGGCTTTCTTTGCATCTCGCCAACCGACTCAATGTTCCCGGCGCCTCAATGAACAGGCTAGCGCGAGCGCGTTCGAAAGCCCTTTTCCCTTTTATCCGCGTTAAGTCATGTGGCTGGCGTCAACAGCGATTCCGTTCGATTCGCGGACTTGTTCGATCTCGACACGAGAGGTCGCTGAATGAGACTCTTCGGACGTCGGACGGCCGAGCAGGCCGAACAAAACGCGTTGAAAGGACACCTTCGTCGCTCCACCGAGCGGCAAGCGGAAATCGAGACGCTCCAATTCCTGTTGACCTCGATCAAGAAACGCCACACGTGGGATCGAATCAAGTGTACGATTGCGACGGGAATCCCCGCATTCTGGATCCTGATGATCGCCTTGAGGCCGTACCTCCCGACCTGGCTCCACCCCCTTTTCGAGAGCGTCCCCGCGGTCTGGACGATCGCCGTCTCGCTCGCCATCGCGGGCTTTCAGTGGCGCAACCTCCTCTATTATCAACGTCACGTGATTCCGCTCGTTCAGGCGATGTATGAGCGAGCCATGGCGAGGCATGATCGGGAACTCCTCACGATCCTGAGCAACGTCCTTCGAATCGGGAAACTGAAGGCGTTCTTCCGAGGCCTGTTCTCGACCCCCAGGTAAGGCGGGGCCCGATTCAACCGGCCCTGCGGCTGAGAGACGGCATCAGGGCGAGGAGCGCGACCACCGCCACCAACGCGCCCGCGAGTGCGATCGCGGTCGGAATCGTCGTCGTGGGGACGACACCCGCCACCGCGAGATCGGCGGCGATGATCGGGATGACGACCGAGAGGACCGTGGCGATGATGAGACGAAGGACCGCGCGGCCGAGGGCATTGTGAATGCGACCTCGCTCCTCCGGGCGGAGCCCGGCCTCGTAGAGAGGAGCGAATCGCGCCGCCAAAATTCGCTGCTCGACCTGGGAGATGAGGACGGACAGGAACACGAGCGCAGGGACGAGTTGGACTCCGAGCACGAACGCGTGAGCCGCTACGTATCCGGTGCCGATCGCGATGAGACCGATGGCCCGAATCCCTCGCCAATGGAAAACGGATGAGATGATGAGGACGGCCGCTCCGACTCCGAGAATCGCAAGCAACGTGGCAATCCATCGGCCGTCCCCGATCGCGGACACATCCCAGATTGCCCATCCGAGCAAGGCGGCCAGCGTCACGACGGGCGCCGCCCGCAGCGCCAAGGGAATCAGGCGGGGCGAGGCCATGTGCCGATCCTCCTCAAGGCGAGTGCCAACGGCGTCGCGGGATCCCAATCGACGACCTGTGAGACGCGTCGCAGCTGAGAAATCAGGTTGTCCCGTTCCATTCGCAAAATCCGGTACGCGGTGCGGTCTTCCGGGCGCTGCTCGCCCAGCCGCCATTCAATGGCGAGCGGCGAAGGCGAGACGATCGCGACGTCGTAGCCGCGGGCCTCCATGGCGATCACCGCGTTCAGCGCGGCGCGGTCTTGGAGGGGCGAGATGAGGACGATCAGGCAGTCACGCGGAAAGAATCGGGAGAGAACCCACGCAACGTGTGCGAAGGGCCATTCGCCCCCCGGCCGCACATGGGTCAGGTGGTCCAGGATCCGATACAGTTGCTTCCGCCCGAACGCGGGCGGGACCCAATCGAGGACCTCCCGCTGGACGATGAGGCCGACGCGATTCTTCGACGCGAGGACGTGCTCCGCAATCCCAAGCGCCGCCCGGACGCCGTGCTCGATCGGGTTGTCGGTTTCCGTGCCGATGAACGACTCGCGGCGTGCGTCGACGACGATGACGACGTCGCCGGACCTCTCCCCCTCGTATTCGTTCGTAAATAGACGGTCGAGTCGGGCGGATGCCTTCCAGTTGATCCGTCGGACCTCGTCGCCCGCGGTGTACTCACGGACGCCCCAGAAGTCGGTGCCCGCACCGATCTGACGTGAGGCGACCTGCCCGAACCACGGACGCGTGCGGCGTGGTTGGAGCTTGGTCCGCCGGAGGTCTTCCATCGTCGGCGCGACGACGAGGCGCGCGTCGACCGAGAGGACCGCATCCTCCGCGCCGAGGGCGAGGGGGTCGAGCGAACGCACGCGCACGGGCCCGATGTGGAAGTCGCCTTTCACCGGCGACCGGACGGTGTAAGATAGCGGGACACTGCCGCCGCGCTCCAGGGAGACGACGGCGTGATTCGTCCCATTGAGGACCACGAACTCTCGCGGGAGGACATCCACGATCTCCACGAGGTCGAGCGCGGGCCCTGCGTTTTGTACGACGAGCTGTACGTCGACGTCTCGGCCCGCCTCCGCGCGATCGCGAGAGAGCGTCCGGACGGCCGTCAGGCGCGGCCGTGCGGGAGGGAAAAGAGATCCCAAGGCGAGGACGATGACCGGTGGCAGCGCGAGGAGGACGACCTGCCAGCTTCGGAGCGCGAGCCCGGCCACCAGGAGGCCCAGCGACGCCGCGGCGAGTCCTCCGGAGAGAGGCGTGCGCATCTCACGGCACCTTCGGGACCGGCACCGCACCGAGGACGTCGGCGAGGACCGCCGTGGTGCGGACACCCCGGATCCACGGATCCGGTTTCAGGATGATCCGATGGGCGAGGGCGGGCATCGCGACCGCCTTCACGTCGTCCGGGGTCACGAAGTCGCGACCGGCGATCGCGGCCCGCGCGCGTGACACCTTGAGAAGGGCGAGCGAGCCTCGGGGACTCGCGCCGACGTCGACCTGGTTGTGGACCCGCGTCGCCGCGACGATGTCGACCATGTATCCCTCGACCGCCATGTCGACGTGCACATCCTCGATCGCGGCCTGCAGGGCGCGCACCTCGTCGGGCGTCGTCACGGCCTGAATCGTCGCGTCGTCCGCTCGTCGCTTCCGGCGACGCTCGAGGACTTCGATCTCCTGCTCCCGCGTCGGATAGCCGACATCGATCTTCAGCAGGAACCGGTCGACCTGCGCCTCCGGGAGCGGATACGTGCCTTCGTGCTCGATCGGATTCTGGGTGGCGATCACGAAGAACGGCCGGTCCAGGGGGAACGTCTCTCCCTCCAGCGTCGCCTGCCGTTCCTGCATCGCCTCGAGGAGCGCGGACTGGGTCTTCGGCGGCGCGCGGTTGATCTCGTCCGCCAGGAGGAGGTTCGTGAAGACCGGTCCGCGCCGGAGGACGAAGTCGCCGGTCTTGCGTTCGAACACGTACGTCCCGGTGATGTCGGCCGGGAGAAGGTCCGGTGTGAACTGGATGCGTCGGAACGAGAGGCCGAGGCCCGCGGCGAACGACTTCGCGATCAGCGTCTTCGCCAGGCCCGGGACGTCCTCGATGAGCAGATGACCATCGCCGAGGATCGCCCAGAGGACCCGCTCCAGGACCGCGCGCTTGCCGACGATCACGGTCTCAACCGCGTCGAGGAGATCGCTGCCAACCTCCCGGACGGAGGCGACGTTCACCGCCACGCCTCCATCCGAGTGAGGACGTCGCGGAACGCGGGGACGAAGCCGCCGCGGGCGCGGGCCCGATGGACCCAGGCCATGCGGTCCTCCAGGTCGCCCGCCTCGAGATGGAGGAAGTCCACGAGCGCGTCGTCGCCGAACATCCGCCGGAGCGCCTCCGGATCGCGCTGCACATCCCGGATCGTCTCGGGCGGGAGGCCGAGGGCCAGGCGGGCCCGCTCCAGGAACGCGGACCGCGCCCGCGAGGCGACAAGGACCTGGCTGTACGGCAGGCCCCGCGACGCGCGGCGGACCGCGGACGCGAACGAATCCAACTCGCCGTCGCGGGTCGGCGCCGGAGAGGGCGGGCCGATCAGCGGCGACGGCTCGGCCGTCCGTCGTTGGATCTGGCCCCATGCGACCGCCGCGAGGACCGCGAGCGCGGCGACGCCGAGGAGCCACCGGATCGTCCCGCTGAACTGCGCGTAATACAGGAGCATGCCCAGCAATACGGCGAATGCGAGGAACAGGCCGGCCGCCGGGAGCGGAATCCGACGCCGCGACTCAAGGGCGGGTGGATGGCCCGTGGTGGCCGTGATCCCCCGCTGGAGCATCTCATGCCTCCAATGCGACCCGGATCCCCGCGAGGCTCTCGATCGCCCGGTGGCGGTCCGCCTCCCCCAACGGATGCTCGCTGTACCGGGCCTCCTCGAAGAGGGAAATCAGGGTCGACGACGCCTCGCGAGAGACGTGGAGCCGCCCGACCGCGAGGTCCTCGAGCTCCCTCGGGGTGAGGGCGCCCTGCGCGGTGATCCCGCGCGCTCCGAGGAGGGCGCAGAACCGCCGGAAGCACGCCAGGATGACGGCGCGCACGTCCCCGCCGACCTCGAGCTCCTCGATCGCGTCCTGCACCGCGTCGGCTGCGGCGTGACGGGTCGCCGGATCATCGTCCGACGGCTCGTTGTCAATCTCGACGACGCCTGCGCCACGACGGAGCAGGGCGACCAGGATGACGATCGTCGCGAGGACCGTGAGTCCGAGGAACAGGCCGAGCGGCGCCCCGGCCGCGACGGGCCAACCGGTCGCGCTCGCGCCTCCCGCATCCCCGGTCGTCGGCGGGGTCTGGCCAATGCGGAACGCCTGGATCATTCGGGGCCAGGCGAGCAAGAGCGCGATGACCAGGATCAGGCCAATCGCCGACGAGATGACCTGCCACCAGGAGAACGGTTTCGTCGGTGCCTTCTGCTGCACCT
>WNFE01002200.1_pt1 | contig 19057 bp, 21 predicted proteins | sample 5400451 | NCBI WGS metagenome assembly WNFE01 (sample SAMN13153344, study PRJNA577476) | soil metagenome | isolation source: 200 cm saprolite under Douglas fir tree site 2 hole 2 | place: USA:California | collected 2015-04-18
GGTCACGCAGTTCTCCACTTTCCCGGTGCACCCGGCATGCTGGGGAGCCACGCACGCCGTGGCGTCCCCCTTCTTCACGTGCGCGGTCTCGTCGATCGCGATCCCGGGACCGATCAGGTCGCCTTCGGGGTCCGGCAGCCAGGCGGCGGCCAGGCCCGGCAGCTCCGCGCGCAGGTCCGTCCAGTCCCACGCGTAGGACCGCAGCAGGGCCTGCATCCGGCCCCAGCCCTCATGCCCGGCCGCCTCCGCCAGGCTCCAGCAGTTCGCCCGCACCCCCGGGGACAGCGCCGACACGTACCCGGCAGCGACCTCCACGCTGCGGCGCTGCGCCATCACGCTGCCCAGGACCGCTTTGAGCTGGGCATCCACTCGCGCGGCGCACGCCGCGACATCTCTTATGCTGGCCGATGCGGCCGTGGCGTTCTCGTCTAGTTCCACAAGCCAGGCAACGCGTCACGGCCGCATCAAGTTACACGCGTGTCGTTTCCCGTCCCAGGCCTGCACGCTCCCGAAAACCCGTCACTTACGGTCACATCCGCCCGGAACGGCCCGCACCGGCGCCGAGTCTGCTGACCACGCACAGTTTCGTATTCAATACCTAACGTGAAACAGCGACTGTAATATCAGGGACTGGAAGTGGGCGAACTGAGCCTGGGACTTCAGACGGGTTTCGCTATGACGACGAACTCGTTCTCCTTGCGAGTCGCCAGCCGGTAGAAGCCGCGTATTCCGCCGAGACCTTCCATCAGTGAAAAGATGGGAAGGAAAATGATCAAGCACACGAGTTCGAGCGGTCGCCGCCGCCCGCCCCCGCCGGAAGACGCGACGTTCGCCTTGTAGCCTTCCCAGTACTGCCACACAGCGAAAGCCATATTCATCGTCCAGATGACAAGCACGTATGGCGACACGGGCGACAGGCTGAAAACCTGCAGTATAAGTTCGACCAGCAGAAGGAAGACCACGTTTTGCAGCGGCCCTATCACCCAGTTGGAAACGCAGTAGCCGAGGAACAGCCGCTTGCGTAACGGGATGGTTTTGTTGAGCGCGAGGCCGAGCAGTCCCCATGCCCAGCGCTCGCGCTGCTTAATGAAGTCACGGACCGACGCTGGCGATGCTCCGTAACAACGTCCTTCGAACCAGTCGCTCCGGCCGGGATAGCGCTGGCAAAATATCAGGGCTAGCTGGGCATCCTCGGTAATGGCCTTCGGCCCGAAATCCCAGCCTATCTGCGCCTCGATGGTAGAGCGGATGACAAGCAGTTCGCCGTGCAGTCCGGAGATCGGCGTGCCGCCGCCCGTCAATGCCGCGAACCGGGAAAGGTCATCGGCAGGACGGATGGAGTCGGCCATCCAGGTGAGCCAGTTAGTCGCGTTTTCCCGCGGATAGGTGAGAACCCCTTGCGCGAGGTGCTTCGGCCACTCAGACCTGCGCTGCTCGTTGATGAACTTGACTATCGAAATCGCCGTGTCGGGGCCGACAGCGGTGTCATCGTCCATGTGCAGGACCCAGATATCGTCCCGGACATCGCCCTCCATAATCCGCAGCTCGTGCGAGTAGTGATTCGCACGGGCCTTGAATCTGGTACCCGCGCGGGTCTGGTAGTGCCTCGGGACTACGACTAGGCGGACAAAAGGACTGCGCTCGGCGAGTGCCACAATCTTGGACATCGCCGCGCACCCCTCTTCGGCTATCACGTCTATGCGCAGGTACGGAAAATAGGCGGGAAGATGTGTAATGTAAGAAACAACCGATCTCTCAAGCGCCGGATAAGTGTCATGCCTACCGATTGTGGGCACCACCACGAGCAGCTTGTCCCGCAAGCTAACCCGCACATTGTCCGCGACCTGGCGGGTTTCATTCATCTTGCGCCGCGCCACGAACATACCGCGGGCTCCGACAATGGTACTCACCACGGGCAGTGACCATATAAATGTGAGGAGCCACCCGAGTATACTGGTGTGCCAGTCAAAGATGTACAGAGATATGCAGAGTGATATCGCGAACGCAACAAAGAACGGGAGGGGTGACGGGCGCTTGGGGAGTACTCTCTGGGCAGTCCTTACGCGCCGTTGCCTGACATCAACTCGCTTATCGACTTCGAGCGGGATCATTCTTCCTCAGCGGGTGCAGGGGCTTACTCTCTGCGGACGGTTATCCGATTGAGAGGTGTGCCATTTGACGACGGCTTACGGGTGGTACTCGATCTGCCGGGGCCCGATCCCGGCCCGCCCTTGGGGTTCCGGGCACAAATGACGGTCGCCACGCGGGCTGACCACCCGCCGCGCGCTCCGCGCCGTAGCGGCCCTCCGCCATCGCAGGCCGCGGCATGCGCCGAGGTCGCCCCTCCGCTGGGTGGCGGGGAACGCCGAAGTGCTTCCTGGCATGTCCCGGATTCCACGGGAGCGGGAACCCGTCATGCTCGTTCAACTGGATGCCGGATGTAACCTCCCAGCGGTAGGCGGCTAGTTCCGGAGACTGGGTCACGTGGAAGATACGGTCGGCCGGCAACGGGCGATCGATCCCGCTGACCACCATGCCGACGAGCTCACCGATCTCCGGCGCACGGTTACGCGGATCACGCCGGTACCCGACCTCCTCCGCGCACAAAGCCAGGGCCTGCTCGAACCGGCGGTGCGCACCGGCGACGGCCGCGGCAGCGTCCTCCCCGCTGATCCCGAAGACCGCGGCCAAGTCGCTTGAGAGCAGCTTGCAATACGTGGACGACAGCACAAGAACCTCACGGTCCTTGGGAGCAATGCCCAGCAAGGCCATGCGCACGATACCCACCGGCACCGAGGCGCGCTGCCCGACCGGTCCGCCCATCGCCAGGCTACGCAGTCCCTCCCACTGCCGCTCCCGCCAGACGACCGGGGGATACCGGCGGCACTCATACCGCGCTAGGGCGAAGACCCATGCGGTGAGCAGGTCATAGTCGCGCAACCATCGCGCCAGGCCGGTCACGGCAACCGTCGTATCGGCGACCACGCGATCAGCCAGGTCGCCCGGCCCCAGCATGAGCATGATGAAGTCGTAGACCGTGGGACCGTAGGCAGCGAGGAACCGGCCGACGGCGTAGCCGCTGTTGCCCGCACGCAGGGTCGCCGCGAGTTCCCGCCTCTCTCCATGGCTCAAAGCACGAGCAGGTCCTGCCTGTCCGATCCCGTCCATCATGTTGGCGACCTCCCCAGCGACCCGTCCGCGCTCACCAAACCAGCACTAAACGGCCGCTGGCGCTCTGAGGGAACAACACGGCAAGCATAACCACTCCCTTAGCCGGCTAAGGCGTGCTTTTGTGTGAGTTGCACCATCAGTCGTTCCGCCAAAGTCACTCGGCTTTCGCGGTTATGCCGCTGCGTCTTCCCAGGCCAAGCGGAGGACGGTGATTTCTTCGGGTGTCGGCTGGTCAGGGCGAGATGCTTTAAATCTGGCGGCGATGATGACGCGGCGGAGCTTGGCGGCCATGTCGGCGGTCGACGGCTGGGCCTTCGTCGTGTACCAGGGGGCGCGGGCCCGGTGCTCGGCCAGTCGGCGGGGTCGTGGCCGGCGGTGGCGTACCAGCAGGCGGTGATGGCCTGGCAGGCGAGCTGGAACGGGACGGTCCGCTCGACGGCGCGGGCGGTGCGGTTGCGGGCCTGCCCGGCGCCGAAGACCTGCCGGGCGTCCTCGATCGCGACCTCGATGGACCACCGGGAGGCGTACCGCTCGATCACCTGCGCGGCGTTGGCGGCGGTATCGGTGGTGACCAGGGCCAGGTCATAGCCGGCCGCTGACCGGTCGCGGATCAGCACGACGGTTACCTGCCGGGTGCCGAAGACCGAGGGCCACAGGCAGGGTGACCGCGGCGGCGGAGATGGTGGCGGCCTTGCCGTAGCGGGTGACGGTGACCTGCGTGAACGCCGCAGTAGCGGCAAGCTCGGCGAGGGAGGGGAGCCGGTCTCCCTTCTGCCGGGGCCGCCCGCGCCTGCCGGTGCGGGCGGGCGGGAGCCCGTGCAAGGCGGCGTCCTTGCGCAGCCGGGTGGTCCAGGTCACGGCGGCCGGCAGCTTCTTCAGCTCCCCGCCGGCGTAGGCGGAATCGGCCACGACGCGGATGTGGCGGCCGGGCAGCGCCCGGCCAGCATTGCGGTCATCCGGCGGGCCAGCCACAGCCTCGATGCGGAGCGGGTGTCCTTGATGACCAGCTTGGCCAGCACCGGGATGGCCACGGGCCTGCGCACCGCCGGCAGCCGCACCACGACCGCGGCGATCACCCAGTTGTTGCCGTATCCCGTTTTCGCAGGTCCCGGCGCGGACCGTCGTGGAACCAGGAGGCGGCCCACACCTTCTTGCCGCGCCGCCGGAACAAGGTGTCATCGATCGCCACGACCACCGGCTCCCCGGCCGGCACCAGCAGCGCCACCACCAGCCGGGCGACAGCCAGGCCCAGGTCATCGGGATTCCAGCGGGCGCGGGCGAAGAACCAGTGCGCCCGGTCGTGCGGCCACAGCCGCGACAGTCCCGCCCCGGCCAGCATCCCGCACACCGTCCGCTTCCCGGTCTGCGCGAGGAACCCGCAGGCCAGGCCACAGAAGGTACGGAACGACGGGCGGTGAACAACGGCCCGAAGACGGCCAGCAGGCTGGCCAGCGAAGCGGGAAGCGGCAGCGTCACATCCGGGAGCATCGCCGGCAATCCCGGCTCATGGGCGGTTTCTCAGCACTCGTGCCCCGCCTCATACGGCGGCGCAAGCCAGGCAACACCAGCCACGTCGCCGCCCCGCCTTGCGGCTGCCCGCCCGGCCGTAGCCATCATGGACAGCGTGCCCGGCACACCCGACCCGCAGACCCGGACCGCCGTCACCCAGCGGATCATCGCCCACGTCACCCGTGGCTGGCCCCGCCTCGGCCAGCCCATCGTGCGCCACCGCGGGCAATTCTGCTACGTCTCTGCCCTCCTGCCCGGCCACCGCGAACCCACGCCGATCCTGCGCCTGCGCTACCAGGGATCAGCCGACCGCTGGGCCATCGGGATCTACCTGGCCAGCAGCGGCCAGTACACCGAGTCCGAACTGCCCGCCTCCTCCGGTCCCACGACCGGCACCCCCGAAGAAGGGGTCGATGACACCTTCATCCTCTACGCGGGCCCCAGAACTGACCGCTGATAGTGCGCAGCCTGGCACCCGGACACCGCCAAGACCACAAAAGCGCGGATCACGCGAGACCGAGAAGTTCTGGTGTGCTAGCGGCTGATCGCCATATCCGGCCGGGGTCGTTGATGAGCCGGCGCTGGGTGAGGTCGAGCAGGCCGCCGACGTTGGTGACCTCCGCGGCGAGGGTCCCGTCGGGGGTGCGGATCTCCTGCTCGACGCGGAAGGTCTTGCCCTCGCCCCAGACGAAGACGCACGACACATCGACCTGGTCGCCCGCGTAAACCTCCCGGTGAAAGCGGATCCGCTCTTCCAGGCTCACCGGCCCGATGCCCTGCCCGCGGAGGCTGGCCTGGTCGATCACCCTGAAATCCTCGCGGGCGCCGCAGTCGGCCAGATCCTCCCGGCAGCGCAGGAACCGAGGCGGCAACACGCCGGCTCAGCGATCGCCACCGGCGCGGCTCTGCTCGTAGCGGCCAGCGCTGGCGGCTGGACGGCGATAACCCCCGACCGATCCGAACGCCCGGCAAGCAGCACCAAGGACAGACCCGGCGCCGCCCGCCTGAGCGCAGCGTCACCACCAGGCCGCACCCAAAAACTGCGAAAGTCGAGAAAGTCAGCCAGCAGCAAATATTACCGTTTGTCCATGTTTGGTTACAATCCGCAGCCAGGCGGCAAGCTGATGAGCAGGTCAAATACAGCATATAGGGCGACATCCTTGTGTACCATCCCCTGCTGACCAGGCGCGTGCCGTCTGGCATCGCAGAAGCCATCTCCGGGCTTCAGCGACATAGTGATTGCGAGGGCCTATGAGCAGGGTGTTCCACGGCCGGCCCCTGGTGTTGGTCCTGGTGTTGGTAAGGCTGGCGGCGACCCTGTGTGTCGCGTCGATCGTCGCTGCCTGTTCTGTCGTAGCACCCAGTTCCTTCACCGGCTCCTCAGCACCGGACTCCGCCGGCGGACCCAAGCCGGCGTCCACGGCGCCGAGCGTTCCCGAGGTGGCGCATCCGTGGCATCCGGGGATGCCGCAACTGGGGATCGACGTGGACTGGACCGGGAACTCCCAGGATTCTGACGCCGTGATCAGGGCTAAGGCCGAGCGGATCATCGATTACGCGATAGGCCTGAACGCGAATTCAATCGCGGTATCGTTTCCGTTCTACACGGATGGCATAACTTCCGACACGCTGTACGCGAACAAGGTAACCACACCGAGTCCCGAGCACATCGCGATATTCCTCTCAATGGCCGCGGAAAGTCACATCAGGGTTACCCTCCGCCCGATACTCAACGAGGACATCCTGGTCCAGCAGAATCCCCTTGCATGGCGCGGCAGCATCGAGCCAGCCAGCATGCAGGCATGGTTTGCCAGCTACCAGAAACTGCTCCTCCCATACGCGAAGGCCGCCGAGTCAGGACATGCGGCTACATTCGTTATCGGCGCCGAACTGAACTCACTCGAAGGTGCTCCTGAATGGCCTGACCTGGTCAGGGCGATCGGCTCGGTCTATCACGGCGAGCTATCGTACGACGAGAATTTCGACTCTTTCCAGAACCACGATACCAACCTGCCGCTTTCGGAATTCGGTGTCGACGCGTACCCGAGATTCCAGCTATCCGACAGCGCCAGCGTAAGCGAGCTCACGCAGGCCTGGGAGACCTGGCTGAGCACCCATAACAGCACCGTCTTGCACAAGGCCGTGCTCAGCGAGGTAGGTATCACCGCGACCTCCGGCGCGTACCGGTCACCCGGGAACTGGCTCGGCACCACTCATGCCACGATAGTGCCCCAGATCCAGGACAACTGGTACAAGGCAGTGTGCACTGCCTTTTCGGCGGATAAGCTCGTCGGCATCTACTGGTGGGAGGTCAGCTTCGATGCCAACCCGGTACACCCGGCCGAGTTCCTTACCGATCGCCTGACCTTCCTGGACCGGCCGGCGCAACACGAAATTTCGTCGTGCTTCGCCTCGCTCACGGCTCAGGACAATGGCAATCCCTGATGTCGCCGGATTCTCCCGTGCCATGGGATGCCGCCGCTCCCCCGCCGCCGGAATACCGCGACCCGTGGCAGACCGGAGGCTGGTTCGCCAGCCTACTTCAGGACCGTGAGTCCGCGGCACCGAAACAATCAGACGTTTTCCCCTCACTCGGCAATCGCTGGGCGATCGTGGTCATCCTGCTCACACAAGCCGCGCTTTCGATCCGGCTGCTGAGGGCTAACGCTGGTTTCGGGGATGAAAGCCTGTATCTGTGGGCCGGATACCTTCAGGTCAGTCACCAGATCACGCTCAACCAGCTAGAGGGGCTGGCGTCCCGGTTTACCGGCTCCCCGGAAATCTACCCGCCGGCGGGTGCGCTGGCGGCACAGTACGGCGGCCTCTCCGGCGCACGGCTGCTCAGCCTGGCATTCATGCTGTTCACCACCTGCGCACTGTACGCGGTGACGCGTCGGCTGTGGTCGTCACGCATGCCAGCGATCTTCGCCGCGGCGCTGTTCGGCTGGCTCGGGTCGGTACAGTTCCTTGGCTCGTTCGCCACTTACGACGCGATGGCGCTCGCCCTGCTGGCCATGGCCACCTGGCTTGGCATCGGTGCGGTCCAGCGCCGGCTTCCGGCGCGCGTAGCGCTGCTCACGATGGCGGCGATCTGCCTGGTGGCGGCTAACGCCACCAGTTACATGTCCGCCTTGTACGATCCGGTTGTCATCGCGGTATTCGCGTTGGCGACATGGCGGGCACGCCGATGGTCCGTTGCTTTCCGCGCCGGATCCGCGGCCGCTGTCACCACTACCGTCCTCGTGGCCGGCATCTACCGGGTTGCGGGAGTCCATTACCAGGCCGGCATCAAGTCCTCCATCGTTACCCGCTCGACCGGAAACACCCCGCCCGAGCAGGTCCTGGCCGCCAGCGGCCGGTGGATAGGGCTCCTGGTCATAGTTGCCATTGCCGCCGCCATCGCCATCACCTGGCGGTACCGCAACCTGCCGACGGCACTCCTTACCTGGGTGCTGGTGGCGGCCGCGCTGCTGGCGCCGGTTCAGGAGGCGCGGGTACACACCACGGTGAGCCTGTACCAGGATGTCGGATTCGGGGCCTGGTTCGCCTGCGCCGCGGCGGGCTGGATACTGGCCTATGCGTTCGACGCGCACAAGCGCCGCGGCCAGCCGGAAGCGCGACGAAAACGGCTTACTGCCGGACGGGGAATCGCGATTCTCGTGGCGGTCACCAGTGCCGCCATCGGCGTGGCGAGCTCCACCAGGCAATTCCATAACTGGCCCAATTCAAGCGCTGCGGCAGCCGAACTCACCAAGCTCGTAAAGCCAAATGGCGAGTACCTCACAGATGATTATGATCAATTTACATACGATCTCCGCGAGGAGATACCCCTGCCGCGGTGGTCGAACACCTTGACGTTCAGCTACAGAGACCTGAAAACGAAGAGGCAGCTAGCGAACGCGTACGCCGCCGCCATCCAGGATCGCTATTTCAGCGTTATAATCCTCGACTTCCAGACCACGTATGGCACCGATCAGGCCATCGAGCAGGATATAAAGAAGTATCACGACTACCGCCTGGTGGCGACGATCCCGTTCACAACCAGCGCCGGGGCGGGCAGTTACCTCTTCTGGATCCCTACATCATAGGGATGAGGAGCGTGCCGTAATGCCGGACATTGCACCCTCCGCCTTCGGCCCTGACTGGCTTGACGCGAAATGGTTCGGTGCCTCCGGAGATGGCCGCGACGACGACACGGCCGCGATCCAGGCAGCACTCGACCACGGCTACCCCGTCGTCTACCTGCCCGACCGCGGGAACTACGTCATTTCATCTCCGCTGAGGATCCCCAGCGGCGTCCGGCTGACCGGCAGTCACGGCAGCAAGCAGTACGGCTCCGGGGCGACGCTGCGGCTCTCCCCGTCGTTCTCCGGGAACGCCGCCCTCTACCTGCCTCCAGGCACGTACGAGCAGCGGCTTGACCGGTTCAACATCGATGGCGGCGCCGCCCCGGCCGGGAGCGTCCACGGAGTGCTGCTCGACTCCTCGACGGCGAACGTGTCGTTCGCGGCCCTGGAGCAGCTTTTCATCACCGGGACCGGGATCAAGGACGGCGTGAACGCGGTCAGCGGTACGAGCGGCCTGCCGCTGGAACTGCACCTGACCGACGTGACCGTGTTCGGCGCGGGGAACAACGGGTTCTCCCTGTACAGCGCGACCGACATGTTCGCAGTGAACTGCCATGCGGAAAACTGCCGCAGCGTCGGGTGGAACCTGTCCGCGCTTGCCAACTCCCAGCTTGTGAACTGCCGCGCTGCGCTGAACAACAGCGTCGGGTTCTACCTGACAGGTGAGTGGGGCACTGGCACCGGCTCGGGGGGCTGCGTCTTGTCCGGCTGCTGCACCGACAGGAACGCCTCGCACGGCGTACTGATCGACGCGACCGGGAATACCCCGATCCTGTTTAACGGCCTCATGACCAGGCGTGACGGATCGTCCAGCACGAGCGCGGGCTACGCGGGGCTGGCCGTGAACGGTCCCACCACGCCCATCGTGGTGAACGGGTTCACCTGCTACCCGGGCGTTGACGACAACGGCACCGGCAACGCCAGCCCGCAGTACGGGATCAACGTCATCGCGGCCCCGACCTACCTGGCGGTGACCAACGCGTTCGCCCACGGCATCAGGGCCGGCGTGAACGGGACCATTCCCAGCTGGCGCGCGCTGGCCACACGGACCGGCCCCACCTCCTCCCCCTCGGCCGTCACGATGGTTGCGGATAGCGCGTGACCTGACATGATGCCGCAGCGGGGAACGCCGGTGGCGGCCCTGCTATGGTGCGAGCATGGAGGCCAGCGGGACGGCGCGCGTGCTCGTCGTCAACGCCGGATCGAGCAGCCTCAAGCTGCGCGTCCTCACGAGCGGCGGCGAGCTGCGCTGAGCAGGGACGCGGCGACCTGCCGGGTCTGGGCGGCCGGCGTGATGCCCAGGTCCGTGAGCCTGGACTCCAGCAGGCGCGGGGTCCGGCGGACGGCCTCCGGACGGCCCGCTGCGGCCTGCAGCGCGGCCAGCGCCGCCTTCCAGTCCCAGGCATGCTCGCCCAGCAGCGCCTGCATCCGCCGCGGCGTGGCATGCCCGGCAGCTTCGGCCAGCTGCCTGCACGACCTGCGATCCCCCGGCCCCGCCAGCAGCGCGCCGATATACCCGAACGCCATGAAACGCGATCTGGCCTGGCAGAACACCGGCGCGAGCAGAGCGTGCAGATCGTCCCGGATCCTTGCTAGCCAGCTGCCGCCCTCTACGATGGCCGCAGCGGCCACCTGCTGATCTTGATGTGTCACAGCACCTGATCATCCAGGTGGCCGTCTCATGCCCGGCGCGCGGCCCGGACACGCCACAATCACCCAGGTATTACAGTCGCGGTTTTCCGATCTGTGGTCGCGCTGCCGCTTAGCGTGATGTGATGCTTACCGGCTGCCGGTTACATGGTGTGACCTCCTTCCGGGCCGCCGGGGGTTATGTGGCTGCGGCTAGGAGGCGGGCGCTGTGGTGGTGCCAGCGGGCGGCGGCCTGGTGGCGCCTGCGGCGGGCGGACCAGCGCAGGGCGAAGGCGAGGCGGGCGCGGGTGATCAGCCCGGCGGCGGACTGCGCGGCTAGGCGGGTCAGCCGGGCGGTCTCGGCCACGGAGAGCCTGATGGGGGCGATGCCCGGCGGGCAGGGCTGGCCGCCGAGGGCAGGGACGGGCGCGTCACCGAGGGGAATCGCCAGGTCAGCGTCGTTCACGTGATCGCTGCCGTCGGGGGCGGCGCATTCCCCTGCGGTCGTGGCTTCAGCAGGGGCGGGCTGGATGCCGCCGTCCAGGCCGATGCGGATCGCAGCCTGGCGGAGCTGGGACAAGGCCGCAAGGGCGGTGTGCCGGCAGATGCCGTCGAAGGTCCTGACCTGGGACTGGTCCCAGCCGAGCACGTCTTTCCCGGTCTTGAAGGTTTCCTCGACCGGCCAGCGGCGCCCGGCGATGGTGATGAAGTACGTCATGGTCGCGGGCCTGTCCTCAGGGGCCCAGCACAGGTAGAAGGTGAGCTGGCCGGGGCGGGAGATCAGCCTCCTGATCAGCAGGAACTGCCCCGGCCGCCGGGTGGCGGCCATCGCCCAGTCGCTGAACCGGGGGCCCTTGGTCCCGGTGCCGCACGAGCGCCGCTCGAACAGCGCGTCAGCTACGGCCTCGTCCGCCCGGATGACCGCGCCGGCCGCGGTGGTGACCTGGTAGTCGCACGGGATGATCACCACGTAGGCCAGGCCGGCCTCCTCGCACGCCTGGCGCAGGTCGCCGCTGCGGCCGTACACCTCGTCGGCGGCCGCCCACCTGGCGGGCAGCCCGTCAGCCGCCTCAGCTGGCCGATCGCGAGCTGCGGCTTCGTGGTGAGCTCCAGGTCATCAGGGATCCCGGCGGCGCGCCGCCGGGGCAGGTCCTCCGCCCACCGGTTCGGCATGTAGACATCGAAGTCGGCCCAGGCATGCCCGGCGGCGGTGACATAGGCGGAAAACACCGTGGTCACGCAGTTCTCCACCTTGCCGGTGCACCGGGCGTGCTGCGGCGCCACGCACGCGGTGGCGTCACCTTTCTTCAGGTGCGTGGTCTCGTCGATCGCGATGCCCGGGCCGATCAGGTCATCCTCGTGGTCCGGCAGCCACGCCGCGGCCAGCGCCGGCAGCTCAGCGCGCAGGTCCTTCCAGTCCCACGCGTACGACCTGAGCAGGGCCTGCATCCGGCCCCAGCCCTCATGCCCGGCTGCCTCCGCCAGGCTCCAGCAGTTCGCCCGTACCCCGGGTGACAGGGCCCTCACGTACCCGAAGGCCACCTCAGCGCTGCGGCGCTGTGCCAGCACGCTGCCCAGGACCCCCCTGACCTGGGCGTCAACCCGCGCGGCGCACGCCGCGACATCCTCTATCCTGGCCTGCGCGGCCGTGTCGTCTTTGCTTACGACGTGGTGCGCAATTAGGTTCGGGGCGTCCTCTCTCAGGGTGCTCATGTGATCGGGTGGTAGCGGCGCGTTACCAGGCGGCGCCGCGGTCGGACACCAGCGAGCCGATCGCCGGATGGTCTCGGGCAGGTCCTCGCGCCGCCCGATCCAGCGGTACAGGGGCCGCTAGTGCTTGCTAGGGGCTTGCGGCCGTGCAGCGTCACCCAAGCGGCTGGAGATGAGAGTTCCTTCGGCTTGCGGCACGAACCGTTTCCATTCCCGGCACGTGTACAAGAAGAGAGGCGGGCGAAGCAGCGTCTTCTGCCGCATCGGGATCACCGCGGCGGCGCTCACGCGGTACCGCCCGGCTCGCCAAGGAGGTGTGCTGGTGAATCGCTTTCTGACCCCCACACGGCCACTAGGTCTCGTCGTGTTCGTTGCCGTTGTCGCCGGTTTCGGCTCGTTAATGGGGGCGTCGTCCGCGTTCGGGACGTCGAAACCGCCCAGCGGAGCAAGCAGGGCTAGTTTCCAGGGACTGGGCCAGATGCCGGGTTCCTCCTGCGGCACGCAAGCCCTGGGCATCTCCGGGGACGGCAGCGTGATCGCCGGCGCCGGGTGTGTCTCCTCGGGCAAAACCGAGGCGTTCCGGTGGACCGCCGCGGGCGGGTATCGGGTCCTCGGCGACCTGGGAGGCGGCAGTAGCGACGCACGGGCCGCCTCGTTCGACGGCTCGGTTGTGGTGGGGCAGTCCGTTGACGCGAGTGGGACCCCCCGGGCGTACCGGTGGACGGCGGCGCAGGGGATGGTCGCGCTGCCGTTGCTCCAGGCGGGCACGTTGGGCAACGAGGCCGATTCGGTCACCGACGACGGAACGATGGTCGCCGGCGGCAACGCCTGGTGGAAGACCTCCGGGCAGACCGGAAGCTTTGGAGGCGGGACGTGCAGTGCGCTTCAAGCTCCGCTCCGCATGGTTGATCTGTCGGCGGACGGCTCGGTGGCGGCGGGCTCTGGGGCGGGTGGTCTCGACATGTTCGGGCAGCAAGCCACGAACGCCTACCGCTCGACGCCGGCAGGTAACTGCCAGGACATCGATGCCGTCTTCAATCGCAACAGCGATGCGAGTGGCATCTCCGCCGACGGCACGGTGATCGTTGGAGAGATGCAGGTCGGCAGCCCCTACCTTGCCTTCCGGTGGACCGCTTCCACCGGGATGGTCAATCTGGGCAGTCTCGGCGGCGGGCTCAGCCGCGCCACTGCGACCAGTCAGGACGGCAGCGTGGTGGTCGGCACCTCGCTCACCACCACCTCGTCCGGCTCCGCTCACGCCTTCGTCTGGACGGCCAGATGCGGCATGCTGGACCTTCAGACGGCGCTGAGGGGGGCGAAGATCCCCAGCGGATGGGTCCTGCAGACCGCCACCGACGTCTCCGAGGACGGGACGGTCATCACCGGCTGGGGCGTCAGCCCGCCCCCGCCAGGCTCCAAGTTCGGGCAAACAGAGCCGTGGCGCGCCATCCTTCCCGCGCCGTGCTAACGACTTGGTGCGCGCGATCATGGATGAGGTTTGATCATCTCGGCGTGTCGGTCCGCCCATGACGAAGGGCCGCGCAAGATCATGAACCGGTGTCGAAGCGATCATGGGCTCGCGCGGCCTTGAGCCATTCTGCCTTCATCGGGATCTCCCGTCGCCACCTGGGCCGGGTCGTCGCCGAGCTGGCTGGGCCCTGGCAGGCCCGCCGGGAATCGGACCTGCGCGGCCGCCGCGGCCGGGACCGGCAGCGCGCCGAGGGCGCTGGCCGCCGCCACGACCTGGTGTTCACCGACCGGGTGCTGGTCACCCTGGCGGTGCTGCGGCTGCAGATCCCGCACGCCGCGCTGGCGGTGATGTACGGGGTGGACCGCTCCACCATCACCCGGGCGGTGCGCCAGGTCCGCCCACTGCTGGCTGGCCGCGGCTATGCCACCCCGGTCGGCCGGCGGCTGCACACCCTGGCCGACGTATTCGCCTACGCCGCCGCCTGCGGGATCAAGCTGCGCCTGGACGGCAGCGAGATCCAGGTCCGCCGCCCGAAGGCAGGCTGGCCCGGGCGGCGGGCGTTCGTGTCCGGCAAGAAGAAGCAGAACACCATCAAGTTCACCAAGGTCAGCGACGGTCAGGGACGCACCGTCTGGGACGGGGCGTTCCGTCCGGGCCGGGTGCACGACCAGACCGCACTGCAAACCGACGGCATCGACAACCTGCTGGAACAGTTCCCCCCCCACGTGCAGGCCGAGATGGACGCCGGCTACCGCGGCCTGCGCTGAGAATGCTATTTTTCACTCCGATTATGCCGAGGTTGATGTTAGGCCGGAGAACCTGAGAATGGCCTGCTCAGGCCGTGCCTGCTGACAGATTCCCCGGCTTAACGATCGGAGTTATCGTCCGTCGTATCCCCTGCGTCTGTGGAAGGAGACGGCGATGGATATGACGGTGACAGGGATCGGCTCGGTGGTGGTCGCGGAGTTACGAGCGGCTGGTTACCAAGAGTCGACGATCGGCCAGTACGCGAGGACGATCAAGGTGCTTGCCCGGTTCGCGGCCGGGCGGGGCAGCGATTACAGCCCGGAGCTGGGGGCTGAGTTCGCGTCGATGACGGTCAGCCCGCGGACTGGCCGGTTCAGCGCGCAGCGGCGGATGGGTTACGGCCGGCTCACCCGCGTGTTCGGCTCCTATGCTCGCACGGGGCGGGTGGATCTGTCGGTCCGCAGACGCGGCGGCGGCGGGCCACGACCGGCACACGCCAGGCTGGCGGAACTGGATGCGGCGTGGGAGGCGGAGATGGCCCGGCGGGGCCTGGCGGCGGCCACGCGCGAGGCTTACGGGCGGGTGGCCCGCGGTTACCTGGTGTTCTTAGAACAGCGCGGGATCAGCGACCTGGCCGATGCTGACGGCGGCAGCGTGCTGGCGTTCCTGGAGTCGCTGCTGGACCGATGGGCAAAGTCGTCGCTGTTCTGGGTGGTGTCGAACTTCCGCCCGTTCCTGAAATTCACTGGACGCGCTGACCTGGTCGCCGCGGTCAGCCTGGCCGGAGTCCGGCGGTCCCGCCCGATCATCGAGGTGCTGGGCGATGCTGACCAGGAACTGGTGATCCGGGCCTGCGCCGCGGGGCGCGTCAGCGCGAGGAACGCGGCGATCACGCTGCTCGCGGTGACAACCGGGCTGCGGGCCTGCGACATCATCGCGCTGCGCCTGGCCGATGTCGACTGGCGCGGCAGCACGATCGGTACCATCCAGCGGAAGACCGGTAACCCGCTGACGCTGCCGCTGCCTGCGCTGGTGATGGGCAAGCTCGCCGGTTACGTGCTCGGCGAGCGGCCGGCCACGGCTGATGAGCACGTGTTCGTCCGCTCGCTCGCACCGCACGTGCGGCTGGCCGATCACGCTTCGGTGCACCAGGTGATATCAGCGACGTTCGCAGCGGCGGGCGTGGCCGATGTGAAAGCCGGGACCCGGTTCCTGCGGCACAGCGCCGCGACGCGGCTGCTGCGCGCAGGGGTGCCGCTGCCGACGATCTCGTCCGTCCTCGGCCACGCCGCCGAGGACTCGACCAGCGTGTATATGAGCGCTGACCGGGAGCGCCTGCTGCAGTGCGTGCTGCCGGTTCCTGCAGGAGCCCGGCGATGAGCGGCGCGAGGTTCACTAGCGCGTTCGCCGCTGACCTGGAGGGCTACCTGGCATTCAAGCAGAACATGGGCTGCTACGGCGCGTCGCGCATCTGGTACATGCAGCAGTTCGACGCCTGGTGCGCAGAGCACAGCCGGACCAGCTTTGATCAGGGCACCGTCGAAGGCTGGGTGGCAGCCCGGCTGGAAAGCTCGGGCCGGTACCGGTCGTGGATGTCGTACATCCGCGACTTCGGCCGGTGGCAGCAGGCCACCGGCCATGACGACGCCTGCGTGCTGTCGGCCCGGTGGAAAGCCCCGTTCATTCCCCCGCGCCCCTACCTGCTGAGCCGCCAGGAGATCGAAGCGTTCTTCACCGCGGCGGCGACGCTGGCCACCAGATCGCCGTGGCGATGGCAGGCAGCCGCGTTCTTCACCTTGATGCACTCGTGCGGGCTGCGGACCGGCGAAACCCGCGCCCTGAAGACCGCGCACGTGGACCTGGACTACGAGAACATCGACATCGTCTGGTCCAAGGGAAACCGCAGCCGCAGGCTGCCAGTCACTCCCCAGGTCGCGCGGGTCCTGGAGGCGTGCGACGCCCGATCCCGCGCCCGGTTCCCCGGCCGGGCGAACTTCTTCGTCTCCGGCACCGGCAACCAGGTCACCGGGGCCACGGTCGCTCAGGTATTTGCCCGGATCTGGGACGAAGCCGGGCTGGCCCGGCCACTGGCCGGCCGGCAGCCAGTGCCCTACACATTCCGGCATCACTTCGCCTATGCGTGCATCGAGCGGTGGCGGATCCGGGGCAAAGACGTGCACGCGATGCTGCCCTACCTGTCGCGTTACATGGGCCACGCGTCGTTCGACAGCACCTACTACTACATTCACACCTCGCCCGACTTCCTGGACGCCTACGACGGCATCACCCAGGCGAGCCAGGAACTGCTGCCCGAGGTCGGATTCGGATGAGACGCGACCCGGCAGCCGGTGCCCCGGACTTTTTCAGCTACGCCCGGGACTACCTGCACGTCTACATGCCCCGAGTCCGGGCACTGTCGCCTAAGACGATCGAGGCCTACCGGATCAGCCTGGAATGCTTCCTGGGCTACCTCGCCGAGACCGAGCACGTTCACCGCGAGCACGTCTGCTTCGATCACTTCGACCGGCCTCACCTCAAAGCATGGCTAGCCTGGATGACCGATCATCAGGGCTACGCGCCGAAGACTGTCACGCTGCGGCTGAGTGCTGTGAAGGCGTTCCTGGCCTACGCGGCCCAGGAAGACATCACGCTCATCGCGCTCAGCCAGGCAGCCCGGGCGCTCAAAGCCCCGGCCCAGCCCCGCAAGCCCGTCGACTACCTCACCGCGCCCCAGATACGGGCGATCCTGGCCGCGCACACGGGCGCGACCGCCAAGTCCCGCCGCAACCGGATGCTGCTCATCTTGCTTTACGACACCGCGGCGCGCGTGTCGGAGATCACCGGCCTGACCCTGCAGGACCTGCGCCTGGACGAGCCCGGGCACGTGACCCTCACCGGTAAGGGGAACAAGACCCGCGTGGTGCCGCTGACCGGCAAGACGATCAGCCACCTGCGCGTCTATCTCGCCGAGTTCCACCCGGCCGCCGCGCGCCTGCCCGCGACACGGCCGCTTTTCTACAGCCTCCACGACGGGCAGCCCGCCCGGCTGTCAGCAGACACGGTCTCCGCCGTGCTCAGCCAGGCCGCACAATCTGCGCGCCAGAACTGTCCATCCATACCCGGCAGCATCCACTGCCACCTGCTGCGCAAGACCAAGGCCATGGACCTCTACCAGCAAGGCATCCCGCTCCCGGTCATCATGCGCCTGCTTGGCCATGAGAACGCATCGACAACCTCAGCGTTCTATGCTTTCGCCACCCTGGACATGATGCGGCAGGCCATCACCAAAGCCACCCCCGCGATCAGCGTCCCGGTCACCGAACCCCTCACCAACGAAAAGCTCCAGGCCCTCTACAGTCTCCGATAGCCCGATCGTTAAGCCGGGGAATCTGTCAGCAGGCACGGCCTGAACAGGCCATTCTCAGGTTCTCCGGCCTAACATCAACCTCGGCATAATCGCTGTGGAAGACCACGCCGGCCACGTTCGCGCTCCCGCCGCGCACCGCCACCGCCATGGCCAGCGCCCCGCAGGCCAGCTCCGCGTCGTGGTGCTCGCCGATCGCGTGCCCGAGGATCCGCCGTGACCCCATGTCCAGCACCGAATCGAGGTGCAGCTTGCCTTCCCCGGTGACGATCTCGGTGCCGTCGCCGTACCACTTGCGGTTGATCCCGTCCGCGGCGAACTTGCGCCCGACCAGGTCCGGTGCCCGCCACCGGCCTTTCCCCGGCCGGGTAGTGCCCTTGCGGCCCTTCCTGCCGGGGCGGGCGGCCAGGCCCTGCCCGCGCATCAGCGCGGCGACGGTGTTCTCGCTGACCCGCCAGCCCGCCTCGCGCAGCGCACTGGCGATCCGCGGCGCCCCGTCCTTGCCCTCGCGCTGCGCGAACAACCGCGCGACCTCGGCTTTCAGCCGCTCCCGCCGCGCTGCCCGCGGCGGCAGCCGCCCGTCCTCCCACTTGTAAAACCAGGACTGGGACACCCCCAGCGCCCGGCAGCTGACCGCCTGCGGGATGCCGTGACCGGCCCTCTGGGATGCGATGAACGAGGCCACGGCTACCTGCCGCCCATCGCGTCCTGGACCCAGAGGGCCACGCTGCGCTTGAGCACGTCACACCGCATCCGCAGCTCCGCCACCTCGCGGCGCAGCCGGACCAGCTCGGCCCGCCCGTCCTCGTCCAGCTGACCGCCCTCGCCGTCCCGGCGCTGCCGGTCCAGCACAACCCAGTTGCCCAGCGTGCCCTCGTTGATCCCGAGGTCACGCGCCACCCGCGCGATCGGCTTGCCGGTTTCCCGGACCAGCCGCACCGCGCCCTCCCGGAAGTCCTGATCGAACTTCCTGCGTGTCTCTCCCATCGGAGAACTCCTCTCCCTTAAGAGGATCTCTCCACGCTGCGAGGGGAAACCCAGGCCGGCTGCCGGGTCAGCTGCGCTGCGTCAGCGTTGCGGCGGATGCGATGGTGCAGCGACTTGCTGATAGGCCGGGAAGGGCCGCAGTGCCGAATCCTGACCCTCCCGGCGTGCGGTTCCTTCCGTCGCGGCGTTACTGGTTGCCTGGCCGGGTGTAGATGAGGCGGACAGCAGGGCCGGCGGTCTGGGCCGACACCAGGGCCAGGTTTCACGGGCGCGGTGCCGTCGGGGAACAGGCGCGTGCCCGCGCCGAGTACCAGCGGGAACACCAGGAGCCGGTACTCGTCG
>WNFE01001247.1_pt1 | contig 19056 bp, 19 predicted proteins | sample 5400451 | NCBI WGS metagenome assembly WNFE01 (sample SAMN13153344, study PRJNA577476) | soil metagenome | isolation source: 200 cm saprolite under Douglas fir tree site 2 hole 2 | place: USA:California | collected 2015-04-18
ACTCGACGGCCGTAAGAGTGCGCCCAGGAGGACTCGAACCCGCAGCCTCTTGATCCGTAGTCGGGCTGAGCGCCGCACGGCCCGAAACCTAGAGGCGGACGAAACCGAAGGAAAGGGGATGAATCCCGGCGAAGAGCCCCCGAAACGTGGGGGACATTCCAGCGCCGTCAATTGACAAACGTGGCGCGGTATGGTTTGCAGAACCCTGTGTTCCCCCAGCCGCTGCTCTTCATTGGCGCGATCGAGAATGTGGAGAGCAGGCAGAGGCCGTTCGCGGCGAACCAAATCTGGATCGTGACGTCGCGGCGGCTGGTATTCTCAAAGCGGTACCCCGGGTCGAGCCAGGTGACGGTGACCACGCTGCACGCCTCGCCAGCGCATTCACTCGCGATCGGAGGTCGCCCGCTCGATACCTCCTCGGGAGCGGCGCGGCGCACGCTATGGTTGGGACTGACGATCGGCGCGGTATCGGCCGACGTGGCAGCGACCACCCGCCGGACGGGCGGTGATGCCGAGGGCGGTTGCGACTTGGGCGATGAGTGGCACGCCGACAGCCCGAAGAAAACCATCGACAGGCATGCGCGCCTCGTCACTGGGGCCACCAGTGGATGAACACCGCATCGCTGCGGCGCTTCCCGCGCCCCCCCAGCCTCCAGATCTCCAGATGTCCGTCACCGAAGGCATCGACGAAGCGCTCGAGAATGCGGCGCGCCTCGGCGTCATCTCTCGCCTGCCGCAACGCGTCCTCCGTTTCCGCACGCAGGCGCGGCAGCTCCATGCCGCGCTGATCCACGGCCCACTCGACGTTTGCGTAATGGGAGGACATTTCCTGACGCAGGTGATCGAAATCCTCAATCCAAGGTGGAGAGGCGAACGTCGTCTTGGGAGGTCTCGTACGAACCCCTAAGGGGCACCCACTTTCACACCCAGCGCTGTCACGTCTTCGGACAGGAGATGCGCTAAGTCCTTATGCGCCCAGGAGGACTCGAACCCCCAGCCTCTTGATCCGTAGTCAAGCGCTCTATCCAGTTGAGCTATGGGCGCGATGGGCGGTACTAGACTCGAACTAGTGACCTCCACGATGTCAACGTGGCGCTCTAACCAACTGAGCTAACCGCCCTCGAGGCCGAGACGCTAAGACGCCGAGACACCGATCACAACCACCCGGCGTCTTGGCGTCTCGAGGAAATAGCGGGGGTGGGATTTGAACCCACGACCTCCGGGTTATGAGCCCGGCGAGCTACCAGACTGCTCCACCCCGCGTCGCTTTCGTTCCAGAGCGGGAAACGGGACTCGAACCCGCGACCCCAACCTTGGCAAGGTTGTGCTCTACCAACTGAGCTATTCCCGCGCGCCGTCCCAAATGTAACCGCTCAGTGGGGTCCAATCTACCGACGCCTGTCGCCTGCGCCGAACCGTCTCCACGTTCCCGGCCCTGGGCTCGGGGAATGGAGGCGAGGGGGATCGAACCCCTGACCTCGTGAATGCCATTCACGCGCTCTCCCAACTGAGCTACGCCCCCGTTATATTGGGCCCCGCAAAATGCGTTCCGGCGGGAACACGGCATCTTATCGGGACGTTCTAACGGTGTCAAGCGATTTTCTGCCCGTGAGTGAACTTTTCGCCCCGGGTCCGGTATTACAGGGCGATCCAGGACCATACAGACATGGCTAAGCAGACCCGACGGAAGAAACCCATCTCCCCCGCCCGGGCGAAGCCCCGCGCGGCGCCGCGGCCTGCCGCAGCGACCGCAGCGGCCGCCCCCCCGGCGAAGGCGAAGCCTGCCAAGAAGCGCGGGCGGCGCCGGGGTCTGCTCACGGGCCTCGGGAGCCACGAGCACGAGCGCGACATCCTCGATCAGTACCTCCATGAGGTGTCCAAGACCCCCCTCCTCACCCAGAAGGAGGAGATCGCGCTCGCCCGCAAGGTGCGCGCCGGGGACCAGGAGTCGATGCAGGAGCTCGTGAAGCGCAACCTCCGCTTCGTGATCTCGGTCGCCAAGAAGTATCAGAACCGCGGCCTGCCGCTCACCGACCTGATCGGCGAAGGCAACGTGGGGCTGCTCACGGCCGCCCGGAAGTTCGATCCGGACCAGGGCGTGAAGTTCATCTCCTATGCGGTGTGGTGGATCCGCCAGGCGATCCTCGCGGCGCTGGCGCGACAGGGCCGTACCGTGCGCGTGCCGCTGAACCGCACGGCGGACTTGTCGCGGATCGTGCGCACCGCCGAGTACCTGCGCCAGACGCTGCGGCGCGAGCCCACGCCCGAGGAGATCTCGGACGCGACCAAGCTGTCGCTCGAGGTGGTGCAGTCCCTCGCCGCCCTCAACACGGGCGACGTGCGGCTCGACGCGCCGCTCGATCCCGATGGCGACCGCTCGCTGATCGAGCGCTTCATCGCCGAGGACCTGCCCGACACCGAGGACCAGGCGATGGACCGGTTCCTGTCGGACGAGATCGAGCAGGCGCTCTCGACGCTGCAGCGGCGCGACGCCAAGGTGTTGCGACTCTACTTCGGGCTGGACGGCGGCCGCGAGCACACGCTCGAGGAGATCGGCGGCATGCTCGGCGTGACGCGCGAACGGGTGCGGCAGCTGCGGGACCGCGCGCTCAAGCGGCTGCGCGACGGGGACGTCGGGAAGGCGCTCGCCTCGTTCGCCGCTTAGGCGATCTCCCTTCGATGACGACGATGGCCGGCCGCGTGGCGCCGGCCATCGCGCGTTTTGGGTACCGTGCAACCGGCACGCGGCAACGTTAGCTTAGGCGCGTGATCGAACAGGTCGGCCAAAGGGCCGTCGCCGCAGTCAAAGCCGTCGGTCGCTTCGGCCAGTTCGTTGAGGATCTGGTGCGCGCTGTCCCGGACGTCGCGGTCTGGGGACGACTGACGCTCGTCCAGATGCGCCGTGTGGGCGTCGACTCGCTGCCGGTGGCGTTGTTCATCGCGGCGTTCACCGGCGTCGTCCTCGCGCTCCAGGCTTCCTACACCTTCGCCGGCACGGTCCCGCTCTACTTCGTCGGCACGCTCGTCGGCAAAACAATGATGCTGGAACTCGGTCCCGTGCTCGCCGGCCTCGCCCTCGCCGGTCGTGTCGGCGCGAGCATGGCCGCGGAGCTCGGCACCATGAAGGTGACGGAGCAGGTCGACGCGCTCGAGACGCTCGCCTACGACCCCCAGAGCTTTCTCGTGCTGCCTCGGGTGCTCGCGGGCACGACGATGTTCCCGGTGATCGTGGCGCTCGCGATCCTCGCGGGCATCACGACCGGCTGGCTCGCGAGCCTCGCGCTGCTCCATCTCTCCACCCAGGAGTTCTTGAAGGGCCTGAAGCTGTTCTATCGCTTCAAGGACACGTGGTTCGGGCTGTTCAAGAGTGCCACGTTCGGGTGCACGATCACGCTGGTCGGATGCGTGGTGGGGCTGGGAACGCGGGGGGGAGCCGAGGGCGTCGGCCGCAGCACCACTCAGGCGGTCGTGTACTCGGCCGTGCTGCTCTTGGTGCTCGACGCGTTCTGGGCCCTGGTACTCCTGCAGTGATCGCCTTCCAGGACTTGCACAAGGCCTTCGACGGCCACGTCGTGCTCGACGGCTTCACCCTCGAGGTGAAGGACGGAGAGACGACCGTCATCATCGGGTATTCGGGCACCGGGAAGAGCGTGGCCCTGAAGCACGTGGTCGGGCTGTTGCAGCCCGATACCGGCGACGTCATCGTTGATGGCCGCGCGGTCTCGACCCTCGAGCGGGCGGCGCTCTTGGCATTGCGGCGCGAAATCGGGTTCGTGTTCCAGTTCGCCGCGTTGTTCGACTCGATGTCGGTGTTCGACAACGTCGCGCTCGGCTTGCGGCGGCGCGAGCTGTCGGACGACGAGCTCGCCACGCGCGTGCGCGAGGCGCTGGCACTCGTGGACCTGACCGGCGCCGAGGCGAAGTACCCGGCGGAGCTGTCCGGCGGCATGCGCAAACGAGTGGGCATCGCACGTGCCATCGCGTTGCGTCCGCGCTACATCCTGTACGACGAGCCGACCACGGGCCTCGACCCGGTGACGGCAGCCGTGATCGACCAGCTGATGGTCCGGACCCGGGAGCACCTGGGCGTGACCGGCGTCGTCGTGACGCATGACATGCGCAGTGCCTACACGGTGGGTGACCGCATCGCCATGTTGTACGAGGGAAGAGTCCGGCAGGTGGGCACGGTGGCGGAGATCCAGGACACGCCGGACCCCGTAGTGCGGCAGTTCATCGAGGGGCGCCCTGCGTGAAGCGCGAGAATGAGTTCGCCGTCGGCATCGTCGTGATCGCGGCCTTCACGGTCGTGGTGGTCGGTGCGCTGTGGCTCTCGGGCGCGCACATCGGCCGCACAGAGGCCGTCTACCCGGCCCGGTTCCGGACGGTGGGCGGGCTGAGCGTGGGCGACCCCGTGGTGCTGCGAGGGGTGCGCATCGGCCGGGTCGAGGCGATCCGGCTCGCGAGCGGCAATTGGGTGGAGGCAGACCTGAAAATCTATGCCGGCACCCAGCCCCCGCCGAGGCCGGCCGTGGTTGCCGCCTCGGCATCGCTATTCGGCGAGTGGGCCGCCTCGCTCGTGCCGCTCGACCAGCTGCCGAACGACCCGAACATCAGGCAGGCGATCGCCGAGGCCCAGGCCGCGGGCAGCGGCAAGTGGCCAGGGGCCACCCTACCAGATATCGGCCAACTGACGGCCCAGGCGAGCCGCATCGCGACCGACATCGCCGCGGTGGCGAACCGCGTGCAAACGGCCTTCGACTCCGAGGCCGTGAACGAGCTGCGGCGCTCCATCAAGGACTTCGGCCAGGTGGCAGACAAGCTGGTGAAGGTGACGAACGAACAGGCCGGCGTGCTGGGCTCGGTCGGATCGAACCTGCGTCAGGGGTCCGATGTGCTCGCCAAGGCGGCGACCAACCTGCAGACCGCGCTCGGCCGCGTGGACTCCGCCACGAACCAGGGGCAGCTCGCCACGATCCTCAACAACTCGGCGGCGACGAGCGCCAACATGCGCTCTGCCTCCAAGGACGTGAGCGACCTACTCGGCGCGGCCCACAAGAATCAGGAGAGCCTCGTGCGCGTCCTCGTGTCGGCCGACAGCGTGATGTCGCGCATCGCCAACCGCAGCGGGACGCTGGGCCTCTTGGTGTCGGATTCCACGCTGTACAAAGAGACCACGCTCACGATGATCCAGCTGCGGCAGCTCCTGTCCGACATCCAGGCGAACCCGCGGAAGTACTTCTCGTTCAGCGTGTTCTAGGGGCCCGCGATGCCACGGCGCCAGCGACGGGCCCAGCGCGAAACGTCCGCGGGCGGCGTCGTATTTCGGCGCGGCCCGGATGGCGCGCCGCGCTTTCTCCTGATCCGCGACTCCTATCGCAACTGGGGCTTCCCCAAGGGGCACCTGGAGGTGGGCGAGCCGCCCGCCGACGCCGCGCGCCGCGAAGTGGCCGAAGAGACGGGGCTCGACGAGCTCCGGCTGCACGGGCCGATTCGCGTGATCGACTGGTACTTCCGGTTCCGCGGCAAGACGATCCACAAGTACTGCCACTTCTTCCTGTTCGAATCGAAGCGGGGCGACCCCGTCCCCCAAGCGGAGGAAGGGATCACCGATTGCGCCTGGCACCCGCCCGAGGACGCCCGGCGCACGATCTCCTACGATAACGCCCGCGCCGTGCTGGAACAGGCGACCGCGATGGTCCGCACGCTGGCGCATGTGGACGTCGGCACAGGTGAGGGAGGGCGCGAGCCGGGATGACGGCCGTCGTGCCGGTGTTTCACCCCCGTGCCGAGCCGCGGCGCGCGGTCAAACGGAGCTACCCGCGCGCAGCGGGGAGCGTGCGCCTGTGCCGGACCCTCGCCGCGGTGGAGCGGCTCTTGAACCAGCGTCTGGTGGACGCGGTGGTGCTCGACGTGAAGGCAGCGCCCGCGGCGGCCCTCCGCCTGCCGGCCCGGTTCCCGCGCATCCCGATGTTCGTCCTCTCCGCCCTGCGCCCCGACGACGGCCCGCTGCTCGCCGCCTGCCACGCGTCGGGGTTCGCGGGCCTGCTCGTCGAGGGCGTGGATAACGCTGTGGCCGGCGAGTGGGTCGCCGCGCGCACGGCACAGGTCGCGCGACGGGAAGCGCTCGCTGACGCCCCGCGGCTCCTACGGCTCACCGATCGCCTGCAGCTCGCGGCCTGGGAGGAAGTGCTGCGCCGCGTCGGCCTCCCCACGCAGACGGGGCAGTTGGCGGCGGCGCTGCGCGTCAGTCGGGAGCATCTGTCGCGTGAGTTCGCTGCCGGGGGCGCGCCCAACTTGAAGCGGGTGATCGATCTCGCCCGCGCCGCCTGCGCCGCCGACCTGCTCGGGAACCCGGGCTACTCGGTGCGCGCGGTCGTGAAGATCCTGGGCTATGCCTCGCCCAGCCACCTGGCGGGTGCCGCCCGACGGGTCGCCGGGGCGACTGTGCAGGAACTGCGCGCCGTGGGGCCGCGCGGCGTGTTGGCGCGATTCCTAAGAGGAAGGACACGATCGCGCGTGTAGCGTCTGGTTGCGGCGAGTACCACATGTGATATTTTTCACAATCTCCTGACTCCGAGCCTATGGCGACCGATTCCGTGCTGAGACCGGGCGAGCTGAAAGCGATTCTGCTCAAGGAAATCGAGGCGGCCGACTTGGCCGAGCTCGACGTACGGGAGGTGGGCACCGTGCTCGAGGTGAAGGACGGCATCGCCCGCATCTATGGCCTCACCTCGGCCATGGCGGGTGAGATGCTCGAGTTCACCTCGTCGGAGACCGCCGAAAAGGTGGTCGGCCAGGCGTTGAACCTGGAAGAAGACAACATCGGCGCCGTGATCTTCGGCGACTACCTCGTGCTCCGCGAGGGGGACGAGGTCCGCCGCACCGGCCGCGTGCTCGAGGTGCCGGTAGGGCCGACGACCGTGGGGCGGGTGGTGGACGCCCTGGGCCGCCCGGTGGACGGGCTCGGTCCGCTGCACTCCACGAACACCCGCAAGGTGGACATCGTCGCGCCCGGCATCATCAAGCGGCAGCCGGTGAAGGAGCCGCTGCAGACGGGCATCAAGGCGATCGACTCGATGATCCCGATCGGCCGCGGTCAGCGCGAGCTGATCATCGGCGACCGCGGCACCGGTAAGACGGCGATCGCGGTGGACACGATCATCAATCAGAAGGGCGAAGGGGTCATCTGCGTCTACGTGGCGATCGGCCAGAAGAACTCCACGGTCGCCGCGGTGGTCGAGCGGCTCAAGGAACACGGCGCTATGGACTACACGATCGTCGTCGTGGCGTCCGCCTCCGAGCCCGCCCCGATGCAGTACATCGCACCCTTCTCCGGCTGCGCCATGGCTGAGTACTTCATGTATGACGAGAAGAAGGCGACGCTCTGCATCTACGACGACCTGTCCAAGCAGGCCGCCGCGTACCGCCAGCTGTCGCTCGTGCTGCGGCGCCCGCCCGGCCGCGAAGCCTACCCGGGCGACGTGTTCTACCTGCACAGCCGCCTCCTCGAGCGCGCGGCGAAGCTGTCCACCCCGCTGGGCGGCGGCTCGCTCACCGCCTTGCCCATCATCGAGACGCAGGCGGGCGACATTTCGGCCTACATCCCGACCAATGTCATCTCGATCACCGACGGTCAGATCTTTCTCGAAACCGACATGTTCTACTCGAACGTGCGGCCGGCGATCAACCCGGGCATTTCGGTGTCGCGCGTGGGAGGCAACGCTCAGATCAAGGCGATGAAACAGGTGGCGGGACGCCTGCGGCTCGATCTGGCGCAATACCGCGAGCTCGAGGCGTTCTCCCAGTTCGGCTCCGAGCTCGACCAGACCACCCAGAAGCAACTCGCCCGCGGCGCCCGCGTGGTGGAGGTGCTGAAGCAGCCGCAATACCAGCCGATGCCTGTCGAGCAGCAGATCATGATCATCTTCGCCGTCACGAACGGCTTTCTCGACGACGTGCCGGTCGCGGAGATCAAAGCCTGGGAGGAGGGGTTTCGCGACTTCATGGGCGCCGGGCATCCGGAGCTGGCCGAGGAAATCCGGAGCCGCAAGGTGCTCAGCGACGACCTGGCGGCGCGGCTCAAGGCCGCCGTCGGGGAGTACAAGCAGGTCGCGGCGCGCTAAGATGGCGAAGCCCCGCGAGTTGCGCCGCCGGATCAAGTCCGTGCAGAACACGCGCAAGATCACGCGGACCATGGAGCTCGTTGCCACCTCGAAGCTCAAGCGGGCCCAGGATCGGGTGATCGCGGCCAGGCCGTATGCGGCCGCCCTCGCCGAAGTGCTGGCCGAGCTCTACGCCCCGGAGCTGGCGGAGCGGTTTCCGCTGTTGCGACAGCCGCGGGGCGCCGGACGGCGGGTGGCGCTCGTGGTCGTGACGTCCAACCGCGGGCTGTGCGGCGCCTTCAACGCGAACCTGATCCGCGAGGCGCGGCGACGGATCGAGCAGCTCGAGGCGCAAGGCACGAGCGTCGACCTCCACCTGATCGGCAAGAAGGGCATCACCTACTTCAAGTTCGCCAAGCGGCCGCTGGCGTCGCAGCGCACGGACATCGGGGATAAGCCGACCGCCGCCCAGGCCGCCGACGTGGTCGCGCCGCTCATGGCGCAGTTCGAATCCGGGGCGGTGGATGGGGTGGACGTGGTGTTCTCGCAGTTCAAGAGCGCCGTGAGCACGCCGCCCACAGTGGCGCGCATCCTCCCGGTCGAGCCGCGGGCCGCGGCCCCGGGCACGGTCGGTGCGAGCCACAACTACATCCTCAAGCCCTCCGCCGAGGCGATCCTCGCCCAGCTCTTGCCGTTGTACGTGCAGAACCAGGTCTACCGGGCGCTCGTGGAAACCGCCGCCGCGTTCCTCGGCGCACAGCGCACGGCCATGAAGAATGCCACGGACAACGCGGGAGACATTCTCGACCTGCTGCAGCGCACCTTCAACCGGGCGCGCCAGGCCCAGATCACGCAGGAGCTCGCCGAGATCGTCGGCGGGGCGGAGGCCCTCAAAGGATAAGCTATGGCGACCAAGGCGAAACGGGCGCCCCGCGCTGACGCGGGGTCCACGGAGCAGCACGTCGGCAAGGTGGTGCAGGTGATCGGGCCGGTGCTCGACGTGGAGTTCGAGCCGCAGCACCTCCCCGAGCTCTACAACGCTATCGTCATCGACCACCCCGGGAACGGCTCCCCGCCGATTCGCTTGACCGCCGAGGTGCAGCAGCACATCGGCCGCAATCAGGTGCGCGCCGTGGCGATGACGTCGACCGACGGTGTGGTGCGCGGCATGGAGATGCGAGACACCGGCAACCCCATCACCGTGCCGGTCGGACAGGCCGCGCTCGGCCGCATCCTCAACGTGCTGGGCGAGCCCGTCGATGAGGGCGACCCGATCCCACCCGACGCGGAGCGGTGGCCGATCCACCGCGAGACGCCGAAGTTCGTGGATCTCGAGCCCAAGACCGAGGTGTTCGAGACCGGGATCAAAGTGATCGACTTGATCGCCCCGTTCGTGAAGGGGGGCAAGATCGGCCTGTTCGGCGGGGCCGGCGTGGGGAAAACGGTCATCATCCAGGAGCTCATCCACAACGTGGCCTTGGGCCATGGCGGGCGCTCCGTGTTCTGCGGCGTGGGGGAACGCACCCGCGAGGGCAACGATCTGTATCTGGAGATGAAAGAGAGCGGCGTCCTCAAGTCGTGCGCGCTGATCTACGGCCAGATGAACGAGCCGCCGGGCGCCCGGCTGCGCGTGGGCCTGACCGGGCTGACGGTAGCAGAGTACTTCCGCGACGTCGAAGGCCAGGACGTGCTCGTGTTCATCGACAACATCTTCCGGTTCACGCAGGCTGGATCGGAGGTATCGGCGTTGCTCGGTCGCATGCCGTCGGCGGTTGGCTACCAGCCCACACTCGGAACCGAGATGGGCGAACTGCAGGAGCGTATTACCTCGACCAAGAAGGGCTCCATCACCTCGGTGCAGGCGATCTACGTCCCGGCCGACGACCTCACCGACCCGGCACCGGCAACGGCGTTCTCGCACCTCGATGCCACGGTGGTGCTGTCACGCCAGATCTTCGAGCTCGGGATCTATCCCGCCGTCGACCCGCTCGCGTCCTCGTCGCGCATCCTCGACGCCCAATATCTCGGGGAGCGTCACTACAAGGTCGCCGTCGAGGTGCAGCGGATTCTGCAGCGCTACCGGGACCTGCAGGACATCATCGCGATCCTCGGGATGGACGAGTTGTCCGAGGAAGACAAACAGCTCGTGGCGCGCGCCCGGCGCGTGCAGCGCTTTCTTTCCCAGCCGTTCTTCGTCGCCACGCAGTTCACGGGCCTCGAAGGCAAGTACGTGAAGCTCGAGGACACGATCAGCTCGTTCGAGCGGCTCGTCGCGGGGGAGTTCGACCATTTGCCCGAGCAGGCCTTCTACATGGTCGCGGGAATCGACGAGGCCCTCGCGCAGGCGCAACGCCTGACCAGCAGCTGAGTGATGCACGTCACCGTCGTATCCCCCGAGCGGGCGCTATTCGATGGAGCCGCGGACGCGGTGGTCGCGCCGGCGTTCGACGGCGAAGTCGGTGTCCTGCCGGGGCACGCGCCGTTTTTGACGCTGCTCGGGACTGGGCAGCTGACACTGCGCCAAGGCGGCACGGCGACCCGGCTTCGCGTCGCGGGCGGGTTCCTCCAGGTGGTGGGGGACGCCGTGCGCGTGGTGGCCGATCGGGTCGAGGCATCTTGACAGATCGGCACGTCGCTCGTAGCGATGTGCGTCTTTAGGCTCACCAGTCGCGCCCCTGGTTCTTCCCTTCGTCCCTATCAGGAGAGGGCTCGCATATGCGGAAGTGCATCGGCGGTGTGCTGCTCGTGACGGCTCTCGCGACATTCCCTGCTCTCGCCGCGGCGCAGCGCCGCCCGGCCGCCCGTCCTGCCGCAGCGTCCGGGCAGCGCACACGGTTCGCGGCGGAGCTCAATTGGAGCAGCGACGTCGACTTCGGCATCGGTGCCCGTGGCGTGTTCCCGCTCGAGTCGCTGTTTCCCGGGACGCCGCTCGACGGCATCGTGTCGTTCGACTACTTCTTCCCGAGCGTGTCGAACGCCCCGGCCGGGAGCAGCTTTCACTATTGGGAGATCAACGGCGACGTCGCCTACCGGTTTCACATGCAGAGGGGCAGCTCCCTCGGCCCGTACGCCGGCGGAGGGTTGAACATCGCTCACATTTCCTCAACGGTCTCGGGCTTCAGCGCCTCCACCACCAAGGCGGGACTGAACCTGCTCGGCGGCACGACGTTCAAGCTCACCGGCAGCAACCTCACGCCGTTCGCCGAAGCGCGTGGGGAGATCGGCGGCGGCAAGACCTTCATTCTCACGGCTGGCATTCGGTTCTGAGGCTCTGACACCCTGAGTGTGCACGGCCCGTCCGCACCCTGGGCGGGCCGTTTTCATTGCCAGCTGGCGAGGGGGGAACGACGCGCGCCCCCGTGGGTACCTGTGTCACGTTGTCTTGGACAATCGACGCCCAGGAGGCCGAGTCATGGGACGTGGGGCCGTGCTGCTGGCTGTGGTGGCCGTGGCGGGCGGGGTACCGCAGGCCCGGGCACAAGTGACCGGCATGCCATCCTTCAACGCGCCGTATCGCGCGTTTCAACGCTCCGAGTTCGGCGCGGTGTTGAGCTTTCCCGACGGCGGTGGCACGGGATTCGAAGGGGTGTATCGCTACGCGAGCGGCGCGCTCGACGTCGGAGTGCGCGGCGGTTTCTTCAGTCCCGGCGGCACCGGGAACACCGCCGTGCTCGCGGGCGTGGAGGCACGGGAGCGCGTGATCACGCACACGATCGACTTCCCGCTCGACGGTGCGCTCGTCTTCGGCGCCGGCGCGCGTTTGGTGAGCCGGGCCTCGACGTTCAACATTCCAGTCGGCCTCTCGCTCGGGCGTCGGGTCGACCCGCAGGGCGCGACGGTGAGCATCGTGCCGTACGTGCAGCCGACGCTGGCGTTCATCGTGGGCGACCGCCCCTCGACGCTGGTCTTCGGGTTCGGCATCGGCGCCGATTTCCGGCTCTCCCGCGTGCTCGACGCGCGCGTCGCGGGCGGGCTCGGCGACCAGCCGCTCCGGGGTGTGTCGATCGGCGCCGTGTGGGTGCATTAGAGCGACACAGATTGACTTGCCGGGACGGCGTTCCTAGCGTTGCTCGGGAAGTGGTGAGTGGGGCCGGGCGCCCTGGTCCCGGACCGATTCCTCGAGACGTGGAGAGGGCACTTATGAAGCGCGCAGTGTTGACGCTTGGATTCGTGGCATTGGTGACGACGCAGGCCGCGGCGCAATGGCTGGGCGAGCCGGTGTGGAACAGCCCGAAGGGTGGTACCGGCCTGACGATCAGCGGCGACTACGCGGCGCCGAACAGCAACTACTGTAGCGGCACCTCCTGCAAGGGCCACACCTGGGGCGGCCGCGCCGCGTTGGGCCTCGGGACCATGAGCTTCGAGCTCGGGGTCGCGAGCTGGAAACCCGAAGGCGCGGCCCAGAGCTTCACATCGGTGGGTGGGAACGCGGCGTTTCGCTTGATCGGCGGCAGTCTGTTACCCGTGGCCGTGAACTTACAAGTCGGCGCCGCGCGCACCGATTCGGCGAATGCGACTCCCGCGCTCACGCGGGTGATCGGGGCCGTGGGCTTCAGCATCCCCCTCCCGACGCCCGGGTTGAGCATCGAGCCGTTTTTCTCCCCCGGCATCCGGAGTACCAGTAGCGGGGGCCAGTCCACCGCGCGGTTCGGGTACGCCATCGGGGCGAACATCGGCTTGGGGACGCTCGGCCTGCATCTCGCCTACGACAACGAGAAGCGTCCCAACTCCCAGCCGAGCCGCGGCGTGTTCGGGATCGGTGCGCACCTCGACATCCATCTCCCGCTGGGGCTGTGAGCCCGGTTCACAACGGGCACCGCAGCCGCTAGCTTAGGGGCGCGCCGATCCGCGGCGCGCCCCGGTCCATTTCCAGGAGCTCTGTGAATCGTTCTCCCGTCGCGCGGGCGTCCGTGCTGACGTTGGTGCTGGCGCTGTGCGGGTGCGCGCTCACCATCGACTCGGTCCACCTGGGCGTGCCCGTTTCCCTCGCGAGCTCCGCGCAGCAACCGGACTCGGGAACGCCGTTCGTGGTGACAAAGCACCCGATCTACTTGTTCGCCGGGCTTATCCCGCTCGGGGAACCGAAGCTCGAGGATGTGCTGGCCGGCCAGCTCGGCACCGGCGCCCGGATCACCAACCTGCGGATCAAGGTGCGGAGTCGTTGGAGCGACCTGCTCGTCACCGGGCTCACGCTCGGGCTCGTCGTACCCCGGTCGGTCACGTTTGAAGGGGTCGTCGCCGGGAAGTAACGTCGCGCGCTCGTTGTCCGGCGCGCTATGGCGCCACGAGCTTCTGCACTAGCGCCGTCGTGCGCTCGGCGGCGCCCCGTCCCTCCCGTACCAGCTGTCGCCCCGCCGCTCCCGCCTTGGCCCGGGCCGCCGGGTCGTGATGCCACACGAGCCACTGCGAGTGCAGGGGGTGGCGCCCGTCGGCGGCGAGCGCGACCGCGCCGCCGCGCTCGATCAAGAGGGCGGCGTCGCGGCTCATGTGCCAGTGCGGCCCTACCGCCACCGGGACGCCGAGCGCGGCGGGCTCGAGCACAGAGTGCAGGCCCGCCCGATGATAGCCCCCACCCACGAACGCCGCGTCGGCGAGGCCGTAGAGATCGGCGAGAATGCCCACGCGATCCACCACGATCACCGCTGTGGTCGGTTGGTGCTCGAGCTGGGACAGCCGCACGGGGCGGGAGAGGCCGAGGTCGGCGGCGAGCTGCACGATCCCGGCGAGGTGGTCGGGGTTGGGCTCGTGCGGCGCGAGGATCAGGCGGGCAGCGGGCACCTGCGCGAGCAGGTCTACGAAGGCCCGCAGCACCACGGCCTCATCGGCGGGCCAGGTCGACCCTGCCACGATCGTGAACGTGCCGCTCGGCACGGCCCCGAGCCGGGCGAACGGCTCGCGCGAGCGGTCGAAGCGCTCGGCTCGTTCCGCGACGCTGTCGTAGCGCGTGTCACCGGTCACCTCGATCACGTCGTGGCGCGCGCCCAGCTGCTCCAAGCGCCGGCCGTCCTCCACGCTGATGGTGCCGATTCGGTCGAGCGCCCGGTAGGCGGGCTCGGCCCACCCGCGCACGGGCCAGCGCAACCGGGAGCTGTGCGGCGCAACGGTCGCCGAGATGAGGCCCAGCTTCACGCCGCGCTGCGCCGCTGCAAGGGTCAGCTCGGGCCAGACATCGAGCTTCGAGAAGACGAGCGCGGTGGGCCGCAGCGCGTCGAGCACGGCCGATACGTCCCGCCCGCGGTCGAGCGGCAGATAGTCGGCCACGTCCGCGGGCAGCGTGCGGGCGAGCCGCTCGGCCGACGGAGAAAAGAAGGTATAGGCCAGCTGCCAGTGCGGCGCCGCGGCCCGCAGGGCTTCGAGCACCGGCTTCGCCTGCAGGCCTTCCCCAACGGACGGGGCGTGCACCCACACGAGGGGGCGCTCGGGGTCGCGCTGCGTGCGCCCCCAGCCCGCCAGTCGCTCGGTCACTCCCCGCCGCGCGTCGAGCCCGCGCGCGACCTTCTTGTCGAACCGGGCGGCGAGCGGCAAGGCACGATGCGCCAGGCGGATGCTGAGCCGGTATATGAAGGAAGGGCGCGCCATCAACGCGGCCGGGCCGGGGCCGTCGTCGTCTTGGCTTGGTAGATCGAGTCCAGCACGGCTCGGAACACGCCGATCGGTGGTGCGCCCTCGATCAAGCCGCCCTCGATGTAAAAGGTCGGCGTGCTCCTGGCACCGGCGCGCCGCGCCCGGGCGGCGTCGGTCTCGACCTCGGCCGCCGTCGCCCGGGACGTGACGCAGCGCGCCAGTTTCGCACGGTCGAGCCCAGCCGAATCGCCGAGCGCGAGCAGGTAGGCCCGGGGCTCGGGCAGCGACGCCCAGTCGTCCTGATGGCGGAAGAGCAGGTCGTGCAGCGGCCAGAACCGGTGTTGCCGGGCTGCGCACAGCGCGATCTCGGCTGCGGCGACGGCGTTCGGGTGCACGCTCGTGAGCGGCAGAGTGATGTAGACGAGGCGGACCTTCCCCGTTGCCAGGTACTCCCGCTCGAGCGACGGCATCGTCTCCAGGGCGAACCCCCGGCAATACGGGCACTGGAAGTCGGACATCTCATACACGGTGACCGCCGCAGTGCGGCGGCCCTTGGACCGGGCGGCGAGCGGGTCGGGCGCCTGGTGGGATCCGGGTCCCTCGAGGGTCGCCAACCACGCAAGGCCGATGAGGAGCGCGCGGATCATGGGGGGTTCTGGCGACCAACCATAGTCAGTCCGCGAGTGCGGCGCCACGTTGGGCCACACCGGCAGAGCGCACATCCTGACTGTTCCATGTTGCAACGGTCACGAAACCCGCACCCGGCTCTGGCGGATTCCGAAACTTGATGATATAAACCTTATGGTCGGGGTGCAGCTTCGCCTCGACCATCAGCTTAGCCGTCACTGCGCGCCTTGCGCCCTGCCCCGCCGTTGTCGTGCGAGCGCGCATTTCGAATCTGACAATCGATGTTCGGTCCGCGGCGCGACGTGCGCGCGACGCGGTCGACACCGTAGTTCGTCGTAGGAAGCGCCGGGCCACTCACGCGGGCGGTCCCGGATTGCGTGTATGTCACGCTCTTCTCGTCGGAGGGGACATGCCATTCACACCCCGTCGGTTAGTTCCCATCATCCTTAGCGCGCTGTTCGCGCTGCCGGTCCTGGTCGCCGCACAAGAGCCGGCTACGATCACTGGCAAAGTGACGAGCGACGCGGGCCTGCCGCTCGGGCAGGTCGAGGTCGCCATCCCGTCCATGGGGCTGGGAGCCCTGTCGAAGGACGACGGTCGCTACACGCTCGTCGTACCGGGGGCGCGCGTCTCGGGTCAAACGGTCACAATTGTCGGGCGGCGCTTGGGGTATAAGTCGCAGACCGCCCAGCTCACGCTCACCGCGGGAGGCGTGACGCACGACTTCACGCTCGCTGCGAACCCACTGCAGCTCGGTGAGGTGGTCGTCACTGGCGCCGGCACGGCGACCGAGACCGGGAAACTCGGCAACGTCCGCAACTCCGTCGCAGCCGCGGACATCGAGAAGGCGGGCGAAACCAACGCTGTCCAGGGGCTCGCCGGGAAGGCGCCCAACGTCACCGTCGTCCAACAGTCGGGCGACCCGGGGGCGGGGTCCTTCATCAACATCCGCGGCATCAGCTCGATCCTCGGCTCGAACCAACCGCTGTTCGTTGTGGACGGCGTGCCGATGGACAACTCGACCTTCTCCACGTCGAACTTCAACGCCGCCGGCGATGGTGGGACCGGGTTCGGAGGCTTTGGCCAAACCGAAGGGACGGTGGCGGGCAACCGACTCCTCGATTTGAACCCCAACGACATCGAATCGGTCGAGATCCTGAAAGGCCCGGCGGCGAGCGCCGTCTACGGCTCGCGGGCCGGCTTCGGGGTGATTCTGATCACGACCAAGTCGGGCCGGGCAGGTCCGACCCGGTTCACCTTCCGCTCCGCCACCTCGTTCGACGACGTCAACCACTCCTACCCGCTCCAGACGACCTGGGGACACGGGAACCGCGGGGTGGCGCCCACTGCCTGTACGTCCCCGTGCACCAGGACCTCGCTCTCGTGGGGCCCAGCGATCGGGTCCGCCCCCGTGTATGACCACGCGAACGAGATCTACGACGGCGGCAACACGCTGGACAACGGCATTACGATCTCGGGCGGGAACGACCGCACGACCTTCTACCTCTCTGGGGACAACTCCTACCAGAAGGGTGTATTCGTTGGCCCGAACAACCACCTGTCGCGCACCGCCGTGCGGGCCAAGGGCTCGCACCGCCTGACCGACAACCTGAAGATCGCGGCCGATCTGGCGTTCGCGGACACGCGCGCCTCCTATATCCAGCGGGGCAACAACCTGAACGGCGTGCAGCTCGGCGACCTGCGCACACCGGCGAACTGGAACAACCAGCCCTACTTCGTCACCACGACGGCGGGCATCCAGTCGCGGTCCTATCGCTTCCCGTATGTCGACGCCACGACGTTGACGAGGGACCGCATCTACGACAACCCGTTCTGGACGCTCTTTCAGCAGGCCAACACCTCCAACGTCGGCCGCGTGTACGGCAACGTGAGCGCCGAGTATCTGGCGCTGGCTTGGCTCAAGTTCAACTACACGCTGGGTGCGGACTACTCGGCCGACGAGCGGCTCGAAGGCGTCCCGGTCAGCTCGGCCAATTTCCCGGCCGGCCGCGTGGTGGAAGGCAAGATCGTCAACTACCAGATCGACCATAACCTCACCGCCACGGCGACCTATACGATCAACCCTGATTTCTCCGGCACGGTCACGGTGGGCCAAAACCTGAACGCGCGGAACACGCGCTTGCTCGGGACCACGGGGCTCACCTTCGCCGCGCTCCAGCCGTTCAAGCTGTCGAACACGGTAACGCAAGCGCTGCCCATCGACGCCGAGCAGGTGGTGCACAGCGCGGGCTGGTTGGGGCAGGGCACGTTGGACATGTACAACCAGGTGCACCTGACGGCGGCGGTGCGCAACGATGGTTCGTCAACGTTCGGGCAGTCGAACTTGCGCAGCTGGTTCCCCAAGGGGAGCGTGGCCTGGGAGTTTACCAAGCTGATTGGGGAGCAGCGTTGGCTCTCATACGGCAAGCTCCGGGCCGCGTACGGCGAGGCGGGAGTGGAGCCCCAGCCGTATCTCACGTCGCAGATCTTCTCGAGTTCCGCCCTGCTGGGGGGCATCGCGCAGGGCACGGGAAACTCGGCCTCCCAGGGCGGGCTCCCTGGTTTGGCGTCGAGTACCACGAAGGCCGCGACCTCGCTCAAGCCTGAACGCTCGAAGGAGTTGGAAGCCGGCGCCGACCTCGGCTTCTTCAGCGACCGGGCGGACGCCAGTGTCACCTACTACAACAAGAAGTCGTCGGACGTCATCCTGCTCGCGCCGCTCGCCCCCTCGTCGGGGTTCCTGTTCCAGGGCGCGAACTCCGCCACGCTCCGCAACCAGGGCTGGGAAGTGTCGCTCAACGTCCGGCCGTTCCAGCAGGCGGACTACGGCTGGGAAGTGGGCGTGCAGTGGGCCCGCAACCGCAGCTTGGTGGAAGCGTTGGGTGGCCAGCAATTCATCTCGATCGGTGACTTCATCAACCAAGTCGCCATGGTCAACCAGCCCATCGGGGTGTACTTGGGCACCGGGTTCCTCCGCTGCGGGTACTCGAGCAATGCCAACGTGGTGGACACGATCGGGACGACGCTCGGCACGTACTGCGCCGGTGCGCCCAAAGGCGCGTTGTTTATCGGTGGGCCCGCGTCGGGCACCGCCGGCTTCCCGCAGCCGGATCCGGACCCGCGTCTCGTGATGGATCCGAATTACAACTGGACTACAACTGGACGGGCAGCGTGCGGAGCACGGTCCGCTATCGCAAGCTGCAGTTCTCGGGCCTCGTGGACGTCCGGGTCGGCGGCCAGATCTGGAACGGCACGAAGGGCGCCCTCTACAACTTCGGCAAGCGCGCCGAGACGGCCGTGCGCTCCACGTTCGACGCGTTGGGTAACGAGGTCGGCAACCTCCAGGCGTTTGGCTCGGGCGGATGGTGGCCGGGGCCGGTCGTCGGGCCCGGGGCGGGGACTAAGGTCTCGATCGGGGAGAACTGGTATCGCAACTACGCCGCCTGTCCCTACGTCGGGATCGACGAGCCGTGCATCGAGGACGCGGGCTTCGTGAAGCTGCGCGAACTGTCGATCAGCTATACGATCGACGCGCCCTGGGTGCAGCGTAACCTCGGGTTCTCGAGCATCGACGTCCGGGTCTCGGGCCGGAACCTGAAGACGTGGACGAACTACACCGGATACGACCCGGAGACGAGCCTCGGCGGCGTGATCTCGTCTTCCGGCGGCGCGGGGGGTGTGGACTACTTCAACAACCCGCAAACGCGCTCGTTCGCGTTCTCGATCACCCTGAACCACTAACCTGAGGAGACCGACCGATGCT
>WNFE01001158.1_pt1 | contig 19055 bp, 13 predicted proteins | sample 5400451 | NCBI WGS metagenome assembly WNFE01 (sample SAMN13153344, study PRJNA577476) | soil metagenome | isolation source: 200 cm saprolite under Douglas fir tree site 2 hole 2 | place: USA:California | collected 2015-04-18
TTCCGGACCTTATCCATCGGCAACTTGGTGCCGAAGCGCCGACGATTCAAGAATGCCCACAGCAGCCAGAGTGGCGTCGAATCATTCGATTTACGCTCCACATTGGCGAGATTGGGTTCCACCAGCGTGTTGATCGACCCATCCGCTCCCTGATTTTCGCCCCACAGGCCGAAAACGCTCTCGTTCAGTTCGCGGTTGTAAACACCATTTAGCGCGAAGAAGCTGTCGCGAAGGTACATCTCGCCGGCAGCGGAATACCAGATACTCGGTGCAAGGATCGGCCGGAAACTCTCGGGACCCGCGATCCAACAAAGCATCATCAGGTCAGCGTAAACTGCCTTTTCGGTTTCGCCTCCTTGAAAACCAAGACCTTCGGCCAGACAAAGTTGACTGGCAAGTCGATGACCGCGGATTGTGTCTGGTATCGTTTCGTCCGCAAACACGAATACGGTCTTCTCCTCAGCGTGATCCATTTCCAGTCGATGGTATGGTCCGGTTTGAGTAGCAATGCGTTGAAGCTGCAACCCACGCACTTCAACCTTCGTGAAACCACCTGGTATCTCCCCGTTTAGAGCTTGCTCTGAAGGAGCAACAGAAAGGAAGAGAGCGCTGCCATAGCCTTGCAATCCCGGAACAAATACTGTCGTCTGAAATTCGGACCACGCTTCTGGCGATTGGGGCAGACTATCGTTGTAAAGAGTGATGTCGTCAACTTTGTGCAATTTCTCATCCACTCTCCAAATCTCAAGTGCTACCGGAGCCGCCGAACGATACTCCATGCGCAACGATAGAACTGCGGGTCCGCTAAGCGCAAAGGGAATGACTACACCGTCCTCAGTTCTTCGAGTGGACAGGATGGCCCCGCCATCCCGTTCCTCCAGAGTGGCAGCGCCAATTTTTCTCCAAGAGGAAATCTCCGGTAACGGCACGGATCGCGTAGAATGCTCTCCCGCGATCTGCTGCGTAACTTCGCCGAAAGTCTGCTGCACAAAGAAATTGCCGCTGCTGCGCTCCTCGGGAGACGAACCAGAATAAAGATTGGCGTCCGGAATACGTCGTGGCGCAGGCTTCACAGGCCTGCCATCGCGACGAACGATTCGCGTCCATTGATTGCGGTAGCCGGAGTCTGTCAGAAGGCCTATGCACAGACCATGCTGCGTGCGGAAACCGGCGGCTGGAAAATATTCATGCAAAGCGCCACCTTGCCAGTCGAGTTCATCGAAACTCCACAGCTTTGCGGGACTTTCCTGCGGCACCAACCGATTGCTCAATTGATAGAACAACAGGAACATATCGGCTTGCCGCAGCCGGATCTTCTTTCGCACGACACGGGCAGTGATTCGCTTATAGTCCACGCGCACAAACACCGTGGTGTTTAGATTCTTGAGCTTGCACTCGCCTTCGAGGGTCACATGTGTGGCATCGCCGGTCCACGAGGTGGCTTTCCAGTCGTTAACGCGATCTTCCACGCTGCGTTCTTCGTTTTGGAACAGCGCAGAAAATTCTCCGCCCAGGTTGTGCCGGAGAATGGGTCGGCCGTTGAAAAGAAGGACAGCACCATATCCGCTTGTGAGGTCGCCGCTAACCTTGAGCGACAGCCCGTCTGTTTCAGACGAAATTGAGGACGCGCTTCTGTGCAATGGTTCAATTTTCAGTCCAAGGCCGACAGCGAGTCCGGTCGTGACTGACTTTTCGATGAAGTGGCGCCGTGAAACGAATTTGCGGATCATGCGTTGCCGTATCCTCCGGTATTAACCAGAATATTCTGACTAACAGTCCGGCGCTCACGAAAGTGTCTGAAAAACCCGATGAATGGGCGGACTTGGAGCGTTGCTGCCGGAATTCTCGCCGTGTCAGCGGAACGTCCGCAAATATTCAAGCGTTTGATGAAATATGGAAAGGGTCTCACACGTGAAGTCCAGGTGATTCACTTCCATTCGAGCCGTCGCGATCCGGCGAACTGATTGGAAAGAAGCCAGTTAAATATTCAGTTTGAGCAAACTATGTGGTAGCATCGCTGCGTTCAATCGAAAAAACTGATGGCACTTGGCTCTGCTAGAATGAGCGTCTCTCAATCACCAGCCATGGAAGGGCTCCAAACGGATGAACGTTGGCAGCTTGTCCAGCGGATTGTATGCAGTGCGCCTTTTCAAAAAAGCACGCGGCTTCGCGAATTATTGCAGTACCTCGTTGAGCAGACCTTGCACGGGAACGCTCACGAGCTAACTGAGCAGCACATTGGCAACGCCCTGTTCCACAAGCCTTCCGACTACAGCCCTTTGGAGGATAGCTCGGTACGGGTGCACGTTCGGCAGTTGCGCCTGAAGCTTCATGAGTACTTCAACGAAGACGGCCGCAACGAGACAACGATTTTGGAAATACCCAAGGGCGCATACGCTCCAGTCTTCCGGGCAGTGCACAAACTTGACCCCGCCCCCACAGCCGTTGAGGCAAAGTTGAATCCAGTTTCGTTCTGGCGCCAGCGAGCGCTGTTACCCTGGTTTTTGTGCGGAATTCTGTGCGTGGCGGTGGCCGTGTTGGGTTACAGAGGCCTTACGCGCCGAACAACCAGCAACCCGTTGCCGCCCGCAATTGCCCTTTCCTGGCCTTTTTCGCAGATTTTCGATGCGCAGCATCAGACCATAATTGTCGTAGCGGACAGCAACTACGGGATGGCGCGTATCCTTGCCAGCCAGACCGGATCTCTCGATCAGTATTTGCGCCGGGAGTTCCTGCAGGGGCCAGAGGTCAGCAAGATAGGTGCAACCGATTCTCGTTTGAGCGAGTACATTTCAAACTCAACGCTCACTTCATTTGCGGATGTTGCCGACGTCGTTTCGCTGATGAGAATGGCGGGCGCTTTGCAAACCCAGGTGCTGGTCCGTTACCCACGGGATTTGCGAATGCGCGACCTCGATCACAACAACTACGTCTTCATTGGCAGTCCCGGATCCAATCCCTGGGTAACGCTTCTGCAAGACAAGCTCAACTTCAGCGAGAGTGAGAGCGTTGTAGGGAAAAGTGCCAAAGTGTTTGTGAATAAGAACCCGCTTGCTGGCGAACAGCGGCAGTATGAGGGGCTTCGTTGGACAGGAACGATGGGGGAAGACTACGCTACGATTTCTCTTCTTCCAAACGCGACCCATGACGGTAGCGTGCTGGCCTTACAGGGTCTGCAACAGGAAGGCACCGAAGCCGCCGGCCGGTTCCTCGCGGATGAAGAAAATCGCCGTCAGCTCATGAGCGCACTGGGAATTTCTGCCTCCGAAAACCGCACTCAGAATATCTGGTTTGAGGCGCTAATTCGATCGCGGACCGTTTCCGGCGCTCCCAATTCCACAACTCTCGTCGCCGTCCGTCGAATACGCTAGGGACCTGGAATAGTACGCACATTTCCTGGATTCCGGCAGCGGTGGCCGGATAGGTGGTCAGCGAAACCCGCAGCTAGGCTCCTTTCTCAACTAGCGGATGAACCACTTGCTATACTTCTGCGGAAGATTCGTGATTTTGAGATATTACACAAAGTGAAGAGCGAAACTTGTTGGATCATCGTTTGGAAAAATCGGCAAATTCATTATCGTTCCCGCTCTCCGCTCGGAGCTGGCGAGTGGCCCGAATTCCAACTTGGCTGGTGATCGCCGCTTTCTGCATGATCGGTTCGATTCCCGTGGCGTCGCAGACGAAAAGCGACAGAGTTGAAACCTTGCTCAAAGACGCACGCGGAGAAGAGAATACGGGGAACTATGCCTCTGCAGAACGCCTCTATAGGCAGGCTCTGGCGATTGCTCCTGAAAGCCTTGAGAGCCTGAAACGCTTGGGGATTCTGCAGCAGACGGAACTGAAGTTCGACGATTCTATTCAGCTATTCGATCAGGTGCTGGCCAGCGATGCAAGTTTTTCACAGGTGAATTTCTTTCTCGGGGCTTCCTACTTTGGGAAAGGCGATTTTACGCGAGCTATAGAAAGTTTTGAGCGTGAGCTCAAGGCACTCAGCCCACATCCTCGCACTCATTATTATCTAGCGTTGGCATTGCAATCCTCCGGTCGCGTCGAAGAAGCGATCTCGCAACTGAACCAGTCCTTTGCTGAGAACCCTAAAGACGCTGACGCCTTGTACCAATTAGCACGCATTTACAAGAATGCCTCCCTGCGCTCTATCGAGATGCTCAAGACGCTCGACCCGGACTCCTTTCAGCTTCATGCCTTGATGGGTGAGGTGTATGCGGATCAGGAGCGATATTCGGAAGCCATCGAGGAATACCAAGCGGCTCTCGTCAAACGCCCGGACGCCCAGGGGATGCACTTTGTGATCGGAGTGGCCTATTGGGCGCAACGCCAGATGGAGCCCGCCGAGAAAGCTTTTAAGGACGCGTATAAGGAAAATCCGAGCGACCCGATGACGAATTTGTATCTGGGCGACATTGCCGTGCGATACCAGCGCTTTTCCGACGCTTTGCCATTTCTGCTGGTCGCACAACAAGCGCAACCCAATATGCCACAAGTGCACGTTCTCCTTGGGCAATGCTATCAAAGCCAAAAGGAACTGCAGAAAGCAAAAGACGAATTCCATGCGGCAATCAACGCTGATCCCGGGGCAGCGCAACCGCACTACCTGCTGGCGAGGGTCTATCGTGAATTGCACGATCTGCAGGCAAGCACTGCCGAACTTTCCGAATTTGAACGCCTTTCTAAAACGGAGAAAGAGAAGTCCACACAACACACTCCCCAGAACTAGAATGAAAACGTTGCATTGTCGCATGCGGAATTCAATCATGAGTCTGAACTCGAGGGCGTCGGGCCATAGTTGCCTTCGCTTCTGGATTTCGGCATTGTTGCTGCTGGCTCCGGCTTCGGAGGTGGCAGGGCAGACCGCGCCATCACCCGCCGCGAAAAATTCGGCAATCGAGTCTCATTTCAGCGCAGCCCAGAAGGCCCAATACGATAAGGACTATTCCACCGCGGAGCGGGAATACCGGGCTGTGCTTGCCCTCGCCCCTGATTTCGCGGAAGTCCATATGAATCTCGGATTGGTCTATCAGCTTCAAGATCGTTCCGACGAAGCCATGGCGGAATTCCGCCGCGCACTCAAAGTCAAACCGAGACTTACCGGCGCCAATTTTTTCCTTGGAGTGGACTACTGCAAGTTGGGCGACGGTGCAAAGGCTATCCCCTATCTCAAGGCAGCCCTTCAGGCAGATCCTGGCCGGCCGGATACCTGGCTCTGGCTGGCAACGGCGCAAGAGATCTCCGGCGAGTTACAAGCCGAAGTTGCCACGCTGCAGCGGGCGCTGGAGCTTCAACCGAAGGACGTGGATGTTTTCTACCTTTTAGGAAGTGCTTACGAGCGGCTAGGGAAACAGGAGGTCGCGCACCTGCAGAAAGTCGCTCCAGGCTCATCGCGCAGCGAACAGTTGCTCGCAGAGAGTTATGCCGCGAGTAGCGAGTGGCCCTCCGCTGTAATTCATTTTCAGAATGCTCTGACGGCTTCGCCGAATCGCGCCGGTTTGCATGCTGAGATGGGTGAAGTTCTTCTTCGTGCAGGCAAAGTGAACCAGGCCATTCGAGAGTTTGACGAAGAGTTGCGCCTCAACCCTGGTAACTTGCATGCCCTCGTGCGGCGCGGCGAAGCAAGGTTGATTCAGGACAATGTGGATGCCGCTCTTCAGGATTGGGAGATATCGTTGGGCATCGATGTCGAACAAACCGAGAGGATTCTGGGTCTCCGCGAAGCAGGATTCGGCGATTCTGCTCTCGAGCAACTCCCCGATTCTGCCCGCGAGAAAATCCAGAAACTCGCGGAACACTTGCAAACTCGGAATTCCCCGGCGGCGCATTTGGCTCTTGCGTTTCTCGCCGAGCAGAACGGGAATTTATCTCAGGCAAGGGCGGAGTCTATCCTTGCAGGCCTCCCCTATACCGAACGTACTGTCGGCGGGATCTGCACTGAAGCGGAGGTCGAACTAGCACTCCAGCGCGAGGAGTTTTCTAAGATTGTGCCCTGCGCGGACGAAATTCTCACTTCACGAACTTCCGCTGAGCTTCGCATTCGGGTAGCGAGCGCGTTGTTGGAAGCCGGACATTCCGACGCGGCTCTCAAGGTTCTTGAAGGATTGCCAGCAACAGATAGAGTATCGGCTGAAGCGGCCTATTGGCGTGCGCGTTGCTACGAAAGACTGGCGACGACAACTTATCTCCGACTGTACCAGGCAGACCCGGATTCCTATCGTCTGCATCAACTGATGGGCGACCTTGAGGCCGCGAAAGGAGATGACGCAAAGGCCATCGAAGAATACCGCGCCGCCATCGCCTTGAAGCCATCTACTCCAAATCTCCATTACAGCTTGGGCCATCTGCTATGGAAGGACCTCAAAGTTCCCGAAGCGCGCGTTGAACTCGAGGCCGAACTCGCCATGAACCCGCGTCACGCAGGTGCGTTAAATGACTTTGGGAATACTTACCTGCTTGAACATCAACCCAATATGGCGTTGCCATATCTTGCCAGGGCGCTTGCCGCTGATCCGGGAAATCTCGATATACACCGTGATTTGGGCACCGCATACTCCGAACTGCACGACTATCGAAAAGCAGAACAGCACCTCGAAATCGCCATATCCACTGATCACGATGGATCGGTTCACTATAAGCTGGCGAGGGTTTACCAAGCCTTGGGTGAGAAAGAGAAGGCTTCACGCGAATTCGCTCTCTCCACGGCCCTGAACCGTGAATCGCATGACAAGCTCGAAAAGCAAACAGAACGCTTGGGCGAAGTAACAAAGTCCGCCGAAGATCCATAGCATGAAATACTTCCTGATCCTCGTGCTTTGTCCTTACTTCGTTGTGGACTATGTGTCTGTAAAGTCTCCGAGCCTGGCTGTGGACCAAGTTTCTAAACAAAGCGACGCATTTCAGAGGGGTCTCTCGGCGCTAAAAGAGAACCGACCTGAGGATGCCCTCGTAGAGTTCACGGCCGCGGAGCGCGAGTATCCTGATAATGCACGCGTTCGCAGCTTCCGCGGAATCTTGCTGGCACGGATGGGCAAAAATGCCGAGGCCGCCGCCGAGTATCAGGAAGCGATTCGGCTCGATCCATTTCTGGAAGATGCCTGTCGCAATCTGGGATTTCTCCGATGGACCGAACACCAGCTCGAGTCGGCCCGCGAAATGTTACGACAGGCAGTAAAGCTGTCTCCCGACGACTCGTTTGCGCACTACTACCTCGGCCGCGTCGAACTGGACGCGCAGCGATACGAACAAGCTTTCTTTGAACTGGAGCTGTCTCGTCAGCCATTGCCCTCGGACGCCGGATTCTTAATCCAAGCCGCGACGGGATATATTGAGTTGGGGCGCCTCGAAAATGCGCAGCAATCCCTCGAGCAACTCATGAACTTGCCGCTGAATGACGCGCAATCTCTGCAAGTCGCGTCCATGCTTCTGTCCATCCACGAGAACGACCGGGCGATCAACATCATGCAGAAATTGAACAAACGTCGGTCCCCAGCTCAGTCGACCTGGGCGCAATTTGACCTGGCGCTTGCTTACTTGCTCGCCGGGAACTACGACAGAGCGGCCGAACAAGCTTTGGTTTACGCACGAGGTGTGGGACCGGAAGGCTCACAGTCTCCGGAAGGGGCGCAAGCTTGGTCCTTGATTGGCATCGCCTATGCGCACCTCAACCAGGGCGAGCAGTCCGTCAATGCCCTACGCCAAGCTGCGGCTTTTGCACCCGGTGAAGAAGAGTACTTGCTCAACCTAACCCGTGAGTTAATGGAACTCAACCGCTATCCCGAAGCTGTCACCGCAGTTCAGAGTGGACTCGCCGCGAATCCAAAGTCTTACTCTTTGCATTTACGGTTGGGCGCGGCCTACTTGGCCGCTGGACGGTATGCGGAAGCGGAAAAAGTGTTTCGCGACCTTGTGGTGGCGGAAGATCCGCTTCCGACGGGGTACATCGGACTGGCACAGGTGTTGCTTCGAACCGGCCACGCCGAGGAAGCTGCGACCGTGCTCGCCGATGCGGAGAAAAAGTTAGGTCGTAAGTTTCTGATCAGCTATTTTCGTGGGTTGGCCCTTGCTCGCGCGGCCAAACCCACCGAAGCGTTGGCCGCTTTTCAACAAGCGGTTCTATTGGACCCGAATAACGCCGAAGCCCACTTGAATTTGGGAAAGTCTCAATTCACTCTGGGCCACGTGAATGAAGCCATTGCTGAACTACAGGAAGCGCTTCGCCTGGATCCTGCCGACCGGCAGGCCAAGCGACTTCTAAGTCAAGCTTATCGCCGCGCTGGTGACGCAAAAAATGCGGCGAAGTATGCAGAAGCGTCCAGCGAAACGCCTGTCGCCCCGGTCGGTGAGCTGATCGGTGATTTCTTCGTTCCACAGTGGCAAGTTCCTCCCGATAGCGGGGAAAAATAGCGCTCCACGATCTGCACACGGCAACTTCCTTGACCAAGTCGAAACCACAACCTACTCTTGAGCGGCAAAAATAATTCCAAATACCGTTCACGCTGTTTATGTTTTTTGCTCGGAGATTACATCTTCGAATCATCTGATCATGCCCTATGGAATTCACGGATGGATTTAACGAGCCTGAGGTGAACGCTTGAACAGAATCAATACGGGGACCCAGAGAGCGCTCCTCCAAAAAATATTGCTTTGGCCCGCTACGCTGATTCTGCTGTTCAGCGGTCCTGTGCCTGCTCAGACGTTAGCCCAGAAAGTTGAGGACAACACAAGCATCGCAAATTTTGTCGACATCGCAGAAAAAGCAGGGCTGACGGCCGTGAATGTGTTTGGCGGCGTCGATACCAAGAAATACATCATTGAGACCACCGGGACGGGCGTGGCCATCTTTGACTACGACAATGATGGCTGGCCGGATATTTTCATCGTGAATGGAACCACGCTGGAAGGGTTTCCCGACGACCACGCTCCCACCAACCATCTTTATCACAACAATCACGACGGTACGTTTACGGATGTCACCGCTAAGGCCGGCCTTGTTGCCACCGGTTGGGGTCAAGGCGTTTGCGTCGGGGATTACGATAATGATGGTTGGGATGATCTGTTCGTTACGTATTACGGGAAGAACCGTCTCTATCATAATGACCATGGAGTTTTCACCGAAGTGGCCGAAAAAGCTGGCGTGGCAGGATCGGGAAAGGCCTGGGGCACTGGCTGCGCTTTCGTTGATTACAACCGTGACGGGCGCCTCGACCTCATGGTGGCAAATTATGTGGATTTCAATCTATCCACTATTCCGACCCCGGGCGAGGGAAGTTCTTGCGTATGGAAGGGCGTGCCGGTGATGTGCGGACCGCGTGGTCTGCCGGGCGCGAAGAATATTTTGTATGAGAATCGCGGTGACGGGACCTTCGCGGATGTTACCGCCAAGGCCCATATAGACCGGACCGGTGGACACTACGCGTTCAGCGTTTCCACATTCGATTTTGACGACGATGGCTGGCCGGATATCTACGTAGCCTGCGATAGCGCCCCAAGCATTCTCTATCACAACAATCGCGATGGCACTTTCACCGATGTTGCGGTGATGGCTGGAGTAGCGTTCAACGAAGATGGGCGTGAGCAAGCGGGGATGGGAACAACTATCGCCGATTACAACGGCGACGGACGGCTGGATATTTTTAAGACTAACTTCTCGGATGACACGCCGACTCTATACCGCAACGATGGTGAAGGAATCTTTTCTGACGTTACATTCCCCGCGGGACTCGGTCAGCACACGCAATATCTGGGCTGGGGCACCACGTTTTTTGATTTCGACAATGATGGCTGGCCCGATCTCATCCTCGCCAACGGACATGTTTACCCGGAGGTCGACAAGTTTCACTTGGGGAGCGGATACATGGAGCCTCGCCTTCTATATCACAACAACGGCAACGCCACATTCACCGACGTTTCAGCGACGGCGGGATCCGGAATTAACGCGGTTTCCTCGGCCCGCGGTTTGGCTGTAGGAGATCTCTGGAATAATGGACAACTTTCCGTAGTCATCAACAACGTGTACGCAAGACCGAGCCTGTTGGTAAATGGTGCGCCTTCCGGCAACCACTGGGTCGCCTTTAGGACGATCGGAACCCGCTCCAATCGCGACGGGATCGGCGCAAAGCTCACCGTCAAAGCGGGCAAGAGAACTTTGGTGGATGAAGTGCGCAGCGGTTCGAGTTACATTTCCCAAAGCGATCTGAGAGTGCATTTCGGTCTGGGCTCCGCGGCGAAACTCGATTCCGTACAGGTGCGCTGGCCGAGCGGACTCGTCGAGCTCTTCAATGATTTATCCGTAGATGCGATACACACGCTGAAGGAAGGATCTGGGAAAACAGCCGCGCCGAATCCGAAGAAGCCTTAATCCCACAGTGCAAGAGGGCGACTCGGCCCTATGGCAAATGAACTTTTTCGTTCGGCCTTGCGGATGGTTCCTCGATTTTGAGGATTTGATCCACACCAACATCTTTCATCGTCTGACGAATCCCACTGGGCCAGCGAATTTCGATCATCCTCACAACCGTCTCCGGTCCCAGGCCAAAATGTACACGTTTATCGCTCGAAGAAAGATAGCTGCCTGCGGTCGTCACGGTGGCCCACTGAGAACCTTTTGCAGCTGTCAGTTTTACTTCCGCCCCAATCGCATCCCGATTGCTTCTGTGCCCAACGAGTTCCAGGGTTAACCAATGGTTCTGGGTTTGCGTCGAGTTGTGTAAAACGTAGAGCGCCCCATCATTACCGGTCACCACGGCATCCAGGCGGCCGTCGTTATCAATATCGCCGATCGCCAAACCGCGCCCCACCCAGGCTTTTTGAAAGATTTCTCCGGCCTGTGCCGAAACGTCCTCGAAACCCTTGCCGGTATTCCTTGCAAGTAGCATGGGTTCCTTGTAACGAAGGTCTGGAAAGGTCAGCTGGACCGTATCTAAATCGTGTCCCTGGTTGATCAGGAGACCTTTCCATCCAGCATTGTCATAATCCATGAAACGTACACCCCAACCGGAGTGCTTCATGGTCATGCGGCCGAGTCCAGACGGATAGCTATCATAGGTAAACGTGCCATCGCCGTTGTTCCGATAAAGCGCGTACATTTGGCTGGCGAGGGCGGTAACTACCAAGTCTGGCAGACCATCGTTGTTGTAGTCCGCGAAATCTACCCCCATGCCTGCGTAGGTGTGGCCCTCGCCATCCACGGCGACGCCGGAGCGCAGCGCAACTTCCTCGAATGTGCCATCGCCTTTACTGTGGTAAAGAAATTCGGGCATGGAGTCGTTGGCCACAAAGATGTCGAGATGGCCGTCCCGATCATAATCGCCGAAAGCAATGCCCAATCCCTTGCCCGGCTCGGCAAGGCCCACTTTGTGCGAAATTTCAGTGAAGTGGCCATTGCCATCGTTGTGATACACCAAGGGGGCAATCGCGCGATATCCATCCGGGTGGCAGTAGGCACGGTAACCCTCTCTACGCTCGCCACACCAGGTATCGTCAAAGTCCCACTGCAGGTATCGAAGTACGACTAAATCAAGCAGGCCGTCGCCATCCAAGTCTACCCATGCCGCGCTGGTGGACCACCCGCTGCCTCCGACGCCTGCTTTCTCCGTAACATCCGTAAACGTGCCGTCTCCGTTGTTGTGGTAAAGCCTGTTCCCGCCGTAAGCAGTCACATATAAATCTTCAAATCCATCATTGTCGTAATCTCCCACGGCAACTCCCATACCGTAGCCCATACCCTGCAGGCCGGCTTTTTCCGTTACATCTTCAAATGTGCCGTCGCGCTTTTGATGGTACAGGCGATTCCAATACTTGGACCCCGCCTTTTGCGGGATCGTGCCCTTGGGCGTGGGATCGCTGAGAGGAGCCCCATTCACCACGAAAATATCCAGGCGGCCATCGTGGTCATAGTCGAACAAGGCCACGCCCGATCCCATTGTCTCAATCAGGTATTTTCTCGAGGTGTGTGATGCCGCGTATTCAAAATCTATGCCTAGTGTGGAAGTTACATCGGTGAAGTTTGCCGCCCGTTGTGAGGAAGCTGCAAGCTGAACTAGAGATGCCTGACCAGCAACCGATGCCGGTCTCGTCTGAGATACGGAAGAGGGAACGAGCAAGCCGAACAGAGCAACGAAGATCCCCGCTTGGCGGCGCCAATTACCCCTGTCGACTGGATTTGTCACTCCGTTAATTTGCCTCGACGACAACCGGCCCAGTGTGCCTCCTGCTCTGTCCCAAACAGTGAAAAGTCAGTTTGTGAGACCAGCGAATACTGATCCGACCCTGCTCCCAGAACAACTTAAGGCTGAAAGTGTATATCACAGCTGTAATCTATGGGATTTGTTTCGTCGAATCTGCTCTTTAAGGACGGGTTTGCTTAAGCGAGTTATCCCGCAGGGCCTACAACCATCTGTTGGGTGCCACATGCACACTAAGATTTTTCGATCCGTAGTATTACGAGAATAAAGGGCTCTGCGCAGCGCATAGAAAGGATCAGGAAGAGGGAAAGTTGAGGCGGATCTAGCCCGTTCCTGAGTACCCACGATGATCGCCGCCAAGCCACCTGTTTCAGGATGCTGGGATACCCCTCTCGCGGCGCTGTTCTGTTTTGCACAGTCTGGCAAAAACCGTCTTGTTAGACTGGAGACCGGTCTGAACGCCCAAGGCGTATGGTGTAGAACGAAAAGTGAAACCTAATACCTACAAGAGGTCCGGGCGATCATTCAACGCGCAAGCATTTCTCGACACCGCAGGAATATCGAGGAAGGTGATGGAGTATGGGCGAGGCGAATCCATCTACATCCAGGGCGACGCGGCGGAAACGGTGATGTACATCCAGCAGGGCGGCGTGAAGCTCTCGGTCGTGAACGGTTCGGGCAAAGAGGCGGTCGTTGCCATGTTCGGCCCCGGCGCATTTTTCGGCGAAGGGTGCATGGCGGGCCAAACGCTGCGGATGGGAACCACCTCGGCAATTGCCCCATCCACGCTTCTGGTGATTCAAAAAAACGAATTACTCCGTGTGCTCCACGCCGAGCACGAGTTATCGGATCGTTTCATTGCCTACATGCTTGGTCACAACATCCGCGTGGAAGAGGATTTGATCGATCAACTCTTCAACTCCAGCGAAAAACGACTGGCTCGAACCCTGCTGCTTCTCGCAAGGTACGGGAAACAAGATCAGCCGGTGCGGACGTTGCCAAAAGTCTCGCAGGAGACTCTTGCGAGCATGGTTGGAACCACCCGTTCACGAGTGAATTTTTTCATGAACAAATTCAGGAAGCTGGGCTTTATCGAGTACAACGGCAGAATCAAGGTCAATAAGTCTTTGCTGACCGTAGTCTTGCACGAGTAAATCGGCGAATTTTAGTTCATTATACGCAGCACTGCCTGCCCTCCGGGCAAGTCGATCTGTTTCACCTTTTCCTGCGCGCGAGCGTTCTTTAGTCGAGCAGCAGTTCTCTCGCAAGCCGCGAATATAGAAAGCGAATGTCATTGCCGAAAATGCAGCCTATTTCTGAAGTCCTATCCCTGATTGAAGTGGAATCAATCAGCTTGGAAACGCTAGTTCCGCCGATAGCGGTTTCACCGCGCCCGGCTCCCCCGGTAGAATCGCAGTCGTCGGCAATTATCTTCCCAGACGCTGCGGGATTGCGACGTTTACCACCGACTTGTGCGACGCCATTCATGCGGAATACGGCGCCACGGAGTTGCTGGCTTTACCAGTAAACGACACGGAAGAGGGCTACAGCTATCCGGCGCGAGTACGCTTCGAGCTATCCGAGGACAATCTGGCTTCTTATCGCCAGGCCGCTGACTTCCTGAATTTCAGCAATATCGATCTGGTTTGCCTGCAGCATGAATACGGAATTTTTGGCGGACGCGCTGGCGCTCACATCCTGGAGCTCTTGCGCCGGCTCACCATACCGTTTGTCACGACTTTGCACACAGTCCTGCGCGAACCCGATCCTGACCAGCACGTGGTGATGGAAGAGATAACAACCCTGTCGGACCGGCTGATTGTGATGAGTCAGCAGTCATCCGACATTCTTCAAGCGACGTTTCACGTTTCCGCTGACGCTCCAAAGAAGCCGGTTGGCGCGGAGCCGCGGGACGCATGTTTGAACTGGCTATTCCGGCGGCTGTCGAATTTAAAAGTCCCCGTGCGTGTGCATTTGCCCTGCTCGGTTTGCAGGAATACCTTGATTCGTTTCCAGGCGACCGCGCTGCTCTCGGCGCGTCCGACGAACTGGCAAATCGACTATTGAACTCCTATCGCTCGAATCATACTGCTGGCTGGAACTGGTTTGAAAAAAGTCTTGCATATTCCAACGCACGTTTGCCGCAGGCACTGATCCGAGCCGGGATGCGCGCTTCAAATCAAGAAATGGTCGCAGCGGGACTGGATTCGCTGGATTGGCTGGTCACAATTCAACGCTGCGAGGTGAAAGGCCATTTTGTTCCGATTGGGTCGTTAGGTTTCTATTCGCAGAAAACGGAAAAGGCCCGCTTCGATCAACAATCCGTGGAAGCCTGCGCCGCGGTTTCGGCGTGCTTGCAGGCTTATCGCGCTACGGGGAATGCCCGCTGGCGCAAAGAATCATGGTCCGCGTTCAATTGGTTCTTGGGAGACAATGATCTGCAGATTGCCCTCTACGATGCGACCACCGGCGGTTGCCGGGATGGTCTGCATCCCGACCGCGCAAACGAAAATCAGGGAGCAGAATCCACGTTGTCGTTCCTGATGGCTCTCCTCGAAATGCGCAAACTCGAAGAATTCGACGGTACCGGGAACAAGGTCTGATCTGCGAGCAGCTTTTTGCCTGAAGTGCGACTAGGAAAGGTCGATTGAATGAGTTCTCCAAAATTGATCGTAAAAGTATCGACGGAAAAATACGAAACGCTATTCCACAGGCATTCCGGCAATCCAATTTTGACGGGGAAAGACTGGCCTTATTCGATCAATAGCGTCTTCAATGCCGGCGCCACGCTTCTGCCGGATGGTTCGACGGTGCCGCGTCGAAGATCGCCGTGGTCTCTCGCACTTCTGCGTTGCGCGCTCGGTGAACGGCGTAGATGACTGGCAAATTGATCGCGAACCAACATTGTTACCCGAACCAGACAAATTTCCCGAGGAAGTTTGGGGCATTGAGGATCCTCGAATCACGTATGTGCCAGAACTCAAGAAGTATGCAATCGCCTACACATCCTATTCTCGCGGCGGTCCTGGAGTGTCGTTGGCGCTGACCGAAGATTTTCGCAGCTTCGATCGAATCGGAGTGGTCATGCCTCCGGACGACAAAGACGCCGCGCTGCTGCCGCGCAAGATTAATGGATATTGGGCACTGATCCATCGGCCCATAACGCCGCTTGGCGCGCACGTTTGGATCTCTTACTCGCCCGATCTGCGCCACTGGGGAAGCCACAAACTGATGCTGGAAGCGCGCCGCGGCGCGTGGTGGGACGCCAACAAGATTGGTATGTCGCCTCCCCCGATTGAAACTTCACGAGGCTGGCTCATGATCTACCACGGCGTGCGACGGACGTCCTCCAGTTCAATTTATCGGCTCGGTCTTGCGCTGTTCGATCTTCAACAGCCGGAAAAGTGCCTGGCCCGGGGAGATTCCTGGATGTTTGCACCCGAGGCAGACTACGAACGTCATGGGGATGTTCAGGATGTTGTATTTCCCTGCGGCTACACCATCGCGATAGACGGCGACACCATCAATCTCTACTATGGCGCCGCAGATTCTAGTATTGCTTTGGCACATGGCAGCATCCGCGCGCTTCTGAACTGGCTCGACGCCAACGGCCACTCAGAAATCAATCACGATCGCCGTCACACCTGATCGCACTGCTTGCGTACGTTCGCCATTTGCCGCATCTTCCCTCACCGATGCTTTTGTAGAGCGTCTACGTCCTTATCGCCTTTGCCCTTGGAGAATACCGGGCTAGCGATGGTTCCGCTGATCCGAAAGGGAAATTGCAACTTACCGTCTACTAATGATGCTCCGGACAGCCGGGCGATGGTGTTGGTAAAAAAGCCTTCTTTGGTGGTAATCTCCGCCAAGCCGCGATAGTCCAATTCGTCAGATCCAGAGACGCTCACGCTACCCGACCCGTCCACGTCGACCCCATAGCCGTCAATGTCTATAACGCGGCTCGAAATTCGCTCATTGGCCAGTTCCAGATCAGTGGTTATCAGGTTAAACGAGGAAGGATCATCTCTGGCCGGGCCAAGATCGTTGAAGTGCGCCAGTTTCATTAAATTCGTATTGAGCTTGAGACTCGGCACTTTGCCGTTGCGCACTGTCACGTGTCCGGCTCCGTGAATTCCTGCCAGCGGTCGGAGTGAGTGCGCAATTTCTCCAGCTAACTTTACGTCTCCCTCCATTTTGCCGGTCATCTTTCCGCCGCCGTTTGGAAAGGCCGCCAGGAGATGGGCGACATTGATCCCGCTCAATCGCACACTGCTATTAAAGCTTGCATTCTTCCGAGACAAGTCAAAAGACAGCTCGCCTGCGGCGCTCCCGCCATAGACTTGTGCTTTGACGTCCGTGAAAAAGGCGCGCCTCGCCTCTAAGCGCAACTTGGACTCCATGCCTTTTACCTCGACCGCACCAAAACGTAGAAGACCTGCTTTTAGACTGCCCTGGCCATCCATCGAGGAGGAAGAAGGATTGATAATTCCTACCAGGTTCACCTGTTCCAGTTCGCCGGAGATGTCGTGGGCCTCGAAAAAGATGGGACCTGCCGCATCGGAGGGCAGAAGATTCGACGCTATCAGTTGCCCGCGCTTGATTTGCACGCGCGTAATCGTTCCGAGAGGAAAAGTGTCCTGCGAGACCGCCGCTTGAGGGTTCTCGAAGTTCCACGGGCCATCGGGGTCCGAAGTCAAATTGAGGACAGGGTCCTCCAACACCACCGACTTGACCACCACCTGCCGATGCAGAAGTGCTGCCACGCTAAGTTCAGCATCGATCCGCGCCACCTTGACGATGTAACCGGACGGAAAGAGCGGCGGATTCTTTACGCCGAAATCGTCAATGCGAAGCGATACAGGAAAAAACGCCAGTGCCAAGTGACCGATCTCAACCTGCTTTCCGGTTTTTTCCTGGAGATAGGTGACCATCTGGGGCCGGTAGCGATTCACGTTAATAAGGGCAGGTAGTAGGAAAACGAGCGCGAGCAAGAGTATCGCGGCAATTCCAGCTACGATCAGAGCGGTTCTACGGCGGTTAGTTATAGTTCCCATCGCAACGGCAGGATTCAAATCAATACTTTTCTCCTGAGCGTCGTGCTCCGGTTAGTACAAGTCGGGGGCTTCTTTAAAGGCAGAATTGAACGCATTGTCTCAAGGACGAACGGATATTTCCGCGCGTGATAATCAGTTTAGCCGGCTGCTCCAGCAACAAAACGCCGCGTTAGCCGATCTCCATGATCGCGACGCCGAGCGGTTTGAGCGGTCTGCTTAGGACCGCTCCTTCGACTCACCTCTGTTGAACGCAGCGCAAATTACTTGCTATCGGCCTTCGCGATCGTGGTCGAGATGACGATGACGCCAATTCCAATATTGTGTCTGCTCCTTCACCTTGAGTTCCACAAATGGATGGTACTCACGGTGTCTCTCGCCCAAATATACGCGATAAGAACGATCTTCGTTGTCGTTCCAGTTGTGGTAGTCCTTGTGCTCACGGTCATAAACCCTGTTGCGGTCATTGTCGTCTCGATGGTGTTCTTCCTGACGTCCGTTGTCTTTAGGAATTCCTGGCTCGCACCAGTATCGGTTGGTTATCGCGGAAAAGATGTTCTATACCGCACACGTCACCAGGCTTGTTCTAAATCACTCGGTAGTTGGTAAAACTCCCGGGGCCGTGTCCGGTAGGAGCTGTTGAAAATTTCGCAGAGCGTCCGCAGTTCCGGTCGAGAGCTCTTTCATTTCATAGAGCGCCCGGTCCGCCGCGTACAGCAGCGTCCCAATCGTCAAGGCGTCGCTTGGATATCCCGCAGCCCCGACACTTACGGAAAGTGCTGGCTCTTCGCTGTCTTTCGCCAGAAGTTCGCGAATTCGCTGCCCCACTAACCTGGCAGTCCCGGCATTCGTCTCGGGCAGCACCAGCGCAAACTCGTCGCCGCCATGGCGGGCAGCGGTGTCCACCGACCGGCTGCAATCCTTTACGATCTGCGCGAGCCTGCACAAAGCACGGCTTCCCACCAGATGGCCATGCCGATCATTGATTTTCTTGAGCCCATCGAGGTCCAGCAACAGCAGCGAGAATTCACGCCCGGTTCGCTCGGTTCTGCAGATCTCTGCGTGCAGCACCTCGAAAAGTCGGCCATGATTGGCCAAGCCGGTCATCGGATCGCTTGCCGCCTGGTGCCGCAGTTGGCCCTCAAGCGTGCGCTGCTCAGTGACATCCACTACGATAATTTCATGACCTGCAAGGTTTCCGCGATCGTCATAAACTCCCCGCCCGCTGAGCCTGGCTTTTAGTTTCGTATCGTCCTTGCGCTTCCATTCCAACTCAATCGGCTCGATTCGCTGCGTTTCAGGGATCAGGCCGGCGCGCAGCGAATCATTGCGGAGGTTGGGGATAACTTCGGATTGTTTATTCGCAGCCAAGAGCTCTGTCTTGGACTCATATCCCAGCATTGTTATCAGCGCCAGGTTCACATCAAGCAGTTCGCCATCGGCGTCGCACCGATAGATGCCATAGGTAGGATTGTCCGCCAGAGCTCGATACAGCGATTGCGAATGCCGCAGCGCTTTTTTGGCATCCGCCAATTCACTGCGCAATTTCCGTTGGTTCAAGACTCGGCGAACCGCCATGGGTAATTGAGCAAGACGGCCTTGCTCGACGTACTCGAATGACCCCTCGGCCGTCAGTGCTGCGATAGATTCTGTTCCCATTCCGCTCGTTAAAAAAATGATTGGGAGTCCATGCACAGACCCATGAACGAGTTGCAACACCTGCGATTCCTTGCAAGCGGGGCTTGGGTAATCGACGATCATGACATCAGCAGGCTGGACTCGGAGCTGGTTCGCGCTCTGTGCAAGATTTAGT
>WNFE01005683.1_pt1 | contig 19043 bp, 17 predicted proteins | sample 5400451 | NCBI WGS metagenome assembly WNFE01 (sample SAMN13153344, study PRJNA577476) | soil metagenome | isolation source: 200 cm saprolite under Douglas fir tree site 2 hole 2 | place: USA:California | collected 2015-04-18
CCCAGCACCTCGCACCAGAAACGAGCGACGCGCTCAGGTTCTGCGCAGTCGAAGGTGACTTGGAACTGCTTGACCGACGCCATCGGTCCACCATAGAGGCGGGGTCTTTCGTCGTCTCCACGGGCCCGCCCCTGGCTAGTACGGCAGTGACACTTCGTACGGCAGTGACACTTCGTTATTGGGGAGCTGGCGCGTCCTGCAACTGGCCTGGGCGGTGGCCTCCAAACTCGCCCAGACCGGTGCTTGCGCGACGCTGGACGTCTACGCGGCCAACTGGCTGTCCGGGGCCATCGTGGCGTCGCTGCCGCCCGACCGGCCGTTCACCCTGCACCGTGAGGTGAGCCTGATTGCGGAGACCGAGCCGACGCCTGGCTTCGGGCACGCCGTCCACACCCGCGGCATGATGAAGGTGGGACGGCCAGACTTGATAGCCGGCGTGCCCGCCGACCGGATCGAGGAAACCGGACGGATCCTCAACCACCTCGCCCGGATGCTGGCCGAGGGCCACATCCTCCTGCCAGGACAGCGACTGCGTTTCGACGGGCGAAGAACCGTGATGGTCACGCACTACGCTCCGGACGCCACCACTCCGGACGTCAACCTCAACAACGATGGACTGCTGATCGTCGATGTCTGAGGCTGCCCACGATGAGCCACCCCACGCATCCGCGCACGGTCGGCGGCAGAAGAGCGCATCCGATCTTGAATTTTCTGTCGCTGTTGGCGGTTCGCGTTGCCCGCGACGAGAGGCAGGAGATCGTCCAGCGACATGATGAGATCACGCCCGGTGCTGCGCTGTGCATCGCGGTCGAGTGTGCCGCCGTGATATCCGAGCCCGGCTTACCTTCGACCGCTGACCCAGAAAGATCAACTGCTTAGCATTGTTTTGGGCCGGAGGCTACGGATGGGCCTTCTCGGTGTGGTCAGTCAAGGCAGAATCTCGACGTACCCGTCGGTTCCGTGCACGCGGATCCGCTGCCCATCGGGGATCAGCCGGGTGGCGTCTACCACACCGACGACGGCCGGCAAGCCGTACTCCCGTGCGATCACTGCGCCATGGGTCATCAGGCCTCCCACCTCCGTGACCAGGCCCGTGATCGCCACGAACAGGGGCGTCCAACTGGGGTCCGTGTAGGCCGTGACCAGGATGTCGCCCGCTTCGAGATCGGCCTGCGCCATGTCCAGGATGACGCGGGCCCGCCCTTCGATGACCCCGGCGGAAACCGGTAGGCCGACCAGGGCACCGGTCGGCACGTCGTCGCGTCGGTACGCTCCGGCGATGACCTCGCCATCCGATGTGAGCACCCGGGGCGGCGTGAGCGCTTGATACGACCTGAACGCGTCCTTGCGCCGGCAGATGAGCTGGTCATCCACGTGGTTCGTGCGCGCGACGTCGTGGAGCTCTGGGAACCTCAGGTAGAAGATGTCTTCCTTCTCACGAAGCACGTGGGCCTGCACGAGGCGCTCGGCCTCTTTCAGCAGGGCCTGTTTGTACACGAAGTAGCGGCTGACCATGCCGTACTTCGGATACTCCCGGTACCCGATGAAGGTCCGCACCCGGTCGATCATCCGCTTGGCCTCTTCGGACTTCCGCTCCCCGTCCGGCAGGGCCCGCAAGCGCTCCAGCACGTCCTGCTCCTTCGCCCATGCCTCCTGCCGACCTTGCTTGAAGCGCCGCGCGCCGGCGCCCGGCTCGAAGTTCTTGATGTTGCCGAGGATCACGGGCACGAGCGTGGAGGGGCGCTCGCTCCAACGCGGCCGCGTGATGTCGATCTCGCCGACGCAGCGCATGCCGTACTTTTCGAGCCATGCCTCGATGGCGTCTCGCGCTTCCCGCCCGCCCGAGAGCTTGGCCAGCTCGTCCGGGAAACCCTCGTCCTCGACGTGGTGCAGAAACGCCACCACGTCCGGATGCGGGCGGATCACGTCCGCGACGTCCAAGAGCGCCAGCCCCATCTCCGACGTGACGTTATGGGGAACGGACTGCGTGAGCGTGTCAGCCGCGTTCTTCTCGCCCAGCCACGCCTGCAGCTGATCGTTAAGCCACCACGCGGCCTCCATCGCCGACATGAACACCTGATGGCTCTGCGGATCGAACAGGATCCGCTTCAGCTCCTGGATGTCCGCCTGGATGAAGTCGAGCAGCGCCTCTCCGGACTTCGTCCGGATGTCGCGTTCCGAGGCGGCGATGGATGCCTCGCTGCGCCCGATCAGCTCGGTGACGATGGCCGGATCGGTCTCGATCGGAGCTAGCGCGCCGCCAAACAGTGGCCCGGGGGGACCCTCGTCAGGGAGCGGCCGGATGAAGCCGTCGCGCTCGAGGATGGTCTGCAGCGCGTCCCCGGTCAGCGGATCGGATCTCCCCAGGGCCTCCAGGAGGCCGGCGCGGCTCGCCGGCGAGGCCAGCCTTTGGGTGACGTCGACGAACAGGCGGCCGCCGGCCTCGGCCATGAGCCGGGGGGTCGTCATCTGCCAGAAGGACAGCCCGAGGGGCTTCATGGGGTCGGTCATCATCTGCTGATGACCGACGGAGACATAGACGTGGTTCTCCCGGTCGCCGGACTCGGGGATGGGGAACAGCGTGGTGATCGGCCGGCTCTGGACGATCTGGAAGCCATCATCGACCAGGCACCATTCGATGTCCTGCGGACGGCCGAAGTGCGCTTCGATCCGCCGGCCGAGCCGCGCGAGCCGCACAACCTGCGCATCCGTCAACGCCGGCTGCTCCTGCCGCTGCGGGTCGATCGCCTGTTCCTGCGTCCCGCCAGCCGGCGAGGCGTGAACCGCACGCTGCTTGGCGGCGATCGCCTTGGCGACGACCTCGCCGTCGCGCACCTTGAAGACATCCGGGTTCACCAGGCCGGAGACCAGGGCCTCACCGAGGCCGAAGCTGGCCTCCACGGAGGCGACCTTCCGGTTGCCCGTGACGGGGTCGGCCGTGAACAGGATGCCGGCCGCATCCGGGAAGACCATCTGCTGCACGACCACAGCCATGTGGACCTTCCGGTGGTCGAAGCCGTTCCGCAGGCGATAGGTCACGGCCCGCTCGGTGAACAGCGACGCCCAGCACCGGCTGACGTGCTGGAGGATCGCCGCCGGCCCCACGACGTTCAGGTACGTGTCCTGCTGGCCGGCGAAGGAGGCCGTCGGCAGGTCCTCTGCCGTCGCGCTGGATCGGACGGCGTAGGCGGCTTGCTCGCCGAGCTGGGCGAGAGCGCGGGTGATCGCCGCCGCGAGATCGCCCGGGATGGCGATCCCTTCGATGGTCCGGCGGATCTCCGCGCTGAGCGTGCGGATCGCCTCCCGGTTGTTCGGGTTCAGGCGCGACAGCTGATCGAGCCGATCGTCGATCGAGGGCGCTTCCGCCATGATCCGCCGGAAGGCGTCCGTCGTCACGCAAAAGCCAGCCGGCACGCGGATGCCGTCGATCCGCGACAGCGCCCCCAGGTGCGCGCCCTTGCCGCCAACGACCGCGACCTGCATCTCGTCAACCTCTTGAAGACCCAACACGTGCTGCTCGCTCACCGCGATACCTCCGAGGCAGCCGTGCTCCGTTGCACTGCACTGGCCGATCGAATCACCGGCGCCTCCAGCTCTGTCGAACCTCGTGTTGGGCACGTCCTCATCTCTCGTTGCCTTCCCTCTGACGAGTCGGTCGGCCGCTCCGCCCAGTCGGGCGGCGCGCACACCCGCACCTCCGCGCCCAGCGCCCGCAACCGCACCGCCAGTCCCACCAGCAGTTCGTCACCGCGTCCCCTATAGGTCGACAACAACACACGCACGTCGTGCCCTCATGTCTTCGTCCGTTCTTGGTCCGGCCGCCGATTCTGCAGCACGACCCGGGTCTTGCCGCAAGCCCCCCAGTCTGCTATACGTTAAAAGTGGCAAGGAGTGAGATCTCCTTGCCTTTGCCTTTGTCGTCCGCTGGGAACTGACAACCTTCTTGCGAAGCGGCGGCGCGCCGCGTACGGCGGTACACGTCGTTGGCCCAGGAGGATGTCCCATCGGCCTACGGATGCAGCCGCGGAACGAGAAGTTCTTGTCGAGCGCGCCGCCATTCTCCCGGAGGCCGTCGCGCCACGCGAGCGCTGGGCGAAGCTCGCCAAATGGACGACCGCCGAGCTTCACGGCCGCCGTAGCCCAAATCGGCACGGAACAACATCGGCCCGTGATCATCGCTGCCAGCTCGTGCCAGGCTTTCCCGCCTAGGTGGTGGAACATGTTGAATTGCTAGCGCAGCAGCTGGTGCAGTTCGGCCTCGCTGCGCTTACTCACATGACCATATGGGGGCCGGGCCCCCTTCCCTGCTCAGCCCGGTAGCGCGATGCTCCGGGTGAAGGTACGAGCTCGGGAAAGGAGGCCCGGCAATGTCTGTCTACGTCGGTATCGACGTGCACCGCAAGCGGTCCCAGGTGGCGGTGGTCGCCGGGGATGGGCAGGTGCAGCTCAACCGGAACGTGGTGAACGGGTCGGAGCCGATGCTGCGGCTGATCGGCGGGCTGCCGGCTGGGACGCCGGTGGCGTTCGAGGCCGCATACGGGTGGGGCTGGCTGGTGGAACTCCTGGAGGACTACGGCTTCGACCCGCACATGGTGCACCCGCTGCGGTGCAAGGCGATCGCCTCGGCCCGTTTGAAGAACGACAAGGTCGACGCGGCGATCTTGGCGCAGCAGTTGCGGGCGGATCTGCTGCCGGAGGCGTGGATCGCGCCGCCGGCGGTGCGCCAGCTCCGGGCGCTGCTGCGGCACCGGGCCAGCCTGGTCCGGCTCGCCACCCAGCTGCGGAACCGGATCCACGCGGTGGCCGCCGACCACGGGTATGACCGGGCCGGCAGCTACTGGACCGGGCCGGGCCGCGGCTGGCTGGCTGAGCTGGACCTGCCGGTGGTGTCCCGGGAGATCGTCATCGACTGCCTGGCGTTCACCGGCGCGCTGGCACCGGCGATCGACCGGCTCGATGGCGAGCTGCGCGCACACGCGAGGGCAGACCCACGGGTCAGGGTTTTGACCACGCTGCCGGGGGCCGGCCAGTTTCACCGCGCTACCACCTGCTCGCCGGCGCCCAGGCCGCCGGGATACCACCAGCCTGCGAGCCTTGAGACCGGGAGGGGGTCACCAAGCCCCGGGCGCGCTCGCTTCAGCGGCATGAGCCGCGGCCACCAGGCCGCGCTCGATCACATGACTGAGCAGCCCGGTCCCCGGACACATGGTCATGGCATCCCGCCTGCTACATGACGGGACGCCGAATGGGTGCTTGCGAGACCACTCCGCCTGCCACGCGCCGGGGACAACGACCCTCCCACCACCAGCACGAAGAAAGGACCCTTCTTCGCTCTCCGATGATCCGCCGCCGTTCGTCGGCGTCCAGCTCGTTCGTCCTCGCCGCTACGCGGCTGCGGGCGCTCCAGCTTGACCCCTCCCGCACGACAGCGTGACCCAGGCAGCTGCGAGGAAGATCCCGAAAAACAGTCAGCCCAGCCCGGACGGGGAACAGCACGTCACCGGGCCAGACCCCATGCCCTCTTGACAACAGTGGCCCCCATGGGTGCCGATGAGCGGAAGTCCCGATCTGGATCTAAGAGTCTCATCAACCCGGCCAGGACGATCGTCTGCGAGCCGGAGTGTCTCTTACTGCTGAGGCGGGCGCGGCACGAGCATCCCAAGCGCAGAAGACAATGCATTAACATTGGCTTTGTTCTTTCCGTAATCTACCATTTGAATCCCACGGCATGAGCTCTTGATGTCGACTGTTCCTTCAGCGCCGACTGTGATGGTAATAATTTCGCCCCATGAGCGGATTCCCATTTTTGTCCTGGCCTCGATCTGCCCGGTTTCCGGATTCGATGCCACGACGCGGAATCCGCACTCTTGTACCGCCTTCAAGCAGGCTTCGAATACTTCGCTCCGCTCCGCGGAGACGGTTATGCTGCTCTGGTGGCTCGCGGGCATGCTTCCTCCATTTGCACGACATTCGGTGTCATAGCCGGGAACACGCTGGAAAGTGCTCCCCAGATCATGCCTCTTGCTGCGGCGTCGGCACAACGTTTGCCTGAAATCTCCATCAGGCGGGCATGATGCCCACATAGGCACTCTCCTGCCGCAGGTAGCGCGTTCCCTGCTAGAAGCCGTCTCTACGCTGGTGTACGGCGGGATGAAGGATACGGGCCCCGCGGGACCAGCCACGCTGAGACGTAGGCGCTGCCGCAGCCGAGCTCCACCACCGCCACGTCAGCCAGGCCGGCCGGAAGGACCGGCAACCGTGACTGGGGGATACACCACATCCCCCAGTACGGCTCAGCGGCCGCCCACCGGGAGCGTACCGTTCGAACCAGGCCGACATGTGCTCGTCCCACTGCCGCCGGGTGACCGTCACGTGACCGCCTGCCTTATCCGTCATGCAGCGATCATCGGAACGCGGTCAGCGTGTGGTGGTAGCGCACAGACGGTGCGCCTTCGGCCGGATAGGACACCGATACCCAAACGGCAGACCCGATCGCGGCCGGCCTCAAGCACCCTCAATGCGTACCCGAATCGGCGAATCGAGGTGCATCGCAGGCCCTGCCCACCCCTGTCGAACCCCGAACAGCAAGACCGCCCAATACACCCTTCTGCCGCTGGTAGTGCGATCCTGTCCTTGCCGCAGTTAGCCTCCTGATATGCCTCCGTCGATCCGGGGAAGCGCAGCGGTGCCTGGGCAGGCGGGTCAAGGGCCGCAACTAATTTATGCGAGCTACTTCGGCTGCAGGCCGGCCACGTAGCCGCGGGCCTGCCCGATCCAGCGCTCGAGCGCCCGGTCATCGAGCGCTTCACCGGCTACGACGATGATCCCGCGCATAGGTCGGCCCGTCATATCGAACGGGCGCACGCCCTGCTCGGCAACAGCTGCGTCCATGGCCTCGGCGCCGATCCGCGCGATGAGCCCGTCGCCATAGACTCCTGCGGTCAGGTGACCTTCGATCATGAAGGCCAGCCCGCCGAACATCTTCTTCTCGCTGACCCCAGCGACCTCCCGAAGGCAGTCGCGGACCCGGCCGGCCAGCAACTCGTCACAGGCCATGCCCGGATGGTAGGGCCTGGCAGGGCCAGCCCGCACGCAACCCCGGTACCCCGCGATCCCGCTGGTAGGCGCACGGGCCCGCCGGCTGACAGGGCTCCCGCTATGCCGTCGCCCCCAGGCCGCCACCTGACAGGATGACTGCTCCACTCGCCACAATCAGGTCCGTATGCAGGCGAATTTAGTCACCGAACGTAGCGGATCCCGGCAAGAGAACGCGCGCGGATCCGCCGCTATGGGCGGTCAATTGCTCGATGCCGTTCAAGTTACTGGCGCTACAGATCAGGGCGCTAGGCGCGCTGTGCCCGTGGTTTCCCCTGGGCGGCCCATGGATGATGCTGGCGGGCGGTGAGCGGACATCGGAGGCGATCGATGCCCGGCACTGTGCCGCGCCCGGCTGGGTCAAGGTCTCCCGGCACCAGATTCGGGCACCGGGAACGCCACGACCCGGCCCGCTAGGTTGGGGCGACTCGGGCCTACCATGGATCTCGCCGACGACGAACAGGCGCGGGTTGGTCTCGCGGCTGACCGGCATGTCTATCTGAACCGGGCAGCCTCAGCGGTGCCCCGGTCTCCCGAATCACCGGGTTCCGGTGACAACCTCTCACCTGTATGGCGGCAAGCCTGGGACACGACCGGTTCCAATGACCAAAGGAGGAGGCTCCGGCTATGAAAGTGGCACTCACCGGCGCAACAGGGTTCATCGGATCCCACATACTGACCGAACTGCAGAAGCACGGCCACGAGGTGACCGCGCTCGTCCGCGACGGTGCCCAGGCGGACCTCGTCGCTGCCCGCGGCGCCACACCGGCCGTGATCGACCTGTACGACCGGCCGGCGGTCACGAGCCTGCTCGCTGATGCCGATGGGGCCATCCATACCGCCAGTCCCGGTGATGCCACCAGCGCAGGCCTGGACTCCGCAATGGTCGATGCGGTGACCGGCGCGTTCGCTGGCACCGGCAAGCCCTACCTCCACATCAGCGGCCTGTGGGTCTACGGGGACGACACCGCCATCACGGAGGACGCTCCCTTCCATGCGCCTGCGCTGGTGTCATGGAAGGAGCCGATCGAACGCCGGGTGCTCGGCGCGACGGGCATGCGCGGGGCCGTGATCGTCGCCAGTACCGCCTACGGTGACGGCGGGGGCGGGACTGTAGGGCTGCTTCTCGGCTCACCCCGGGACGACGCCGGCAACTTGATCATGCTCGGCGCGGGCCAGCAGCACTGGTCGACCGTGCACGTCGCGGACCTGGCGGATTTCTTCCGACGCGTCCTGGACGATGATTCGGCTCGTGGCCGCTACGTCATCGGCAACGGGCTGAACCCGACCGTTGCCGAGCTAACGCAGGCGGCCGCGGTCGCAGTCGGCGCTCCGGGAGCGGTGCCCGGTTCTGATGATGAGGCCCGGGCGCGCCTGGGCGACTATTTCGCCGAAGTCCTGCTGCTCGATCAGGGCACTGTCGCGGCCAAGGCCCGGGCCGAGCTCGGCTGGTATCCGTCGCATCCATCCCTTGTCGACGAGTTCCGCCACGGGAGTTACCGCAAGTGACAGGCACGGCCGGGCGTTCTGGCTATCTGCCGGTGTCGGAGCATGGGCTGATCGGTGACCTGCACTGCGTTGCCCTGGTAGGAACCGACGGCACCATCGACTGGCACTGCAGCCCGTCTTTCGACGCTCCCAGCATGTTCGGCTCGCTCCTGGACGCAGACCGCGGCGGGTGCTTTGAGCTGGCCGCCGCGGTGCCGGCGACGACCCGGCAGTTCTATCACCCCGATACCAACGTGCTGATCACCCGTTTCTCCGCTGAGGACGGGGTGGGTGAGATCCAGGATTTCATGCCGGTCGGCGGCGCGGCTGAGACGCGGCGGCACCGGCTGATCCGGCGGGTGCTGTGCGTGCGCGGGACCATGCCGTTCCGGGCGCAGGTCGCGCCGCGGTTTGGCTACGGCACGGACCCGCACGTCCTCACCGAGGTGGAGGCGGGCGTGGTTTTCACCGCACCCGGCTTGACCGTTGGCCTGACCGCGACGGTGCCGGTCGAGCACGACGACCGTGACGTGACGGCCGAGTTCAAGCTGGCCGAGGGCGAGTCGGCGGTGTTCGCGCTGGACGAGGTCGGCAGCGGCGCAGAGCCGATCGCGTGTTCCGGCGAGGAGGCGGAGGAGCTGCTGGCCGCCACCGCCGCGTTCTGGCGGAGCTGGCTGTCGGCGTCGCGCTACCGGGGCCGGTGGCGGGAGGTGGTGCACCGCTCAGCGCTGACGCTGAAGCTGCTGACCTACGCCCCGACCGGCGCCATCGTCGCCGCGCCGACGACCAGCCTGCCCGAGCAGATCGGCGGAGAGCGCAACTGGGACTACCGGTATGTGTGGATCCGCGACGCAGCCTTCTGCGTCTATGCGCTGCTGCGGCTCGGATTCACCAGCGAGGCCGACGCCTTCGTGCAGTTCCTCAGACACGCCACCACAAGCCAACTTAGCGCCTCTGGCCCGATGCAGGTGATGTACGGCATCGACGGACGCACCGAGCTGCCCGAGAGAGAACTGCGTCACCTGGCCGGGTACCGGGGGTCGCGGCCGGTGCGGATCGGGAACGCCGCCGCCAGGCAGCTTCAGCTCGACATCTACGGCGAGCTCATGGACTCGGTCTACCTCTACGACCGCTGGCACCAGCCCATCTCCAGCGCCCACTGGGACACGATCACCACCCGGGCCGACTGGCTCTGCGACCACTGGGACCAGCCCGACGAGGGCATCTGGGAGACCCGCGGCGGCCCCACCTGGACCGCTGGCGGAAGGCCCGCGACGCGATCTACCGGCGGATCATGGACCGCGGCTGGTCACCACAGCTGAAGGCATTCGCCCAATACGAAGGCGGCGATGTCCTCGACGCGGCCGTTCTGCTGATGCCGCTGGTCAAGTTCATCTCACCGACCGACCCCAAGTGGCTATCCACCCTCGACGCGCTCACCGCCAGCCTGGTATCCGATTCCCTGGTCTATCGGTACGACCCGCAGGAAAGCCCGGACGGGGTGCGCGGCGAGGAAGGCACCTTCTCGGCGTGCTCGTTCTGGTACGTGGAGGCGCTCACCCGCGCCGGTCGCCTGGAGGAGGCGCGGCTGGCGTTCGAGAAGATGCTCACCTACGCCAACCACCTGGGCCTGTATGCCGAGCAGATCAGCCGCACCGGCCAGCAGCAAGGAAACTTCCCCCAGGCACTCACCCACCTGGCGCTGATCAGCGCCGCGTTCAACCTCGACCGCGCCCTCGGTTGACAGACAGCTGCCGCACATAGCGGCGACAGTCCCGTCAAGCAGCGATGACCCTCAGCTACGCTTCAGACCTACCCACAGCCCAGGTCTCGATTCGCTAGCTGCTATCGCCCCTAACCGGCGGATCTGCGCTCGCTTGGCGCTGAGCCAGTTGGCCTGGAGAAAAGGGAATATTCGGCGATCCGCGTGCCGTGCCCGCTACAGGGCGGTCACGGTCAGTGATCCTGCCTTGATATCTGTGACGCCCGCGTACCCGCCGTTAGTCCGTCTTGGGGTGTCTCCGATGTAGCTTTACGAGGCCTCCGGGCTGCGTCGTGGACGCGTTATCTGAAGTGGTGTCCACGACGTAGCGGATGTGACGCGCCCTACCTTGACCTGCGACTGTTCTCTTCTCGCTGCCGCTTTTGGTTCTCGCATCCCGCCAGGAACCTCACGTCAGCGACATGTCTCCGACGCAAAACCACCCTCCCACCTGGGCCTCTTCAAAATGGACTTAAGATAACCGCCGATATGCGCGGGCAGTGGTCCGGCGGTACTGACTGGCTGAGGCGCTCAGATCAGGCCGATCTGGAGCGCCGCGATCTGCCGTGGCTGCGGCGCAGCCGTCCGCTCATGCTTGATATGCAGGTGAGCGGGCTCCGCGATATCGCAGCTGGGATGTCTGTTGTTGGCGGTAGCCTGAGCCGTTTGCGGCGGTTCGGGTTCGCGCCTCGGTCGTGGTCATGGTGTCGTACAGCGTGCGCGGAGGGTGGCGACACCGTCGCCGTCGAGTTCGTCGCAGTAGGTCACGCGGCCGGCCATGGCCATGATCAGGGCCAGGGTGCTGCCGGACACCAACGGCCCGGAGCCGGTGGCGAAGGGGCCGTCGCTGGCTTGCAGTCGTAGGCCGACGATCCGCCCTTTGGCGAGGACGACGAGGTCAGAGCCCTGGTAGTAGTTGGCCAGCCGGGTGAGTGTGGTGATCGGGTAGTCGCGGTGGATGCCCAGCGGCCGGCGGATGTCCTCGGCGTGCACGATCGTTTCGCCGAGCATCGCCGCGGTCGGCAGCGGTGGTTTGATGGTGCTGGTGACGACGCAGCGGAACCGTGCGAGCGTCTCGGTTGGGGTGGCGCCGAGTTGCTCGGCCAGCCGCATGGCGACCTGTTTGTCGAAGTCGAACCGGCAGCGGATCACGCCGGCCAGCCACCGCACGGAGTTGAGGCTTGCTCCGGCGGTGAGGTGTGCCAGCACCTGGCGCACGGTGAACCCGGTGCACAGCGACAGTGTCGCCCACTGTTGGTCGGTCAGGTCCGCGAGGTCAGCGGCCAGGGCGGCTCGCTCGGCGTGCACCAGCGACCAGATGCCGCTCGCGTGATGCAGGTTGGTTGTCGGTTCTGGTGTAGTCATTCTGACGAATCTCCTGTGTCCGGGGCGTTCGAACGTTGGTCCGTGTGGTCAGCGACTGACCAGCCCGATTCGGTTGCCGTCGGGGTCGGTGAACACGGCGATGCGGCTGACAGCGGTGTCGACCGGGTCCAGGACGCGCCTACCACCGAGCCTTTCCGCGCGGGCGAGTGCACTGTCCACATCATCGACCGGGAAGTAGACGACAATCCCGACATACGGGCTGCTCGGGCCAGCCTGGCCGATCCCGCCTGCTGGCTGGCCGCCATGGTCGCCGACCAGCGCGTAGGTCTCGTCGATGAGCTTCACAGGCCAGCTGAACAGTTCCTGGTAGAAGTGTCGTGCTCGCGCCGCGTCGGGGGTGGAGATGTCGAACCAGGCGGGTCCGTGTGGGCGGCCAGTCGGGCTCATCAGCAGCCTCCTCGGTGAGTCGGTGGTGGTTGTTCACCAGTGGGACTGCGGTCGTTGGGGCAGAATCGTCGCTCGTGGGCGAGGTTTTTTCGGGGCAGTTCGCGGAGGCGGCGGCAGACGGCGCCGAGCAGGCCGAGTTGGCCCGGGCCCGCGACGGCGACGACGCCGCGTTCACCCGCCTGGTGGCGCCGCTGCGCCGAGAGCTGCACGCGCACTGCTACCGCATGCTCGGCTCGGTCCACGACGCCGACGATGCCCTGCAGGAGGCGCTACTGCGCGCGTGGCGAGGGGTTGGCGCGCTTCGAGGGCCGCAGCTCACTGCGCACATGGCTGTACACGGTGGCTACCCGCGCCTGCCTCGACCTGGTCGCCACCCGCGGCAAGCGAGCCCTGCCCACCGATCTCGGCCCGTCCAGCAAGCGCGCCGTGCTCGACCAAGTGCCGCGCACCGACGTCGCTTGGCTGGGCCCCTACCCCGACAGCGGCCTCACCGAGGGCTGGCAGCACCCCGAGGCACGCTACGAGCAGCGTGAGGCCGTGGAGCTGGCCTTCGTCGCCGCCCTTCAACATCTTCCAGGCAACCAACGGGCGGCGCTGGTGCTGTCCGACGTCCTCGGCTACTCCGCTGCCGAGATCGCCACCATGATGGACACCTCGACCACCTCGGTGAACTCCGCGCTCGCGCGAGCCCGCAGGATCGTCGCGAAGAAGGCCCCCGCCCACATCCAGCAGCAGCAGACGCTGCGCACGACCGACGACGCGCGTGTGCGGGAGCTGGTCACCCGGTTCGCCACCGCGCTGGAACGCGGCGACGCCGACGCCCTGGTCGCGCTGCTCACCGAGACGTCACTTGGTCGATGCCGCCGCTGCCGCACTGGTACCACGGCATCGCGGCGGTCACCGACTTCGCCGTGCAGGTTCCCATGACTCGCTGCCCGAGCTGGCAACACCGGCCGACCAGCGCAAACGGCCAGCCCGCCGTGGCGTTCTACCTCGGAGCCGACGCCTCCAGCCCACACGATGCCTGGTCGATCACGGTGCTGACCCTGCACGGCCGCTACATCGCCGAGATCACCTCATTCCTCGGCGCCGACCATTTCCGGCCCTTCGGGCTGCCCACTTCGCTGCCCTGAGCCCGCATAGTGGATCTGCGCTCATGACACCCCACCATCCACCATCCACCCAGAAAGCTCGCCCACCAACGAACACTGTCTTGGGCAACGGGGCTTGGGAATGAACTGCCCGAAACAGAGCACCCTCTTCTGCTGTGATGAGGTACGGCATCCCTGGAGCGGGAGCCAGAACTGGGTGCTCTGCGCGCGGCGCGCGGCCCGTCCGGCGCGATTGCGGGCCGCGCCGAGTCGGCACGTTCTGCGCGCCTGCAGTATCGGTGGAGTTGAGATTCGCCAGATAACTATTCGGCGTTCTGCAGCAGGCTCGCGGCGTAGGCCCCGGGGGGTCTGGCTACCGTCTGTGATGGCCACGAGGCCTTCCTCGTGGCCGCCAGCGGGCAGATCCTGATGGCCGCCAACACGTCCCGTCACCCGTCCCGCCACCCCGACGGCCGGTCTGCTTGGTAACGCGGCATTAGGGACGACTACCGCGGTGTTGCAACCCGCGGTAGTCGTGGTTCAACGGGCACGGCGTGCACCGGCTCTGTGGCACCATCCGCTATCCGAGGGCAGCGTAACCATGTCAAGAAGATCATCGGTAAGCCCTTTGCGGGAAAACCGCTCGTACGGATTGAAAGGAGGATGGGAAACTGGGCCAACCTACGGCACCGGCGCCCCTGACTACCAATGACCGCGAATCCCGCCCCTGATGATGGCAGGCCGCGGACGGTCGTTCTGGTTGAGGGAATGAGCGACCGGCTCGCGCTTGAGGTGCTGGCCCGGCGGCGCGGCCGTGACCTCGCCGCCAACGGCGTCGCCGTCATCGCGATGCACGGCGCGACGAACATCGGCCACTATCTGGAGCGGTATGGTCCGGGCGGGCTCGACGTCAAGGTGGCCGGGCTCTGCGACGCTGCCGAAGAAGACTACTTCCGGCACGCGTTGCGGCGAGCCGGGGTCGGTGCCGGGGCGTCCCGCGCCGCGATGGAGGCGCTCGGCTTCTTCGTGTGCACCCTCGACCTGGAGGATGAGCTGATCAGGGCGCTCGGGACCGAAGCGGTGGAACGGATCATCGAGGCGGAGGGCGAGCTCAGGTCGCTGCGGACCTTGCAGCGTCAGCCCGCCCAGCGGGGCCGGTCCACGCAGGACCAGCTCCGCCGCTTCATGAGCGGCCGGTCCGGCAACAAGCATCGGTATGCGCGCCTACTGGCCGGCGCCGTGGATCTGACCCGGGTGCCCCGGCCGCTGGATGGCGTTCTCGCCCACATCTGACCATGCCCCGGCGCAGCCGCGGCCTGGCCTACGGACCAGGGCCCGCCTGACTACAGCCTGTCACCCTGCGAAACAACCTTGCCCCGCAGCGTTCAGCCCGCGCCCTCAGGACACCGTGACGCTCACCCCCGCCTCTCTGGTCAGGTTGCCCATGATGGCGGTCGCGTGCACGACGAGGTCAGCATTGGGCCAGTAGCTGGGCGGGGTCACCTGGAAGGTCGCGGTGGGCGCGGTGCCCGGCGCGACCGAGGTGAAGTCCGTCGGGCCGACGGGAACCGCGGTCCAGCCCTCTGGAAGTTGCAGCGCCAGCTGAGCATCTGGCACGGTCTCGTCACCAGACGCGGTGAGCTGCACCTGCACCGTCGAGGCCTGACCTTGCGTCATGGTTGACGGCGCGGTGACCACGACCTGGCGGGCCGCCGGGGTTGCCGCCATCGTGAACGTGCCCTGCAACGGCAGGTTGGACAGCGCCGAGGAGTCGCCCAGGTAGACGCCGTAGGTGCCCTCGGTCTGCGTCCAGCCGTTGGCCGAATCGTCCCACCACGACATCTGCTGCGGGGTGACAGTGAACGACGCGGTGGTCGAGGCCCCAGCGGCGAGGTTCACCCGCCGGAAGCCGGCTAGCTGGCGAGGCGGCTCGCCGGATGCCGACGGGTCGCCCAGGTACAGCTGCGCGACGTCGCTGCCGGCCCGCTGCCCTGTGTTGGTGACCGTGGCGGACACCTGCACGTTCTGCGTGCCGTCCGCGGTGGTCGGGGAGATCTGCAGGTTGCTGTACGAGAACTGGGTGTAGGACAGCCCGAACCCGAACGGGAACAAAGGGGTGAGGTTGTTCGCGTAGTACCACCGGTAGCCGACGTCGATGCCCTCGGAGTACTGCACCTGGCTGCCGTTTCCGGGGAACTGCGCGGTGGTGCTCGCCGGTACCTGGCTCAGGCTGGCCGGGAACGTGACCGGCAGGTGCCCGCCGGGATCGGTCTGGCCGAACAGCACGCTGGCCAGCGCGGTGCCGCTGGTCTGGCCCGGATACCAGGTATCGAGCACGGCCGCGACCTGGGACAGCCACGGCGTCGCGACCGGGGCGCCCGCGTTGACCACCACGACCGTGTTCGGGTTCGCCGCCGACACCGCCTGGATGAGCTCGTCCTGCGCGGACGGCAGGTTCAGCGACGAACGGTCCGTGGCCTCCGACTCGGTGTCGTCGGACACCACGACGATCACGGTGGACGCCGACTTGGCCGCGCTGACCGCGGCGCTGATGTCGGGGGACAACGCCGACGGCGTGCCCCACAGCAGCTGCGACGACTGGCCGCTAATGGACAGCGTGTACTGCTGGCCCGCGGTCAGGCTGACCGCGACCGAGTAGGTGTGCACCGGCGGCGTGCTTGGGTTGTCCAGGATCTCCTGCCCGTTCAGGTACAGGTAGGTCGAGGTGTAGCAGCCGCACGGGTTGGTGAGGGCCAGCATGTAGGTGCCGGTCTCCGGTGGAGTGAGCGACCCGGTGTAACTGCCGCCTGAGCCGGTCGAGGAGTAGGCCGGAGACAGGTTGCTGGCCGGGATGGACGGCAGCGAGGTGTCGGTCGGCAGGCCCTGGGAGTAGGTGACGTTCGTCCCTGACCCGGCCGTGGCCTGGATGCCGGCCAGCGGCGTGACGGTACCTGACGGGATCACGTAGGCGCTGCCGCCGCCCGCATACGTGGGCGACGCGGACGCGGACGGGCCGATGACCGCGATCGTGCCGGCGTTGGTGGTGGGCAGCGGCAGGATTGAGCCGGAGTTCTTCAGCAGCGTGCTGCCTTCCTCGGCGACCTGGGTGCCCACTGCCACGTCCGCGGGCGTGGTGACCGTGGCCGAGGTGGACCCGGTCCGCGGCTGGTTGAACAGGTTGTACTGGAACATCTCGGTAAAGATGCGCTGCACCATCGTGTTCAGCGCGCTGCGCGGGATCGTGCCGCGCTGGATGGCGGACTTCAGCGCGCTGCCGTAGTAGGTGCTCTCCGGCTGCTCCATGTCGGTGCCCTGCACGGCCGCCTGGGTCGAGTGCAGCGCGCCGTAGTCGGAGGTCACGAAGCCGGGGAAGCCCCACTCGTCGCGCAGCACGCTGGTCTCCAGGTAGGAGTTGTTGCAGCTGAAGTTGCTGTTCACCATGGAGTACGCGCACATCACCGAGGCGGCGTTGGCCTGCTTGATCGCCGCGTTGAACGACGGCATGTAGATCTCGTGTTGGGCCCGGTTGTCGACGATGACGTTGTCGGCTGAGGTGTTGCGGTAGGTCTCCTGGTTGTAGGCGTCGAAGTGCTTGACCTGGGACATCACGTCCTGGCTCTGCACGCCGTTGATCTCGGCGACATCGAGCGCGGAGTTCAGGGCGGGGTCTTCCGACAGCGCCTCGAACGACCGGCCCCAGCGCGGGTCCCGGTCGATGTTTACCGTCGGGCCGAGGTTGACGCTGGCGCCTTTGCCAAACTCCTCGGCGCCGATCACCTGGCCGAACTGCTGCGCCAGGGACGGATCCCAGGTCGCGGCCAGCGCCACGGGCGCAGCCAGCTGAGTGACGCCGGTCAGCCCGTCGGCGACCCCGGCCGGGCCGTCCTCGAGCCCGAACGCGGGTATGCACAGCGAGGAGATCGCGGGCGTGTAGAACACATAAGGGTTGGACGTGCCGTGGCCCTCCACCATGCTGATCTCCTGGCTCAGCGACATCGCCGCCATCAGCTGCGCGACCCGCTGGGAGATGGGGGCGGTGGAGGTCACCCAGGGGCACGAAGGGCTGGGCGCGGCCGGGCTGGCTCCGCTGGTCGTCGCGGCCGCGGCCGGCACCGCGAGGAACCCGGCCAGGGCTATAGCGCCGACAGCCGCCACGAGCTGTCGCTGCCGGTGTCGCCCGAGTGTTAACAGGGGTTGCATACGTATCATCTCGTTGCCTCCGATGTGCCCGAGTCGAAACGAATGCCCCGTAGTTTCGATAGTTGCTCCGCGACGGCAGCCTGCCAAGACCGCACAACCCGTTTTAAGGGTTTTGTTGACAGCCTTGATTTCCGCCGAATCGGAGGCCGGACTACCCGATGGTGACCGAGGTGTAGGTGACCGTGCAGAACGCCCCTGTGTCGTGTGAGGTAACGGCCATGCCCGCCAGCACCGAGCCGGACAGGTTGGCCATCCGGGTCGGCGCGACCTGGCTTGTGCCCACTCGCGGACTGCTCGCCGCGCTCGGCCTGCCGGTCCCCGCCCGCTCGGACGACAAGATAGAGAGGTAGGCCCCTATGGCCGCGGGCATCACATATAAGCAGTGCGGCTGCTAAGCAGCGTGGGTTCAATGGGTCGTCGCAACGTGACTGGTGGCGGCTTGTGCCGCCTGGTGCAGAAGGTTACCGGTCTGGGTGGCCTGGGGTGCCGCGCTGGCTGGTGATGATGGCGGTGATCAGCTGGCGGCGGGTGGGTGGCTGCGGCGGCCTGGGCCTGGCAGGCGTGTAGCGGCGGGGCCTGCCTGCGCTGAGGGGCGGCGTGCGCACGGTGATATCGATCGCTGTGACGGCGGTCATTGTGTGGGGGCGGCCGTCATCGCGGTTGAGGTAGCGGGAGGTGGCGCATTTGACCTTGCGGGCGCTGAAGCGGGGACGGCGGGCGGGCAGCAGAGTGGACAGGACAGCCCGGCCGATGACGCCGGGCAGGTCAACGGGGCCGTCGGGGCAGATGCCGCGGGCAGCGGTGAGCTCCTCGCGTGCAGCCTCCAGGGCACTGGTGAAGCTGACGCGACCGGGTGCTTCCTGCCGCTGGTCTGCACGCTCAACGCGGCCAGGGTCCTCGTCGCGGCGGCCGCGCTGCTTGGCCTCGACCTCGACCGCATGGCCGAACTCGCGCTGGCCGCCCCGCCCGGCGCCGGAGGTTTGACCCTGCTGCCCTACCTCGAAGGCGAACGCACGCCGAACCGGCCGGAGGCAACCGGCCTGCTGCACGGCATCACAGGAAAGAACGCGACGCGAGAAAATCTGGCGCGAGCGGCTGCCGAAGGGATGCTCTGCGGTGTGGCCGACGGACTCGACGCCATTATCGCGGCCGGTGTGCCGGTCCGCCGGGTGCTGCTGATCGGCGGCGGCGCGCGGTCCGAGGCCGTGCGGCAGATCGCGCCGACTGTGTTCGGCGTGCCGGTCGACGTGCCTCCGCCCGGCGGATACGTGGCCGACGGTGCGGCGCGCCAGGCGGCGTGGCTGCTAGCTGGCGGCGCTGAGCCACCGGCCTGGACGCTCGGCGTCACCAGACGGTATGAGGCCGACCCGCTGCCGCATGTGCGGGAGCGCCGTTCGGGGCGACTGAGTCCCGGCCAGGGCCCTGTGAGCCGAAGGGCGCGGTGCCGCCGGGACTGGCGAGCGAAGTATGCGAGGAGGGAAGGCGGCGCCTTCAAGCGCCCGGAGGCGAGCGGGGAAACTTGCGTTATTGTTGCCGTTGGCGCGCAAGGGCGCCTCCGAGTCCGCGGGCAGGACTTAGTCCATCTTTCTGGCATGTCGAGGCTGAGCACGGCGACATCCTGACCGGCCTGGCGC
>WNFE01001167.1_pt1 | contig 19001 bp, 27 predicted proteins | sample 5400451 | NCBI WGS metagenome assembly WNFE01 (sample SAMN13153344, study PRJNA577476) | soil metagenome | isolation source: 200 cm saprolite under Douglas fir tree site 2 hole 2 | place: USA:California | collected 2015-04-18
AACCCTTCGATGCAGACGCCCTGGAGTATCACTTTCCCACGACGGTGGCGGCGAAGCTCGCCATTGCCGAGGAGTTGGGCCGGCCGCTGACCAAGCTCTCGCCGGACGACCGGGCGTTCATCGACCACGTCTTGGGGGACACGCGGATGCGTCGCCTCGTCCTCCAGCGGATACGGGACCACTTTCGCGCAACACCGTCAGGAGCAGACCATGCGGGTTGACGTCATGCAGCATTATGGGTTCACGCAGCCGCTGAGCCACGCGGGGTACGATGAAACCCAGCACCACCGGCAGCTCATGACCGACATCCAGAGCGCCATCCTTGAAGGACACTTGATTGCCCTGTGCGGCGTGCTCGGCAGTGGGAAGACCGTCACCCTGAGACGCCTCCAACAGCAGCTCAAGGACGACAACCGCGTGCTCGTCTCCACGTCGCTCGCGGTCGAAAAACCTCGGATCACTCTGGGCACCTTCATCACCACGCTCTTCTATGACCTTTCCACCGAGCAACCCATACGCATCCCGACCCAGAGCGAGAAACGCGAGCGGGACTTGCGTGCATTGGTGAAAAAAGGCAAGCGCCCGGTTGGCCTGTTTGTGGACGAAGCGCACGACCTCACGCGTCACACGCTCACGGACCTCAAACGCTTGATGGAAGTGGTCGAAGATGGCGACGGCACGCTGCCGATCGTCCTCGCCGGGCATCCGAAGCTCGGCAACGATTGACGCCGACCCACCATGGAAGAAATCGGCTACGGCACCGATGTCTTTACCTTGGACGGCATTGCCGGCAGCCAGCGCGAGTATCTCCAGTGGCTCCTGCACGTCTGTACCGAGGGGAAGAGCGAGCCGGAGATGATGCTGACGACCGACGCGATCGACCTGTTGGCCAGTAAACTCCGGACGCCCCTCCAAATGCAGCATCATCTCACACTCGTCCTGGAAGTCGGCTCTCAGACGGGCGAGCAGCCGATTTCCGCGGGCATGGTCGATACGGTGCTCTCGCAATAAGTCGACGACCTGGAGCCGACGTTGACCAGGCACGGGTACCGCATTACAGATCTGGTGCAACAATTCGACGCGAAACCGACGGAAATCAAAGCGTTGTTCAGTAACCAGTTCGATCCGACCCGCACCGCCGCATTACGGGATCGAATGCTGAGGGCGGGCCTGCCGCTGTGAGCCTGTTGAGTGGCAGCGAATATGGTCCTGACGACGTGAATGGCAGGCCCGTACGGATGATTGCAGTCTCAGTGGCACGGAATCCGGTCCTAACAGGGGTGATAGATGTAGATAATGTGGTCCCGAAAACGCTGTGATTGCAGACACGGCCGGTTTAGATTGCAGGCCGTTACACCTACCAGCGCGGCTACTCGCGTGTAACGACGATAGCAGTGCCGAGACGCTCTGTCCCTGGTGGCAGCTCGCGCATCCCATATTTTCTCGCATGCTGATTGCTCAGCATCGCCGCTGCTTCGGCGTTGGTCGTGACCACCAAGAAGGTCTCATAGCTGTAGCCAGGCGTGCCATACACGCTCTCGACCGTCCATTGCCCTGTGTTATCAGGGACGACTTGCCCCTGCGGATAGATCAGCCGACCAAACGCCTGCGATTTCACACACACGAACACGTGCTGCTCCGGGCGCAGTCCCGCCAGCACACCTTCGACGGCGATCTTCTGCCTCACTTTTGCACCATGGCGGGGAGAGGTAATACTCGTTGTAGTGGCTGATGCGGTTGTGAGAGCTGATGAGGGTATCATGGCTGAGGGAGTGGTGGTGGCTGGCGGTGTTGGGGTGATGCGCGGGCTGGTGGTGACGCGTGGAGTGGGGCTGTCGAGGAGAGTTGGCGTGCCTGGTGGTGTGGCAGTGACGCGTGGGGTGGGGCTGGTAGGCAGCATGGTGGCTGGGGGAGTGGTGGTGGCTGGGAGGGGCGTGACGGTGACGTGTGGGCTTGGGGTGTGTGGCGGGAATGGCGTCACTCGCGGGGTTGGGATGACACGTGGTGCGGAGTTGGCAGGCGGCGTGGCGGTCTCTGGCGGCGTGGCGGTCTCTGCCGGGATGGCGGTGACGACTGGGGTTGGAACAGACCGTGGGAACCATTTGTCCCAATTGGCAGAGCCGGTGGTAACGACGACGCCAGCAAACCCAAGGACTGCCACAATGAGTTGACCTTTATGCTCAGCAGGCATAGCCATGGTACCTCTCGAAGGGATAGAGTTTCAATGTCTCTACGGATAAAAGTAGTGAGACTACAAGATCAGGAAGGGCAACTATGCATCCTAAAACATTACAAAACTGACGACCTGGTGCCATCCCAACCTTGGAGTCACTCGCTGTCAGGCTCTCTCTGTGGAAGACGGGAGTGCGATGGCTTCGCACTCTTGTGATGAGCCATACGTCAACGGATGCTCTGGGTGAGCATGACCAAAAAGCATCATTATTGAGATTGATTATAGCCCATCTGGGGCGGTCGAGCTGCTCCCTGTGGTGTCGCCTTCTGCTTTTGATAACGACAGCGAGCATCCCACAATGTACACCGCTGAGCGGGGGCGGGAGGGCGTCGGCTCCAAGTAACCGTGGTTACGATGCACACCACCGCGCCATCAGGCGTTGCAATGCTCGTGAGGGGCGTCCGCGCCGCTTGGGCGCGGTCCAACGCGGTGGCGGCACAGGAAACGACAGCCGTGCCTGCATCGTCCAGCAATGGTCCGTACGGCACGACACGGCACGGCAAGCAACGGTATCGGTGCCGTACGTGCCCGGATCACGGACGCCCGTTTCTCCTGGAGTACACCTACGCCGGCCAATCGCCTGACGTCAAGAATCTACGGACCCGGATTAAACGGCTCGTGCGCCGCACCATTTGCTTTTCCAAAACGACGACCATGCATGATCTGGTGCTTGGCCTCTTCATCAATCGCTACGAGTTTGGGGTGGTAATCTAACACGGGATCAACACCTTTGGAACACCTTCCCTGATCGCGGGAGAGTTCATTTTCACACGTTACCTTTCTTCTTCCAGATATACCTTCGAATCCTGCAATTTTCCGCGTGCTTGCACACCCATTACTATTTTTTCTGCGAACGATGAAAACAATCGTTGTTCTTTTATGATGCGGAAAAGGATACTTTCTCTCAGATAAGAGAACGCAGACTGAGGACTGTCCCTCCCTCGACGCCGCACTAGTGCCTGTGCACTGACTGCTCCGCAAGAGGCAGCCCCATACCCTAGGAGAGGCATCCTGGGACAAGGAGAATGAGCATGCCCGCTGGCATTGAGACCCATGCACTCGCGCGTGCATACGTCGAACCCTCTGCTCTTTCTAGAGAAGAGCGGCCCCAGGCACGCGGCGCCCATCCAGGATTCTGGCACAGGCTCGCCACGTACCTACCCCCTATGCTGCGTGCGCAACACGTGCCTGTGTCGCGTACGCACCGCCCATGCGAGCCCCCCATGGACCGGTTGGTACGGGAGTACCCGTCCCTCTCGGTCTCTGCCCTCGCAATCATCTGACGACGCATACTCGCCGTCTCATCCAGGACACCGGGCGCCTGCTTCGGTGCTCCTGGAGGGCCTGCACCCAGGAAAGCACCGCCTCTCCTGACTCACGTCACAACCCCGCCCACGACCATAGGCTTCTCACGCGCATGCGGGGCAGAACCTCCCCGCCCCCTTTCCTCTATGGGTTCTGTCGCAAAGTTTCATTCGTGGTTCATTTGGAGTATGACGTCCCCTCGTCATGACCCAAGACGAGGAGATCGAGACGATGATCAGCTTCAAGGCGAGCCATTTCCTGCAGGACATTATCCTCACTGGTGTGCGGTGGTACGTCGCCTATCCCTTGAGCTATCGGCATGTGGAAGAGCTGATGGAGGAACGCGGGGTGCCGGTCGACCATGCGACCATCCAGCCCTGGGTTGTGCAGTATAGTCCCTAGTTGGAAACGGCCTTCCTCTGCCGGAAGCGTTCCGTCTGGGTCAGATGGCGGATGAACGAGACGTATATCAAGGTCAAAGGCCAATGGTACTACCTCTATCGCGCCGTGGATAAGACCGGCCAGACGATCGATTTCCTCTTGACGGAGCATCGGGACGAGGAAGCCGCCAAGCGGTTTCTGACCAAGGCGATCTGCCGTCATGGGGTGCCGGAGAAGATTACCATCGACGGAAGTGCCACGAATGAAGCGGCGATCAAGAGCTACAATGAAGAGCATGGCACCGCGATCGCCATCATCACTCAGGACAATCATCCGCTCTTCGAACTGGCGAATGAGCCCCTGGAACGTCTTGTCGGGAACATTGGCGGTTTTGAGCGGTTCAACCTTTCGCATGCCTCCGGCTTTGCCGGAGGTCACTGACTGGCGAAGGTATTGTGAGACGAACAGATATCGTACAGTATGCTGACGAGGTGCCCCTCACACCTCGTCCCTGCTACGACATCTTGCCTCGTTAGACAGTGATACTCAGGCTACTGGTTCCAGAGGATGACGGGGGGGTGCTACTGCTGCCACTGTATAACCCACTGACAAAACTCGCCAGCGTCTGCGGTGTGCCTCCCTGTCCTCCGCCATGGTGAGGCCGATGGTGATGCGCTTGACCGACGTGCTGGAGGTCTTGCTGAAAGGTGGTGAGTACCTTTTGTGCCCCAGCCAGATCATTGGATTGCAGCGCACTTTGTAGTGCTTGGACATCTTGACGGATGGGACTGCTTTGCCCTGCCTGTGGGGTGCCTGTCACGCTGGCAACCTGTGCACGCGACGAGCGATCCTTTTGCAGAGCAGCAAAGGCGTGCTGTGCCCCTTGGAGATTGCCAGCTTGGAGCGCATCCGCAAGGCTCTGAAAGTCTTGCTGTCGCTGTTTGACGTTGCTTTGGATGGTCGCTTGGTAACTATTGGTGCTCGCACATACTCCGGAAACGGTCATACAACGCCTCTTCGAGCAAAGGAGGGTACACGAGATTGGACTCTCGCACTGATGGTCTCAGATAAGTGTACAAAATGGATGGCACCTTCCCCAAACTGCGCCGTCAGCTTCGTGAGGAGAGAAGAAGCCGTCATGCTTCTAAAGTGGTCGCTCAATACTGGCTTAGAACATCCCATGAAGAGGGAAGTTCCAATTTTTTGACCATACGCCAGCGGGTGCTGTCGCAAATTTTCATTTGAGTCGATTTAGGGTATGCCGAATGGTCAAAAAACTTATGCGGCCTTATGAAGATACTCTCTCGGGAGCCTACTGAGCCGTACTCGACCCTGAAAGGCATTACCACCCCTCTAGCATGGTGGGTAGCAAGTATCAGCAGGTCATGATCTTTTTGTGGTGCGAAGCGATCTCCTTGTTGCTGTGGACACGATTTTGTTCATCTATCGCAGTCCTTGCCGGTGCAGCAACGGGTCGGCCCAGAGAGCTTCTTCTGCAGAGAGGGGCGGAACAGGTTCCCCTTGGTAATTCAGGCGCAGATCGTAGCTTGCTCGGTCGTATAGATCATGCAAGAGGCTACCAATGTCCACGATGGGCCCCTGGTCCTCTGGCTTCAATGGCAATGGGAAGGGAGGAATCGACTGGCGGACCCCAAAGGCATACAGGGTTGCAGTGGGTCTGCGGTCACCTCGGCTCACCAGGATACGGTAATGACTCGCGCTGCCATTATCCAGGATCGGCATCGGCTCTCCGGCCCGTATGAGATCAATTTCTACGAGGTGGGTTCTTGTTGCCAGCACGTCCAGACGATGGCATTGCCAAACATGCAGGATGGTGTCGCCGATTGTTCATCTCCACATGTGGAACACCACCCACAATGGCGTGTGTTCACCGGGGCAGCCTCCAGTGTGCCGTGTCTCAGCAGCGTCTCTCTTCCTTACTGCGCTGCTGGCGGAGCGATCTCCAGCAAGGCCTGCTCCACGACTTCAGTGAGGGCTGGGTGGATGTAGAACGTGTCGTGGGCAAGCTGGTCGACCGTCTCCCCGAAGCGCATAGCGTTGACGAGCGGCTGCAGCAAGATGGCGGCATGCGGCCCGATGAGATGCGCCCCCAGCACCTGGCGCGTTTCGGCGTGGGCAATGAGCTTCACAAAACTCTCCGTGTCCCCGATGGCCCAGCCGTATGCTGTGGCGCTGTACGCTCGCTTGCCAATCACATAGGGTAACCCTTGCTCCTGTACCTGCCGCTCGGTCAGCCCCACGCTCGCCACCTGTGGGGAGGCAAAGACGGCGTGCGGCATGGCAAAGTCGTTGCCGCGGCGCTGCCTGGTGGGATGGGCCACATTATACGCCACGGTACGCGCCTCGGCGTTGGCCGCATGCTTCAGCTGATGCGGGCTGGCAATATCACCCAGGGCCCAGATGCCGGGGACATTGGTCTCGTGGTAGGCATTGGTGACGACGCGGCCCTGCGTGCCGACTGCAATGCCAGCCCTGGCGACGTCCAGGAGGTCGGTGTTCGGGACGCGGCCGACGGCCAGCAACAGGACCTCACACGTGACCTGCTGCGGCCTGCCGTCCACACTGAGATCCAGCGTCATCGTGTCAGCCTGCTGCCGCACCCGCTGCACCTGAGTTTTCAGGAGCACGGTGAAGCGGCGCGCATAGAGGTCCGTGAAGCGCTGGCTGATCTCCTCGTCTTCGCGTTGCAAGAGGCGGTCGCCACGGTTGATGATCGTCATCTCCGTGCTCAGTGCCCCAAAGAAATGGCCCAACTCGGCGCCGATGTACCCTCCACCAAGGATCGCCATGCACTGCGGTTGTCGCGGCAGCCGCATGATGGTGTCGGAGGTGTGGGAGACCACCTGATCCAGCCCCGGGATGTCCGGGATGGCAGGCCGTGATCCCGCGGCCAGGATCACCCTGGGCGCGGTGAGGCGCTGCCCGTTGACCTCCAGGGTCTTCTCGCCAATGAAGCGCGCCTCCCCTTTGAAGACGGTGGTATTGGGCTGGGTCTGGCGCCACTCCTCGCCCGCTTCGGCCAGCGGGTCGATACGCTGCCAGACCCGCCCGGTGAGCCGGTCCCAGTCGAGGCGTTCGACCCGGGCGGTAATTCCCAAAGGCGCGGCAGTGTGGATCGTCTCCGCCACATCAGCGGCGTGGATGAGCATCTTGGAAGGGATGCACCCACGGTTCAGGCAGGTGCCGCCAAACTTGTCCTTCTCGATGATGGCAATCGTCCAACCAACGTGGTCCGGGCCAGGGATCGTATTTCCGGAGCCTGCCCCAACAATAATCAGGTCGAATTGCTGCACCATACGCCACCTGCCCTTCGTGGTGTGGAGAAATCGTCTCCGGGCGTGCTCCCTGTGCCACGACAGCAGTTCCACTGGCGTGCCCACGGGGAGGCGCCCGCTCTGGATCACGGCGCTGTCGAGCGCCATACGACCGTCGAACTCCTCAACCACGTGTCGCAGGATGTGCAGGTCGTGCTCCTGCATGTCTGAATCGTACGTGGTCATGACGCACCCGTAAGACCAAAAACACAGCATTGGCCTATGGGCGGGAGTTCCAGGCCAGCCCTGTTCTTGTCTTCGGCTTGTCTTTCATCTCACTCTCATCCAATACTCAACGGCAATCGTCTACAGGAACACCTCGGGATCAGGGAAGCCGCCAAGACCAGCCGCTTCTGCAGTTTGGAAATCGAGAGCGCGCACCCGGCGGTATGCCGCACGCAGGATGAGCTGATTCAGATGTACGTCGGCTTGAAAACAGAGCGTCACGGGCGTGCGGTCTCGCGCTGGTGCTTGAGCTCTGCAGTGCGCTGTACCATGTGCGGATTGTTCTGGCGCAACGTCTCTTTGAACATCTCAAACGCTGCTGCTTACTCCTGCGGAGATGAATTCACGCCAGGTCACGGTCTGTGTGCGCTCAGGGGCGGGTGGGATGCCGTGGCGCTTCAGGATGTTGCCCACGGTCTGATCGCTGATCGTATAGCGCAGATGGGCGAGGGCACCGGCGATACGGTCATAGCCCCACCAGCGATTCACACGGGCCATCCGTATTACTAGATCCTCGAATTCCTTGTCAATGCGAGGACATCCAATTGCGGGTCCGCGAACGTGCGGTGGTACCACCCCAGAATGGGGTCAGGTCTGGCAACTGTCGCCATCTCTTCCAGGACTTTCCTGCCCAGCTTCTGACCAATCGCGACAAGTTCTTTGCGCTCGCTATCCGTGAGCTGCACGCGGGCAGTGATCTGCTGGCGGAGAATGCAATTCTCGGCTACCAGGTACGCATGGCGCAGCCGGATCTCTTCGTCAACAGACTTGGTGATCGACCCCAGCAATCTCTTCCAGTCCATACCTCTACCATCCCTGCCAAGGCATCTTCCCCTGATGGTCAGTATCGGCGAAAGCGCCATGAAATTCAAGCTGAAGTGTGCAGCATGGGGTTCCAGGAGCAACTGCCGGTAATTGTACGATAAGCCGCAAGTCATTGGCAGACAATGAGTTAGCACTGAAACCCCAACATACCCTGTCCGTTTCTTGAGTGCACCACATCATCGAGGGGTTGGGCCCATCACCCCAGGCCGCGTGTGTCGTCTCACGGCACACCTGCGGCACGCTGTGAGAGTTACACGGGAACGCTGTGCGACGGTCCCTGCCACCGTCTCCAGGGCGTTCTGCCGCAGGGGGAGCGCTCTAGGCGTGCTCCCCAGCATGCGGCCAAAGGCCGCGTGTGATGGGCGTGAGACTGTCAGCAGAGCCCGCAAAGTTCGAGGCAGAATAGCCGCCTGGAGGCACAGCCATGCCGTTGTTGCTGTGGCCTGCGGCTCCGTGCCTTTTCACTGCAAATGTTGGGGTGGCTGCTATCTATGGAGGGTCGCACATGCATCGAGCATCCCCTGCACGCTCTCATCGAGTTATCCTCCCCCTCGTGCTCCTCGCGCAGTTTGTTCCCCCGCTCGTCCTCTTCAGCATTGGGGCTCTGGCGCCACTGCTGCGCGATTCACTCGCGCTGAACCGGGAGCAGATTGGCTCCTTGAGCGCCCTCTTCTCCACCAGTGCCGCGCTGGTTGCCGTTCCTAGCGGCTGGTGGGCGGATCGGGTGGGCGTCCGCCGGCTCCTGAGCGGGGGACAAGTGGTCGGTGGCCTGGCGTTGACGGCGACGGCCGTGCTGCCGACCTACCGTGCACTCTGCCTGGTGCTGTGCCTCGTAGGCATCGCTTTTGGGACGGTCGCGGTGGTCACCGCCAAAGCCATTGTCGAGTGGGTCCCCCGGGAACGCCGGGCCACCGCGATGGGGGCCAAGCAGCTCGCGGTGTCCTGCGCGGGGGGCGTGGCCAGTGCCGTCATACCGACACTCGCACTGTGGAGCGGCTGGCGTCAGGCCTTCACCCTGATGGGTTGCCTCATGCTGGCCTCAGCCCTTGGTGATCTCCTTCTATACCGGGATCGACCCCAGGAGGTGCTGCACGCGAAGCCCCTGCGGGGACAAGGCCGGGGCCATGCCCTCTGGCGCAACCCCAACGTCTGGGGGCTGGCGGCGATGGGGATGTGTTTCGGCGGGGCGCAGTACTCCTTCACCACGTATCTGCCGTTGTTCCTCCTGGAGCGCGGCAGCATGCCCCTCGTGCTCGCTGCCAACTTCCTGGCCCAAGCCCAAGTGGGTGCCATGGCCAGCCGCGTCCCCGTGGGTTGGATAAGCGATCGCTGGTGCCCGCGGGACCGCCAGTCCCTGCTACGGGCGATGGGAGTAATCGCCCTAGGGGCATTGCTCGGCTTGCTGTTGGTGCCGGCTGGCACCCCGATGCTCTGGCTGTCCGCCTTTGTCATCCTATACGGGGCATCCGGCTTGAGCTGGGGCGGTGCGTATTTCACCCTTGCGGCCGAGCTTGTCGACCAGGAAGCCGTCGGGGTGGTCGCTGGCCTCATGTCGACCAGCATGCATGTTGGCAACCTTGTCACCGCACCGTTGTTTGGATATGTCGCGGATGCTACGGGATCGTACACGCTCTCGTGGGGTCTGCTCGGGCTGTGGCTGCTGCTGGGTATCGGGATGCTGAGCCTGGTGCGGACCACGCCGTCAGGCCTGGAGGCGCCGCGCGGCGCCACGCGCGAAGGGAGGGTCCCAGTGGCGTTGAGGAGTCGCGCAAATCGCGTGCAGACAGTTTGGGGGCAACGCACGTGGGCAGCAAGTCGGCAAGACGAGTCACGGCAAGACTTGGGGGGAGAAGGAGGTGAGCATGAATGCTGAGCAAATAGCCGTGATGCAGAGCACCTTGACTTTCAGGACGCCTTGGCCCGCGCCGCCGCCCGCTCGGCGGCTGCCCGCCAACGCCGCCCGGGTGTCTACGACCTGCGCGACGGCGTACGACCGCAGCAGACCTTCGATCTGCATCGCGCGGTGCCTCCCCCCACTGGGCCGCCGCCCCTGGTGCTCTTCCTCCATGGCGGTTACTGGCGTGCCCTGGACAAACGTGACCATAGCTTTGTCGCGCCGCTGTTCGTCGAGGCGGGAGTGACACTGGTCAACGTCAACTATGATGTATGTCCCAGCGTGACCCTCGACGAGATCGTCTATGTACAAAGGCGATATCGGTCTAGCGTACGAAATTTCTCCGATGTACCGGGAAAGCCTAATGGTCATGCACTTCCTGCAAGCTGGTCAAAAGCGTGCAACCCTGCCAGGGACGTCTGCCGGGTCGATGGCCATGTGTCAGGTGTCCCCAAACACCCCCACACCTTTCAGGGCATGGAGCAGCCCCAGCGTAACCCCCTCACTGGACTTGAGTGTGAGTGCCGTCTCCAATTGTGCCGTCTCGCGGCACATCTGCGTCACGCCTCATGAGTAACAGAGGCGATGCGGCAGCATGGTTCATCCCAGGGTCTCCGATTGGCCCTGCATCGCTCTGCCTCTGGAGAAACAGGTGTATGGACATCTCTGGCTGGATTGACGCCGCCCGAGAGGCACAGCCTCACCAGGAAGGGAGAGGGGCCACGAATGTTGGGGAAGCCGCGAGCCCTGGGCTCTACGCTGGGGCTTGTCGCCCGCACGTCCCCCGCGTGAGCAGGGCCACTCCCTCTTCGTGTGACGGGTGTGACAGCGTACAGGTGATTGCACGCAGAGCGGTGAGGAGCCCGCCGAGGGGACATGCACAGTCAGCATGGCACAGCAGCTCCCGGGAAGTGGTGTGAGACCTGCCCGTGCTGTGTGAGCCGCTCCGACACGTTTCTCCACAGTGAGCACACCACCCGAGAGACCAGGGGGTTTTTTGAGAAGGAGAACAAGGCGAAATAACCGCAGTTCTGTCTATGTGGAACACATGATCGCAACGGTTATGACCGATCTTTTCAAAGGAGAATCGTCATGTCAGGTTCTGTCAGACTGAGCAAACCTCGTGCATCAGCTCTCAGAGGGCGTCGGATGAACGGCGTGTTGGTCGTAATGGCCACGTTAGTCGTTTTAGATGGGTTGTCCCCGTCCCTCGCACAGGCACAGAAATTTATCAATTTTAATACCACCGGGTCAGTGACCTCGACCCTGGTATTCACGAATCAAATTGTCCCGGATGTGTACTCCTTCTTCGCCACGGCTGGGGAGCGCATCCGCGTGCAAACGTCCAACAATAGCTTCGATACCACCATCAGAGTCATTGGTCCTGACGCCGCCATCAATCTCTTTGACGACGATGGAGGAGGAAATTTGGCGTCTCGCCTGGTCTTTACTGCCGCGGACACCGGGGCGTATATCGTCGTGGTCTCCAGTTTCAGCGGGAACCCTGGTGGAGGGAACTATACGCTCAATTTTGCCCGAGGTTCTTTTGCTCTTCAAGCTGTCAGTGCATTGAGCAGGGAGGTGGACCCGGGGCATGGCGAATTTATGCCAGATGTCGACAACCCGGAGGAGGTGAAAACGCTCAAGTAAACCAGCCGTACAGGGATGAGGTGTTGCCCCACGGTGTCCAGCTTCGTCAGGCTGGCCGCCTCGCCCGGTTGGGCCAACGCCTCATCCGTCTCCCGCATCAGGACGAACGTCCCCACGGCCTCGCTCTTCATCTTTTACCGACTTTGGTAGTTATGGAGACAATCCTCACTCAACGGCTTTGTCGCCAATTTTCATTAGACCAGGGCAACTGCCCCTTCATGACCTCCTGAGTAAGATTTGCGACCAAGCCGGCCATGCCCCGTACTGCCCACTCGACGACGTCCGTCGTCTGCTGGCGGAGCTCGAGTGTGCGGTGCTCGTCACCACCAAAGAAGGGGAATTCGCCCGTCAGATCCTGGATCATTGGGGGGTGCACCTGGCCGACATTCAGGGCAAGGAGGCGGGTACCCATAAATGTGACAATCTGTGTGCGTTCATCGCCCAATACGCGGCGACACACGGGCGGCGCCCGGTCCTCTGGTTTGTCGAGGACCGGCTCGAAACCTTGCAACACGTCACCACCCCTGCCGACCTGGACGACGTCGGCTTGTTTCTGGCGACCTGAGGCTATAACACGCCGGAAATACGGGAGTCGGTGCAGGACAAAGGGCGTATCCGTCTGCTCGGATTCGAACAGTTTCGGGGCGGCTTCACTCCCTGGCAGTGATGCACGGCGAAGCGTACTCACGCCTGACGGGGGAAGAGAGAAAGGCGATTCCCGATGGGAGCGAGCCTTTGCAGTGCAGGGTTTGCAACGCGATGCATGCTTCTGCCTGCACACTGGGGTCGTCATCTTCACGGAGCTGCTGGAGTGCCTCGATCCCTGCTTCTATGCCAGGAAAGTCGGCCCCTAACCGGCCCAGGTGCCAGGCCACCAGGCTGCGCACAAATGCCTGTGGAGCATGCATTTCTGCAACCAGCAGAGCGACAGCACTGCGATCTTCGGTCACTTTGGCGAAGGCTGAGGCGGCCCACACACGCACCCAATTGACCGGGTCCTGCAGCACCACTCTGAGAGCCGGTCCTACTGCCTGTGCCTGCGGGCCAATTTCCCCCAGGGCATACACGGCCAGTCGCCGCAGCACGGGGTCACTGTGCTCCAGGGTTTGTGCCCATTCCGTTTCACCTTTCCCCAGGTAGGTTGCTTGCTCACTCACGGTTATTGTCCCCCTCTCACACGGTATGGCCTTGCCATACTCAGTCGTGCTGATTCAGTCGTCGATCGAGATTAAAGGCAGCGCTAATAATGCTCATGTGCGTAAACGCTTGCGGGAAATTCCCCAGTGCTTCGCCATTGGGGCCAATTTCTTCGGCGTAGAGGCCGAGATGGTTGGCATAGGTGAGCATTTTTTCAAAAATATACCGCGCCTCCTCCAGGTAGCCAGCACGAGTGAGTGCCTCCACCAGCCAGAAGGTGCACATGTTAAACGTGCCTTCCGACCCGGTCAGCCCATCACCGGCCCCCTTCCCAATCTCATAGCGATGCACTAGACTGTCTGACACCAGTTCTGCCATGGTCCGCTCTAACGTCCCACGCATACGCGGATCCGTTGGCGAGATGAAGAAGACCAGCGGCATGATCAGATTGGCGGCATCCAGGGCGTTGGTACCGAAATGTTGCACAAAAGTCCGGCGTTGCGGATCCCACCCCTGACTCATGATGGTTTCATGGATCTGATTGCGTACCGAGGCGAGACGCGGGAAATCGAGCGACAGACTGCGCTTGTTGGCCAGACGCAGCGCTCGATCCAACGCCACCCAGCATTGGACTTTCGAATACACAAAATGTTGCTGCCCCCCGCGGACCTCCCAGATGCCATCGTCGGGTCGCATCCAATTGTCGGCCACCCAGTCCAGCATCTTCCGAATTTGGGTCCACACATCATAGGCAATCGGTGTGCCATACTTGTCATACAGATAAATCGCATCCATGAGTTCGCCGTAGATGTCGAGCTGCAACTGTTTCGAGGCGGCATTGCCAATGCGCACCGGGCGCGAGCCGCAGTACCCGTCCAGGTGGTCGAGCGTTGCCTCAGGCAATTCGTGGCGGCCATCAATGCCGTACATGAGCTGCAGCGGTCCACCCTGCGCGCCCTCGATCGCACGCTGCTCCAACCACCCCATGAACTGCTCGGCCTCGTACTTGAAGCCGAGCCGCATAAAAGCATACAGCGTGAAAGCTGCATCACGGATCCAGGTGTAGCGGTAATCCCAGTTGCGCACGCCGCCGATCTCCTCCGGGAGACTGCAGGTAGGAGCCGCGACAATGGCCCCGGTCGGCGCGAACGTCATGAGCTTGAGTATCATAGCCGAGCGGTACACGATCTCACGCCAGCGTCCGGTATAGCGGCATTGTGCGAGCCAGCGCCGCCAGTACTGCAAGGTTTCGCTCAGGAGCGCCTCCCCGGTCAGCCGCGCTTCCAGGAGTGCGCTGTCATGCCCATTCTCCAGTTGCTGCAAGATAAACGTCGTGCTCTCGCCAGGGTTTAGCACAAATTCTACCATGACTCCCTGAGAGCTACTGGCCAGCGGGAAGCGACTGATCAAGGCGAACTTCATAGTGCCGGCGGTGAAGACTGCGCCGCGTCCCTCCAGCGCAACCTGGTGCGGACGACGGGCAAAGTCGAAGGCCGGATGGCATTCCAGGCGGAAGCGGACAGTACCACGTACGGCACGCACAACACGCACAATCTGACGTGCCTTACGCCCATGTTTTGTCTCTTCAATGGGCATGAAGTCCACGACCTCTCCCACCCCCTGGGCACTGAGAAAGCGTGTCAGCAGCACACTGCTGTCTGGCAAGTAGAGCTGTTTGTGTTGCTTGTAGTGCAGGGGGGCAATCTTGAAGAAGCCGCCTTTCTGGTCGTCGAGGATGGCCGCAAAAATACTGGGCGAGTCAAAGTGTGGCAGGCAGCACCAGTCGATAGAACCATCTACCCCGACCAAAGCTACAGTGTGGAGATCACCGATCACACCATAACTTTCTATGGGTTTGTAGCTCATCTTGCCTCCTTATTCCAGTATAGTCTCAGAACTCGATCAAGGCATCCTCGACAAACATACCAACTCGCGCGTGACGGTGTTGTAGTGCTCCACCGCCGCTACCAGCTGCGCGGCCGGCAGGGCCTTGCCGGCCACGTAGGTCGCCCAGCTGGTCGACTGCAGATTGTGTTCGGAGGGGACGCGGCCGACGGCTTGCGCGATGGCGTCGATAAAGGCGGCGGTGTGGCCGACCCAGAGATCGATCTGGGCGCTGAGGAAGGCGCCGTAGTCGAAGGCCGGCGTATCCTCGATGACGGTGTGGCCCATCTGCTCCAGGAGATTGGCAATGGCCGCGACGGCGGCGGCGACCGCGGGATCGACCCGGAGACCCGACCAGGCCTTCGTCGTGACGGCAATGCGCCGGCTGCCGGCGGGCCGCGCGATTTCCGCCAGATAGGGAGTCGCGGGCCGTGGGATCTCGAAGGGACCGCCGACGGCCGGGCCCGCGACGGCGGCGAGGCCGAGGCCGTCATGGGAGGCGTATTCCGTGAGGTTCATGGCGTTCCTGCAACATCCGCATGTATCAGACTGTCACCCCCGGTGTATAGGAAATGCAACCGTATTTTGCCACAGCCCCGTCGGGAATGCACCCCCTGGGCTGCGGCGGCCACCAGCATCCCCCCAGCCTCGTCAGCCGGGCAGCCCCGCAGGCATCTGGCCGGCCGCAGGCCGGCTGACGCTGGGGCCTGCGGTCATGCCTCGTGTTGGGTGATAGGCAGCAGGCGCTCCTGCGGCGAGCTGGGGGAGCGGTGGGGCGCCTGTCTCGCAGCGCCATGACCAGCCAGGACGCCGTAGGCAGGGGAGCAGGCGTGGACCGTGCTCCGTCAGAGCGCTAAAATAGCGCAATCGGATTGGCAGGCGATCCCGTGCCGCCTTCCACGAAGAGCGGCGCAATCATCAGCATGAATTCATAGCGTCCTTCGGCGGCACAGACCTCGGCTAACGGTTGTAACAGGGCGTTGTCCAGCAAGGCAATGCCATACGCAAAAATGGCGCCGTGCACCGACCACGGCAGCTCGTACCCGTTGGGCGTAAAGTCCATCATATCCCACACCAGAATGGCGATGTCGTTCTCGTGCAAAAAAGGCAAGCATGAGGCGTGCAAACCAGGCCGTTCCGGACTAAAAATATCGAGTGAGGGCTGGTAATACTTGCCGGGATGGTGCGCCTGTAACGCCTCGCGCCCGCTATAGACGACGACGGCGTCACCCGGCTCTAAGGTGAGGCCTTCGGCCCTGGCAATGTCATGCAGCTCCCAACCGTGCACGGGCTTCTCCAGCGTGACATAGGGCTCCCCACGGTGTTTGGGCACGTCGAGCAGCACGCCGCGCGTGATGAGGCCGTCACGCCAATGCTGCACCCCGCCAAAGGTCGCCCCATCGAACGTGATCTCTTTGGCCGGGTCGCGGCCATTCCACATGCCGTGGTCGTCCCACGTGTGGCAGAGCGCATCGAGATGGGTCGACGCAATGCCATGATAAAAAATGCCGTAGAAATCCGCCGAAAATCCGGCATCGTCACCGCGCGGGACGGTTTTCATCCAGTGCTGTGCCGGATGCGGGTTGCCATGCTTGGGCTCCTTGGGAAACGGGCGGCTCAAGGAAAGGCTACGGCCCGACCGTACCAGCGAGGCGGCTTTGACCTTTTTTTCCGGGGTAATCAAATTCATCGCACCCTTCTGATCATCCTTTCCCCAACGTCCCCAATTGGTCTGTTCGTGCAAATACGACTGGACTTCTGCACGTGTGGGAATACGCCGCTCTGCCATCATGTCCTCCTGCAATCATGGGATGGTATGATCACACCAACATAGGTCCAGGGACTTCGCCCTTCCTTATACCACAGGCCTGGAAAACGGAACAGCCGTCAACATGCTGTGGTGTGCAACAGCCTCGTATATAACTGGTTGCGAGTTTTGTAAGTGAATACTCCACCACCTAAAGTCGGCGATGGCGGCTGAAGCCGCTGCCATACCCGCTTCAGCGGGCTCAAGTCGAGGGCGAGGCCCCTCTCCCGAGGCGTCCCCTCACGGGGTGTCCCCTGGCGGGGACGCCTCGCCCTCGATCCGAAACACGTCATCACTGTCATGCGACTGTTGCGCACTATACGCCTTGATGACTTCGTCCGTGACCTGGCCGCGACTGCGGCACCAGTAGCCCCGCACCCACACATGGCGTCCCCAAAAGCGCTGCCGCATGTGGGGAAATGCGGCCAGCAGACGCTAGGAGCTTTGGCCTTGCATCCGCTGGATCAAGCGACTGATCATGACGTGCGGTGGGATCGAGATCATCACATGGACATGGTCGGGCGCGATGTGCCCTTGGAGGATATCGCCGCGGGCCTTCTGGCACTCTTCACGGACGATGGCACGGACCCATTCTGCGACCTCACCGCGCAACACCTTGTGGCGATACTTGGTGATCCAGACGATATGGAGGTGCATGGAAAACGTCGTATGGGAGCCATGGCGATAGTCACTTACGTGTGCCCGGTGGGTAGGCAAAGTGCTCGATGTGCACATGCCGCGCGCTATGACTCTCGGCAGCATCACGGAGTTCTTGGAGTTCATGCATCATCCTGCTGGGCATCTCGACCTCTCTCCAGCGCTCGTACTGCGTACCGCACTTGCCGCGCCAGTGTGGCGGGCGGATCTCCCACACTGTGCGTGTGCTCGGGAGGAAGCACGGGGTGGCAGACTTCCGCTACGTCACCCTAGCACAGTCTCGCCGGTGTGAGCAAGCGGTGTATGCCCCGTCGCCGGCCTCAGGGCGCCACGACCGGGGACAGCGTCCCCAGCATCCAGCGCGCAATTGCCGTGACGCGGGCATCGTCGTGCTGTTGGCCCATGACTTGCACGCCCACAGGCATGCCACTCACACTCAGCAGCGGCACTGTCACGGCTGGCGCAAAGAGCATCGAGCTCGGGTAATTGAAGACAGCATCGCCTGTCGGGCGTGGGGCCAGAGGCTCCCCAGGTACGTCGCCAGGCCAGAGGGGCGCCGGTCCCGGACAGGAGAGGGTGAGCACAGCATCGGCCAGCGGGGCCAGCCTGGCGTGACAGAGTTGCGCTGTCTCACGCTCCAGCAGCGCCGCACGGTAGTCCTCAGGGCTCATCGCCTCGGCCTGTGCCAGCGTGCGCTTGGCGCGTGTGCTGACGCCATCAGGATACTGATCTACCAGGTTGCGCTGCGCCCAGCGATTCTCCCAGCCGGTGATGGCGCTGCAGACGGCGCCCGCCGTGCTGATGGCCTGCTCCAGCGCCTCTATCCACGGATGCGCGTTGCGGCGGAGCAGCGTCACACCGGCACGCTGCAGGCTCTCCAGCAGCCTCTCGAAGGCCGCCTTGCTGGTGTCATCGAGCCCGGCCCACCCCGCAGTCTCCAGCACGATCAGGCAGGCGGGTTTGGCGGCGGCTGGGATGTCGGGGGACCGAACAGGCCGGGGTAGCCGCGGTCGCCCCCGGCGCGACGCGCGATCTCGATCGCCACCTGCCACCTGTCTTCGATGCAGCCAGCATGCACGCCATGCGGGCTCATACTCGTGGCCTGGCGTTCGCCACGGTTGATGGCGCCCTGGGTCGGCTTCAGCGCCACGTTGCCGCAAAAGGCGGCGGGGCGGATGATCGAGCCGCCCACTTGGGTGCCAATGGCGGCTGGCACCATGCACACGGCCACCGCGGCTGCAGAACCGGAGGAGGAGCCGCCAGGCGTACGCTCCAGATCAAAGGGGTTGCGGGTCGGGCCCGGATGTGAGCCGCCGAGTTCGGCCGTCACGGTCTTGCCGAGGATCACGGCGCCCGCCTGGCACAGGGCCCAGACGGCGGCGTTGTCCCACTTCGGGACATGCCCACGATAGGCGTCACAGCCCATCTGCGTCGGCATGTCCCTCGTCTCGAGCAGGTCCTTGATGGCAATCGGGAGGCGATCAATCGCTGACAGCGGTCGGCCCTCCTTCCAGCACGCTGTGCTGGCGTCAGCCATCATGCGTGCGTCAGCCTCGTTGAGGGCGGTGATGGAGGAAGATCATACCGCAGATCGTCGCAAAGGAAAATTTGCGACAAAGCTGTCATGCCCCCTGGGGGCACCACGAAACATGCAAAGGGACCGGCCCT
>WNFE01001169.1_pt1 | contig 18983 bp, 18 predicted proteins | sample 5400451 | NCBI WGS metagenome assembly WNFE01 (sample SAMN13153344, study PRJNA577476) | soil metagenome | isolation source: 200 cm saprolite under Douglas fir tree site 2 hole 2 | place: USA:California | collected 2015-04-18
AGATGCGCGTGTCGAACACCGCTCAACTGCTCAAAACCGCGATCCAAGACGGGACGATCAAGATTCGCTAGCCCGGATTATTCATGAATGCCGTCGCGAGGCGTTCGAGACCGAAGCTCGCCGGGGCTTCTCGCAAGTACGGCCGAGAGAGGCGTACTAGCAGTCCGTCGCGGAGGCCGAACGAGAAAAGCCCCGCCGGGCAAGAGGAGTCGGACGACGCAGTAGGTATTCATGAATAGTCGGGGCTAGGCATCGCCGCCGGCACGACGCCCCTGCGACGCTGGCGGACCGCTTCGAACAAAGTGACGGCTGCTGCAGCTGAGACATTCAGCGACTGTATGCGGCCCTGCATCGGAATCCTGATGTGGTCGTCGCACTCCCCCAACACACCAGGGCGAAGGCCTTCTCCTTCCCCTCCAAACACCAGCGCGATCGGTCCGGTCATGTCGATGTCAGTATGGAGCTTCGCCGCCTGTGGGTCGACACCGTAGACCCACAGGCCTGCTTCTTTGAGGTGCTGAATCAGCCGAATCAGGTTGCCCACGCGCCCGACTGAAATGTGGTCGAGTGCCCCAGCCGATACTTTTGCCACCACCGACGTCAGGCCGACTGCGCGCCGTTCCGGGATAAACACCCCATGGACCCCCGCCGCTTCGGCCGTCCGCAAAACCGCTCCTAAGTTGTGCGGATCTTCGACCCCGTCAAGGAGCACGAGAAAGGGCTTCTCACCTCGCGTCTTCGCCCGCTCGAGAATCTGTTCCGTCCTGTCGTAGGATTTCGCGGCTATGAGGGCGATCACGCCCTGGTGCTTTCCACCCGGCACCAATCGATCGAAAGCAGGCGGAGGTTCGATGTGAACGGGGACTCGCTGCGCCTTCGCCCGCTGTGCGAGATCGGCAAATTGCCGATCGGTCCGCAGCATGAGCAGCCGCTGAAGCGGACGCGAGCCAGCGCGCAAAGCTTCGCGCACGGCATGCAGCCCATAAATCAGTTCCGGCGGACTAGCGCTTCCACCGGCTGGTGCCATCGGGTTTGTCCTCGATGACGATGCCGTTGGACGCGAGGAACTGGCGAATCTGGTCGGCCTTCTTGAAGTTCTTCTGTTTTCTGGCTTCATTGCGTTCCGTTAACTTTATTTCAACGTCGGTTTCGGAAAGTACTTCTTTCACCCTGGCCTGCTCCACACCTCTAACGGGAACCTCTTCGAATCCTTTGAGCGTCACCGGGTTGAACTGCCACTTAACTAATTGGAACAAACCTAGGACATTACCAAACTCCCGAAACGCCGCGCGGGCCCGTTGACGACTTTCAGTAGAGAGCCCCTGCTCAAGAAGCCTATTCACGTTCCCCCGCAGATTCTGAATCACCGCAAGTGCCATCGGTGTATTGAAATCATCGTCCAGTGGCTGACTATAGGCCATTCTGGCACGGTCGACTGTCGATACGAGCTCGCCGTCGCAAGTTGTACGCTGCTCAGTCTCACTTAACCGCTGAAACAAATCATAGAACCCATCCAGTGCATTCTTCGCTTCCTGCAAACTTTGATCGGAAAAATCCAACGGGCTGCGATAATGGGTCCCGAGCAAGAAATAGCGCAGCATCTCCCCCGTTTCTTCTTGAGGCCACGGTGATTTCTCAAAGATCTCCCGAATCGTAAAGAAATTCCCCAGCGACTTGGACATCTTCTCCTGATTGATCTGGACGAATCCGTTGTGAATCCAGTAGCGCGCAAACTCCTTGCCAGTGGCGCCACAGGACTGCGCGATTTCGTTTTCGTGGTGAGGGAAAATGAGATCCATCCCCCCGCCATGAATATCGAAGGTCTCACCCAAATGGCGCATCGACATGGCGGAACATTCGATGTGCCAGCCGGGACGCCCGGCCCCCCAGGGGCTTTCCCATGATGGCTCGCCCGGCTTGCTGCTCTTCCAAAGAGCGAAATCCATCGGATGGCGTTTTCTCTCGTCGACATCGACTCTCGCTCCCGCCTGCATGTCATTCAGTCGTCGTTTTGAGAGACGGCCGTAAGCGGGATAGCGCTCTACCTGAAAGTACACATCACCGTCGACTTGATAGGCGATGTCTTTTTTTACCAATTTGTCGATGAGCGTCTTGATGTCCTCCATGTGTTCGGTGGCTTTGGGTTCTTTGGAGGCTGGGAGAATGCCCAGTTTCGCCATGTCTTCATAGTAGGCCTGAATATATTTGAACGTGATCTCCTCGCAGGAGACTCCTTGCTCGTTGGCTCGCTTGATGATTTTGTCATCAACATCCGTAAAGTTCTTAACGAACTTGACGGTATAACCGGAGTATTCCAGATAGCGCCTGATCATATCGAAGACGAGCGCGCTGCGGGCATGGCCCAAGTGGCAATAGTCGTAGACTGTCACGCCGCAGACATACATCCGAACGGTCTTAGGCTGGAGCGAGTGGTACGGCTCCTTTTTCCCCGTGAGCGTGTTGTAGATCGAGAGCATGGGCTGCCTATGACTCCAGTTTCGGCTGGCGCCTTGGCCAATGCGACCACACGAAGTAGCCGATGGCCAAGGCGAGCCCAACGCCGATCACAATATCGAATTGATGGAAGTAGTCTCTCAGATGCTCCCACTGCTCTCCCATTTTCACGCCGATATAGGCCAGGAGATAGCACCAAGGCAGCGAACCGAGAAAGGTGAAGAGTATGAACCGATAAATGTTCACACCGGCGATGCCGGCCGGCAAGGAGATAAAGGTCCGGACGACTGGAAGCATCCGGCCGAAAAATACGGCTGCCTCGCCATACTTGGCGAACCATCGATCCGCCATCTCGATGTCTTTTCGCGACACCAACATATATGGTCCGTACCGCTCTACGAAAGGCCGACCGCCCCACACACCGGCGTAGTAGGCCACAATCGACCCCGCGACGTTCCCGATGGCTCCGGCCAATGTCACGCCCAGCATCGTGAACTGTCCCGTCGTCACGAGATACCCGGAAAAAGGCATGATGATTTCGCTGGGCAATGGAATGCAGGCGCTCTCAATGGCCATGGTGAGGAAAATGCCGGTGTAGCCGAACGTCGAGATCATCGACACGACAAACTGGCTGATCTCTGTAATGATCGCTTCGATCAGATTCCCCACAGCACCTAGCTCCGCTGCTTGCCCTTCAGTTTAGACGATACAGCCACCCGACGCGCATCTGGTCGATGCACCGTTTCCCACTTCCGAAATCGATCCAACACACCATAATTTGTCGTATCGAGGTGAATGGGGGTGAGCGAAACCGCCCCTTGCTCAAGCGCCTCATGGTCGGCATCCTTGCTTCTGCTCCACGACACGCGGGTCCCAGCAATCCAATAGTAGGTCCGGCCATGCGGATCGACCTTTTCAATGATCGGATTGTCGAAGCGCCTGCGGCTGAGACAGGTGATTCGGACTCCGGTGATCGACCTGAACGCCCGATTCGGAATGTTGAGATTCACGAGCGTTTCGTCCGGCAAACCCTCTTTCAGGATCAAACGAGCGATACGAACGGCATACCGAGCCCCGGCATCGAAATAAAAATGTTCCTGCCCCTCCTGTGACACAGCCATAGAGGGGACACCGAGAATCGTCCCTTCCATCGCCGCCGAGACCGTCCCAGAATACAACACGTCGTCGCCAAGGTTCACGCCTTTATTGATCCCTGACACGAGGAGATCGGGTGGTGCCGACATGACCTTCAGCACGGCCAGATTCACACAATCGACCGGGGTTCCGTTGACAGCGTAGATCCGTGTCCCAAGCTGATGCACTCGCAGCGGTTTATGAAGTGTCACGGAATGCGCCACGGCAGTCCGTTCGCGATCCGGCGCGACCACCCACACCTCGCCCACTCTCGACAAGGCCTTGGCGAGCATCGTCAAACCAAGCGAGTGAATTCCATCATCGTTGGTGACCAGAATACGCATAGGTCGTCTGGAAAAAAAAAGCTGCCGGCGGCAGCTTCTTCGATCGGTCTTGGGTCAGGCGATAATCCAGGAGATCTGTCCAACGTCTCCTGCCACGCCCGATCCATTACCCTTCACGGTATTTGGTCGGGGCGAGCCGATTTGAACGGCCGACCACTCGCACCCCAAGCGAGTACGCTACCGGGCTGCGCCACGCCCCGACACGCTCATTCAATTTCACCATCTCCCGCATTGTCTCCTTGGAGGCGGCTGGAATGCAATCGGCTCGGAAGAGACGAGGCGGGACCGCCGTCAGTCAGAATGCGACTCCAAAACTTTGAGAATCGCCTGGAGATTCCCTCGCAGTTTCTGCGCAAGTTCTTTGGGGCGCACCCGTTGGCTTGCCACCCGGCCTCGCCTGGCCCAATACCGTTTGACACCTGCAAGTGTATGCCCTTCTTCATAGAGCATCCGCTTGATCTCCAATACCGTTTCAACTTCTCGCCTGACATAGAGCCGCTGATTCCCACGACTTTTCTTCGGCTTGAGAAACGGGAATTCTGACTCCCAGAATCGCAACACGTAAGCCGGTAGCTTGGCAATCTGGCTGACTTCGCCAATTTTATAAAAGACCTTGCTGCCCAGCCTGGGCTCGTTCCCCATGACCGGTCCTCGTGGTGGGATGAGTTACGGTGATTGAACGCGGCTATGAATTGACGTATTTCTTAAACACTTGACTGGGACGAAAGGTCACCACACGACGAGGCGTGATTCCTATTTCTTCTCCGGTCCGAGGGTTCCGGCCCTTCCGCGCCCCTTTACTGCGTACCACAAAGTTTCCGAATCCGGCAATCTTGACCGACTCTCCCTTATGCAACACCGCTTTCAACATATTCAGCACGAGTTCGACGATATCCGCCGCTTCGTTTTTCGAAATACCGACCTGCTTGTAGATTTCGTTCGCGATATCTGCCTTTCGCATGCTTTCCCCTCCGACACCCGCGCAAACTTCTCGAATGATCGCCTGTGAACTTACTACGAACGATTAGCAGTTTCGCTATAAGTTACGTGAGGTTATAAGACCTGTCAAGAAGAAAGATACCGGATCGGATGTCCCACTCATTCGTCTTTGGCCAGCAACTTGTATTCGATGCTGTCCGCCAGCGCTTGCCAGCTCGCTTCCATGATGTTCTCAGACACGCCGACGGTGCCCCATTTATCCTTATGATCGCCTGATTCGATCAACACCCGGACCTTGGACTCCGTCCCACGATCAGCCGACAGCACTCGCACTTTGTAGTCGAGCAGTTTGACTTCTCGTAGCTGGGGATAGAACTTTTCCAACGCTTTCCGCAACGCATGGTCGAGCGCATTGACCGGGCCGGCTCCGACTGCTGCCGCATGTTCCACCACTTCGCCGACCTTCACCATCACAGTGGCCTCCGACGACGAGGCGCCCTGGTCTTGTCTTTTCTCGACAATCACCCGAAAGCCCAGAAGATGGAAGGATGGCCTGTGCGTCCCCATCGCTTTCCGCATGAGCAACTCGAAGGAGCCTTCCGCCGCCTCAAACTGGTAGCCCTTACTTTCACGCTCCTTTAAGGTATCGATCAGTTCCTGCAACTTGGCGTGGCCCTTGTCCAATTTGATCCCGTAGGCCTCAACTTTCTCCAGTAACCCACTCCGACCTGCCGCGTCCGATACCAGTACACGCTGGCGGTTGCCGACCAACCCCGGGATCACATGTTCATAGGTCGCGGGATTCTTGAGCACCGCATGGATATGGACTCCGCCCTTGTGGGCAAACGCCGAATCTCCCACATAGGGCTGGTGCTTATTGGGCATGAGGTTCGCGATCTCGGTCACGAATCCCGAGACCCGCTTAAGATGGCTCAAATGGTCTCTCAACACCGGACGTTTCATCTTCAGTTCAAGATTGGGAATGATCGAACAGAGATTGGCATTGCCGCACCGCTCGCCGATCCCGTTAATCGTCCCTTGCACTTGCACCACGCCGGTTTCGATCGCCACCAGCGAATTCGCGACGGCCATTTCGCAATCGTTGTGGGCGTGAATCCCCAAGGGCACGGCACACTCACGCCGAACGACCTGGCAAATTTCTTTGATTTCCCAGGGCATCGCTCCGCCGTTGGTGTCGCAGAGAATCACCCGTTCGGCCCCGGCCGCGACGGCTTGACGAATGGTCTCAAGCGCGTAGTCCGGATTGGTCTTGTACCCGTCAAAGAAATGCTCCGCGTCGTAGAACACCCTTCGACCTTTCGAGCGTAGATGGGCCACGGAATCGCTGATGAGTTCGAGATTCTTCACAAGGGAAATGCCGAGCGCATCGGTGACGTGCAGCGACCAGGTTTTTCCAAAGAGCGTGATGATCTTGGTCTCTGCATCCAGCAACGCCCGGATATTCGGATCCTTCTGTACCGCGTTGCTCGCTTTTCTGGTCGACCCGAACGCCACCACCGTCGCCGTCTGTAACGGGACGGTCTTGATCATCCGAAAGAACTCGATGTCCTTGGGATTCGCCCCGGGCCACCCGCCTTCGATGAACTGGACGCCCAGCCCATCCAACTGTTGCGCGACCCGGACCTTGTCCTCCGCCGAAAAGGTGACATCCTCGGCCTGGGCTCCGTCACGTAAGGTCGTGTCATAGATTTCTAACACCGCCGACCGGGCGGCAAAAGGAAGCGTGTCGGGCAATGAGGAAGCGACAGGCTTGCCTCGTGAGGATCGTGGTTGTGAAGATTTTCGAGCCATAAGGGAAACGATACCAGGAGCAGGACGAACCTGTCGAGACTCACCTCGCCGAAATCCTCTACTTCGCGTTTCGATCCCCTGCCGGTAAGTGATCCAACCCGAATGCGGTATGGAGCGAACGCATCGCGAGCTCGGCATACTTTTCATCGATGACACAGGAGATCTTGATCTCCGACGTGCTGATCATGAGAATATTTACGCCTTCCTGCGCCAAGACTTCGAACATCTTGGCGGCGACTCCTGAATGGGAACGCATCCCGACGCCGACCAGCGAAACCTTCGCGATCGCCTCGGTCACCGCAACCGATTTGGCCGCGATACCTTTCGCCACGTCCTGAATCAGCGGCAGGGCTTTCTTGATGTCTGCCCGTGGGATCGTGAAGGAAATATCTGTCATGCCCGACTGACTCATATTCTGGATAATCATGTCGACATTGATGTTGGCCTTGGCCACTGGCCCAAAGAGTTTGGATGCAATACCTGGTTTGTCCGGCACGCCCACAATCGTGACCTTGGCCTGATTTCGATCGCCGGTGACTCCCGACACCGCGACCGCTTCCATATCCTCATCTTCACGCGTCACAAGCGTCCCCTTTCCTTCTTTGAAGCTGGAGTTCACCTCCACCGGCACATTGAACTTGGCAGCAAATTCGACGGAACGGCTCTGCAACACTTTGGCGCCCAGACTAGCCATTTCCAGCATTTCCTCATAGGAAATTTTGTCGATTCGTCCAGCCACCGGTACAATGTTGGGGTCCGAGGTGTAGACGCCATCGACATCGGTAAAGATGATGCACCGATCAGCCTTCAGCGCCGCCGCCAGCGCGACCGCTGTCAGATCGGAGCCTCCACGCCCCAACGTCGTGACATCCGACTGCTCGTTGATCCCTTGAAAGCCGGCGACCACTGGAATGACCCCGTTGAGCAGTGCCTCGCGGATTCGATCGGCACTCACCCGGGTAATACGCGCCTTCGTATGGGCGCTGTCGGTCATAATCCCGACTTGGCGCCCCGTAAAAGATTGGGCATCGAGTCTCCGGGCCCGCAAGGCCATCGCCAACAAGGCAATGGTCACCCGCTCTCCGGTCGACAGGAGCATATCGAGTTCGCGATCGTCCGGCAGCGGCGTGACTTCATGTGCCAGCCGAAGTAACCGATCCGTTTCACCGCTCATCGCGGACAGGACAACCACAACGCGATGGCCATCCTTGTGAGCCCTCTCGATGCGGTCGGCCACACAGTGGATCCGCTCGATCGTGCCCACGGACGTTCCCCCATATTTCTGGATAATCAGCGCCACGACCGTCAGGATCCTTTTGCGAAAAGTCGCACGACGAACTTCGTCGCATCACGAGGAGGCACGGTCGAGGCTCGAGCATCAGCCTCGATAAATCTCCGTCCGGTCCCGGCAGAGGGGGCTGCCGCACTGTCACGATAGGCGAAGAACCCCGGACCTTCCGCCGCTTGGCCATGATGCACGCTGCCCGAATCGCAGAAGGCCACGATGCGATGGGAACCCAATTGGGCCAACCCATCGAGCAGCGGCCCTACCAGTTCGCGATCGACCGCTTCGATACCCTTCACCTTGGCCGCGACATCCGACCCGTAGACGACCTCGTCCGGTAACTCCACATGCACATAAGCAAAATCATTTTTCTTCAATTCCTCCAGGGCGACCGCCGCTTGGGTACGAAGATCCGCACCGGCCAATCGCGCGCCGTCCACGGCTTCGAGCCCGGCCATGATGCCGAGTCCGCGATGGACATCGCTCTGTGAGACCACCACACCGGACATCTTCAATCGCTCAGAAAGGTTTGGCCAGAGAATGGCCCGGCCTTGGCCCCAGAGCCAGAGACAATTGGCCGGCTTCTGCCCCGCTTCCCGACGTTCATCGTTGAGGGGATGATCGCGCAAGATCTGAAACGAAGCGTCCATGAGTTTCCAGAGAATGTCGGATCCGTCTCCCGTCGGTAATGCATCGGCGATCGGTCGACCGACCAGTAATTGTGGATCCGTACAGATCGCTCGCGACTTCCCGTTGACCCACACCATGAGATGACGGTGGCCTAACCCGGGATAGAACTGAATCATTTCCGACCCGAGCTGTTCGTTGATCGCCTCGATCAATTCGCGGGCCTCTTCTGTCGAAATCAGGCCCGCGGTTGGATCATCCATCACCACCTGCGGTCCGAGCTTCTTGATCTCGTTCAGTCCGCCTTTACTCCCGGACTGGGCGTCTGCCCGCAACGTGACCATCGTACAGCGATACACCACATCATGCTCGCTGACAACGACCCCCAGACTGGCCGCTTCGAACGGACCGGGACCCTGGTAGTATTTCTTGGGGTCGTATCCGAGGATGGTGGTTCCCATCAGACCGCTCCCCTGTCGCACGTTCTCAGGCGCCGCGGCCAGGAGCCCAAGCTCCCCATCTTGCGCGAGGCGATCCAGGTGAGGGGTCAAAGCCGCTTGAAGAGGAGTCCGTCCGCCCAATTCCTTCCGGGGATGGTCTGCCATCCCATCGGCATGGAGAATCACATGTTTCATCGAAGCCCTGCTCGCATTGTGTCTACACCCTTAAAAGACGAGCGACATCCTCCCGCGTCGCTCTAACGGTTTTCGGTTGGGCCGATACGCTGATGGCTGTGTCGGCATCTTTCAATCCATGGCCTGTCAAGGTGCAGACCACTATCTCGCCTTCACGCAATCCGCCTTGCTTGCTCAACTTCATCACGCCGGCAACAGATGCGGCGGACGCCGGCTCACAGAAAACCCCTTCCGCCGCCGCCACCGCCCTATACGCCTGTAGAATCTCTTCATCCGTCACCGAATCGATCGCTCCCGTGGATTCCTTCACGGCATTCAAGGCCGCTTCCCAGCTGGCCGGATTGCCGATCCGAATCGCCGAGGCCACCGTCTGCGGATTTTCCACGATGCGGCCAAGCACGATGGGCGCCGCACCAGCCGCCTGAAACCCGATCATGCGAGGCAGCCTCGTGGATTGATTGGCCGCACGGTATTCCTGGTACCCCTTCCAATAAGCGGTAATGTTGCCGGCATTCCCAACCGGCAGCACATGAACTGTCGGGGCATCGCCGAGCTCATCGCAGACCTCCATCGCACCGGTTTTCTGCCCCTCGATCCGATAGGGGTTGATCGAGTTGACCAGCTCGATGTGATAGGTCGCCGACAATTCTTTGACAATGGTCAAGGCCTGGTCAAAGTTTCCTTCAATCTGGATAACTGTGGCTTGGTGCATCATGGCCTGGGACAGTTTACCCATCGCAATCTTCCCGGCAGGAATCAATACATAAACCGCCAGTCCCGCCCGCGCGCCATAGGCCGCAGCGGATGCAGAGGTATTCCCCGTGGAGGCACAGATCACCGCCTTGGCGCCGGATTCAACGGCCTTTGAGATGGCCAACGTCATGCCGCGATCCTTGAACGATCCTGTCGGATTCATGCCTTCGAATTTGAGATAGAGATCGACGCCGGGAGCGATCTGCTTGGCCAGCCGAGTCGCCCTGATAAGCGGAGTGTTGCCTTCACCGAGCGTCACCACGGGGGTACGTTCAGTCACCGGCAGAAACTTCCGATATTCTTCGATCACACCACGCCAGCGATTCATCGCATTACTCGTCCTTGCCCTCGACCCGGATCAAGGTGGTGGGCTCGGAGATGAAGGCCATGCGATTGATCGCTCGCAATGCCGTTTGGACATCGCGCTCCGTGGCGGTATGGGTCTTGATCACGACCGGAACCGTTTGCCCTTCGCGTCGTCCCTGTTGAAGGACGGACGAGATACTGATACCGCACCGGCCCAACTCCCCTGCGATTTGCGACAAGACGCCGGGGCGGTCCAACACCATAAAGCGGAGGTAATAGAGCGAGCTGATTTCTTCCATCGTCCGCATCCGAAGCGGACGACGCTGGTCCTGCTGGAACGAGGCGGGCGGCACTCGCCCGACCGCTCCTTTCAACAGATTACGCGCGATGGCGATGAGATCGCCGACCACCGCACTGCCGGTCGGCATGGACCCCGCGCCCCGGCCATAGAGCACCACGTCGCCCACGGCATCGCCGACAAGTTGAATCGCGTTGTAGACTCCTTCGACTTGGGCGATTGGAGACGAGGATGGCAGCATCGTGGGATGCACTCGGGCTTCGACTTCGTTGCCAACCAGCTTGGCAATGCCCAGCAGCTTGATCGTACAACCGAACTCTTTGGCGTACGCGATATCGAGCGGCGTAATGTGGGTGATCCCCTCGGTGTATACATCTTTAACATTGACCGGTGTTCCATAGGCCAGCGCCACCAGGATCGCCAGCTTGTGCGCCGAATCAACACCGGCCACATCGAATGTCGGATCCGCTTCGGCATAACCGGCCTGCTTCGCTTCGTCGAGTACCGTCTCAAAACTCTGGCCTTCTTGGGTCATGCGCGAGAGAATGTAATTGGCCGTCCCGTTGATGATCCCATAAATGGATTGGATGGTGTTGGCCGCCAGCCCTTCCCTCAATGACTGGATAACGGGAATCCCCCCGCCCACGCTCGCTTCAAAGCCTAGGTCGACGCCCGTGCGGGAAGCCGCGGCAAATATTTCTTCTCCGTGTAACGCGAGCAAGGCCTTATTGGCGGTGACGACATGTTTGCCTGCCGCAATGGCCTCCAGGATGATGCATTTGGCAACATCGCAGCCACCGATCAACTCAACGACGATGTCGATCGACGGATCGGCGAGAATCTGCTTCGCATCGGTCGTGAGTAGGCCGGGAGGCAGGGTAAGACCTCGGTCACGTGTCACATCGAGATCCGCAATCCGAACGATCTCGATCGGCACACCGACCCGGCGGCTGATCAAGGCGGCATTCTCCAAGAGAATTTTCGCGACACCCGTCCCGACCGTTCCGAACCCAATGATACCGACTCCCACGCGCGAGATCATTCTTCCGACCCCTCAAACTTCAGGGTTTTGCGAATGCCTCGAACGGCTTGCCTCGTACGATGTTCATTTTCAACGAGGCCGAAACGCACATGTTCGTCCCCGCCTTCACCGAACCCGATCCCGGGAGACACAGCCACTTTAGCCTCGCGGAGCAGGAGCTTCGAAAACTCCAACGACCCCTGAGACCGATAGGGCAGCGGAATTCTGGCCCAGACGAACATGGTGGCCACGGGCTTGTTCACCTGCCACCCGATGCGATTCAGTCCGCTCACCAACACATCACGACGCTTCTGGTAGCGCAGCACCGTCTCCTTGACACAATCTTGTGGTCCATTGAGGGCAATGACGCTGGCAATCTGCAGAGGCTGGAAAATACCGTAATCCAGGTAGCTCTTGATCTTGGCCAAAGCCCCGACAACCTCACGATTACCGCAACAGAAGCCTACGCGCCAACCGGGCATGTTGTAGGCCTTGGAGAGGGTATAGAACTCGACGCCGACATCCTTGGCCCCGGGAACCTGCAGGAAGCTCGGCGCCCTATATCCGTCGAACACCAAGTCGGCGTAGGCCAGGTCATGAATGACAATCACGTTATGTTCTTTGGCAAAGGCGACGATTTTCTTAAAAAACTCAAGATCCACCACGGCGGTGGTGGGATTATGCGGAAAATTGATGACCAAAATCTTGGGTCGCGGAAAGGTCTGGCGATAGACCCGCTGTAAATCGTCGAAGAAGTCACTATCCGGACGCAGCTCGATCCCGCGGACTTCTCCCCCCGCAATGATGAAACTGTACATATGAATGGGATACGTCGGCGTCGGCGTCAGCACGACGTCACCGGGCCCGATCAAGGCCAGCGCCAGATGTGCCAACCCTTCTTTGGAGCCGATCGTGACGATGGTCTCGGTCTCAGGATCCAGATCGACATCGTAATTCCGCTTGTACCAACCCGCGATCGCATGTCGCAGTTTCGTAATCCCGCGCGAGGCCGAGTAACGATGATTTTTCCCCTTCCGCGCCGCCTCGATCATCTTCTCGACGATATGGCTCGGCGTCGGTTGGTCAGGATTTCCCATTCCGAAATCGATAATGTCTTCGCCCTGTTGGCGAGCCTCGAGTTTGAGGCTCTGCACCTGGGCAAACACATAAGGCGGTAGCCGTTTGATGCGATAAAATCCGTCGCCTGATCCCATCGGATCCCCTGCCTGTAATCCTCACATGCGCGGAGGCATCGAAAGACCGCCCTCCCCGCATCAGGGGGGCTATTCTAATGGCGGGGGGTACGTCGAGTCAAATTATGCCGTGATTCTATGGGGTTCGACATTCCAACCCTTCAGACTTACTGAAGCAGTACAGCACCAGCTCCCCCCTCCCAGTCCTTGCCCCTCCCAGTCAATTTCTGTTACAACTGCAACGCCTTTCGCACTTATCACGCAACTCAGTTTCTCCTCGCTCCACATAGCCAGAAGGAGGATCCGTGTCACGACTTGGGGTGAACATCGACCATGTGGCCACGTTGCGGCAGGCCCGTGGTGGAACCGACCCGGACCCCCTTGCCGCCGCCGTGTTGGTGGAATTGGCCGGGGCCGATGGTATTGTCGTCCACCTCAGAGAAGATCGACGCCATATTCAAGACCGCGATCTTCGACTCTTGCGGGAACTCATCCGCACCAAGCTCGATCTGGAGATGGCCGCCGATGAGACGATGGCCAAAATTGCCCTGACCATAAAGCCGGACATGGTCACGCTCGTCCCGGAGCACCGTCAGGAACTTACGACTGAAGGCGGCCTGGACGTGGCCGGCCACAGAGATCGTATCCAGCAGGTCGTGACCCTGCTCCAGGATGGCGGCATTCCCGTCAGCCTCTTCATCGAACCGGATTTGGCTCAGGTCAAAGCCTCGCACAGAGTCTCAGCCGATTTCGTTGAGCTCCATACCGGCCGGTATGCGAATGCCCGGCGCTCGAAAGAAGCCGACGCGGAAGTAGCGGCCATTACGCAGGCCGCGAAGCTCTCCTACAAACTCGGAATGGGCGTCAATGCCGGGCACGGCTTGGACTATCGCAACGTGACGCGGTTGACCCACATTCCGGAAATAGTCGAATACAATATCGGCCACAGCATCATTGCCCGAGCGATTCTGGTGGGCCTCGACCAGGCCGTGAGGGAGATGAAAGCGTTGCTGAGTTGAACCATCGCACTGGTGCAGTACCCTGCGTTCCTCCATGGACAACGCGATTCACCCTTGTCATGACATTGCGCCTTAGGCAACAGTTCTCTTTCCTCCCCGCGCTCACCCGATTCCTCATGCGGTATCGATCCCGCACGCAAGGCCACCGATGAAGATCGTGACCGGAACCGAAATGCAGACACTCGATCGCCGCACAATCATCGAAGCGCATATCCCCAGTACCGTCTTGATGGAGCGGGCAGGCGAGGGAATTGTCAGGCATCTGGAGGAGCACTGTGGACCAGCACGAGGCAAGACCATTACCATCCTCTGCGGAAAAGGGAACAACGGAGGAGACGGATTGGTTGTGGCTCGACTGCTGCACCGCCGACGTGCTCGGATTCACGTGGTGCTCCTCACACCGATCACCGACCTGAGTCGCGACACCGCGGCCATGTATCGCCGGCTCGTTCGGGTTGCGGGGCGAGCAGCGATCGTTCGATTCCGGTCTGCCGACCAGGCGCGGCCCCTCCTCGCCTCCAGCGACATCCTCATCGATGCCCTCCTTGGTACTGGATTGTCTTCCGTAGTGACCGGAATCTATCGTGAGGCCATCGATCTCATCAACAGTGCCGGGAAACCAGTCATCGCGGTTGATATCCCGTCCGGTCTCCATGCCGATACCGGCGACATCTTAGGGCAAGCGATCCGCGCCACGTTGACCATCACATGTGGCCTCCCGAAACTCGGTCTCTATGTTGATGCGGGGATTGATCAGGCCGGCGCAATTCGCGTCGTAGATATCGGCATTCCACCCGCCTATGTGGATGCCATCGAGAGCCGAACCCTGCTCCTCACAAGCGACAGTGCTTTTCAGTCTCTACCGGAACGCGTGCCCTCCGCACATAAAGGAATCTTTGGCCATGCGGGGATTATTGCAGGGTCCGTGGGGAAAACCGGCGCGGCGGCGTTGGCGGCCCAGGCGGCACTCCGCGTTGGAGCCGGCCTGGTGACCGTGGCCACCCCCAGCAGCGTCAACGATGTACTGGAAGCAAAGTTACTGGAAGCGATGACGATGCCTCTTCCGGAGACGAAGGCACGTACACTGGCCCGCTCAGGACTCGATCGTGTCATAGCCTTTATCCAGGCACGCACGGCGATCGCCATCGGTCCGGGGCTCTCGACACATCACGAAACCGTCGAACTCGTGCAGTCGCTCATGAAGCATCTGGATCGGCCCTCCGTTCTCGATGCCGATGCGCTCAACGCCTTGGCTGGCCGGGTCTCGTTGCTGACCGAATGTAAAACTCCACCCATTCTCACCCCGCACCCTGGTGAGATGGCCCGGCTCGAAGTCGATGCCACCACGCAGAGCGTCAACGCAGACCGAATCGGCACGGCCAGACGGTTTGCCCGAGAACGCGGCGTGTTCGTCGTCTTGAAAGGCGCACGAACCGTCATCGCCCGTCCCGATGGGCTTGTCGCCATTTGCCCGACCGGCAATCCCGGCATGGCCACGGCAGGAACCGGTGATGTCTTGACTGGCATGATCGTCGGCTTACTGGCGCAGAGGGTCCCCGCATGGGACGCCGCCTGTGCCGCGACCTATTTTCATGGATTGGCCGGCGACTTGGCCTCCCAACACCTCGGGCAGCCCGGGATGCTCGCCAGTGACCTAATCGCTCAGATTCCTTATGCGCTCCAGCGGACTAAAACGACCTAACGTGACCCGGTCAGCCAAGGCGAAGCAGCCTGCCGCTCGCCGTAGCGCCACGTCGATCCTGCCGTGGAAACTGGTGTCCACATCGCACCAGCACACCGATCGGCTAGGCCAAGTGATCGGCCGCGTACTTCGCGGAGGAGAAACGATCGCACTCTACGGACCGCTCGGCGCCGGCAAGACGGCGCTCGTTCGCGGAATCGCGCAGGGTCTGGGCACATCGCCGACGGCCATCAGCAGCCCGACATTCGTCGTGATTCACGAATATTATCAAGGGCGCCTGCCGCTTGCCCACGTGGATCTGTACCGTATTCGCACGCCCCGCGAGCTTGAATCGACAGGACTGATCGAGTATTTCTCCGGCCAGACCGTGACGGCAATAGAATGGGCCGACAAGGGCCTTGCCGCGCTGCCGCAGGACCGGATCGAGATTATGCTGAACCATCGTGCCGCGCGGAGCCGAACGATTCAGTTGAGCGCGACGGGGCCGAAGTCTGACGAGGTCCTCTCCCACTTGCGCATACAGTACAGCAAGACCAGCAGGATGCATCGAGTGTCACCACGCCGGGCCTTGGACAGGGAAGCAACAACGAGGTCATGATTAGGCTGATTCTGGTCGGAATTCTTCTGCTCCTCTCTCTGGCCTTTTTCCTTCAGAACCAGGAACAGGAAGTCACGCTCCGATACTTCTTTGGTCTCTTTGAAGCCTCGACACCGATCTATAGGCCCATCCTGGCGGGGTTCGCGATGGGGTTGCTCGTCTCCGGCATTCTTCTCTTTCCTCCATGGGTGCGGAGCCGTATCGAACTCCGCCGAAAAACCAAAGCGCTGCAAGAAGCTGAAGTGGACTTAGAACGGTTACGCCACTCACTCGATAAAGTCACAGGCCGCACACCCTCCGCTGTGATCGGCGAATCACACAGAGACCGACGCGATGAGTGACGCAGACGCCTCACCGTTGATGCGGCAATACCGCGAAATCAAGCGCGGCTATCCCGACGCCATTCTGTTGTTCCGCGTCGGCGACTTCTACGAAATGTTTTACGAGGATGCGCAAATCGCCTTCAAGCTGCTCTCCATTGCCCTCACCTCTCGCGATAAATCCAGCACCAACCCAGTTCCGCTCTGCGGAGTGCCCTACCATGCCGCGCAAGGTTATATCGCAAAGCTTCTCAAGGCTGGGCGGACCGTCGCGCTCTGCGAACAGGTGGAAGACCCGAAACTCGCAAAGGGTCTCGTGCGTCGCGAAGTCGTTCGTTTGTATACACCGGGCACGCTGGTCGACACTGAATTCCTTTCTCCTGGAGAATCGCATTTCCTGGTGGCTGTCGCCTTCTCCGACGCCATGGCCCCATCTGCCGAGGGACAATCCGTCATTGGGCTGGCCTGTCTGGACGTCTCCACCGGGGAGTTTTGGGTGACAGAGTTCCAAGGGGCACAGGCAGAGATCCAGCTCATGGATGAACTGGCTCGGCTGGAACCACGGGAAGTACTTCACCCCGATTCCAATGCGAATGCCCGATCGTGCCTGACTCGTCTGCGTGGGCCACGCCTCTGCGCACAACCCTCGGCCTCCTTCAATCCCAAAGATGCCGCACAATTACTCCAGACACAGTTTGCGGTGCACTCGCTCGACGGATTCGGCTGTCGCGGCCTGACCGCCGGGATCGGAGCCGCCGGAGCGGTCCTGCGATATTTTCGTGAAACCCAGCCAACCGCTTCCCTCGCACACCTCCGCCGTCTACAAACGCGCTGGGGCGGCGACGCCATGCATCTGGATTGTGCGACGATTCGCAATCTCGAACTCGTACGACCATTGGGAGCCGGTGAGCACCGATTGGGGCAGGATCAGCCCACGGTCTTGTCGGTGTTGGACCGCACCGCAACGGCCATGGGCAGCCGCTTGTTACGCCATTGGCTCGTCAGACCGCTCCTCGATCGTGGCGCCATTCAAGCTCGTCTCGAAGCAGTCGGCGAGTTGAAAGACCGGATTCAACAACGCGTGTTGCTCCGGACCACGCTCCGTGATGTGCAAGATATCGCCCGTCTGAGCAGCCGTGTGACGCTTGGCGTCGCAGGACCTCGCGAACTACTCGCGTTGAAACAATCGGTGAGCGCCCTGCCGGAGTTACGGTCCCACCTCCAGCCGTTCCAGGCCTCTTTGTTGACCGACATCCGCAAGTCGTGGGACGACTGCCGAGATGTGCATGACGCGATTGAGCAGACCATCAAGCCGGATGCGCCAATGTCGATCCGTGATGGGGGCATGATTCGGGAAGGGCACCATACCGGGGTCGATGAACTGCGCAAGGCGAGTACGGAGGGCAAGGGCTGGATCGCCTCGTTGGAAGCCAAAGAACGGGAGCGAACGGGGATCGACTCTTTGAAGGTTCGCTACAATCAAGTGTTCGGCTACTACATCGAAATTACCAAGACCCACCTGTCCCGTGTCCCGCCTGATTACATTCGCAAGCAGACGCTGGTCAATGCCGAACGATTCATGATGCCGGAGCTGAAAGAATTGGAAGAGCGTGTCACGGGCGCTGAAATTAAACTGCTGGCGCTCGAGCAGGAGCTGTTCGAACAATTGCGCGTGCGCTTGGCAAACGAGGTGCCTCGGCTTCAAGCGATGGCCCAGACCGTCGCGTTGCTCGACGTCCTCGCCGGTCTGGCCGAGACCGCCGCATTACATCGCTATGTCAAACCCCTCGTCGATGAGAGCAGCATAATCCTCATTCGAGAAGGCCGCCACCCTGTCATTGAGCAACTCAGTAGTGATCTGACGTTCGTACCCAACGACACGGCCCTCGACTGTGAGGACAACCGGCTTGTGATCCTCACTGGACCCAATATGGCGGGGAAGAGCACCTACCTCCGCCAGGTTGCGCTGATCGTCCTGTTGGCGCAGATCGGGAGTTTTGTGCCTGCGGCCGAGGCGCGCATTGGACTTGTCGATCGGATTTTCACGCGCGTAGGAGCCTCAGACAACTTGGCTGCCGGACAGAGCACCTTCATGGTGGAGATGATCGAGTCCGCTCACATCTTGAACAGCGCGACCTCCCGCAGTTTGATTCTCCTGGATGAGATCGGCCGAGGAACCAGCACCTACGATGGACTGAGCATCGCCTGGGCTATTGCGGAACATATCCAAGACCGCCGGCACTTGGGAGCCAGGACACTGTTCGCCACGCACTATCACGAGATGACGCAACTGGAAGGGTTACGCGAGGGGATCAGAAACTATTGCGTGGCGGTCCAGGAACGGGATGGAGACGTGGTCTTCTTGCGTAAAATTGTGCCGGGCGGCGCAGACCGCAGTTACGGTATTCATGTCGCCAAACTGGCGGGACTCCCTCCAACGGTCATCGCCCGGGCGCAACAAGTTCTGGCCCAGTTGGAACAACCGGATACCACCATCGAGGGCACGCCCATATCTTCAGAGAAAGAACCACCACATGCCTCGC
>WNFE01001397.1_pt1 | contig 18958 bp, 12 predicted proteins | sample 5400451 | NCBI WGS metagenome assembly WNFE01 (sample SAMN13153344, study PRJNA577476) | soil metagenome | isolation source: 200 cm saprolite under Douglas fir tree site 2 hole 2 | place: USA:California | collected 2015-04-18
ATGGACACACCATGCTTTCGGGAGTGGGGCCGGATCATGGACCGAAAACCAGATAGATTGCTTGAGGACGCTATGATTGCTGCGACTGCGCGCGTTCACCAATTGATCGTTGCCACGAGAAATGAAGCGGATTTCAAGCGGCTGGACGTCCGAATTCTCAACCCATTCAAGACGAGCTAGGTTCCTCCCCGGATAGAACCGATTGTGTGCCAAAAGTGTGCCGAACGGCACGAACCTTCGAACGGACTATGGTGGGTACTCGGCTTACGGCCGATCAGCCAGCCCTTCTCGCACTAACTGACAATTCAATCTTTCTCCTGAACTCGCAGTGTGCCGGAAGTTTGCGTAATTCCGAAGAAGGTGAGGAACGTCTATCCGCTCGGACGGCCAGGGTTTAACTGCTAGGAGAGATTCGGGTTATTGATAAAATGCGAGTCGGCGAGGATTGCGTGCCCATTGACGTCGCGAGAAATCTCGAAGCCCGCCAGCGACTTATGGCAGCCCTGCGGACCGAGCGAACGCTCGGTGTTACCGGCGCTGGTGTCTCCGCTTACGCTGGCTATGGGACTTGGTGGGGCGTGCTTCACCGGTTGGCGGAAGAAGTGGAACGACATTCGCGGGGGGCGGTTCCAGACGCGGACGTGGTCATAAACGCCAATCCAGATCCCTTACATTGTGCGCGAGAACTTGGGCGGCTGCTGGGAGACGCGAGATTTCAACGGTTTATTCAGGCGGAGTTTCAGCCGCGAGCGACGATTCCGCATGACGTGCTGTACCGGATTGCGAATCTTCCCTTCGCACATTTCTTGACGTTTAACTTCGACACGTCAAACGAGCGGGTACATGAGGCCGTGGGGCGGCCGTGCGCGAGCATTACCACCGGGAACGATGGGCAACTGTTGGAGTTTCTGAGGAATGGCTCTCGTTGCAGCTTCCCCTGTGACTTGAGCGCCTCCTTGGCTGGTTCCGTTTCCAGCGTAAGGGACGAACGTTAAGGTCGACCTGCGTAAGTGGGCGGCGCGCCCGTAAGTTCGTATGGCTCTTGCCTAAAGGGGAAGATTCCATGTTGGTTCGCATACTCTGCGCCTTTCTCCTGTTCCCGCTTGTTCTCATTAGCCCAATTTGCGTGCTTTCGGAAAATCAGGCACCCGTAAGCGATCCCAAGGCATTAGCCTTAGCGGCAAAGGCACTGGGTGCCCAGAGCAACGGAGTTGCTGTTGCTGATGTGACCCTAACCGGTACCGCGACTTGGACCGCCGGTTCCGATGCCCAGAAGGGGACAGTGACCTTTAAGGCCAGGGGAACGGCTCAGAGTCGCATGGATTTGGCGCTGAGCGGAGGCAATAGAAGTGAAATCAGAACGACGTCCAATGGACTTCCCCAAGGTGCATGGATTGGCACCGACGGCAAGTTGAATGCTTACGCCTCTCACAACTGCTGGACCGACGCCGGTTGGTTCTTTCCGGTCTTCTCCTCCCTCGCTTCGGCTCAGACCAACCCTAGTGTCGTTCTTTCCTACGTGGGAGCGGAAACCCGAAACGGCACTTCAGTCGAACATCTGCAGGCGAATACGTACTCTCCTGATTTCTCCTTTACACAGCCTTGGAGCACGGTTGATTTCTACCTGGACACGACTTCGCTGTGCTTGTTCAGGGAAGTCTCGCTCTGGATATCGCGGTCACCGGCGTCGATTTAAATTCTGGATTGCCCGATTCCGACTTCAGCATTCAATAACACACGAGAGGAACTATGAATCGCATCGTTTGCCGTGCTGCCCAATTGATTTCGCTAGTAGGGGCCTTGGCTGGTTCGCTCCGAGGGCAAGTCCCTACAGGCACTCCACCGCTAGGCAGCTATGGCGGCACTCCTTTCGATGTCGTGAACCTTGGCAATCTGAATGTACACTTCGTCATTCCCGTCTTGTCAAGAACATCTCCAGCAAGCGGCGGGTTCCGTACCACCAGCTCCTGACTGCGCTCATGTTGTTCTTGTTTGCTTTGACGCACTCTTCCCAGGCTCAGACAATCCGACGCTACGAAGGCATTCTGATCGACACAAGTGGCTCAATCAGGAAAGGCGACCCCAACAGCGAACTGTTCCGAGAGTATCTTCTTTCGACCAAGAAGCTCTTGTTGACGGAGCCGGCGAATTCACGCGTGTGGGTTTCGACAATCTCAACTGACTCCTTTGGTGGTGTTAGCGAGATCCTTAAGGGGTGGACGCCAGATGCCCGAGGAGTATTCACGAACGATCTCAATCGAGCGCGCCATCAGCTTGCTTCTACGTTCGAAGCGAACTCATCAGGAGTGTCACCGGTCAATGCTGGAACGGACATCTTTGGCGGCCTTTGGAGCCTAAAGGTTCATTTTGAGTCTGCTCACAACGCGGATCGCTCTAACACAATTGCAAAGGACATTTGGATATTCTCGGACATGATGAATGAAAGGAAGAACTTTCCGATGCCAGAGCTTCTCGCAATGGGTTCAGAACTGATGCTCCAACAAGCGAAAGCGAATGGACTCTTGGTCCCGCTCCGCGGGTACAGAGTTTACATATACGGAGCCTCGATGACTGGCCTTACACCTCAAACCTGGGCTGCCGTGAAGAAGTTTTGGACGGGCTATTTTTCGGCAGCAGGTGCAGAATTGGTCGCATACTCAGCCGAGTGCGACAGCGCTCGCTGACTTCGGAATGCTCGCTTCCGTCGCTTAAGACGATCCCTTGAACGTTGTCAGCGAGAGAGCGACATCTGCCATTTTTGTTGTTGACACTCGACACCGGCTCCGATACTCTCTCAGCCCAATCCTAGCGACGAAGATTTTGATCTCTGCATTATCCGAGACTTCTCTCGCCGGGATTCTTCCCTTGACAGGGGTCAGGCTGTCGTTTGTCTGATTTCCATCCAGGTATCAGTCTGTTCGGGCTCTGCCGGAGGGTAAAATCTATCACCAGAACTGCGGTTCCAACCCTTGCGTTCCGGAAGCGGTAGCGCCGCAAGACGTTCATGACTGAGGTTTCTCGTACGCATACAATTTGATCCGCAGACACGCTCGTACATCTCAAAGGACGACTGGAGGTTTGTATGTCAAGGGAAAGCGCTTTTTTGTTTTGGCTTCTCCTCTCAGGCGTCGCTCAAGGGCAGAACGTAGTGGTTAATCCTACAGGCAACCAAAATATCATTCAGCCGGTCAACACTCAGGCCAGTGCCAACAATCTATCAAGTATACGTTATGTCAGCTCATACAATTGGACTCAGTCACCCTCTGGTACGATAACCGGAGGGATCCCAAACACGGTTACGTTAAGTCCTTGTCCAGCGGGAATTGATGTTTCGGCTAGCTCGACGTATCCGTATTTCGTTTATGTTGCGACCACCGGCACCGCGGAAGCAGTGATAGTCACCGGCGGGACTTGTATCGGTGGCGGAAGTTCTGGAACGATTGTTTTCACGCCTACCAACTCTCACTCTGCCGGTTTCACGATACAATCAGCAACCAGTGGAGTTATAGAGGCTTCTAATGATTACGGATTCAATGACCAGCACTTGATGCTGTCCCCGGGTGCCGCGAATAGCTCAGGAAGTGCTATTACAAACGCTTACTACTTTTATGCGCCGGCATACTTCAAATATAGCGACATAACCGTTGATTGCGGTCATGCAGTTTTGGTTAATGACAATCCTACCGGAATCTTCTATTTATCAGGCCAGATTGGCTTTGTAATGCGTGATTGCAGGGTCGCCGCGGCAGCAAGCTACGCGGCTGCAGCGATAACGAACACAGCTTGTTCTTCCAATACCTCCACGATCACCACGCCGCTTCATCCGGTCGCGGGCTCGTACGTAGACATCCAAAACACATTTAACAAGCACTACTGGGGGCTGCATCAGGTAGCAACCTCGGGCCTCACGCAGTGGACTTATACGGATACCAACTGTGGGGGTAGCGGAACGATTACCTCTCAAGCTACGGACGGAGGAAATGCGCCCCCCGCTGCGATCCTGATCGACAATAACATTTCTCAGACTTCCATTGAAAACATGGACATTGGCCTACCGGCCGGCTTGGGTTCCAATCTGTTTAATCAAGGCTTGATCGTCCTCAATAACCAATTATTTCGCGTCGCAGGCGGGTTAGGGGTAGGAGACTTTCAGTGCAGCTCCTCTTATTGTGGTTCTGCTGTCTATGCCCCCGGACCTTCAGCTAACGCTGCAGTCATCAGCCTTATCGACGTGAATTTACCTCTAAACTGCCTGGGCAATGGCGTGACCGACTACTCTGGCAACACTCTGCAAATCACCGGGAACTCAGTGATCGAAGGTTATAACCAATACGCAGTTATAACCGGAACTTTGAGAGGTGGGTTTGGCGACACTAATATTTCCGGCCTCTACACAGAAGTTGGGGACTGCACAAACACAATGTGGAACATGAAAGTGCAGGCCGGAGTTATCAATCAGGGTGGGAACATCGAATGGACGTCGGGCGAAGGCCCAGCCTTCAACCTGCCCCAGTTTTTACCGGGAGGTGGTTCGACCACTTACTATTATTGGCTCGTAGCCCACGATTCTACACTCGGGCCGAGCCAGCCGTTGTTCATGGGAACGGGAACTACTTCGACTTCGTCAGTAACCGTGAACTGGTGGAGAATCCCTGACTTGAATACGACCACGTACGACGTGCTCCGTATGACCGACAGCACTACTCGTCCGTATACATCTTTATGCGTGGGTGGTTCAACCTCGGCCTGCGGCTCGGTAGCAACCGGGTTGGCGCAGTGTACGACAAATCTCTGTAGTTTCACGGATAACGTTACGAGCAATACCGCCAGCTATACGGTGCAAGACTACCCAGGATATATGCCCGCCTTGTACTTTTGGCCAGGGTCCTTCGCGTTGTCGGCCGGCGGAGCCACGGCATTCACCAACTTCGGTACCACTAGTCCAGGAACATTGACCGTGTCGTCTACAAATGGGGTGTTAAGCCGGATTGCGTCTGTGGGCGGGATCAACATCCCAACTGTGTTTTCTACTGACGCATCAGCTTATCCTTCTATCGCCGGAGTCTGGATCAAAAGCCCGGCTAAGGTTTCGATAGGCATCGCAGGGGCAAGTACAATGACGGCCGAACTTATACAGGCCGGATTTCTGTCTGCTGGTCAGGCCACCGGCTTCAAAGGAATTCTGAACCTGCAACATCTGGGTGGTGGCGCTCCGGGGCTCTCGGACGAGATCACGCTTCTTGACGCGGGCGAGCCCAGGGCACGAGCAATTATCTCCCAACGCCCAACGATCGACACGAACGATTGCGGCATTGGGTGGGATAACACTTCCTCTGGTTTCTCGTCGGCTAGCGCACAACTTGCGTTTCACTGTGGAGCGATGGTTAGCTGGTACATCGGGAAGAAGTATGACAACACAGCTTGGTCGGAACGGTTGACAGCCTCCACCAAGATTTTCAAGGTTCCGCTTCAGCTGAGCTCCACGATTAGCCAATACAATGGCCTCACAACCGGGGGTACCGGCCTTGCACCCAATTTAGGAACTCCTTTCAATTCTGGCAGTTTAACGACAAACCAGGCTGCACATACGATCTACACGACGGCGGCGTCTGGAGCTGGGTCAGCCGGCAATTATCGTATTTGCCTCACTCTTTGGCCGACTGTGACAGGCACCGCTACAGCAATCCAAGGCAACGCCATTGGTCCGACAGGATCGGGTACAGTTACCTTGCCAGTAGGGCCCGCCTTGAACGCAACGTCGCTGACAAATGGCGGGGGCGGCTGCGCAGCGCTGCACGTTGCGGCTAGTTCCGCAATCCGATGTAGCACTACTGGATATTCGGGCACGGGAACATATCAGATGAGTTGCACCGTAGAACAGTTACAGTAAGAAGACGGCTGCTTTACGGCACAGTTTCGCCAGCGGTCTTCTCATTGTATTGTATTGCTACAACTACTGCTACTGGATGAGGGGTTCTTTTCGTTTGTTTTGCGATTCGTCTTCCCTTATGCACACTGCCCGTGTCTCGAACGAGAGAATGATGGAAGTTCACTAGATGCTGCCAGGCTCGGTGGAACCAGAAGGGGTGTCGGATTTCCCAGTACGCGGCAAACGATTTCTCAAGTTCCCCGAGTAGTAACTGGCGATCAGTGCTGCACCAATGCACCTGCCGCATCCATCAGCATGCCTGACTTCGAGCAATGCGGCTCACAAGCTTAGATCGGCATCGTTCGGGGCGATATCTGAAGCCTCCATACCCACGGATGGATGGCATTCTCAATGCACGGCTATGAACGAATAAGTTCCGGATGGAATGTTCACCAACGCGGTCGACGGATTGCAGAAGTGTAGCACGATAGTATTAGAGGAGGTCGGATATCCCTCTAGTGAAAGGTTGCCCAAGGCTCTCGGAGGTTTCAGAGCCATTACGTTATCGCGATCCGTTAGCCCTGATACCTGAGCGTCGATGTCAATGCAGCTGTGAGGCGGAACGCTCGAAGTCTCGATTTGTTGCGTCCGGTAAATCGTTACCTGCGATACGGGGGAACCGGCACCGATGGTCAATGTGCTGCCTTTTTGTATAACCACGGGCAGAGCGAAAGTTTTTTCGTTTTGAGTGAGCCGCTCTTTCCAGCTCTTGCCGTCCCCAACATTCCCGATATAGTTGGAAATTGACACCGGGGCGCCTAACGCGATGCCTGAATTGCTCGCGTTGCAGTGACTCGTGTCGCAGCCGATGTAGGAATCAGTATCCTTTGCCCGCGGTCGAAACCAGCCATTTTGCGACAGGGTTCCGGTTGGATCTGAGTCCACAAGAGTGATGATGTGCCCTGGGCCAGCGCCGCCGTTCAGAAAATTCAGCCGCCCTTTAAGACCAGATGAGGCTTGCCATTGAAGCAATAATGCCATTTGTTGCGTACCGGCCCCTGTACAGATTTCCCACAAAGGTCCACCGTGTGCGCCGTTGAGGCATTCCTGCGAGTAGATCGCAGGCGCTGTTATTCCCATTACGTTGTTTTGGAAGATTCCGATCGAGTTTAGGTTGTTTAGGTTCAAAGTGGCAACGGCGGCCCCTTGTTGAAATTTGCCCCCTGCTCCTCCCAGGATCAGAGCTCCTACGCCTTGAGAGAGAACTGGAAACCAGCCCGGTGTTGACGAGGGAACGGCGAAGTTGGATAGTGGCGCTTGGCTATCGCTGACCCTACAGACGTGCGAGACACACGCTGAATCGACAGCTGCGGCCTTTACCACCGCGTAGTCTCCAGTTCCTGTCGGCACCGCAGTGCCAAGAGCTTTGTAAGATGTCCTCAAAATCGAAAAATCGGTCATCCCCTCCGGTTCATAGAAAGTAATGGGAATTTTGGCGGTGCCATCAGTCTTAGCATGGCCTATGAACATGATGTTTGCATAGCCTGAGGTAGCGTTGTGCGGCAAAAGCCAGTAGTAATACTCGTTATCTCCATGCTCAGCAAAAAGTGGAATGGATCCGGAAGGTGCCTCGCCTCCCGTTACTGCTAACCGCCCCTGGTTCACAATGATTCCTGCAGTTCCAACATTGCCGAGAGGGTTATAGCTGTTGCCAACCTCCTCATACAAATTGTCAATCTGAGTCATCCCATAGCCTCCGTTGGCGCCCTGAGGACCCGACAAACCGGAACGAACGCCGAATTGTCCGTATCCCTGAATAATCGAATCTGAGATGCGCACTATGTTCCCCGATTGCCAATCGACGCCGTTAGCGCCGTTAAGCGAAAGATTGAGGTGCCGAATAAAGCCGACAGCTGCGTTGTCGCCCGCGCTTGACCACCGAGAGTGTCCGCTAAATGGGCCAGGAGCGTAGACTGCAGATCCACAAAAGGCAGGCGTGCAGGTTATTTGCGAAAAGTTCATGCCATCGAGCAACATGCCCTGATCGCTGACATTGACCACCCCGTATCCAAAAGCCCCGTACTCTGGTGGAGGTCCCGCGCCCGGGTAAAAACTCTGGACTCCAAAAAGCCTTGTACCTTGCCCGTAAAGCACGATAAAGGCGTGCCTGCCGTTCACAACCGACGCTTGGCCCTTCGGGTTGATTAGCGTCATTTGCTGCGCGGCGTTTGTGACATTGATGCAATCTGCGTCGAATTCGCAGGTAAGTACGGAACCGGAGAAATCAACTGTTTGAAATGGGGTAGCAAGGTTCAAAGGAGCGTGGAGCACAAATTGACCAGGGCCGACCATTACGAGACCACCCTCTTTGTACGTGCCTGGCGGACGACCTGCGGCGAGAATGTCTATTCTCGCCGCGATACTTGCCTCGTAAATCCCTCCTGTCGCAGACCCTAGCGCATAGCCATTGGGGTGTGAGTATTTTGTAGTGAATTCCAAAGTCCCAGCTTTTCCATCTCCCGCGCATTTGCCGCCCGTCACCAGTACGGCCTCTGGTGCGCCCGAACCGGAGATATAAATATAGAAATTATTTTTACCCTTGTTGTAGAAAACTGGATCGACGCCGAAAACGCCCGGAGGACACGAAGTAAGCGAGACAGTGTGGACTCCCGGTTTCTCGAGATTCGTTGAGGACGATACCTTCCACATGTTGTCGGTGACATTTGCGGCCCGTGTAGATTCAGTCCGTTCCTCCTGGTTAGCCGACGGGACCTTCACGGTCGCGGGCTGCGTGCTTGCAGACTTTGCGCCGGTGGTTTGCTGCGCTCGCGCGCTTGTGGCAAAGAGGCCAACGACGACGAAAGATACGATCCGCATTTTCGCAACCAGAGAAGATGCCCGCCGCCAATCACTGTGACGGTATGCGAAGAAGCTCCTCGCAACCGACTGTCGCATTGCAGAAGGAATCCGATTCATGATGGCTGTCGCGTCCTCCTGAAATTGTAGGATAGATCGATCTTATTACGACACGAAGTGGATTAGCTTGGGGTCGCTCACGTTGGTGACAACATGATGTGCCACTAGTGGCTCAATCGATGAATATTTGACGCATCGATGCTGGAGACTCTCCGCTGAATGACCTTTTTCACGACGTAGTGGGGGCGTGCCTTGGCTTCCTCGTAAATGCGGCCAACATATTCTCCGATGATTCCCAAGAAAAAAAGATTGACTCCAGACAGAAACGTAATCACCACAATTAATGCTGTAAAGCCCTGGGGAGAGTGCAGCAAAAATTTGGCGTACACGGCGTACGCTGCAAAAAGGAGGGACGATACGATCGCACTTGCTCCGAGAATCGCTGCCGCGCGTAAGGGAACGATAGAAAACGCGAAAATTCCGTCGGATGCTAGCTTCAGCAATTTGAACGGACTGTATTTCGTGGTACCGGCTTGACGAGCCGCTCGTTCAATCGGGATTCCAATCTGCCGAAACCCGACCCAGCTGCGCATACCTCTTAGATAGCGGTGGTGCTCGGGCATTTTCCGGATCTCATCAATCACACGCCGAGACATCAGACCAAAGTCTCCTGCGTCCACCGGCAACTGAACAGGAGAGAGGGCTGCCAGCAAGCGATAAAAAAAGTAATAGCAAAGGCGCAGCCACCAAGCCTCTTTTCGATTCACGCGTCGCACATAAACGACATCGTAGCCACCACGATAGGCGTCGACGAGAGTTGGAATCGCTTCCGGGGGGTCTTGCAGGTCTCCGTCCATCATCACGACCAAGTCGCCTGAAACGTGGTCAAGAGCTGCTGCAAGAGCGGTCTGATGTCCAAAATTATGAGACAATGCCACGATAACCAATCGCGGGTCTTGTTCCGCTGCCGTTTCCAATAGTTCCAGAGTACGATCAGTACTGCCGTCGTCGACAATCACGATTTCGTGCGGACCTCCAGGAAGAGACTCCAAGACGGCAGTAGTTCGACTCAAGAGGCGGGGCACCACGGCCTGCTCGTTGTATATCGGTATAGCGACGGAGACGCGCGGCGGTTCGATCGTCATAAGGTTAGGCCAAAATCGAGATGTCCAGAACAGAAGGTTCGTTTTTATGACTGCTTCTCCGCGACGATCATCACGGAGGTGCCAAGCAAGTGCTGCGGGAGAGGCTCCATCCGCGATAGAATGCCGAGGAATTTATTGATTGGCGCCCACTTGGGATCAAAACCGGAGCTGCCATCGCCATTTCTTAAATGAATCGCTTTTCGAGCCAGGAGAAGAGGAACTAGTGGAAGTCCCCAGTAACTGTAAGATTCTATCCTAAAACCGTTGCGTTCTAGGACTCTCTTCAACTGACTCGCCGAATAGCGACGGACGTGTCCAGCGCAACGATCGTAATCTGATCGGAAGCGTTCGATCGCAGGCACATTAACAAGAAGAACTCCAGAATCAGCCAAATGGAATCTCACCGATTGGAGAAACGAGGACTCGTCTTCGATGTGTTCGAGGACATCGAACAAAAGGATTAGATCGAAATGTGCGCAGAAACGCGGCAAACGATCATGGATATCGTAGCAGCATAGTGGACTGCAGCGGCTTATGTTTTTTTTCAGAGCGAGGTCATTGAGTTCGAAACCGGCGACGGGAATGCCGTAGTACTCCTCAAGCCCCTTTTGAAGCAAGCCGTGTCCACATCCAACTTCGGCTACTCGCTTCGCACGTCGAATCATCGGATCTGCGAGTTTCTTCATTACGTCGAATCGGCGTCGAATCCAGAAATGATTTGAACAGGCCAGGTCAAACCACCAGTCGCCCATATTTACGGGCGTCGGCCTAGATAGGTATTCGATTCGTCGGCCACTGTCGCTCATTGTGGAGGGCGTTTCACCAAATTCGTTGGCCGTGAGGAGATTAATCTTTTCCATCTTGCAGACTCGGATGACAAAAAAGCGTCGCTTTGATTTAGCCAATTCGATCCAAGGTTAATCCTGGCCGAGTACCGACCGCGGCGCATACCAGTGGGAGCTTAACTGTTTCCTAAAACTATACTCTACCCACATCGTCTAGAATAGCGCAGGGATTTGCATTATTCTGAGTGTTCTCGACCGGGTCGCACTTTGCGCCCGCAACTTGCTTTGGACGGAAATGTTGGTTTCAGTTTCGTGAAGTACCTTAACATCCATAGTCTCCATGAATTCATCTATTGGAATTAGTTCTCCCATCGCCCCAACACTCCTTCAAGAGGCTCCAGGCGTGGAGGTGGGTACTCGTTTCAGCCGCCAAGCCGCTTACGTGGCCATCATCACCGCGATCTTGGCCATATACTCTTATCCGGCGTTGCGCAATGGGTGGACTCTCAAGTCTGCTCGCCTGCCGGCCGTTTCTGCGCCTGACTTGGGCTTGTATCTCACCCTGAGCATTCTCGAAACGGAGAACGGAGCTATCGAGAACTCCTATTACCATGTCAGCGTACCTGCGGCCTCTGTGGGATACCTAAAGTTCAGATCTGGACCCTGGGCATTTGGCATCGCTAATAAGCTGTTGAATAAAGGGCTATGGTGGACGTTGTTCCTGTGGAACCTGTTTTGGTGGTTCTCGTTGAGCGTCGCCACAGTCTGGTTTTTTGAGGTCTTCCTGCCTCGGCCCAACATCGATCTAATACTTGTCGGCCTTTGCCTCCTGCTGCTGGTAGATATCGAGGGGGTCGGGGACTTTTTGGCAGCCGTGATGCATCACGCACCAACGTGGCTCGTCGCGAGCCTGCCGTATCTGCGTCCTTTTTCCCCGCAAGTTGTGATGCCTCTGTTCCTCTGCTACTTGGGTCTACAGATGCGCGCGTTACGTGAGCCGGGGTTGACCCCCTGGGCAATCATGGCCCTTCTGCAGTTCATGGCGTTCACGGCCTTTCCATATGCAACACTGATGATGGCCGGAATAACTGCTGTAGCTATTGTGTGGTACCTACGGCATAAAAATTCCGCGTGGCGAGTGGTGGTAGGCTTCATGCTTGTGTGCGCCATAGCGGATATAACATTTGCTCTACATGGCTCCGCTGGATTTCGTCTAGGCTTCCCGGATCAGACATCATTACTGAAATTTGAACCTTCCTTGCTGAGCAAATCCATCGGAAGGCTTTGGGTATTAACCGGTTTGCTGACGACTGCGACAGCGATCACGCCAAAGCTTCGCGCTGAGGTGAAATGGCCTCTGGTTGGGCTAGGTCTCAGCAACATGCTATTCGTGCTCGGCGACGCTTTCGTATCAGAGCCGGTCTTTTTTCTCAGCGGCCACATCGGCTACTTCTACCAGACGACCGTAGTCATTCTTTTCGTGTTCCTGCTATCAGCCTACCTACCAGCCAACGCCCAATCATTTCGGCTGGTGCGAAACGCTTCAGCATCGGTGATAGTGGTCTGTTTGGTCTACGGGTTTCTAATGGCGGAAGGCAATTACAGAATCAATCTCCCTTTCAATAGAGTGCAGGCCGATTTGGCAAGCTGGTTTGCCAAGAACAAATTGGCCGCTAATGATCTAGTAATTACCCAGTTTTCACCAGGTGCGGCGTATGACGCGTGTGAATGGATACCCCTGATCTCGCAAGCGGAAGTGCTTTATTGCCGTAATGCTCAACTAGCACTGACGCCACAACAAAACCGTGAGCTACAGCGTTTTCGAGAAGTCTTGTACTTGTACTTCGATGGCAAGGATCAGCACTGGCTCGACTCTGCTCCTCAATTCGAGCCGTACGGTCTGTACGGTGAGGTTAGTTCATTTCGTTCGCAGGCGGCACGGACGCAGAGAATCTCCGACCTCCGCCGTGAAATGTCCCCGATCTTCGAACGGGTAGAGAATTTCGATCCGGCAACGCGAGAATTCATGCGGAGCTTCAGACGCGTGTTTATCATCCGAGAAAAGCAAAACCCCGCATTTGTAGATGCACGCTTAGACTCCTATCTGAAGCGGACGGCGGTTGAGAGTGAGGGCGGCTTACTGATAATTTCGGCCACACCTGACTGACATTCACAACTCAGTGCTGCCTCCGGTTCGATGTGGGACCATCCGGTTGATTGTCGAACACCAACGACAACCTTGTTGTTGGGTGCCATCGCGATCAGTTCGCAGAAATGTGCCCAGCCTAGACCTGGCAGTAGAGTGTAAGAGTAGCTGGAAAATGTGGAGAGAGGCAGGTTATGGGTGTGCCACGCGAGTGATCCACTCGAGTGCGAAGGTCAGAAGAATGCCCACCATAATGGTTACGATCACGAGTACCCATTCCGTCCGCTTCATTTAACTTGCCAGCTCAAGCGAGAAGCCGTCGTCAACCTGTTCGTCAAAGGACAACATGTCACCCACCTTCAGCTTCGCAGACTTCTCCGCAGAAGCAAATGCGTGGACTGTGCCGTTCGATCCCTGCAACTCGAGCAGTGTGCCGCGCTGATGGTTGCGCTCGATAGCGATGATTTCATATGTCCATTGCATGCTGGTTGTCTTCCTTACGTGTGGCACTCCGCCTTTGTTCGGCTCTTATCCGATATGCTGTACCCCGCACCTTTTGCAGCCTTCATGGCACTTTCACACCGCTTCTTTTGTCACTAACTTGGGCTCGCGCAGGCCACCCGTCGTGACCATCCCTCGGACGTTCATAGGCAGGCAGGTTAGCACCGTGCCGGCTGTGTTTGCAAGGGAGTGAAAAGGCACTGAAGTGCCCGAAGAAAACAGAAAACCTCCACTCCCAGTGAATATTTCGACGGGAAGAAAGCTTGGTAGCAAATGCCAAACGGTTGGTATACCTCAAGCTGATGGAGAAGCACCAGAATACCGACCCGTTCAAATTCATCATCTACTCTGGAAAGACCAGGGAACAAACGCCACAGATGACTGCGGGCAAATGAAGAGTAAACGCCGCTCAAAACGCCCATGTGGGAAGTTGCCTAAGCGCAACCGCAACATTTCTTATGAAAAGGTGTTCCGTTGTCAGGCCGTGCCGAAGGCTCTTATTCCCTAGTGCTCGGCTTCGAATTTTGAATCGTTGGATCGGCAGTCTCCTATTTGTTGTCGATAACGTTTGGGCGAGAAGCCGCTATCAGTGAATTACCTCGAAAGCCGCTGCGCCAGCAATCCAACTTGGCCTTGCACTGTCTTAATTCGGACGAACATATCGGCATCGCTTATCAGTGTCACGACCTCTCCCGATTGAACATGACCACATACCTAATCTCCGTATTCGGTGGTAGTCAAATCCGACGCCCATCTCGCCTTTAGTTGAACAGACTTCGGTTTTGACTTCGGCGGCGATTGACTTTGGGGAGCTTTGTCGAACACAACTTGTGCAGGTGCGGGCGCTGAAGTTGGGTCTTGATCGCATCCAACCTCAGTAAATCTATCGACCTTCTCTCCCGCGGTTCTGAACCGTTCGAGGCAAGCATCCACATCTTTCTTGTGTTTGGCGGCTTCCGCGGCACTATTTGCCGCGATTTCTACATCTGTCCGGTGCTTGTCATACATTACCCCAAGCAAAAACCGCTCCCACAATGATGGCTGCTGCGATGGTATAGATGAATATCTTTCTCGCTGTCTTCCAACGATTGTGTTTGTCAATGAGATGGAGAACAAAGATCAGAAGCGGAATTGGTTTCATATTCGGCAGAATGCGAGATCAGCCGATGAATTAAAAAGAATTTCACAGAATTTTCTCTTGACGGCGAACTGTCGTTCGCGCTACGCTCCGCTCTCAATCCGAATGGAGATGTTTCCCTTTCGCAACTGTGTGAGAGAGTTCCCTCCGGATTCTTCCTCGTGGTTGCAGCAGCTTGCGTGTGCCCGGTGCGGGTATAGGGGTAAGCGTCCGCCCAACGGCTAAGTACACGTACATTCGCTCCGTTCACTGTTTTGCTGTCAATGGCTTTTCTTTGGGTTTGACTCCAGGCCACGATCCTGTGTTTGAAGGCCAGCACTCTCCTCAGCGCGTCCTGGCGTTATTCTCGCGAGTCATGGCAGAACCGCAGCGTGACTGGCCGCCGCAGACACTGATTACCGGCTTTGCTTTTTATGACCAGGCCGACCACGGGCAGGGACTCGATCCTGACTTGGAGCGTTTTCTTGACTCCGGTCCGCCTCCGATCGTATTTACGCTCGGTTCAGCGGCGGTGATGCAGGCGGGGACGTTTTACAAAGAGAGTCTTGCGGCCGTTCGGCATCTCGGTTGTCGCGCCGTTCTCTTGGCCGGAGACAATTCAATCCCCGAACCACTTCCTCCTGGGACGGCGGTGTTCTCGTATGCACCGTTTTCGAAGATTCTTCCTCGCGCATCCGTGGTTGTCCATCCCGGCGGTATCGGAATGACCGCACAGGCGTTGGTCGCGGGACGGCCCATGCTGGTTGTGCCGTATGCGTTCGATCAGCCCGACAACGCCGCTCGCGTTGAGCGTCTGGGGATGGCGAGAGTGATTTCCCGGAAGAACTACAAGGCGCGACAGGTGACGGCTGAGGTTGACCGCCTGCTTTCCAATACCTCTTACGGGACGGCGGCGCTCGAAATCGGACGCAGAATCGCGGAAGAAGACGGCGTTCGCTCGGCTTGCGATGCCATCGAGAACCATCGGACGTAGAGGGTCACCACGCGTCACCACTTGCCCCGGGGGAGGACCTTGAGATCGTGAGCAAGTTGTCGGCAATCCGGAAGTGATCACGCGGGCGCCATGTTGGGACCTCAGATCAGCTCCACAAATCAAATGACCCCCTGGCTAGAGTTGCAATTGGAGGGTTTACATTACGCCAAAACTGGCGTGATCGAGCAAGAATGAGACGGTTGAAGCACCACTCAAATGATTGAATATTAACAAAATCAGCTCCGCGCCCCCAAGTTCGGGACCAGGGGGTCGGAGGTTCAAATCCTCTCTCCCCGACCAATCTTTTCAAGCACATAAATAGCACTTTTGGTTTTCCGTCTACAGCGCTGTAGTCGATTTTGTAGACGGTCAAAGCCACAGAGTTCTATAGGCTTATCGTCCCGTGGTGCTCCCGTCCTTGGGAAACTAGCACGCCCCGCGCATTTGGAGTTTCACTACGAGCGAGTCAACGGACTGACGGCCCATCAGCCGGCTGCTCGCGCAGAGCCGCATGAATGCTAATGATTCCTGATTTAGTGTGTGCCAGTTGTGTGCCGATTCGAATGCCCCCGCTTCGCCGAAGCGCTGGGTTATCTGCCAGTTCATCCTTCACATGGCATGTCACTCCAGGACGAGGTGATGTCACTATCAGACAAGTCTATAACCCTACCCGAGAGTACCCTGTCTCACGTGCTTGGCCTGATTTTACGGGCTGAGGTGTGATGCCCGGCGACCGAGGTCGCGTCACGATCGGTAACTTCCGGTTAGGAGTAGCCATGAAACGCTTTGAGCGGTGGATGTCCCTGGTTGTAGTGTGTGTGGCTTTGAGCGGTGTTGCTTTTCCCCAAGCCTCCTCCAGTTCCCTGCGGGGAACGGTGACCGATCCGAGTGGCAGTGCGATCCCAGGCGCTACCGTTGTCATCGACAACGCCGAATCGAAGACGACACGAACCGCTACCACCGGCGATGTGGGAGATTACACTTTCCCTGTCCTGCCGCCCGGTACCTACACCCTGACCGTCACCGCCACCGGATTCGCCCGCTACCAGCAAACCAACATTCAGTTGCTGGTGAATACCCCGTCCACGGCCAATGTCCGGCTCAAAGTAGGAACGACCAGCGAGACCATCACTGTTACCAGCGAAGCTCCGGCGCTGGATCTGGTGGATGCCTCCCTGGGGAACTCCTTCGATCAGACCCAGGTGAGGGAGATCCCGCTCGAGGGCCGCAACGTTCCGGACTTGCTCAGCCTGCAGGCCGGTGTGGCCTATACCGGCAACCGTCCTGACATTGACAAGGACCAGGACACACGCAACGGATCGGTCAATGGCGCGCGCAGCGACCAGAGCAACATCACGCTCGACGGCGTTGACGTGAACGACCAGTCCAACGGGTATGCCTTTACTTCGGTGTTGCCGGTCACTCCTGATTCGGTCCAGGAATTTCGGGTCACTACTTCGAACTATAACGCTGACCAGGGGACGGGCTCAGGGGCCCAGGTTGCGTTGATCACCAAGAGCGGCACGAAAAGCTTCCACGGATCGATCTACGAATATCACCGCAACACGATTACCAGTGCCAACGACTATTTCGTCAAGGCAGCGGAAGTGGGGAATGGGCAGCCGAATGTCCCAGACAAGTTGATACGAAACAACTTCGGCGTGTCCTTGGGAGGTCCGATCAGAAAGGACCGTTTCTTCTTCTTTGTCAATTACGAAGGACAAAGGCGGCGGGAAGAGGAGAGCACGGTACGTGCCATTCCAACGCCGAGCCTCTGCAACGGTATCATTCAGTATACGGATGTGAACGGCGGGACCACCGCGATCCATGCGGCCCAACTGGCACTCCTCGATCCTCAGGGTGCTGGGATTAATAAAGCAATCGAAAACCCCAGCGACCCCCTAAATCCCGGCTATTTCGATAGGACGTTCTGTAGCGGCCAGTTTGCGACGAATGACCCCTCAGTCGGCGATGGTTTCAATTACTCAGGCTTTCGTTTCCGCGCTCCGGTGAAGCTGGATAACAACATCTTCATCGCAAAACTGGACTACCACATTACCGCCGACGGCAGGCATACGATGTTTTGGCGCGGGGCTTTGCAAAATGTATTCAATCCGCAGGCGCCTTTCCTGCCGGGAGATCGCCCCGAGCAGATCGTGACCGACCACAGTAAAGGATTCGTGGTTGGCTACACCGCCGTTCTGAACCCAACGATGGTCAACACCTTCCACTATGGCTTTACGCGCCAGAGCACTGGCTTTACGGGGAACTCCGATACGAAAGAATGGAACGTCTTTTACGGCCTGGACGAAGGGTTTGTCTACAGCCATAATTCGCAGGCGCCAACCCACAACTTTCTCGACGATTTCTCCTGGACGAAGGGAAAACATACGCTGCAATTCGGCGGCAACGTCGGCATCGTGCGCGACCCTCGCGTCAGCCTGGAACACTCGTTCAGCCTGGGAAAAGGGGCCACGAACTGGATGTCGCCAACCGGGTTTGCCAACACCGCCACCCACGCGCCCGGTTCCCTCGACTGCCCTGCCGTTGGAGCACCAGGAGGAGGGAGCCCGCTTGATCCCTGCCATGCCATCGACCCCAATACCGGCCAGCCATTTGCCGAGCCCGCGTCCACCTTTGCATTCGATTACCCTGCGCTGGGCTTGATCGGCATGGTTTCGGATATCGTGGCCAACTACAATTACGACAAACAGCTTCAGCCATTGGCCAAGGGGATTCCGGTGAGGCGGAAGTACGGCCTCGAGTGGTACGAGTTCTATGGACAGGACTCCTGGCGCATCAAGCCGAACCTAACCGTCACGTTCGGGGTGCGCTGGTCGTTGTTCCCGCCACCGTGGGAGGTCAACGGTTTCCAGGCGTCCCCTGATGTCAACCTGGGGCAGCAGTTTGACCAGCTCACCAGGAACATGAAGCAGGGCCTAGGATACGACCAGATTCCGCTCCTGTCCTTTGTTAAGGGAGGGCCGGCCAACAACGGGCCCGGGTGGTACAGCTTTGAGAAATCGGATTTCTCGCCGCGCTTTTCCTTCGCTTATTCGCCCCGTCCCAGCGGCGGGTGGCTGAGGAGCATTTTTGGCGAGGGCGATAAAACCGTCATTCGCGGCGGGTTCAGCAAGGTTTACGACCGGGCCGGAATGCAGATGCTCAGCACTTTTGACGCGAACCCTCCCGGTGGCTTCGGCGCGACCATTCAGAACTTCTGCTGTACCCCGGGCTATGACGACGCCGCCCACGTCCCGCGCATCTCGGACATCAACACGATTCCGCGTTGCGGCCCGGTAGACAACTGTGCCGACCCGGCAAACCAGCAGTTTTTCTTGGACGCGCCGGATCCGCTGCAGCCTGCTGACGGCAACCAAGCGATCACCTGGGGAATTGACCCTTCAATCAAGACGCCGCACGCCTGGGCCATCGATTTCTCCATTGGACGCGAGCTGCCCAAGCGGTTCTCGTTCCAACTGGCG
>WNFE01001173.1_pt1 | contig 18939 bp, 12 predicted proteins | sample 5400451 | NCBI WGS metagenome assembly WNFE01 (sample SAMN13153344, study PRJNA577476) | soil metagenome | isolation source: 200 cm saprolite under Douglas fir tree site 2 hole 2 | place: USA:California | collected 2015-04-18
TGTCATCCTGAGGGCAGCGAAGGATCTCCCTGCCCATCGAGCGAGACCCTTCGCAACGCTCAGGGTGACAAGCGGGGGCAAGAGCGAGACCCTTCGCTGCCCTCAGGGTGACAGTGTTAGGTCACTTAGGTTGATGCCTATTAGCGCAGATTATGAAGATTAACAAAATAACCCGGATATGTGGTGGGGTTGCCGAAAGCCGATAAATCGGCGGTGGGCGTGATAAATCGGCCCCTACGTTGCCCACATCTAGTTCATATGCCGAAAGAATGAAGGCAAGACCCGTAGAGGTACACACAGTGTTATTCGAAGATTACCTGAAAGAACATCCCGTCCATAGCCCGGTGCGAACACAATACCTGCAGATCAAACGCCAGAACCCTGATGCCCTGCTCTTTTTTCGCATGGGAGATTTCTACGAGATGTTCGATGAGGATGCTGAGATAGTAGCTCGCGAACTCGAGCTTGCACTGACGCGCCGTGATTTCGGGCGTGGAGAAAAATCACCCATGGCCGGTGTGCCGCATCATGCAGTTGATGGTTATATAGCACGGCTGGTGAGCAAGGGATACCGGGTAGCGGTTTGCGAACAGACGAGCGATCCAGCACTCTCTAAGGGACTCGTAGACCGCGAAGTTATACGGATCGTCACACCCGGTACTGTGATCGACCCGGCAATGCTGGCCGCAAAACGCAACAATTTTCTTGCTGGCGTCGTCGTGGGCCGCAATGCTATAGGCATAGCCTACGTAGATATCACCACGGGCGAGTTTGCCGTAACACAATTCAGCACGCAAGAGCCGGAAGTGGCGCTGCAGCAGGAGATTGCGCGTGTAGGCCCAGCCGAGGTGATCGTCGAAGCACATTATAGCTCCCAGGGAGCTGCATCTCGCAAACGGCGCTGGCTGTCTGCAGTGATGAATGAAAAGTCCGTAACCAGGGTTGGCAGCAACGGCAACCCCAATGCCGATATAGACGCGACCATAGCCATCACCCATTCGACCTTCGACGATCCACAAACGCCATCTTTACAAGACGAGGACGAGGATGACATAGCGCCTCTTGCCAGGCTATTGACGGGGGTAACCGGACATGTGACACCTTTTGATGCGCGCTACTTCACAGAGCAGGATGCACGGCATCGCCTGCTCTCACATTTTGAAGTTGCATCGCTAGAGGGCTTTGGCTGCGCCCAGCTGCCCCTGGCAATACGTGCGGCGGGAGCCGTGCTGGCATATCTACAGGAAACGCAAAAAGGCTTATTGCGCCAATTAACCACACTGGAAACCTACTCTGTCACTGAATTTATGACCCTGGATGCGCATACGCGGCGTAACCTGGAACTTTTTGAGAGCGGACGCAGCGGCTCGGTGAAAGGGTCGCTTTTATGGGTACTCGACAAGACACGCACTCCTATGGGAGGGCGGCTGTTACGGCGCTGGATAGGTGAACCGCTGCTCGATATCGAGGTCTTGCAAGCTCGCCAGCAGGTCATCGGCGAACTTCTGGCGGATACATTGACACAGGCGCGGCTAGCAGAAGCCCTGAAGAAGGCAGGAGACATCGAACGACTGATCAATCGTGTTCGACAGCGCATTGCTACACCACGCGACATAGTGGCGCTGGCAAGTGGCTTGCGCGCCGCCGCAGAGGTACGGGCAAGTTTGCCCGCCGATGCCGAAGTCTCTATGCCAGCGGTAGTACGCTTAGTACAGCAACTGGCAGATAACGATGATGTGATACAGCTCATCGCATCTGCGCTCGTAGATGAGCCACCGTTGAGCGCATCTGAAGGAGGCGTGATACGTTCTGGCTACAGCGCCGAGCTTGACCAGGTGAAGGAGGCATCGCAGAACGGGCAAAAGTGGCTGGCGGAGTTGGAGCAGCGGGAACGCAAACGCACGGGTATTGCTACACTCAAAGTTGGTTATACCAGGGTGTTCGGCTATTTTATCGAGGTCACGAACTCGCAACTGAGCCGCGTACCATCCGACTATATGCGCAAGCAGACACTTTCTACGAGCGAACGTTTTATCACTCCCGACCTGAAGGAGTACGAGACACTCATTCTGAATGCGCAGGACAGGATCGGCAAACTGGAGAGCGAACTCTTCGCACAGGTGCGCGCGGAGATCGCTGTACATGCTGCCGAACGTATTCTGAACACAGCACACGCGCTGGCAGAGATTGATGTGTACTTGAGTCTGGCCGGAGTAGCCGCGCAATACAATTATTGCCGTCCACATCTCGACAATGGAGACAGCATTCATATCGTAGCCGGCCGCCACCCGGTGATCGAGCAAGCACAGGTAGAGACCCCTTTCATTCCGAATGACGCACAACTCTCCATTTCAGATGCACAGATATTGATCATTACCGGACCTAATATGGCGGGCAAGTCAACGTATTTGCGCCAGGTCGCCCTGATCGCCCTGATGGCACAGATCGGCAGTTATGTTCCGGCTGAAGCTGCCAGAATCGGGCTGGTGGATCGCATTTTCACTCGTATCGGGGCTCAGGATGACCTGGCAACGGGCCAGAGCACCTTTATGGTAGAGATGGTGGAGACAGCTACCATTCTTCACCATGCTACACCCCGTAGTCTGATCATCCTTGACGAGATCGGTCGCGGCACGAGCACCTACGATGGACTGGCAATTGCACGCGCGGTTGTAGAATACCTGCACAACAACCGGCGCTGTGGTGCACGCACACTGTTCGCCACACATTATCATGAGTTAGTTGAAGTAGCAAAGATGCTGCCTCGCGTCCAATGTATGAATGTAGCTGTATCAGAAGAAGAGGGGCACGTGGTCTTTCTGCATAAAATCGTCCCGGGCGGAGCTGACAAAAGCTACGGCGTACACGTGGCACAACTGGCTGGCATCCCGCGCCCGGTTATTCACCGTGCCGAGCAGATCCTGGCGGAGTTGGAGCAAAAAGGCGATGCCAAGGCACGCCGGAAGGCCATGCAGGAGATAGACACACCATCTGTCATGCAGATGACGCTTTTCTCCGCCGAACAACACCCCCTGGTCGAGGAGCTTAAGCAGCTTGCTATTGATGAGTTGACACCCATTGAAGCGATTGGTAAGCTATATGAGTTGCAGCAGAAAGCACGAAAAGGAAAGTAGGTCCTGGCGGGGGCAAGCCCCGCCAGGACCTATCCATTCGTTGTCATAAATGCTAAGAAATGTCCTGGCGGGGCTTGCCCCCGCCAGGACAACTTGCGACGTAATTTCCTTGCTTGCAACGTAATTCCTTGCAGAGTTTGTATTCTCATTCCATTTGATGCTATTATGAAAGAAACAAGGAGTAAGCAGTGTATGTGCGTAACGTTTTGCGCACGTTTATATACAGTACAATACATTTTGTAGAACGAGGATACGTTTAAAGGTACCACCAAAGGGGGGACAATTTATGACCAATCCTTTATTAGAACTCAAGGCACTAGGGCAAAGCGTCTGGTACGACACCATTGACAGGACACAGCTCGTTTCCGGGCTGTTTAAAAAGCTGCTGGATGAGGATGGTGTAGTGGGTGTCACATCGAACCCCACCATCTTTCAAAAGTCGATCAGCCAGGGTGATGTGTATGATGAGCAGATGACGCCGCTCATTAAGGAAGGGAAGAGCACGAATGAGATCTACGAAGCGCTCGTCATTAAAGACATCACTACCGTAGCCGATATGCTTCGCCCAATCTATGACAGCACGAACAGGCAAGATGGCTTCGTAAGCCTCGAGGTCTCTCCAGACCTGGCCCACGATACCGAGGGCACACTTTCCGAGGTGCGCCGTTTCTGGAAGTTGGTTGATCGCCCCAATCTGATGATCAAGATTCCTGCGACACCGGAAGGAATCCCAGCCGTTCGACAGTCTTTGACCGAAGGCGTCAACATCAATATCACATTGATCTTTTCCCTTGACGATTACCGCAAGGTTGCTGATGCCTTCGTCTCAGCTTTGGAGGATCGTAACGCCGAAGGTAAAGACATTAGCCATATTGCTTCGGTTGCCAGTTTCTTCGTCAGCCGCGTCGATACCCTGGTAGACAGGTTACTGGAAGACAAGAGCAAAGCAACCAGCGACAGTACCGAACGGCAGAAGCTCAAGTCTCTCGAAGGTAAGGCTGCGATTGCGAATGCCCGCCTGGTTTACCAGGAGTTCATACACATTTTTAGCACGCCGCGTTTCGAAACGCTCAGACATAGTGGGGCGCATGTGCAGCGACCTTTGTGGGCCAGCACAAGCACGAAAAATCCAGCCTATCGTGATGTACTGTACGCCGAAGAGTTAATCGGCCCCAATACCGTAGATACGATGCCACTTGAGACTGTCGAGAACTTCCGCGATCACGGACGCGTCAACCTGACCGTCGAGAAGGATATTCCACAAGCCAAAGCTGAGCTTGCAGCTCTCGAGGAAGTTGGCATCCACTACGACCAGGTTACAAAGCAGCTCCAGGATGAAGGCGTGCAAAAATTTGCTGACTCTTACCACGAGCTATTCCAGGGGATTGAAAGCAAGAAACAGGCCATCCAGGAGAAGACAGGCACGCGGTGATAGGCAACTCATTCACCAGAGACGCACTGGGGCTTGCTCAATAGTGACCATTGTAGGGCGGAAGGTCTCAGACTTTCCGCCTTAGGATAAGGACGGTTACTTGGTGATTACCTGTTGTATAGCCCAGCCGGTTCTGGTCTTTTTGCCAAATGGATGCACAATGGTATAGATTATGGTATGCTTCAGGCATACGGTGAGAGTTTTGAGATTCTGCATGCCAGACAGTCAGGGCAGGATGAATCTTTCTTAATAAAGGCTATCACTGCTTTGCCCAACGAATCCGGTGGACATGCCATTAAAGCAGAATAGGTTAAAGGTCACAAATTCTATATTGAAACTCTTCTATATCCTGGCAAAATATTGTGATACGTTTACAGTTAATTAACGAGGAGACTGATAATGCCTCAACGTAGTGTAGTCGAGGCTCCGAATCCCCTGCGAGAGGGGATACGCATTAAACACAGCCCTGAACCTAGCGCTATGGTCATTTTTGGAGCAACAGGTGACCTGACGCACCGAAAGCTATTGCCGGCACTCTATAATCTTGCGCTGGAACACCCGCTACCTGCGGGATTCTCTGTCGTCGGATTTGCACGCCGTCCTTACAGCGACGAGCAGTTCCGCGACCAGGCGCTTGAATCCATCAATCAATACTCTCGCCAGAAGCCGGTCAATCCCCAAGTATGGGAAAGCTTTGCGTCTGGTATTCATTATTTGCAATCTGATTTTCATGACTTAAAAGGCTATGAGAGACTCGGTACGTTGCTCACCCTGCTCGACCAGGAGCGGGGCACCTCTGGCAATCGCATCTTTTATCTCTCGACTCCTCCCAGTCAGTATCCTGAAATCATTCATAACCTCGGTGCCGCTGGCTTGAATAAGAGCCGCAAGGGTTGGACGCGCATTATCATCGAAAAACCCTTTGGGCACGACCTGGTCTCGGCACGAGAGCTTAATCGCCAGGTTGCAAGGGTCTTTAGAGAGGAGCAAGTATACCGTATTGACCACTACCTCGGCAAAGAAACAGTCCAGAATATCCTGGTGTTTCGCCTGGCAAACGGCATCTTTGAGCCTGTATGGAACCGGCGTTATGTTGACCATGTGCAAATCACCGTTGCGGAGAATATTGGCCTGGAAGGTCGTGGCGCCTATTACGAAGAGTCAGGGGCCATTCGCGACATGGTGCAGAACCATGCGCTTCAATTGCTCTCCCTGGTTGCCATGGAACCTCCCACCACTTTCGATGCTGACTCCGTGCGCGATGAAAAGGTCAAAGTGCTGCATGCTTTGCAGCCGTTGATCGGTCAGGATGCCGTTATAAACATCATACGAGCGCAATATGGTCCAGGTTGGGTAAGCGGTCACCAGGTCGTGGGCTATAGAGAAGAGCCTGGGGTCTCACCACGATCGACTACAGAAACCTACGTGGCATTGAAGGTATTCATCGATAGCTGGCGCTGGGCAGGGGTTCCTTTTTTCTTGCGGACAGGTAAACACTTACCCAAACGCGTCACTGAAATTGCCATTCAGTTCAAACAAGCGCCTCTCATGCTTTTCAAGCGCAGCGAAGCATATGGCCAGGTTGAGCCTAACGTGCTTACATTGCGCATTCAGCCTGACGAGGGCATCTCACTGAAGTTCGGCGCGAAGGTGCCGGGTACTGAGATGCAAATTCGCTCGGTCAATATGGATTTCTTCTACGGCTCTTCCTTCCTACGCGAACAACCTGAGGCATACGAACGCCTACTACTTGACTGCATGTTGGGTGATTCGACGCTATTTACCAGGCGAGATGAGGTAGAGGCCGCGTGGACCTTTATCCAGGGAATCCTGGACGAGTGGAAGAATGAGCCTCCTGAGACCATCTTGACCTACGATTCGGGTACCTGGGGACCTGAAGCCGCCGATGAATTCATCTGGCGCGATGGACGCAGGTGGCGTCGTCCATAGCCTGAGGAATATATTACAGCTAAAGCTACGGCGCCGCTTTCTGATAATAGTCAGTGACCCGTCCCATTCATGGGACGGGCTTGCGTGGAGGGCTAGCGCATCGTAAGCACTGACTAGAGGGCTTGTTCCACGAGATGCATTCTCTCACCCAGGGGTGTACGCTCGTCGCACAAGCAGCAGCGTATCTGGCTAAGGAAAGTACGTTCGGATGCCACCCTAGTCTGAACCACTACCTGCCGCGCCCAAGCAGACGACCGGAGGGGTCTATGCCGGATATGCCATCTCGAAGGGTCATATTACCCTGGCACGAACCAGGGGGTCCGCAATCGGACTAAGTTTAGCCGTTCTGACAAAACGGCTCCCCGCAAGGGGATAGCATTGTCCAGAAAGCACGCCTGCGGGCGCTTTCGTTTCCTCCCTTACCCCAAAGGGATAAGGGTATCCACGAAAGGTTTTTGATGACGTTCTTTAAAGATCAGAGGAAACGGGAATGACGAATGATATCGCCAAAGACCCCGGGGTGCACCTTCCCTGGGCAGGAAGAATAGTACGCTTGGAGGAAATCGAGGATACACTTGCCTTCTTGTGGAAAATGTCCGCCGACAACTTACGCACTGGCGCTAACGTTAGCGTACGCACTAGCGTCTTGAATCTCGTTATCTGTGCGCCTGACATCGAAACAGCACAGCATGCCAGTAGAATACTACGCGAGTTGTCGAGTACACACCTGGCTCGTGTCACGATTTTGATTATTGACAGCGGTGAGAACAGGCCTGCAGCTATCAACGCATGGGTCACGCTGCGCTGCTTCTCCATGATCTCGGATTTGATGCGTCACTGCTTTGAGCAAACGACGGTCTTAGCTTCAGGGGCTGCTGTCCGCTCAGTTGCGAACGTGATAGAGCCTTTACTCAAACCTGACCTACCTATCTACCTGTGGTGGCTTGGTGATCCTCCAGGGCCAGATGACCCCCTCTTCAACGGCCTTGTTGATATGTGCACCAGGGTTATTGTCGATTCCACCACTTTTTTCAATCCAGAGCAGCATATTCGCACACTTGCTAACCTCTCTCAGGCAGCTCCTGACTGCGCACTGAGCGATCTAAACTGGGGGCGAATCACTCCCTGGCGGCAGTTAATTATCCAGTTTTTTGATGTTCCAGACTACAGACCTTACCTGGGTGGGGTAACTTCTATCGAAATCGAACACGCAGTCGCACCTCTTGCCACACCAATGCGTACGGAGCAGGGGGAGGTTTCACCAAATCCTATACGAGCGCTGCTCCTTGCCGGCTGGCTCAAAGCACGTCTTGGCTGGTTACTTACGACGGATAGCAAAAACAATTACCGTGATACCGCCAGTGGCACGTACCAATGGCTCATGGACCGTGGAGCAAATGTGCGCACAACCCGTACCCTTACGCCGGTCCACAGTAAAACAACAAAGCTGGGGAATGCAGCGAGCGTTTCTATTCGCCCAAAGGTGGACTCTGAGCAGCGCCCGGGTTCGATTTGTCTTGTACGCCTGGTAAGCAACCTGGAAAACAAGCAAGCTACCTTCACTATCAGTCGCGAAGACGACCCGAATACCGTGTTGACTTCAGTCGAACTTTCGAGAGAAACCCGTCCCACGCGGACGGTGATGCTTGCAGCAGTACTTAACGAAAGCGAATTGCTACATGACGAGCTAGAGATACTGGGCCACGATTATTCCTTTGAACAAACGCTCCAAGAGGTGGCTGAGATGTTGGCAGAGGAATAGAGAGATACTACAGGAGCATTTTCATACAGGGAGAGAACAATCCATGGATCTTGCAATTTATCCTGATATCGATACACTTAGCCAGCACGCGGCACAATATATTGTGGGTATTGCGACCGAATCTATCGCCACCCGTGGCCGCTTTATGATAGCCTTATCGGGGGGTAATACACCCAGGAAGACATACGGTCTGCTCGGAAGTGAACCATACAGAAGCCAGGTCGACTGGGAATTGGTGCACATATTCTGGTCAGACGAACGTTGCGTGCCGCCGGATAGTCCGGACAGCAACTATCTCATGGCGCACGAAGAACTCTTGAGCAAAATTTCTACCCCCGGGCTCCAGGTACATCGTATGCCTGCCGACATGCCAAATCGCGATGCGGCCTCGCGAGAATATACAGACGAGATGCGGCGTTTATTCGGCACAGAAGATATACCAGATTTTGACCTCATTCAGCTTGGCATGGGACCTGAAGGACACACAGCTTCACTCTTCCCTCACCAGGCATCTCTACACGAAACGCAACGCCTTGTCATGCCAGTCACAGTTCCCAAACCGCCGCCTGACCGCCTGACATTTACGCCGCCCTTGTTGAACGCGGCCCGGAACGTACTGTTTTTGGTCACCGGTAGTGACAAGGCGGATGCTTTAAAGGCAGTCATCGAAGGTGAGTACCAGCCAGATGAGTACCCGGCGCAAATCGTGCTCCCTCCAAACGGGGCAGTGGAATGGATGGTGGATAGTGAGGCGGCGAAGAAATTAAGAGCAAACGGGGATACACTAATATGACAATAGGAATAGTCCCCTCAATCTTATCCGCCGACTTTACTCGCCTGGGCGAGCAAGTGCGCGAGGCCGAGGCGGCCGGGGCCCAACGCATTCAGGTCGATGTCATGGATGGACACTTCGTTCCCAATATCACCATGGGACCATTGGTCGTCGAGGCGGTACGACGCTGCACCATACTTCCCGTTGAAGCACACCTGATGATTTCCAACCCGGAAAAATACATTGAGGATTTCGCAAAAGCAGGAGCCGACGTTATCATCGTGCACCAGGAGGTCAGCCCGCACCTCCACCGCATTATCCAGCAAATCAAAGCCGAGGGAAAAATGGCGGCCATTGCACTGACACCTTCAACGCCCGTCTTCATGCTGGAGGACATCCTCTCATTGCTCGATATGGTGCTTATTATGACGGTCAATCCTGGCTTCGGGGGTCAGGAATTCATCCCTGAGACCCTGCCCAAGATTACACGACTGCGCCAGGTGCTTGAAGAACGAGGTCTGCAATGCGATATAGAAGTAGATGGTGGCATTCACGAAAGAGTTGTTCCACAGGTCGTACATGCAGGAGCTAACCTGCTGGTTGCCGGGTCCGCTGTCTATAATGATCAGGAGAGCGTCGCGCAGGCGATAGCGAGACTGCGTAACGCGATTTAACGATGGCAGATTGCAGAGGATCATATGCACGACGACATCACCGACATTCCAGGTATTCGAGTAGGGCACGATACGAACCTTGAAGCAGGCACCGGCTGCACCGTCATCCTGTGCGATACTCCCGCTGTTGGTGGAGTCGATGTGCGTGGGAGTGCACCCGCGACCCGTGAAACTGATCTGCTGCGCCCAATGAACCTGGTAGAGGAAGTCAACGCCGTTGTCCTCACAGGAGGAAGCGCCTATGGGCTGGATGCAGCCAGCGGCGTCATGCGCTACCTGGAAGAACATGACATTGGTTACCACACAGGCGTAGCCAGAGTGCCAATTGTGCCGGCCGCAGCTATCTTTGATCTCGCATTTGGCTCCCCTACTGTTCGACCCGATGCAGCAGCGGGTTACCGTGCATGCGACAAGGCCACCACGGAGCCAGTTATGCAAGGGAATGTAGGCGCGGGAGCAGGAGCGACTGTGGGCAAGATGGCGGGACCTTCCTTTATGATGAAAGGGGGGCTTGGTTCAGCCAGTACGCAACTAAGCGATGGCACAATTGTCGGTGCGTTGGTCGTGGTCAACGCAGTTGGTGATGTGATTGATCCGCAAACACAGCGGGTAGTTGCAGGCGCACGAAACCAGGCGGGAGAGGACTTGTTTGCCACCAATCCTTTCGGCAACACCACAATAGCTGTGGTTGCTACCAATGCCTCCCTCACCAAAGAACAAGTCAACAAAGTCGCGCAAATGGCACACGACGGCATGGCTCAGGCCATCCGTCCTGCGCATACCATGTTTGACGGTGATGCTATCTTTGCGCTGGCGCTGGGACCAAAAACGCAAACCCTGACAAACTCATCAATAGCCGCTTCACTAACCAGCACCATTGGCGCAGCAGCAGCAATCACCCTTGCGCGAGCTATTCTCAAAGCCGTTCGTCATGCAACCGAATTACACGGCTTGCCAGCGGCTGGCCAATGAGCATCTACCAATTCAACATTCGTGGCCAGGAGTCCCCTTGCTTCCAGCTACGGGGTTCCTGACGGCAGTAACATCATAAATAACACAATCCCTCCACTAATCAACATGACCAGAATACAAGCCAGAATAACCAGGAGGAATGTGTAGCTTCGAGATGTAGCAGGTGTATCAGCCAATTGCCCGGTGGCACGTCGCTCAAGTTTAGGAGGCAACTCTCGCTTGGCGGTTAAGGTTTTCAAGCCACCTGTAGCCAGGTTCCGGGAGCGAGCTGCAATATGAGTGGCACGATTACGTGCAATCATAGCGGAGAATTCTGTCTCAGAACCAGGTGGCCTCAACGGGGAAGAAGGAAGGAAGGAGGGTGCAGAAGTCGTGGGGATCGAGTGCATAGGATGGGCGGGAGTAGTCGAGTGTGTTTGTTGCGACAGAAATCTCGGAGATTGGGCATCAGGTGTCGGCAAAGTCACAGCTTTTCTCCACTAGAGGACCAGAAGGCAACCACATCTCAAAGTAACAACGTACAATGAACGCACTACAACATCTGTCATAACACTATACCCTTCTATTGTAGTCAACGAATGGGAAGAATCAAGGTAACCATGACTAATGGGCGGTCAAAATTGATGAGCTTTGACGTCATGTACTAGACTGCAACAATTCCAACAGAGCATTGAGCATACGAGCCGTCGCGCCCCAAATTCGATAGGAGCCATAATCATAAAAGTAGACAGTATGCGGCACGCCATCGCGCATCCATTGCTCGGAGTGATAAATTGCAGGATCGGCAAGCCCTTTTAAAGGCAGAAAAATGACTTCTGCTACCTCGCTTGCCTGCAATTGTAGTGTTCCAGGACCTCCTGGCAGGTGTGCCACAACCGGGGTAATCAAAAAATTACTGACCACGGTGAATACCGGCGGCATTACACCCAAAACCTCTGCCCTGGACGGTTCTAAGCCAATTTCCTCTTGCGCTTCGCGCAAAGCTGTTATGATCCGCGTATCATCGGTAGGTTCGAAAGACCCTCCAGGAAAAGCGATTTCTCCACTGTGCGAACGAAGCGTACTGGCCCGGCGAATAAATATCAAGCTGGTTTCGTAATCTTGATCAAAGAGCGCTAATAACACAGACGCTCTACGAGCAGTGAGGTGATAGCCTTCCAGCGGATCTTTCCATGCATTGGCACGCTCAACTGGCTCCAATCGATCACGCAGAGCCAAAATGACCTCCGTAGTATTGCTTAAATCCATGCGTGTATTGTAACATAAACTGGTCATTCTTCCCTAACACCTTAAACTCTTGACATCTCCTGGTATCTCTTGTTCCTCTGTGATACAATGTGGCTGATAAAAATACATCGGAGCAATCTGCTAAATAGGTTATGTAGTGTCTTGCATTCAGGGAAGGCTTTTGGTATAATTAGAGCATCGAGTGGGGGTTTATTGCGCTCAGGTTCTATTGTGTCCATGGCATGGCTTGCCTGTCTGCAAGCGTTGTTTCGTATAACCGTCCTGTAGGACATATCAAGTTGTCCATTTAAGAGCAGTCTCAGTTAAAACGGAAAACCCTGAGACAGAAAAATGCGGAAGCGATTCTAGCCTAAGCAGCCTCCTCCGATAAATCCGTGTCCAATGACGTATCCCCAGGTTCCTAAAATGAGCGTATTTTCGTCACTTTCGACAGGTTGTTACCTGGATGAAAGCTCACGGAACATCGGCACACATCCTGCAGGATCGAAGGTTACTCATAAGGGCGGATAATAACCGTGGATCGAAGGGGGTATTTTACCCATGCAAGCACAACAGCACGACAACCTTTCGACAATGCCAGCGGCAAATCTTACAAGCGGGCGGGTACAGATGATGATTGAAGAAAATAATCCTGAAGGGCAAAACAACACCAACCCCGAGGAGATGGGCGATTTCAACGAGATGGAAGCGTTGCTGGCGGCATCAACCACTCCGATCAATATCAAGCGCGGCGATGTAGTCGATGGCGTAATCGTGCGTATTGACCAGGATGAGATCCTAGTTGATATTGGTCTCAAGTCCGAGGGTGTCCTCTCAACAAAAGAGCTTCCAGCAACTGGCGATTGGTCTTTCAATGAACTCCATCTGAATGACAAGGTGCTCGTGTATGTCATTCAACCAGAAACACCGGATGGACACGCGCTCCTTTCGCTCAAGCGGGCAAATGCTGAGCGCCAGTGGCGTATTGCCGAGGAGCAATATAAGAATAATGAACTGCTCAGGGCCAGGGTCATCGATTACAATAAAGGTGGCTTGATTGTCGATGTGTCTGGTATTCGTGGGTTCGTGCCAATCTCACAGATTCTTAACCTCAAACGGGAAGAAGTTGCATCTGGTGGTGATAACCAGGAGACAGCGGCCAAGCTCCAGAGCATGAAAGACAAGGAGCTGCAACTCAAGATCATTGAGATTAACCGGGCACGCAACCGCCTGATTCTTTCGGAGCGACTGGCGGTGCAAGAGTGGCGGCAGCGCCGGCGTGAAGAACTGCTCGATGAACTGAAGCCAGGCGAAGTACGTCGCGGCGTGGTCAGCAACCTGGCCAATTTTGGTGCCTTTGTGGACCTGGGGGGCGCAGATGGACTGGTGCATATCAGTCAATTGGCCTGGAGCCGCGTCAATCATCCCAGCGAGGTGCTCAAGGTCGGCCAGGAGGTCGAAGTCCAGGTACTCAGTGTTGATAAAGACAAGAAGAAGATCGCCTTGTCGATCAAACGCGCTGAAGTGGATCCCTGGACAACCGTAGAGCAGCGTTATACACCTGGCCAGGTGGTCACCGGTGTCGTCACGAAAATAGCCCCATTTGGAGCTTTCGCCCGCATCGAGGATGGCATAGAAGGACTTATACATCTTTCTGAACTCATGCCTGGCATGGATCCAAAGGCAAGTCTGCACGAGGGCCAGCAACTTCAACTGCGCATCCTGCGTATTGATGCCGAGCGACGCCGTCTGGGCTTAAGTCTCCGCCAGGCCGAGGAACTGGATAAAGAGCCAACGGCAGAAACTGCGACAGTGGAGACTGGCGCAACACATACTTCAGGTGATATGATGAATATGTCTTTAGAGACACCTTCATCGCATGCAGAAGAAACTTCTTCACAGGCGGAGAAGGAAACCAGTGCGGTCCGCCGTGAAAATAAAAGCGAACGTCGTGAACGCCCAGAGCGTAATAATGAAAATCCGCTTCTGAGCAATCTCCCGCTCAATGATGAGGGAGAGACGACTGCCATGGCTGAGGCGTTCCGTGCAGCCGCTCGTCAGCGTTCTAAAGAAGAATCGGAGGCATCTCAAGAGTAGCAGTTACTCGCGTGCAGCGATTTGTACTTGAACAGAAGATAGGGCGACCTCCTTGTTGCGAATACACGTAGGTATAGCAGCGGGGAGGTCGATTGTTTAAGAAATTAAGAGGTTGATTGATTCCTAGATTTCAGAGGGGAGGGCCAAAGATTGTTATCCTTGACGCTGAATGATCGGTGTTGTATGATGAACTACGCGGTTTACCTGAGCATCACAGAGGGCCAGGTTCCACCCTCTGCCACTGAAAGGGGGGTGACAAACAGGTGAACGATAGAGATAGGTTTGACAAGTTTACAGAGCGAGCCAGGAAGGTCCTGAGCCTTGCTCAAGAAGAAGCCCAGCGCTTCCAACACAATTATATCGGGACAGAACACCTTCTGCTCGGTCTTGTGCGCGAAGGCGAGGGCGTTGCCGCCAAAGTTTTGAGTAACCTCGGTGTGGAGCTAAACAAGGTTCGTAGCGCCGTTGAATTTATCATTGGCCGTGGGGATCGCATTGTTCTGGGCGAGATCGGTCTGACCCCGCGTGCCAAGAAGGTGATTGAGCTAGCTGTCGATGAAGCTCGCCGCCTGAATCATCACTATATCGGTACAGAGCATCTCCTGTTGGGGTTGGTACGTGAGGGCGAAGGTATCGCAGCGGGCGTTCTGGAGAGTCTGGGCGTGAACCTGGAGAAGGTGCGAACACAAACCATTCAGGTACTCAGTCAATCCGGCGCTCCACACGAGCGAGACGCAAAGCACTCTAAAACCCCCACAATCGACCAGATGGGAATCGACCTCACCGCCGCTGCACGTGCCGGGACTCTAGACCCGGTTATTGGCCGGCATCAAGAGATCGAGCGAGTCATTCAGATTCTTTCTCGACGCAATAAGAACAACCCGGCGCTGATTGGTGAGCCAGGTGTTGGTAAAACTGCTATTGTTGAAGGACTGGCGCAGCGCCTTATCGCTGGCGAGGTACCCGAGACGTTGGCGGGTAAGCGTTTGCTGACACTCGATGTCGGGTCCCTGGTAGCAGGCACGAAGTATCGTGGTGAGTTTGAAGAGCGCCTGAAAAAGATCATTGAAGAGATCCGCAGCAGCAGGGACTGCATTATCTTTATCGATGAGGTTCATACCCTCGTTGGTGCTGGAGCTGCAGAAGGCGCGGTTGACGCCGCGAATATCCTGAAGCCTGCGCTTGCTCGTGGTGAACTGCAGTGCATCGGCGCTACCACGCTCGACGAGTACCGCAAGTACATCGAACGTGACGCTGCCCTGCAACGGCGCTTCCAGGAAGTCATCGTCCGTGAACCCTCCATTGAGGAGACGCTTGAAATCCTCAAGGGCGTACGCGAGCGTTACGAAACTCACCATCGCCTGGTTATCACGGATGAAGCGCTCAAGGCCGCCACCGATATGGCAAGCCGTTACATCACCGATCGCTTCATGCCTGATAAAGCGATAGACCTGATTGATGAAGCGGCCAGCCGTGTTCGCATGCAGAACTCGCTCGCTCCCCTCAACCTTAAAGAGGCCATGAAGGGATTGGAGTCGGTACTGCGAGAAAAGGAACAGGCCATTCAGCAGCAAGAGTATGAACTGGCGGCTGAATTGCGCGACCGCGAGGTCAAGTTGCGCGACCGCATTGCCAAGCTGGAATCGGGTTGGCATCGCGAGCGCGGCAGCGAAAAGCCTTCAGTCGGTGAAGAGGAAATCGCCCAGATCGTCTCGATGTGGACGGGTATCCCCGTCATGCGTATCGCTCAGGAGGAGTCGCAGCGCCTGCTCCAGATGGAAGAGGCATTGCACGGCCGCGTCATCGCTCAGAACGAAGCAATCGAGAAGGTTTCCCGTGCCGTTCGTCGTGCGCGTGCCGGTCTCAAAGACCCCAAGCGTCCCATAGGATCATTCATTTTCATGGGACCGACGGGTGTTGGTAAGACAGAGCTGGCCCGTGCGCTTGCCGAATTTATGTTCGGCAGCGAAGAAGCCCTGATCAAAATCGACATGTCAGAGTTCATGGAGCGCCACGCAGCAGCACGCCTGGTTGGTGCCCCTCCTGGATATGTTGGCTATGAAGAGGGTGGTCAACTCACAGAGGCGGTACGCCGCAAGTCCTACAGCGTGATCCTGCTCGACGAAATCGAGAAGGCTCACCCTGACGTCTTCAATATGCTGCTTCAAATTCTTGAGGACGGCAAATTGACCGACGCCAAGGGTCGTACGGTGGACTTCCGTAATACCATTGTAATCATGACCTCAAACGTCGGCGCGGCCTTGCTGAACAAAGAGGCCTCCATCGGCTTCAAACAATCTAAGGATAAGGCCAAAGCCAATCAGAGTGAGTATGAGGCGATGAAGAGTAAGGTACTCGGTGAATTGAAGAACACCTTCAAGCCCGAGTTCCTGAACCGTATCGACGAAGTTGTCGTTTTCCATTCGCTGCGCATCGACGAGATGTACTCCATCGTCGAACTGCTGTTGAAGCGTGTTCGAGTGCAGTTGACCGAGCAACAACTCGAACTGGTCGTGCCACCTTCTACCAAGGATTTCTTGATAGATAAGGGGTTCGATGCCCAGTATGGTGCTCGCCCGTTGCGCCGCACGATCCAGCGTATGGTCGAAGATCCCCTGGCGGAAGGCCTACTCGAAGGCAAATTCCACCCAGGAGACCTGGTGGAGGCGATCGTCGTCGACGACGATCTTGTCCTGCGAGTGCGTAATCGCATTGAGCAGTTGCCTGCACCTGCTTCAGCCGAAGCAGCCCTCTCGGCTGGCGGTGAGAGCAGTTCTGGCGAAGCTCAAGGATAATATACATAATATGGGGTGCGATTAGTCGCACCCCATATTATTTCCTTTAGCCCGATCTGATTGATATCCACCAATAAGTCCTCCCTATGATTGAATGTCGAATCTCTGATGGCAAAACTACGCACAAAATATATCTGCCAGCAATGTGGCGGTGAACAGAGTAAATGGGTAGGTAAATGTCCCGATTGTGGAGCATGGAACACTTTTGAGGAAGTAGCGGAACTGCCACAAAATCCTGCCCAACAGCGCCGGCAAACCTTGCTGGGTTCTTCGTCTATAGCCCAGGGGACACAGATTCCGCTCATTTTGCCTGATATTAAACCGTTTGCGCAAGCACGCATCTCCGTCGGCTATCCAGAAATGGATCGGGTCCTCGGCAGTGGTCTTGTTGCCGGCTCGCTCACACTGATTGGTGGGGAACCGGGCATTGGCAAATCCACGCTGCTATTACAAGTCGCTGGTAATATCGCTAAAAGCACAGGAGCAGTGCTGTACATTTCGGGTGAAGAATCAATAGAGCAGGTCAAAATGCGTGCCGAACGCCTGGAAATCACAGGTGAACGCCTTTACCTGCTCGCTTCAATCGAGCTTGATGTGATAGCGGAGGCCGTAAATCGTCTCAAACCCGCACTGGTGATCGTCGATTCGATTCAAACCGTGCTCTCCAGCCACCTGACATCAGCGCCCGGCAGCATTAGCCAGGTACGTGAATGCACGCTCCAACTCATGCAACTGGCAAAGAGTACCCATACCCCCATCTTTATCATTGGACATGTTACGAAAGAGGGCACTGTTGCTGGCCCAAAGGCGCTGGAGCACATCGCTGATACCGTCCTCTACCTCGAGGGCGAACGCTATCATACCTACCGGCTGTTGCGGGGAGTCAAGAATCGCTTTGGAGCAACCCACGAGGTTGGTGTGTTCGAGATGCACGGAGATGGATTGTCAGAAGTCCCCAACCCATCCGCTATGTTTCTGACCGACCGCTCGGCAAACGCAACCGGCTCCGCTGTTGTTGTAAGCATGGAGGGGACGCGTCCCCTGCTGGTCGAGGTACAGGCACTCGTCATACCCAGTAATTTTGGAAATGCCCGTTGCACCACTAATGGTATTGAATACAGCCGCCTTTTAATGTTGCTCGCTGTACTCACCAAAAGAGTAGGCTTAGCTGTAGGCAATCACGATGTCTACGCAAATGTCGTAGGTGGTTTCACCCTGGAGGAACCGGCCATTGACCTGGGAGTGGCAGCAGCAATTGCTTCAAGTTATCGTGAGAAAAATATCACTCCTGAAATGGTACTGATTGGCGAGGTAGGCTTGTCTGGCGAATTACGCGCCGTAAGTCGCCTCGGCCTGCGTGTACGAGAAGCCGCAAAACTCGGTTTTAAACGCTGCATTGTGCCCAAAGCTGGAGGTGGAGCGCAAGTCAGCGCCGAACTGGAAGGTTCAGGATTACCCGCAGATTTCAAAATTTTTGCTGCAAGTTCACTTGCAGTGGCATTAGAAGTTGCGTTACACTAGAAGTGAGTATTGATTTCAATGTCGTAACGGTGTATACTCGGTATTCGATATAGATCGTTTTAGCAGCTAAACGGGCGCGTTCTATGGTTCAGCATTGTATAGGTGCCCCACGCGGGTACCTTGGGCCAGGCGACATCAATTTGCTATTATCCTTTTTTGTTATCATCAATGACCCTGCCCACATGCCCTACCTCACGTTGCCCCTCAGAAGTGCTCAAGCCCATACAAAAGCACCATTTCGGAGGATGAAGGGATGTCTGTTAAATCTGTTGCTCGCATCATCGGGTCGGTGGTCGCTATTGTCGCGATCGCGGCTCTTTACTTCCTGGATCGCTCAGAGTTGCCATCCTGGGTCAATCTCTGGTGGGCGATAGGCACCGCCGTGGTCGCTGCCATTGTTATGTTCATTATCACTCCCTATATCACCGTGGTACCCTATCGCTGGATGCGCGAAACATCCGCCAGCGACCTGATAGCGGCAGTGATCGGACTTACAGTTGGACTTATCATTTCTGTACTACTCGCCATTCCATTAGCAAATTTGCCAGCCAATCTGGGGCATATCCTTCCCTTTGCAGGTGCAGTTGTCTTTAGCTTTCTGGG
>WNFE01001522.1_pt1 | contig 18936 bp, 15 predicted proteins | sample 5400451 | NCBI WGS metagenome assembly WNFE01 (sample SAMN13153344, study PRJNA577476) | soil metagenome | isolation source: 200 cm saprolite under Douglas fir tree site 2 hole 2 | place: USA:California | collected 2015-04-18
CGCTGCGAATGCCTTCATCAAGAGTGAGAAATTGTCCCGTGTCGTACGACTTGTTGGCGACCACGGGAAAGACGGTCAGGTTTCCGCTACGGATCGGTTCGAGCAGAGCGTAACCCGACGACGGGCTGACTTCGCCTGCATCAAGCAGGCACGGAACGACGATCGCTGCTATTACAAGCAGAGCAATCCCACCAACCGCTAGACTTAGGCGCATAGAGTCCTCCGGGCAGGAAAACATGAAAACCCGCGGTTCCCTGAATCCCACCCCAGCACGCCCAACCGCACGTGCCGGGGACCAGTGCAGGCCTTCCAGGAGGTTGCTTTCCTGCCTCGATAATGGAGAACGAGCGAATTTCGCGCTCTTGCGTCTAAAAAATTGCTAGCATCCTCTTGGAGACATGCCCGCACCCGCCCAAGCCGCCCTGGCAGACGAGAAGGCATTCGCACTCCACGAACGTTCCGGCGCTGCGGTGTATGGGTTGGATCGCGAGCAATTTGTGGCGATCCTGCGCGACATTCAGAGCAAGTACCTCCCCCTGGCTTCGCCGGGCGAAGCTGCCGATTTCTGCGGAGCTTTGCGTCTGGAAGAACTCGTTCTGGCTCGGGGTTGCGCCGCGGGGAACGAGCGCGCGTGGCAGGACTTCATCAGCCGCTACCGGAACAAACTGCATGCCATGGCGCTGCACATCACGCGCGACGCAGCCCATGCGGCTGAGTTGGCCGATTCCCTGTTTGCGGACTTGTACGGTGTAAGCACTAGAGATGGAGTTCGCCATTCCAAGCTCGTTTTCTATACCGCACGCGGGTCACTCGAGGGCTGGTTACGCACGGTGATGGCGCAGGAGTTCATCAATCGTTATCGCAAGCAGAAACGCGTGGTCAGTCTCGACGAGCAGGAGGAAGAGGGCACGCAGTTTGTGGCCCCGAATCCGCCACCGGTGGTCGCTACAGACGCCCGGTTGGAAGCGGCCACTGACGAGGCTCTCGCGGAACTGTCGTCCGAGGACCGCTATGTGCTGGCCGCTTATCATCTGGACGGTCGCACGCTGGCGGAGATTGCGCGCGTACTGGGGCTGCATGAGTCGAGCATCAGTCGCCGGCTGGACCGGGTTACTACCACGTTACGGAAGCGCATACTGGCGCGTCTGCGGGAACGCGGGATGAGCCATGCCCAGGCCAAAGAGGCTCTGGAAACGGACGTTCGGGACATGCAACTGGATTTGCGAGCACGTTTAGCGCAAGATTCCGGGACAAAAACGTTCCCTGGAGGAAAGGTTTCCGCGCCCGGCGCGGGCACTGACGGAACCCATGTCTGACGTACCTAAAATCGTGCAAGACCGGCTGCGGGCTAGCGCGGCCTCGGGAGCACATCCCGATGCAGACGTGCTGACGGCTTTCGCCGAACAGGCATTGTCGGGAACCGAACGCGAGGACGTGGTGCGGCATCTGTCACGCTGCGGGGACTGCCGCGAAGTGGTCGCATTGAGCATTCCTCCGATGGAAGCCGTTGCCCAGCCTAAGGCGGCTCGGGATGGCGTGTCGGCGGCGGGAACGTCGGGCGGCGGATTGCGAGCCTGGTTTGCCTGGCCGAATCTGCGCTGGGCCGCGATGGCTGCGGCTGTTGTGGTGGTGGCATCTGTGCTGGTGCTGCGCCCCGGAAAACAGAACCAGTCCTTGGTCGAGATTGCGAACCAGCAAGCGGAGAAGACCAGTCCTTCTACTGATACAAGCGCCAAGCCGGCCACGCCTTTAGCCGATCAGGCAACGCCAGCTGGCGCCAGCCCCACGAAACCGGACAAATCGCTCGCGCGCGAAGCGCGGGCAACCAGGATGATTGCTCCCGAGCCTGGACGCGTTCAGACCCAGATTCCAGCCGGTACAGGCGCTCGGCTGGCAGACAACAAACGAGCGGACTCGCTCGAAGACAAGCGCAACTATTCGTTTGGGACTGGCATGCCGACGATGAAAGCTCCCGCAGCTGCCGCCGCCAGCGCCAAGGGCGGGATTGTAGCTTCCGAGCATTCAGAGCACAAGATCGGTTCTTCCACGGAGACCGTAGAGGTGACCGCAGCCGACGCCGTGGTCCAGCCGGCCCCGATGGAAGACACACTGATGGGGAGCAACATGGCAGTCCTCCCCATCGAAAAGGCCAAGCCAGCGGCAAAAGAAGAAGCACAGCTGAAGAGTCAGGCCCAAGCTGGCGGGACTCAAAACAAGCTTGCCGCCGCTTATTCGAATTCGGACACGGCATTTGGCCTGCAAAAACAGCGGTCGAAGCAATCCAAAGATGTGATCGCGCAGTGGAGCTTGGCGCAAGGCAGGTTGGAGCGCTCTCTAGACGCAGGCACAACCTGGCAGATCGCTTTACAACTACAGCATCCGCTGCTCAGTTTTGGCGTGCGCGGCACCGATGTCTGGGCTGGCGGCGGGGCCGGCACGCTCTTTCACTCGACCGACAGCGGTACGACGTGGACTATGGTCCAACCTTCGACGAAATCTGAATCGCTTAGCTCCGATATTGTCGCCATCGAAGTCCGCAGCCCGGCCGAGATCGTCCTCTCCACCAGCAACAATGAATCCTGGACCACCGTCGACGCTGGTAAGACCTGGGATAGGAAGTGATCCGATCGCTGCGGGCGCTTTGCCTGGTGGCGGTCGTCGTCGGCATTAGTTCTGCGCAGCAACCCGGAGAGCCACTTCGCCCAGAGTGGTGCAGCCAGCTTCCGCGGCCCGAATACAAAACGCTCGAGCGCGTTCTGAGCGACGAATCATGGTTTGAGATCTACCGCATCCGTCCGGGTGTGTTCGCCATCTACGAGCCAAAGCAGTTTGAGGAAGTCATCTCTTATCTCATAGTCGGGGAAAGGCGCGCCCTGTCATTCGACACTGGACTGGGCGTGGGAAAAATCAGCGCAGTCGTCGCCCGTCTCACAGCGCTGCCGGTTACTGTCATCAATTCGCATACTCATTTCGACCATGTTGGCGGCAATGCCGAATTTAAAGATATCTGGAACCGCGATCTGCTCTACACACGAAAGAACATGCGCGGACAGCCCAACATCTATTCGCGCGATGCGCTCGCGCCCGAACGCCTGTGCGGCGCGCTGCCTGCTGGGACAGATGCAAAGTCGTATTCAATCCGTCCATGGAAGAGCACTCACTGGTTGCGGGATCACGAGCGGATCGATCTCGGTGGCCGCGTCGTGGAAGTCATCTTCACTCCCGGACACACACCCGACTCAGTCGCCCTGCTCGATCGCAGGAACGGACTGCTCTTTACCGGCGACAGTTTCTATCCCGGCCCGATTTATCTCTTCGTCCCAGAGACCGATTTCGCCGCCTACACGCGTTCCGTGGCCCGGCTGGCGGCGCTCGAACCGCAGATCAAGCTGCTACTTCCCTCTCACAACGTACCCGTGGCGGAGCCGGTTTTTCTGAAGCGACTGGCCCGCGCCGTCGAACAAGTGAATCAGCACCAGGCCAAAGCCCAAGTAACCGAGGGCCACCGTGAATACTCCTTCGATGGATTTTCTCTTTTGCTTTCAGAGAAATAGCAGTTTCCGAACACACTTCTCTCAGTTACTCCTGGTGCTCACCCCCGGGGTACTCTTATCTACGCATGACGTTACGGAAGTGACATTTACAGGTGGGCCAACCGGACATAGGATGGTCACGTGGTTTGGCAGTTCTGGGGGAGGGCTGCCAGAGGCGTCTTGAGCGTTTTCGCTCAAGGCGCTTTTCTCTTGCCCTCCAGCCACTCGCTTATCTCGCCACTGCCGCCCACGAAGAGTTTGCCAACTGGCGACTGGCACTCACCCGGCGCACCACCTCGGCAGCGATAAAACGCAGCGGGCAGATGCGATCGGCTTGGCCCGCGGCGACCACACTTCCAGGCATTCCCCAGATCACCGACGTGGCTTCGTCCTGGACGATGACTTCCCCACCTGCCTCCCGGATCGCTTGCGCCCCTCTGGTGCCATCCGCGCCCATACCCGTAAGCACGACCGCCAGTGCGTGGGCGCCGAATGTTTCGGCCACCGACCGAAACAGTACGTCCACCGAGGGACGGCATGCCTGCTCAGAAGGACGCTGGTTCATCGTCAGCACGACACCGCTTGCCCTTCGGGCCACAGTCATGTGGTAGTCGCCGGGGGCGATCCACACCTGCCCGGCTGTGAGCTTCTTCCCTTCCTGGGCCTCTTGTACAAGCAGCGGCGTGAGCGCATTGAGTCGCTCGGCAAGCTGACGCGTGAACATGGGCGGCATGTGCTGCACGATCACGATCGGAACCGGAAAGTCAGCCGGAAATTGCGGAATCAAATCTGCGAGCGCATTCGGGCCTCCGGTTGACGTCCCGATCGCGACGATATCGATCGGAACGCGAGCCCCTTTCGGGGCAATGGTGGCCACTGGCAACCGAAAGGGCACGCGGGGAGCGCACAGAGATTTGATTTTTGGAATCAGCTCGTCCCGCACTCGCTGCCGCGCGCCGTCGGCGCTGCCCGTCTGAGAGGGTTTCGTGACGTAGTCGGTGGCGCCCCGAGACAGCGCTTCCAGCGTGATCGCTGCGCCCCGCTCGGTGAAAGTGCTGAACATGATCACCGGGAGCCTGGGACTGAGCTTCCGGATCCCGGCCAGCGTCTCGAGCCCATCCATTCCCGGCATTTCAAGATCGAGTGTGACCAGGTCGGGCTTGAGCTGCGGAATCAGCGACAACGCCAGGCTTCCGCTGGAGGCGGTTCCCACAATTTCGATCTCCGGATCCGACCGAAGAAATTCGCTGAGCACTTGGCGAACGACCACCGAATCGTCAACGATCAATACCCGAATCGGTGGCATCCCGATCTCCCTTTCATTTGCAACTCTCGGCCAGGAAGTGTTTGCCGATCTCGTCGAACCCGCATGGCTCGGTACTTTCTTCATCGGCTGATGAGTACAGCAGCTTGAACGGGAGGTCACGATTGCGCCGAAGTTGGTCCTCGTCTTGGCCTCGTGGGTTACACTGCACACGAGCGGGGGCGAATGGCGAATTCAAAGTTTCACGAGTCGGGCGATGCAGCGCTTGGCATGAGCGCACCGATCACCCGCCGCGATTTCCTCGGCTCCACATTGCTGGCCTCCGGGGCAGTTCTGCTCCGGTCGACCACGCCGGCGGAGATCCTCGCCGCGAAAGATGAGTTCAGCGGCTACGGCGGCGTCGGCGAATACAGCGCGTCAAACGGGAATACGCTCGAAGTCCTGCGCGCGGGGCACTCCATTCGCGACGGAGCTTACGATCCGCGGCCAAGGAATGTCATCGATACCGGGGAGACCTACGATTGCGTCGTCGTCGGTGGCGGAATCAGCGGACTCGCCGCTGCCCTCTTCTTCCGGCGTCAGTGCGGGTCGGGTGCGAAGTGCCTGATTCTCGAGAATCATCCCATCTTTGGGGGCGAGGCCAAGCAAAATGAATTTCTGGTTGATGGCAAGCGTCTGATTGCGCACCAGGGCTCCGCGATCTATCAGCTTCAATATCCACACAGCTTTCTTGCACGCTTCTACGACTCCATTGGTTTGAAGACTCCGAAACTGACCTACCAGAAATGGGCTGGACCTCAGCCGGAGATGCCTCTCTCGCGGACTCCTTACGAAGCTGCTGGCTTGGATCACGGGCAATACGGCTTCTGGTTCGGCGCAAAGTTTGGTCAGAAGCCGGGCCTGTGGCTGATTGATCCGCTCGGCAAGAACCTGCAAGGCGCCCCCATCTCCGACACCACTCGTTCGGAATGGCTCCGCTACCTGAAGGGTGAACCGCTGCCCGGGAGCAAATTCGAACATCCCAAGGTCGAAGGGGACGCGAGCTCTCGCTATCTCGATTCGATTACGCTGGAACAGCACTACATGGAACGATTCGGGTTGAGCCGTGACACCGTCCGAACTTTTCTCTCACCAATCGAAGGCGGAGGCTCAGGTCTGGGACCCGATGCTTTGTCCGCCTACTCGGACTACGCCTACGAAATGTTGCATCCTCTAGCCGATGATAAAGAGGGCACCGACCAGATGTTCCCCGGTGGCAACACGACCATCGCCCGATTGATGGTGAAGAGTCTCAATCCCTCGGCCATCGCGGGCCCGGACAGCGTGGAAGGAGTCACCGGCAACAACGTGGACATGTCCGCTCTCGACGTTCCCGGAGCATTGGCGAGAATTCGTCTTGCGTCGACAGTGTTAGCGGTCGAGCACGACGGCGAACCCACCAAGACCAACTCGCTCACCATCGCGTACCTCAAAGATGGCAAGGTGTATCGGCTCAAGGCACGATCGGCTGTTATGGCGGGCGGAAGCTGGACCACGAAGCACATTGTTAAGGACCTTCCCGAGGCGCATCGCAATGCGTACGCGCGGTTCTACCGGTCTCCCTGCATGATGGCCAACGTGGCCGTCAGAAACTGGCGTTTTCTGTACAAGATGGGTATGAGTGGATGCCGCTGGTTTGAGGGAACCGGCAATTACATGGAGGTGCGCAAGCTGGCGCTCACCGGTATCGAAGACTCGACGATCGGCCCGGACTCGCCCGTTGTTCTGACCTTGAAGGTTCTCTATTCCTACCCGGGATACTCTACCGAAGAGCAAGGTCACCGCGGCCGCGCCGAAATGCTGGGCACGTCCTTTGCGGACTACGAAAGACGAATCCGCGAACAGTTCACCGCCATGTTTGCGAGTTCCGGATTTGACGCCCAGCGGGATATCGGGGGTATCGTCCTAAATCGCTGGGGACACGCCTATCTGAATCCGCAACCAGGCTTCTTCTTTGGCACGAACGGTCAACCTGCTCCGCGCGAGATCCTGCGCAGTGCACCCTTCGGCCGGATTGCATTCGCCAACACCGATCTGGCGGGAGCCATGGACCATCGCTACTCCATACTCGAAGCCCAACGGGCAGTTGGACAGCTTCTCGATCGGGTGTTGGAAGCGTAGAAGGCTGTGCGGCGCGTGCGCCTTAACTTGCGACTCCCGTCACAGCCGCGTCTCCGCCACATACGCGTCTGTGAGTTTGTCACTGGACGACGCCCCTGTCTGGCGCATAATTCCTTCCAAATTGCAATCCGTAGGGACGAGTTGCACTGTTGCTGTTTTGCGAGGATGATGCTCGTCGCGAGAATTGCTGCCGTCCCGCATGCAGGGCGAAGCTCAAGGAGAGGTAATACACATGAACTCGAAAATCAAATTGGCCCTCGGGGTACTCACCGCTTTGGCAATGTTGTTGCTAACATTTGCGGTCCCAAGAGGAGGTGCATTGCGCGACGCACAATTGGTTCAGTTTCCGGTCACAGTTGGAGTGTGGGCGATCTTCGTTTTGCTTTTCGTGAAACTTAAATAGGATGCAGGGTCCAAATAAGGCGCGCCCAAAGTCGCTGGGTCCAAAGTCCTGTCGTGCATCTGCGATCGGCTCATTCTGCCAGCCGGAGGGACTTCAGCAACTGAGGTGGGGCATGAAAGGCCTTATTGTTTCTTAGTGTTCCTGCCCTGTTATCGGCTGGAGTCGGCAACTGATTGAAACAAATCGAACGACACGTGGGGACTTGAAACCTAGATCTCTACCGGGTCAGACTTTTCAGCACTGGACAACCATCTGCTTCACAAGTTCCCGAATTAGCTATTGCGCTTCTTCGGCCGACGGGTCGCTAGGTGGTCGTCCAGCTTCGCGTACAATCGGCGGCTGACGCCCGCGGGAATCTCGAAGGACCTTCCGTCACCGACCAGCCTCACCACATTCCGCGTGCCGTCGAGGATGGCGCTGCAATGGGCACAATCTTTGAAGTGGGATGCCATGACCGCGCGAAGGTCTGGGTCGACCTCGTTGTCGAGATAATTCGAGATCTGTCGCCAGACCTCGATGCAGTCGATTTCGACGATCGGTTTCTTTGCCAATTCCCTGTACTCTCCAGCGGCAGGATCAAAATCTATGTCTGATCTGTTCGCTTCCGATTAAAACGGTCGCACCTTTTCGTATTCCCGTCCTTTGCGCCAGGCGCCGTCAAAGCCCGGGGCAAGCGCATCGCGCATCATCAGTCGGGCGCGCAACAAACGGGTCTTAACTGTTGCTGCGGTGATACCCATCAGCTTAGCGGTTTCGGCGATGTTCAGATGCTCGATGTCGCGCAGAACGAGCACTTGCCGATACTTGGGAGCCAGAGAATCCAGCGCCTTCTTCAGGGCTTCTCGCAAGCGAGTACTCTCCAGCGCTTCCGAAGGAATCTCGCGCCAGTCGGCAAAGTCCCGGGGGATATAGTCCCCCTCATCCTCTCCCTTGCGCGACTCATCGAGCGAATCGTAGAGATGGCGGCGATCCTTGCGCAGCTTCATGCGCGCTTCATTGATCGTGATCTGGATGATCCAGGTACTGAATTTGGCCTCTCCGCGAAACTTTCCGATTGCCTTGAAGGCTTTGAGGATGGCCTCCTGGACGACCTCTTCGGCATCGGCGTCGTTATTCAGGATGGAAAGGGCCGCCATGTAGATCCCGCGTTCGTGCGGCCGGACGAGCTCGTAGAAGGCTTCGTGTTCACCGCAGCGAACCCGTTCAATCAGGTCGGCTTCCACTTCGGGTTGCACGCGTGCGGTGGCCATCAGGAGTTGATAATTATCGGCATTTGGCGGGGGAAAGGCAAGATAAGGCGCCCGCAATCATCGCTGCTGACCTCAGCGTCGCTGAATAAGTAACCTCAGGAGGAGGTTGCCCTGCTTCACGGCTTTCGCCTGCGCGACTGGGTACGGCGACTCCCGTTAGGCCGATGAGCGGCCAGAGCGAGCAACACTTCCCGAGGTGGCATTGCGGGGGGAAAGTCCAAGTTGTCGAGGAAGATTGCGATCTTCCATTGCCCATCGGCTTGCTTCTGCCAGATCTCGAGGTAGCGGGAGCGTATGCTCTTCGGTCTGCCTCCCTTGCGAGGCGTCAGCGTGAGTTTGTGCCAACCCCAGTCGAAAGCCAGCTCGCCCTGGATCCCGATCGAGATAATGGTCACTGCCAGTCGGACGCGGTAGCGGGCGAATAGCTTCCTGACGCGGTGCTTCAGAACCGCCTTGGCTTCGGCGCCGTAGAAAGAGGCGCTGCCCGACGACATGTCGCTATAGGCGTCCCCATAGACTGACAGGACGCGATCCACATCCCCTGTGTTATAGCCGTCACGTAGTTCTGTTTTTGCCAATCGAATCGTGTAGGCGTCGTCCATCGTTTCTCTCACTCGTGTAGTCACTTGCCGACTGCGAATCTTACCAGACGACGACAATGCCGAGCCGCTCAGGGGCGAATCCCCGGAATATTCAGCCGGATGCGATACAGCCCTGTCTTCGCGCACAGATAGAGCGTCTTGCCGTCGTCATCGCCCCACGCAAAGTTATGCGGATGTTCGGGTCCGACAACCGTGCCCAGGTGCTTGCCCTCCGGAGAAATAATCCATAGCCCACCCGGGCCTGAAGCATAGATGTTTCCCTTCTGATCCACCTTTAGTCCGTCGAGCGCATCTTCGCCTTCGGCGGATGTCATATCGAAGAAAATCTTGCCATTCGACAATGTTCCGTCGGATTTAACTTCGTAGCGCATGATGGTCTTCTTCGCGGTGTCCCAGTCGTCCACATAGAAATACTTCTCGTCCGGCGAGAATGCTAGACCGTTGGGCCCCGTCAAATCCGTGGTCAACAACTGAACGTCTTTACCGTCGGGCGACACGCGAAAAACACCGCTGTACGGCAGTTCCTTGCGCGGGTCGTCGAAGAACTTGGGCAGCCCGAATGGCGGGTCGGTAAAGTAGAGTGCGCCGTCGGATTTGTAAACGAGATCGTTCGGGCTGTTCAGGCGCTTGCCTTGGTAGTGGTCTGCCAGCACGGTAAGCTGCCCGTTCTTTTCCATGCGAACCACGCGGCGATTGCCATGCTGGTTGATGGTGAGGCGTCCCTGCTTGTCGAGCGTGAGGCCGTTCGAACCGGGCTGGCCGTATTCGCCGATGTCCATGCCGCGATAACCGCTCTTGGTCATGAAGATCGAGAGCTGGCCGTCCTGCGTCCAACGGTAGATCAGGTTGTTGTTGGGGTCACTGAAAAGAAGGTAGCCGTCCGCGTCTTCGGTGCGCGGAACCCAGATCGGACCTTCGGTGAAGAGAAATCCGCCGGCGAGCTTCTCGATCTTCGCATTGGGGGGAACGATCTCGTCGAGCGCGGGGTCTTTGCGTATTACCTGTGCGGCGGTCTCGCTGATCGCGACCTTCGGAGATTTGTAGAAATCCAGTGTAGCCGATTTGATCCAGATGAAATTCTGCGGGCTGAAAGAAATTGGTCCGTTGATGCCGAAGACCGCCAGTTGAATGCGTTGGCCGGGCTGGGCGTTGCGCGTGATGATGACGCGGTTGGGAGCGTTGAAGCCCTTGATGACTGGACCTCCCGGTTGGCCAAGGATCCGTGGCATCTTGCCATTGACCCAGATTTCAGCGTAGTCGTCGATCACGATTTCGAAGGCGACGGTCGAGCCCGCCGTGCTGAAATTGCGGACCTTTTCAGGGATGGTGACATTAATCCGATACCAGTTGAAACATACCTTCGCGGTCGAACGGCGCTGGTCTAAAGTCGTGGCATCGATCGCTTCCCATTGGGAATCGTCGAAGTCGGCGACGCCGGCGTGCGGAGCATAGTCGTAGGTCTTGATGGTTTGGCTCCCGCTGGATCTCAGGTCGGGACCTACCGAGCGAGACTCCGCGTCCACGATTTGCACGTCATGATAGCGCCATTGGCCTTTGACCAGTTGCGTCCCATCGCGGGAGGCCAGGTCGACAACGGCGTCGGGGCGTCCGAAGGGTGGATCTTGAACTGCCTGGGCGCCCAATGACGCCGTCCACAAGAACAGCAGGACCGCCGTGCGGCAGATGCTCGACAATTGTTGTCTGGTTTGCATGTCTGTCTCTCTTCTGCCTCAGGAACCAATTCAGCGAACCTTCACCACGTAATAGAGGAACGGATTGGTGACCTCCAAAAACTGGTGCGGGACGCCGTGGGGCACGATGATCACATCGCCCTTGGAGATCTTCCTTGTCTCGCCGCCCTTGATGCTGGCGCCTCGAATCTCGTCGGGCGCGATGGTTTTGCCGTCGATGGGTTCACCGCCAGTTATGAACGTCGCTGTTCCCTGTAACACGTAGATCACGTCTGCATCTTTGGAGTGAATTTCGGCCTGGCCGGGCTTCTCGCGGCGGCTGGCATGGACCATGTAGTTGCGTCCGTCGCTTGCGTCGAACAACACCGCACCCTTCGAGAACGCCTCGTCGACCTTGCTCTTCTCCCAATAGGAAATGGGAAGGGGAACCTCGCCACTCATGGCCATCGAGCCCGTTTCAAATGCTTTCGAGCCGGCGATGGCTAACTCTTCGTCCTGCGCTGCGCTGGCTGCGCCGCTCACGCCAACTCCACCTACAGTCTGGCCGTCCACGCTAATTGGAATGCCACCGATCAGAGGCGTGAAATCGTTCAAGGCCGTCATCACGGTGCGGCCTTTTCCGCTCGAATTGATCAGTTCCTCGAAAAATCTGGTGGGCTTCTTAAAGAGGACGGCTGTACGTGCCTTGCCGATCGAAATGTTTGCGCCGGCAGCAAATGTGCCATCCAGCCGCGCCAGTGCCATCAGGTTGCCGCCGTCGTCGACCACGGCGATCACGCCTCCGGGGGCTTGTAGCTTCTGCGCCTCCGCCTTCGCGGCGGCAATGACGCGCTCCGCCCCTTGCAAGGTGAGCGTCTTTTTGTCCACCGTTTGGGCGCTAACGAGACTCGCAACGCACACCAGTGCTGCTGCCAATCCGGAATAACGAACGAAGCTGCGACGAGTATTCATGGCTCTCCTGCTTTCTCAGTATTGCGAGGGGCGCACCGTCCAGGTTCGAATCGGCTCACGCCCCTTCGGTTGAAGGTTGGCTTACTTGACAGGGGAGCTGAAACTGGCTTCCCCCAGGTTGGCCTCGGCCCAGGCGCACCAGATCACGACCTTGGACACGTTCTTCACGTAGCTGGGCACGACGATTTCTTTCTGGAACTTGTCTCCGATCAATGCCTTCTTCTTGAGTTTGTCCACGAGGTAAACGTTGCCGTCGGAATCCACTAGCTGCCAGTGCGGATCCGGTGTGTCGGGGACTACGAAGTCGTCCGAAAGCGTGAGGACGCTCTTACCATCGCGCGTGCTGTGCGTGACCGTCCCCTTGTTTGCTTTCGGCCCCTGGAACTGGCTGGAGGTGTGAATGCTCTGAGCGGCGGCCGAGACAGCGAGCAGCATGGTTGTCGCCAGCAGCGTGAGGAGCGCAGATTGAATTTTCTTGCTCATGTCGTTTCTTTTCCTTCTGGGTTGGGATTTGTTTGTGAGGATGCTCCAGCTGCCGGATGAATCGTTAACGATTCGCGAACCCAGGTTCTTCCTGAGGTTCATGTGTGGCGCTGAGGCGTGCTCACGGGCAGTGGGATTCCGAAGTGTTGCGAAGGTTACAGGGATTCGTTGCTAACCAGACGTTGGGAAACTGCGTCACTTCCTCAGCGACGTGGCATCTAATCGGTTGGAATCTTTTGTGGGCCAAAACAAAACCGTAGAAGTCGACTGCTACCGAGTCCGCCGGGAACTGGTGAACTGGATGGAAGACGATCTGACGGCAGACCTGCGAGCGCAGGTTGATCTGCATCTCCAGAATTGCCAGCACTGCACCGCCGTGTATGACGGCGCTCGGAATGTTGTGCGACTGCTGAGCGATGAGAAGGCTTTCGACCTGCCGCCAGGAATTAGCGATCGTCTGTACCAGCGGCTGTTTCGGGCACGGTAAGGACTCGTTGGTAGAGACGCGGATTGCCGCGTTTCAGGCCAGGCGAGAGAGTCTCGGGCCAGCAAGAAAGACGCGGCAAGCCGCGTTTCTACCTAAGATTTCCGCTGAAGCAATGCCCTCGTACGCACCGATAGCCTGTTTGGCAGCTTGAAGCCCCCCGCAATCCAACCTCATTCTTCAACAGACCCGTCTTCGCAAGTTATTTCCTGTCACTTTCGCAAAATCCCTGAATCACACCGCTTATGAATGGCATCGAGCAGCTCCCGATGGCGGATGCGTCAAACCTGGCGCTAGCGCCTGAGCCGCCGATAGCGGTTCTCTTTTCAGCGCCCAAACGGGGCGCGCTCGCTTCGCTGAGCAGTCATTGGCCAGAGTATTTAATGGAAGCAGGTCTGCTCGGTGCCTTCATGGTGTCAGCCTGCCTTTTCGGCGTGCTCTACGGATTTCCTGGCTCGCCGGTAAGGCAGGCAATCCCCTCACCCTTTGCGCGTCAGCTGCTCGGCGGCTTGTCAATGGGCCTGACAGCGATTGCGATTTTCTATTCACCTTGGGGGAAGCAGTCCGGCGCGCACATCAACCCAGCGGTGACGCTGACGTTCTTCCGGCTGGGCAAAATCAAGTTCTGGGACGCTCTCTTCTATATAGCGGCGCAATTCAGCGGGGCGGTGGTCGGCGTTTTACTAGTGGCCCAGTTTTTTCGGCAACAAGTCTCTGATCCGGCGGTGCGATACGTGGCTACAACGCCAGGACCGCGTGGCCCGTGGGTAGCGCTGGCTGCGGAGCTCATCATTTCCACGGGGATGATGTCGGCCGTTCTCTATTTCTCGAACCACCATCGATTCGCCAGATACACACCTCTCGTCGCCGGCTCGCTGGTCGCGATCTATATCACGTTGGAATCACCGCTGTCGGGCATGAGCATGAATACCGCCCGGACGTTCGGTTCGGCCCTCCCCTCGGGCATTTGGGACCACTTCTGGATCTACCTCACAGCGCCGCTGCTGGGCATGCTGACCGCGGCCGAGATCTATCTCTGGCGCAAGGGCCGGCAAGCAGTGAAGTGCTGCAAGCTCCATCACGATAACGACAAGCGCTGCATTTTCTGCGGAGCGAATGGAGGATTCGCATCATGAGCAATCTGACCCACTATGACGTGATCATCATCGGGACCGGCGCCGGCGGCGGAACCCTCGCCTACCACCTCGCTCCCTCCGGAAAGCGAATCCTGATTCTCGAGCGCGGCGACTATGTCCCCCGCGAAAAGGCCAACTGGGATCCTCAGGTTGTTAACGTAGACGGCCACTACAACACGAAAGAGTCGTGGCTCGACAGAAACGGCAAGGATCTGCATCCGCATACCAACTACTATGTGGGCGGCAATACGAAGTTTTATGGTGCGGCGCTGTTCCGCCTACGTAAAGAAGACTTCGGCGAACTCCGCCACCATGGCGGAATTTCCCCGGCGTGGCCGATCAGCTACGACGAACTCGAGCCTTATTACACTCAGGCCGAACATCTTTATCAGGTGCACGGCAACCGTGGCGAAGATCCCACTGAACCGCCCGCGAGTGCGCCATATCGCTTCCCGGCCGTGAGCCATGAGCCGCGCATCCAGCATTTGGCGGACGACTTTGCCCGCTCCGGACTGAAGCCTTTTCACGTGCCGGTCGGAGTCATGCTGGACGAGAAGAATCCGCAAAATAGCCGCTGCATCCGTTGCAACACTTGCGACGGCTTTCCGTGCCTGGTTTCCGCCAAGTCGGATGCACAGGTAGTCTGCATCGACGAAGCGGTGAAATATCCAAATGTGACTCTGCTGACTCGGTCGGAGGTGAAGCGCCTGGACACGAATGCCTCCGGGCGCGAAGTGAAAGGGGTGCTTGTGGAGCGCAACGGCAGCCTGGAGACCTACTCCTCGGATATGGTTGTCGTCTCATGTGGGGCTATCAACTCCGCCGCGCTGCTGCTGCGCTCCGTTAATGACCGGCACCCGCGGGGGCTGGCCAACAGCTCCGATACCGTCGGCCGCCACTACATGGGTCACACCAACTCGGTGATGATGGCAATCTCCAAGTGTCCCAACCCAACTATTTTTCAGAAGACACTCGGCGTCAATGACTTCTACTTCGGCTCGAATGACTGGCAGTATCCGATGGGCCATATTTCTTTCGTCGGCAAGCTGGATGCCGTCACATTGCGCGCTGGCGCGCCCGCGATCGCTCCGAATTTCACGCTGGAGCTGATGGCAAAACATTCCCTCGACTTTTGGCTCACCTCGGAAGACCTGCCCGATCCGAATAACCGAGTCACGGTGGATCGCAACGGGAAAATCATTCTGACGTATTCGACGAACAACCTGGAAGCGCACGAACGGCTGCAGTCCAAGCTGAAGCAAGCCATGAAGCAGACGAACTGCGAAATGCATGGCCACGAGTGTCACCAGGGATTATTCTCCCGCAACCTCTTTGTCGGACAGCAAATTCCACTGGCGGGGGTAGCTCACCAGAACGGGACGATTCGCTTTGGACACAATCCCAAAACATCGGCATTGAACGTCAACTGCAAAGCGCATGACGTCGACAACCTCTACGTGGTCGACGGGAGCTTTTTCCCGTCGAGCGCTGCTGTGAATCCGGCACTGACCATCATGGCCAATGCGATGAGGGTCGGAGATCACCTGTTGGAACGGATGGGAGTATCGCAATCGGACGCAGTTGCACAACCAGTCCTGGCACAGATCTAAGAGCGCAGCGCCGGCGTCTCGCCGGCGGTCGTGGGGGCGTCCTCGCCCCCACCGCCGACAGAGTCAACTATGAAGCCACTTCTCAAATTTCGCCGTAGTCACGATAAAGCTCTGCTAACCCTGGCACTGTCGCTCGTTCTGGCGGTTCCCCAGATACGGGCACAGCAACACCCGGCTCTGGTGGATGGTGTCGATGCCGTCGGCATCACGGTCTCCGACATGGATCGTGCCGTGGACTTCTACTCCAGAGTGCTCACGTTCGAAAAGGTGTCAGACGTCGAAGTAACGGGTGACGACTACGAGAACCTCACGGGTGTCTTCGGGCTTCGGATGCGGATTGCAAGAATGCGGCTAGGAGATGAATCCATCGAACTCACCGAATACCTCGCCCCGAAAGGGCGGCCGATCCCGGTTGATTCGCGCAGCAACGACCGCTGGTTCCAGCATATTGCCATCATCGTCAGCGACATGGACAAGGCCTACCGTCTGCTGCGGCAGAACAAGGTCGCGCACGCCTCCTCCGGGCCGCAACGCCTTCCCGACTGGAACAAGAATGCTGCCGGCATCTCGGCGTTCTATTTCAAGGATCCGGACGGACATCCCGTCGAAGTACTGCAATTTCCGCCCGACAAGGGTCTGGAGAAATGGCACCGTCCGACCGATAAGCTCTTTATGGGCATCGATCACACTGCCATCGTGGTCTGGAATACCGATGCCAGCCTCAGGTTCTACCGCGATCTCCTGGGAATGCGCGTCGCCGGAGCAAGCGAGAACTATGGCACCGAGCAGGAACATCTGAACAACGTCTTGGGGGCGCATCTGCGGATTACGGCGCTACGTGGCGCCAGTGGACCAGGTATCGAACTGCTGGAGTACCTGGCACCCCGCGATGGCCATCCCTTTCCCGCCGACGAGCGCGCCAACGACATCGTCCACCGACAGACCCTCCTGTTGTCCCATGACGCCCAGGCAGCCGCTCGCCAGTCGCACGCAGCCAAAGTTAGTTTTGTTTCTTCCGAAGTGGTTGCGAATCAGAATAGGGGGCTTGGGTTCACTAAAGCCTTTGTGGTTCGTGACCCCGATGGCCACGCAATTGAGATCGAGGAGAGGTAAGTGGAGACGTCAATGAATAACGGCATCATACAAACCGCCCTGACCGGACTGCCGCTGGAACTCGAATATCGGCCGCATCAGATCCGCGACCAAAGCAGTACAATTTCAGAGTCATTTACACACCCTGACCTGCTGAGCGTGGTCTGAGAAGGAGCATTGCCCATGACACAGGAAGAAATCAGGCTGGCGGAATCCGGGGCGAAAAAGCAACACTGGAAGCGTTGGGGTCCCTATCTCAGCGAGCGCGCCTGGGGCACAGTGCGCGAAGATTACAGCGCTTACGGTAACGCATGGGAGTTCTTCCCCCACGACCATGCCCGCTCGCGCTCCTACCGTTGGAACGAAGACGGCCTGGCTGGGATCTGTGACCGCCGCCAATTCATCTGCTTTGCGCTGGCACTGTGGAATGAGCGCGATCCTATCTTGAAAGAACGAATCTTTGGCCTCACCGGCAACGAGGGAAACCATGGCGAGGACGTAAAGGAATATTACTTCTACCTCGACAGCACACCGACGCACTCCTACATGAAGTATCTCTACAAGTATCCCCAAGCCGAGTTCCCTTACGCCCAACTAGTCGACGAAAACCGCCGGCGTGGCAAGAACCAGCCCGAATTCGAATTGCTCGACACCGGAGTGTTTAACGACAATCGCTATTTCGATGTGTTCGTGGAGTACGCCAAGGCTGACATCGAAGATATCCTGATCAAAATTACAGTCGCGAACCGCGGGCCGGAAGCCGCCAATCTTCGTCTGCTGCCTACAGTATGGTTCCGGAACATCTGGTCGTGGGGAGGGAGCGACCCGCGCCCAGAATTGCACCAGGCCCGTCCCATTCCGAATCCGGTCGTTGAGTTGAACCACACTCAATGCGGTAATCGCTGGCTGCACTGCGAAGGCTCGCCCGAGTTATTGTTTACCGAGAACGAGACGAACGCGCACCGGCTGTTTGGCGCTGAGAACCGCACTCCCTATGTCAAAGACGGCATCAACAACTACGTGGTGCAGAGCGCGCAGGAAGCGGTCAACCCGGAGCATGCGGGCACAAAGGCGGCTGCGCATTACAAACTGACTGTGGGCGCTGGGGAAACGGCGGTCGTCCGGTTGCGTCTCTCCAATTCAGACTTCTCCGGAAAAAACGCTTTTGACGGCTTCGATAAAACATTCGCTCTTCGCCAACGCGAAGCCGACGAATTCTATGCCACCGTCATTCCACAGGACCTATCTGCCGACGGAAAAAGTGTCATGCGGCAGGGTCTCGCGGGAATGTTGTGGTCCAAGCAGTTTTATCACTATGTCGTCAAAGACTGGTTGCAAGGCGATCCCGGCAATCCTCCCCCACCGCCGGAGCGCTTGCACGGCCGCAACCACGAGTGGACCCATCTCTATAACGCGGACGTCATTTCGATGCCCGACAAGTGGGAATACCCGTGGTATGCGGCGTGGGATCTCGCATTTCACTGTGTCCCGCTAGCGCTGGTGGATTCCGATTTCGCGAAAGACCAGCTGACGCTGATGTTGCGTGAGTGGTACATGCACCCCAACGGACAAATTCCCGCATATGAGTGGGCGTTCGGTGACGTTAATCCTCCGGTACACGCCTGGGCGGCATGGCGCGTTTACAAAATTGACAAGAAGCGCTCGGGTAAAGGCGATACAGATTTTCTGAAACGCGTTTTTCACAAGCTGATGCTAAATTTCACCTGGTGGGTGAACCGCAAAGACGCCGACGGCATGAACATTTTTCAGGGCGGCTTCCTCGGTCTCGACAACATCGGGGTCTTCGACCGCAGCGCTCCGCTGCCGACCGGCGGATATATCGAGCAGTCTGACGGCACGAGTTGGATGGCGATGTACACGCTCAACCTGCTGGCCATCGCGCTCGAACTCGCATCGCGCTCGAACTGGCCAAAGATGATCCCGTCTACGAGGACATGGCCAGCAAGTTCTGGGAGCACTTCATCTATATCGCGCATGCCATGAGCCATCGCGGCCGCGACAGTATGGGGCTATGGAACGAGGAAGACGGATTCTTCTACGACGTGCTGAAGCTGCCTGATGGTACTCAGTTCCCGATGAAGATTCGATCCATGGTGGGATTGATTCCGCTCTTCGCGGTGGAAACGCTGGAGCCGGAAGTTCTGGATCGTCTGCCGGGTTTCAAGCGGCGGCTCGAATGGTTCGTCGATAACCGTCCGGATCTGACGACCGACATCGCGTGTATGCAATCGCAGGGCCTGGGTGAACGTAGGCTGC
>WNFE01001721.1_pt1 | contig 18933 bp, 29 predicted proteins | sample 5400451 | NCBI WGS metagenome assembly WNFE01 (sample SAMN13153344, study PRJNA577476) | soil metagenome | isolation source: 200 cm saprolite under Douglas fir tree site 2 hole 2 | place: USA:California | collected 2015-04-18
TTGTAAACATTAATACTACTGATGCAGTAAGTATCACACTTTCGGTTCGATGTCAAGGGGTCTTTAGTCTACTTAGTTGGTGGGGTATCTAGTTTCAACTTCTAGTTTATATACTAGTATCAAAATAGTTTATACTTTAGTATAACTATTATGAATTTAGTTTCGCGACAAATCGTCACTGTCGTTCTCTTCGCGCCGCGAGCTGGTCCCGAATCTGGTCTTCGACCAATCTATCCCGCGCCATTTTGTTGGCAATCTTTTCGCATGCTTCACGCAGCTCGAAAGCGCTCGGCGGATATTTCCACATCCCTGGCTCCGTCACGTCAATCTGTATGACAATGTCATACTTGCTCAGGACGTGCTCAAGAGCGCGACTGAAGATTTCAGGCTCGTCGGCCTCGCTCTTGCGAAAGGAGCCGAGCAGGAGCGCTGCCCGCTCAACCGCTACTTCCCTCTTCTTCTCGGCGTCTACGCAGCTCAGCGAGCTGCTCTGCCCGCCGGCGGGCGAACTGCGCAGCGCTTCCACCTGACGCCCTGCCAGGACCCTCAGCGGCTTGAACGAGTCTTCCATTGACCTTGCTTCCGTTCTGTTTGCGGGCGTTGAGGATCCAGTTCTGCCACGTCCTGGACCAGCTCTTCTTGGTGGCATCCTTGCCGGTCTTTGAGCACCAATAGTTCTTAAATTTCAACACCTCATCCTGCAGATCAGATCCGCCCCAGCCGCGTCCTTCGGCAAACGATACGTCTTCTTTGGAAGGATTCCAATCTTCCGGAAGTCGCGTACCTCTGGTTGCGCGCCCGCGGATGTCCTTCGACACAATGTCAGCCTCTACAGAGTTACTCTCCCCTACAATAATACTACTATCAGGAAGAGGAGTTAAGAAGAGTAGAGGCGCACATTCGGGCTGTGTTTCGATGTGTACACCTGTGTTAACACGTGTTGACACATCTTTCTTGCGCAACCTGGAGGCTGCCATCTGTTCGCGGTTTCTGGCCCGGCGTTTGTTGAGCATCGAGGACTCTGCAATCAGCTCGGCAACCGCGATGATGTTGTCGCTGTCACAGCCGCGCAGGATCATATCGTCCAGGATTTTATTACCCACGCGTCAGCTCTCCCGGCGAGAGAGGGAGGGGCACCTTGACGTCATGGGGGGATTTCGCATATATCGGCATGGCAGCACACGCTTTCTGATGGTTTGGGTTGCGATGGCGCCGGCTGGTCACTGGCGTGCGTGGTTTTCATGCGTTGAGTATGTCAAAGCCGGAGCGTCCTCCACACGCTCCGGCTTTTTCGTGCCGCCGTCAATCTGCTTTCACGAACCGCCCGCCAGGACCGCGCTTCTGCTGTGTGCACTTCATCGGCCAGGTGCGTACCAGGTGCTTCACCCGCTTGCCGGCCGGCGGCGCCGGCAGCCTGATCGCCCGGCGCCGCAGCAGCGCCAGCGTGGCATCATCCTGCCAGCCATTGAGCACCGGCGTCGGCAACACGTCGACCATGTTGGCCGGCCAGATCGAATGGCAGTTGGTGCAGCGCAGCGAGTGCCCGCCGATGGCCTCGATCCCACCGGTCCGGTGGCACAGAAAGCATCGCTGCGGCAGCGTGCGCGCAGCGAGCTTGACCGGGGGGAACCCGGCGCTATGATGTCCATGCATTCACTCATCTCCCGAATGCGGGACCGTAGCCGCCACCACCCCGCCCCCCTTCCAAACGGCTGCGGTCCCTTCCCCTCTCTCTGCTGATCTGGTGGACCGCGTGCGGCCCGGTCTCCGGCCGGGCGCTCCTTCGTTGACGTCGGCGGCGCGCGTGAACAATGGCCTCACGCCAGCCCGCGGGACCACCAATACCATAGCGCGATCACGCGAATTGCCCACCCCGCATGGCGCAAGCTGCTATTTTTTTCTGATTGGTGCCCCGCCAAGGACTTGTGGGCGCGTGTGGTTCCAGGCGCGTGGCTGGCCGTGTCACAGCCCTTTGGACTCACGCATGGCACGCCTCCTGACCCGGGCGGAGCAAGGTGACCATAGCATATTCCCGGTGAGACGGAGAAGTGAGGCGCCGCCATGAATTACCACTCTCACACACACCTCGCGGTGGGCAGGGGTCGAACCTGCATCGTCGCGACGTCTCACCGATGAGACTTTACCGGAACCGTTAAGGCCCTGTCCAGCGTCCACCCGATTCTAATGCGGCCATGAATCACCGCGTATGGCAGCCCCAGATCACTGCAGAGGTCGCACAGTAGAACTGCGCGTCCTTCGTGCTCGACGTACAGCGATCGCCGTGTGTTGCGTGCCTGTTCGCCACGCGTCGCCCACCGGCAGTTCCCTGGCTCGTAGTGGCCGTCGTTGTCGATGCGTTCCAGCGTCGTACCGTCAGGCCGCGGTCCCATGTCCGCAAGGAACACCATAAAGTCATCCCACGGCGCCCATATCAGAATGCCGCGCCCACCATAGCTCGCGAACTTGGTAGCGTTGCGATTCAGGCACCTCGTCTTCATGGCCTGCCAGGAACGGTACTCCGCCGACTTCGATATACCGATCTGGCTCCGATGCACGATGGCGCCACACGTTTCCACTTGACCGCCGCGCAGATGATACCCGCGGACCTCCGTCTCCAGCCCACAGTCGCACTGGCACCGCCATACGACATTGCCGCGGCCAGTCCGGCGCCTGACCTCGGATATGACCACCAAGCTGCCGAAGCGGCGCCCGCGCATGCTGATGAAATTGTGTCCACCTGTCATGACGTCTACATAATACGAAATGTGGGGCAAGGCCAGAAAAAAAATAATAGGACCGAGTGGGGGGCACGCAACATTCTTGCTCAACCCCCATCGACGAAGTGCGCCCATGCGCGCGTCCTTGGCCACCAGGCGCCCGGTCGGCGCCCCGTGGGGCGTCGATCGCGGTCTAGCCCCCCACGGTGGCCGATCTGATCCGGACCATCAGCGGGACGTTTACGGCGGTCCTGGACCTTGGCGCCAAGCGGTATCCGGGTAGCTTCAGCTCTCGCGCTGGCTGACTGCTATCTAACGCTACGTAGCACCCATGAGCTGTTCGGGAATCCCGAATGACTGAATACTATTCCAATCCTATTCCTGACACAATTGATGGAGGTAGACAGAGGGACGTCAGATCTTTTATAGATTGAAAAATACGTGTACTGATGAGTACTACGAGGAAGATGCTGAGGCGGGTCCGGGGGTGGTGTGGCCTGACGTAAGTCAGCCGGTCGAGGAGACCACTGCTCCGGTCGAGACCTCATCGAAGAAGCGGGGTGATGCCGAGAAGCGTGCCGCGTTCTCGCGCCTGGCAAGCTCAAGGGCGAGCGCGGCGATGGACGCCATGCGACTGCTCGGGCATCTCGCTAACCCCACCCAGTACGTCTGGGACGAAGCCCAGGAGGCAACCCTGTTCGACGCGCTCGAAATGGGCGTCAAGGCGCTCCGTCGGTCGTTCGAGGACGCCCGGCGCGGCATCGCCAAGAACGGCAAGCACCTCTCGCTGAGGGTATGATGAGATTTCTTGATCCGGTCAGGTGGTTGTGGAGTTGGAAAATCCATTACCACTGGAAGATAACGGTGGCGATTATCCGCTATGGTGACACACCGGTGTCGCCGCCATTACCTATCCGTTTTGAATGGGTTGTGAGGCCGCATATCATCCAGAGGTGGCCATCATGGTGAATGAGCCGAACCACGACAGCCGCGTCCGCATGGAGGGATACGATGCCCTTCCCGCAAACGTGCGGAAAGCTATCCGGGAATCCCTGCATGACATGTGGGATACCTGGAGTGGCGTCCGATTGATCCGGCAAGGTGTTGCGTCGTCAGCGCTGGTCCGCATGGTGCGCGATCAGGAAATTGCGCAACATAAATCCGCAGTAGATCGCGGTGATGTTGCGGATGTCCCGGCCAATGATTTCATTCTGAGGAGGATAAAACGATGAGGCATCCGTTGGTGACGACCAACCATACGGTCATCTGCAAAAGCTGTGACCAGAGAGTATATTACGAGGGCACCAAGCCTAAGAAGTGCCCACACTGCGGCAGCCCGCTGTGATTTTTTGGAAAATCGAGGGGAGCCTGTCTCCCTCCCCTCCCCGTCCCCGTACCGCCATGGACCCATCATGAGAGTAGCGGAATACAAGACGAAGCATTCGCGCCGTGAGAAGGCCGTCACCGCGGACGATGAAATCGCCGATTGGATCAGCGCGCATCAAGGTCAGGCTATCGGGCAAGTCGCAGTGAAACCTGTAACGCTCCCTCGCGTTACGTTTTTGGAGAAATGCACTAAACCAAATTGCACGTGCGGATTTTAGTTTTGTGGAGAGTTACAGTAATAGAGCAAACGTTATCCATGAAACTCAATAACGGTAACGATACGTGCACAAACTTCGCGACGCGCAGGAACTTACCGTTGCGACGTTGCCGAAGTACGTCAACGATCATCAGCTTCTCGTAGCCGCGGATGACGAGAGGCGGATGAGTAAGATCTATGTCGTGCTTCGGCATGGTTCGAAATACTTACAAGCAGCAAGGTTTGCTTTGATTTCAGGTCCGACTTTGCTGGTGAGTTTTCTGTATTTCTCGCAACGCCCTGACGCGAAGACGTCGGTCTTTGTTTTCAGGAACGCACATCGCCCGCACGTTTCTCCGCGCGGCCCGGTTCCGGCGAAGTGAGCCATGCCGGGAGCGGTCATCTGCTGCTCTCTGGAGGTATGGGTTAAATTTTGATTTCCAAGTGCCATGAGTTGACCCTCAGTTCAAGTATGCGTAGCGTATAACAGCGCAGGAAATAGTCAACATGAGTTGGTGGGAAAACGATCCAGCTTACATCAACGTTGGAGGTTGTCCTGTTCTTAAGCATTGGCTTGAACGGATAGCCTGCGCCCTACCACGCGATGGTTTGAGATTCGAAGACATAGATTTTCTCATCGAGAGGATGCACTACCCGGAACAGTCGTGGCATCATGAGGACAGGAGAGAATGGAGAGTGTGGCTAAGAGCGGCGAAATCGATAGGATTGATCCAGTTTTCAGATGGACGATACCGGCGCTCGCGGCCGATATACAAACTTCCGCATCCTCCATTCAAAGCTCCTTATGATAAGGAAGATCCCATACCTTGGCCGGAACAGATGAAGGGACCTTGGTGATGCGCAACCGCAGAATTCTGCAGATGATGGCTGGTATCGCGCCGAACCCGATCGAGCGCAAGCAGCAGCGCGCCGAGCGCCAGCTGATGCGCTATGCCCGCGAGCTGCAGGACCGGTCTCAACTCATGGAGATGGTCATGCGGCGCGAGCGCGGGGAACCCGATACCAAGCCGATGCCGTTTGCAAAGGAGGAGAAATAATGCCGTTCGTGAATGATCGCGGTGAGCAGGTAGACCTTGTCCCCGGCGCTCCCTCACCGATCGACGAGAACAACTTATCTCGCGACGATCTGGTGACCATCGAGAACATCGCGCAGCTCGGATGGCAGGCGCATCGCGAGTGGGAGAGCATCATCGGCGAGCAACCAAAGCCGACATGGCATGTTTTGACGCCTGCCCAGCAGAACGATATCTGCGATGGCGTCCGCTACATCCTGGAACATCCGACCGTATCGGTGCGCGTGCAACATGACTACTGGCGCGGCCGCATGGCGATGGATGGGTGGAGCTACGGCGAGACGAAGAACGGCGCCGCGATGACGCATCCGAACATGGTGGATTTCGATCAACTGAGCTTCCCGCAGCAGATGAAGGCACGACTCTGGCGGCACATCGTGCATGCGGTGGTGGGGTGATGCAATGAGCGACCCCGCAATCGGAGACGCTATCATCGCCGGCATTGGTGCTGAAGACAGCGCCCTTGCGCAGATGTCCGCGATCGTCACGAACCTGGAGCGAAGGGGGTTTGTGCTCATCCCCCGATCCCAGTACGACGCCCTGATGGCGGCGGCGAAGGCGCTCAAGCGCATCAGGCATTGGGATGATTTCGTTGGCGCGGCGACTTTTGGATTGCCGCACCACGTTGAGACAGACGTTAGCGGACACGACCAAGACGAACTCATGCGGCTCACAGAAATAGGCAACCGCATTACCGAAGTGCTGGCAAAGTACAACATTCGCCTCGAAAACGCTCCCAGAGATGCCCTCACGATGGCGATGGACCGCATGATCCGGAACCGTACTTCCAGCAGTGACTATGTGGCGAAGGTATTTAAGCCATGATCGAAAGAGTATTTGACTGGCTGTGGATCATTGCCGCTGCCATCATCGTTATCATGATCGCATGGATGACTCTGGCCGACGCTGCGGAGTGCCTGCCGTCCGTCCATGCCGTCCGGGCGCAGCATGGGGCTAAGGTCTCCGTGCGGTGGTCGCCGGGACCGGGAAACGGCTGCTACCATCTGAGGGGCGGAAGGGTGGAGGTGCGCTCCAGAGCCGCCTCCGCGGCGTCTGGAGCGGTAGACCGAATTGCGGCGCTCCTCAAAGGGCCGGGATGGCAAGAAGGACTGAAGTTGCGCGCGGCCCGCATAGAGTGCGAGAATGCGTCCAGCGCCCTGATGCGCACCGCCATGGAACTGCGGGAAAAACGAGTCCTGAATGAACGTCTCAAAGAGTGGTTCGCCGTCCAAGACGGATACCGTCACGTTTCAGTTGCCACGCGCGTCGTCGGTAGCGCCGTTCCCGCGCGCGAAGTTCGAGACGTTCATTTCTTATTTGAAGGTTCAATCGAGCGATTACGGCCGGCAGCCTTTCAAGCTGCTTGGGAGCCAGCTGTATATTCTCGATGAGGTTGAGAAAGGGATCGCTGAAGGCATAACAACCTTCGTTGTTTTGAAGGGTCGGCAGCAAGGAGCGACGACGCTCTTCATCGCGATCGACATGTTCTACGCGTTCGAGTACGGGGGCCTGCTCGGCACGTTCATCCTGCACGAAGAGAAGGCGCTGGCAAAATGGCGGGCGACGATCGATATCTTTCTGGAGACCATGCCGAATCAGATCACAGTCGGCGGCAAGAGGACTAAGTTCAAACCGAAGGTCGAAAAGCACAACCGAGACATTCTGCTGTTCAGCAACGAGTCGATGTTTGCGTATTTGATCGCCGGTACACAAGAAGAAAGGTCCGGCGGTCTTGGTCGATCCCAGTCTTCAAACTACGTCCACGGAACTGAGTGCGCGTTCTACGGAAATGAGGACGACATCAAGGCGTTCAAGTCGTCGGTGTCGTCGATCTATGAACACCGCCTGCAAATTTGGGAGACCACCGCCAATGGCTTCAACCATTTCTATGATCAGTATCAATTGGCAAAGACGTCTCCTGCTAGCCGCGCAATCTTCTCTGGGTGGTGGCGAGATGAACGCCGTCAGTTCCACGTTGACGATGGACGTTTCGGACATTACGGGCGGGATCGATTATCTCGTCTTGAACGAGGACGGGTCCGTGCTGTTAAGGAGCTGTATGACTTTGATGTAAGCATGCAACAAATGGCCTGGTACCGCTTCCATCTAGACAACGAGAAATCCGGCGACCAGTGCACCATGGACGCCGAGTTCCCGTTCACGGAAGAAGACGCGTTCCAATCGACCGGCGCCAAGTACTTCACGTCGCCGGTCCTGACGGAGGTCATGCGCGAGGCGCGGCGCCACCCGATGCAGGCGTACCGCTACCGTATGACGCGCCGGTGGGACGACACGGTCGTGCAGGGGCCGCTGAGTGATCCGCGCGCCGAACTGAAGATCTGGGAGCACGCCTCCAAGTTCGGTGTGTATGTCGTGTCCTGCGATCCGGCCTATGGGTCGAGTGATCAGGCCGACAACACCTGCATCCAGGTCTGGCGCTGCTACGCCGAGTGCATGGTGCAGGTTGCCGAGTTCTGCTCGCGTGACTATGCGACCTATCAAGTCGCGTGGGTCATCGCGCACTTGGCCGGCTTCTACGGCAAGCGCGACTGTCGGGTCATCATCGAAATCAACGGTCCCGGTAAGGCCGTGTTCTCCGAACTCGAGCGCACCCGCGAGTACGTCCGCGAGATACCGGCCGGAGAGGACACTTTCGAGGTTCGTAACTGCCTCAACAACTTGAGGTATTTCTACTACACACGCATCGATACGGTGGGCGGTTCCGACCTTGCCTACCACATGGTGACAACCGACGACATCAAGCGCATGCTCATGGCGCGGTTCAAGGACGGTGTGGAACTGAACCGCATCCAGGTGCGGTCGCTGGGGTTGGTAGAAGAGATGCGCACCCTGGTGAACACCGACGGCTCGATTGCGGCAGACGGCGGCAAGAACGACGATCGTGTGATGACCGCAGCCTTGGCCGCGGAGTGCTGGCGCAAATGGTTGTGGGCCAAGCTGCGCGGGGAGGGGTTGACGCGGGCCTATTCCGCGAGCGTTGAAGAGCGCGGCGGGGAACTTCCTGTGGGCCGGGTGGTGATGAATTATTTGAAGCGTTGCAACATAGAGCTTCCGCAATGAGCATGCTTTCACACAACCTTCGTTGTCTTAACCCACGGTGTGGACATGATTTTCATACCTTCGAAAAGGTCGATCCTCCGTGCCCTCAGTGTGGCTGCCTACGGACTGATTGGGTTCCTGCTGGGGGCCACATTGGCTCTATTGCACCGCGCATGGATGCTCGACTGCGCTCCCTTGCTGACCAACACGGCATGACAAATTTGAATTCCGCCTCCCCGAGCCGGCTGAACCGCGCGGCGCCGCGCCTGGACGTCCCCCCCATCAGCCCCGAACTCGGCATCAGGCAGTTCGCTCCGGGCTTCTCGGCCCCCGTGAGCGCGCACGGGGCGATCTGCGTGCCGTCATCGTCTCCGGTCAACTTGCGTGGTAAGGTGGTAGTTGGCCCCAATGCGCCGCGCCGTGAGGCGTCAGCTTCCATCCCTGGTCCTAGCGCCAACGCGATCATCGCCGGCCGCACCATGCAGAGGACCATCAAGTGAGTCCGTGTAAGCACTACATTTACGAGCGTGAGGCGGGGGGGATGAGAAAAGCCAAGCTGACAGCGCCGCAGCTCGTCGCGTTGCAGATGGCGACGGAGAGCCCGAACAGCCGCCTCCCGCTATGGACGAACTACAACGTCGCGATGGCACTCTGGCGCCACAACTATGTGGATCAGCAGAGCTTCATTACCGATAAAGGACGCAAGGCCGTCGCTGAGGCCGGGAAGCAGTCATGAAACTCCCCCTAGCCGCCCTCCTCACCCTCCTGCCCCTCTTTCTGGCTCGTGTGGATCGTCGTGAATTGGCATCCCACCCATTTCCAACCCCTTCCCTCACCTCCGGAGAGCAAGAGCAAATGAACGACCTGATCGAGAGGCTTGAGAATCCACGTCTCGGCGACTGGATTGCTGTGACGGAACAAGCCGCCGCCCGCATCAAGGAGCTTGAGGCGGAACGCGACGAATGGAAAGCCACAGCGGAAACATGCTCGATGATTGCCGACGTACGCATCAAGGCCGAGCGCGACGCCATCGAAGTGGCAACAGTTGAGAAATGCGCTTCACGTATCGAAAAACTCGGATGGACGGCGGCGGCTAATTCCATCCGGGAAATGAAGGCGGAGACCATCAAGTGATCTTCCCGACCGATGACGACGAGCTTGAAGACCGTGTCCGTTACCTGATCGAGCGGTGCCTCTCGACACGCGAGGAGCGCGACCGCCTCTATCAGTGGCGCGAGAAGTACTACTTGTTCGGCACGCAGGGCTACGAGCAGAGCAAGTACAACCGCCTGGAAAGCCACCTCGACCTGGTGACGTCGTTCCTGTACGCGCCGGACCACGCTTTCTATCACATCAGCGCCGACCAGAATGAAGACGAGCCGACGGTCCAGAAGACGCTCGTGCTGCAGGACGATTTCAACGATGACTTCCAGGCGGACGGAATCTCGGACGCCGTGATGGCGTCGATCCCGTGGTCACTGACCTACGACACCATGCTCATCAAGCAGGGCTGGAACCGCGATCGCGGTCAGTGGTTCGCCGAGCTGGTGCCGCCGCACAATTTCGGGGTCTACCAGGAAGAACGACCTGACCTCGATAGTCAGGAGTGCTTCTGCCACACCTATCACCTCAATTACCAAACCGCCGCCGGCAAGATGATCCTGGCGGGCCGGGAAGACGAATTGCAGCGGCTGAAGGTCACGCATTCGTCGTCGATTTCTCCGTTCCCCGAAATGCTGCAGCGCATGATCATCGCCGGGACCGGGGGATCGAATCTTGCCGGCACGATCTTCGGGCAGGTCAACCCCGACTACTCGCCATCCGCCACCTACCAGGCCAAGACCGAAGTGCCGCTTGTGCGCTTCACGGAACTGTGGGCGTGGGATGACACCTACCTGGATTATCGCATCTTCCATATGCTCGAACCGGACATCCTGGTGGGCGATAGCCGCAAGACGATCGAGGCTTACAAGAAGTCTACCAGGAACGTAGAATGGCTGTTCAACAAGATCGAGAAGATCGGCAAGACGCCATCGCAGTGCAACCCGTTCTTCCCGCTGGAACATCCGTTCGTCAAAATACAGCCGTTCGGGAAATACAATTATTTCTGGGGCAAAGCGCACCTTGATGCGTTGGTTCCGCTGCAGGAGTGGATGCTTGAAAGACTCGACCAGATTGCAGATATTATGGAACGTCAGGCATACCCGGCTCGTGTTGGATCCGGCTTTCTTGGCCTATCCGAAGAAAAGATGGCTGCCTTTGGGGGTGCGGATACTTACCTGTTTGATCAGCTTCCCAACGCGAAGGTCGAAGAGCTACGACCCGAAATGCCGCCCGACATGTTCGCCGAATTCCGCGAAATCACGAACATGTTCCTGGAAGCTTCCGGGCTTACGGAGGTCATGTCTGGCCGCAGCGAACAGGGCGTGCGGTCCCATCAGCATGCGCAGCAGTTGAACAAGAGCGGATCCGGCCGCATCAAGAAGGCGGCACTGGCGATCGAAAGCCCGCTCACGAAGCTCGGCGATGTCGGGCTTAAGCTGAAGATGGCGCATGACGACAAGAAATTGCGCCTTCCGGCCGGCGAGGATGGCAAGTCGCAAGAATTCTACGCGTGTGACGTCCATGACGTGAAGATGCGCGTTGACGGCCATTCACACTCCCCGCTGTTCGGCGATGAATCCCGCGAGTTGGCGCTCACGCTGCGTAAGTTCGGCGCCATCGACAACGCAGACCTGATCCGGTCGACGAACCCGCCCGGCCGCGACATGCTGTTACACAACCTCCGCCGGCGCGAGAAGCAGCAGAAGAAGATGGCGCAGGAGCACCCCGAACTGCTGCAGCAGCACGGCGGAAAGAAGAAGTAGCGGCGTTCGCCGCTTCTCTCGGCCTCCCACCCCTAAGGTAACGAACAAAACTGAAACAAAAAAGACAGCAGTGCTTACCTATTCTTGACCGGTCCGGCGGGGCTGCTACAATAGCCGCGCTTAAACCCCCCGCCCGCGGCATCCCTTGGGGACGGGCAGCAAGAGCATAAGGAGCACGAGATGAACGAGGTAATCCTCACGCACGGTCGTCGTCACAAGCGGCGTGGCCGGCGCTAATCACCAGGCGGTGATCGTTCCTTGCGGGGAACGGAAAGGCCCCCATCGGCTTGGCGGGGGCCTTTTTCATGTCAGCGCCGGTTCGTGTAAATGTCGTACCATCCGCCCGGGTGATCTGCCGGCCAGCCGGCGCAGTGAGCGCGCTCATGGCGGGCGACCATAGGATCATCGATCCTGATGATGACGCAGGTTCCGCTGCGGCTGAAAGCAAAGCCGTTGACCTGCCCGGGACCATAGGCCTGATTGTACAGGGCGTTCACCTCAGCATGCGTGAGAACGTGCTCAATCACTGGCATCGGCGGCGGAACGTCGTATTGCGGCGGCGGGAGTAGGGTCATGCCTTGTTACTCCAGAATGGATTGGGGCAAATGCGGCCTTTCTCATAGCCGTCAGGACCGCAGTTGCAGGCGTCGGGATAGCAATGCGTGTACTCTTCACCGTATCCGGTGCACAGCGCGGCAAGCTGTTCAGCGGAACGGTCGGCAAGAAACGCCTGCAGCCGCTTCCCTTTATCCGTCAGCCATCCGTAACGCGTAGAGGTGCCATATTCGATGATATCAGCGCGGCACAATGCGCTGATGAGCAGCCAGCATACGGCGGGGCCAACGGCTTTTTCTATCTTGGCAAAGTTGTAGCAATGGGGACCGCGGTCGTCGCCAATGGCGGAGAAGAACGCCTTCAGCGCTCCGATCGTGTGTCCTTCACCCGTCCCGTAGCCGTAGCCGATGACGTGGTTTTCCCAGTCAATGAAGTGCTGTTCTAGCGTTTTCGTATCCATGGATGATGTATACTTGACCACGCCTACCTTTAGTCCTACCAATTGTGCACAACACTCATGCATAATCAGGTAGCTCCATGGCCACCCCTCCGATCCCCATGCCGATGCGCCCGCCCGGTCCCGGTGGACCCGGCGCCCCGGGCGCGCCCGGCGGCGGGATCGGTCTGCCGAAGTCGCCGATCGGCGGTCCGGCCGGCCCAGGCGGCTCCCCGATGGTCTCGCCTGGCACCGGCGCCGGCATGCAGGCCCGGGCGCTGGCGTCGATCAAGAAGATCATGGACAGCCTGATGGCGCTGGCCAAGGACTTCCAGCCAGGCACCCCCCAGTTCAACGGCATCGTGGGGGCGATCAAGAGCCTCAACGGCGCCACCAAGGAAGCCCCGGCAGAGCCACCCAAGACACCGCTCCCCGTCCCCCCGACGGCTCCCGGCGGCGGTCTGGGCGGCCTCGGTGCGCCCCCGACCGGCGGCCCCCCGGGCGGGATGCCCCCAGGCGGCGCTATGGGAGGCGCTGGTCCGATCGAACCTCCAGGAGAAATGTGAGATGGCGCAGAACGAATTCCTCCGGCCGAAAGGCGTGGACACCTCGGATCTGGATAGAAGGAAAATGGAGCACGGACAGTTCAGGAATCCCCCATTTTATATGCCTTATGGAGGCTTTTCCTCGGCCGCCAAGGGCAAATTCGAGAGCAACAAAATGACGTTGGAGAAGGGTGGCCCGCAGTCGGTACGCGGAAGGCCAATCTAATGAGCAACCCGTTTCCCGAGCCGGTCAAACAGACCGACGAGAAGATGTACGAACGTCGCACCAGCAAGGGCATGTTCATCAATCCGCCCGGTAGCGAGCATGCGCAGTGCGTCCACTCGTTCGGTCGCACGCATCTCCAGGACACGAAATGGCCGCCCGGCTCGCGTGAGCGCGGTGAGCCGCGCACCTCAGAGGAGTTCTCCGCGATGCGCAAGCGCCGCGGCATGGAGGGCGAAAGCCTCGCGATGAAAGGGCCGCTGAAGTGACGACGCCGAAGCTTTCTCCCGCCGACATGGATCGGCTGTCCAAGCTCTCCTACGACCTCGCGCACAATCCGAAGACCCGCGCCCATTTCGCGCGCCTCGTGGAAGAGGTCGATCCGCAGTCGGCCAAGGCGTTCAGCGACGTCGCCGTCGATCGCAAGTTGTCCGCCTTCATGCAGAAGTTCAACGACGATCGGCTGCAGGAACGGATGGCCGGCGTCCAGAACGCGCGCGAATCGCAGAAACAGCAGGTCATCAAGAAGCGCGGCTATAGCGCTGAGCAGGTCCAGGAGCTGGAGAAGATTCAGACCGCGTACGGCCTGACCGACTGGATTGCCGCGGCCGACATCTACGCGACGCGCAACCCGCCCGACAATCCCGCCCTGAAGCCGCCGCCGGAATACCTGGACGGTTCGACATGGGATTTCCCGACTGTGCCGGGGCCGGATGGCAAGATGCTGAATTTCAAGGATTATGTCGCGAATCCTCGAAAGTACTCGAATAACACAGCCATTCAAATGATTACGGAATTCAAGCGCGGGCGCTTGCCGTCGTCATTTCATGGCTCGTGAGAAGCGCATCGTTATCGCGGAAGTGCGGGCGTTTATTCCGCGGGTCTAAGTGCAGATCTGGCTTCAATGAGGCCGCGATAACGATGCGGCGAAACACTAGTCCAAATGGACTTTAACTAGGAGTGCGACAAAGTGCCGCAATTTGGCAGTGGCATCATCCCGGCCCAGGGGCCGATAGCGCAAGAGCTAAGTGCTGTTGTGAGAAGAGCTTTCATGCCCAGGGTGTATGTCCAAATTTGGAAAAGTGCCCCGCTAATCGCGGCGTTGCTGTCCAGCGCCCAGGTGGCATCCGGCGGCTTGTCTCCGATCACGGCGCCGGTGCAGGGCACCCCGATGGTGTCCGGGCAGTGGACCGACTACAGCGGCACGTTTCAACAGCCGGGCGTCATTCCGGGCATTCAGAACGCCGAGTTCAACCTCAAAGCGTTTGTGACGCCGATCCCGTTCTTGGGCTTTGAGGGGCTGGTCCAGATCGACTACGGTGTGGTGCCGCTGATCGACGCGAGGTTCAACGATGCCACGAATGTCAGTATTGATGCATTTGCTACAGCATTGTTTAACAACATTGCTAACACTTCCCAACTTGTCGGATTGCCCGGCGCCATCGACGACGGAACCTTCCTCAATGCCTACGGTGGCATTCCGCGCCTCACAAATACGTTCTGGAAATCCACCTTCGTCAACAACACCGGCAATGTCATCCCGACCCGAAACCTGATGATCCAGTATATCGCCCAGGTCACCAAGACCACGGGCGAGATGCCGACCATCGGGATCATGGGCGCCGGCACCTGGGCGCTGCTATGCGAGGACTTCACGCCGCAGGAGCGCTACAACATCAACCCGTCCGACCGGCTCGATTCCGGCAATTTCGTGGGGCATTCGAGCTTCCAGGCGCTGGACGTCGCCGGCATCCCGTTCTACGCCGACGTCTACTGCCCCGAGGGGACGGTGTATCTAATTAATACCAACTACTTGAACCTGTTCCTGCACGAGCGTGCAGCGTTCTCGTTCTCCGGCTTCGAGAGCACGCTGCCGAACAACCAGTTCGGCTGGATTTCGGCAATTTTGTCGCTGATGGAACTTGTGAACGTCAAACCGAAGTGCCACGGCAAGTTCGCGGGCCTTCAATTCCTGCCGATCTGAGGTGATCGACATGGCCGTCATCCGAGATGGTTACATCTTCATTCCCATCCCCGTGAAAGTGCCGGGCGACATTCTGGTGTCATCCGAAAAGGTGCAGTGGGAATTCGAAGTCAACATGATCGCGGCTTTGCACAACGCCAAGGAAAAGGCTCTTGCTGAATGGCCGGAGACTTGGAAACGGCTGCAAGAAGCCTTCAAACAATGCGGCGTTGAGGTCTGATCAATGGCACAAATTCGCGGTTTCTTCCCGCTTCCGTTCAACGGTCCGCAGGTGACCGGATCGGCCAACGTCGTAGCACTTGCGTCCGGCGGCGTTTATGTGCTTCCGGCCGGCGAGTGGGCCGTCACGACCGGGTCGCAGACCATTATCCAGTGGTGGGACCCGGATAATTTTCTTTGGCGCAACATGTCGGGGCCGACCTCGTTCGAGCAGCTGTCATCGGACGGCGCGAACTATCGCCTGGTGAATTGGTCTGGCGTCGTCCAGGGCGGCAACATCACCAACGCGGGTTCCGGTGGCACCAACGGCATCGGCCCTGTCCAGACCGGTTCCACCGTCACCTTCGCCGCCCCCGCGGCCGGCGGCGTTACCGCAACCGCGCAGGGCTACGTCGTGGTCGGCGGCTCCGTACCGGCCCCAACGGTTACCCAGGGCGGTTCCGGCTTTCTGGTGCCTCCCATGATCGTTTGTGACCCGCCCCCGATCGGTGGCGTGCAGGCAACGTTTACGTGTGCGATCACCTCGGCCGGCGTCCTCTCGACCGTAACGCAGCTCACTGCGGGTGCGGGCTACACGTCGATCCCGCAGTTCTACATCATCCCACAGCCAATGTTCTACCAGGGCGCCATCCGATACCCCGGCGACGTAACGCCCGCTTATCCGCCACCGCCTGGCCTGATCAATCCGGCCAACGTGTGGACCGGTTCACCATACCAGCCCAACATTCAGACTGGCACGACCGGCGCGCTGCTGACCGGTGTCGCTCTGACCGGCTCAGGCACCCTGACCGCGATCGTCATGACGTTTGCCGGCAGCGGTTATGCGGGCAATACGGTTCCCGCCATTACATTCGGCGGTACCGCCATCACGTCCGCGGCGGCGACTGCGATCATGTCGTTTTGCGCAACCGGGACGACTGTCACGGCAACCGGCGGCGCCGGCACCGTCAACGGTCCTGCCGTTACCTCGCTTGGGATGATCGCACAAACCAACAACAACAACCAATTCTTCGCGCGCCCGGCTCGTGGCGTCACGACCGCAGCTGCGGGTTCGTTTACCGTTGAAGATCCTGGTTTTGGTCTTCAGGGCGGAACTGTGTTTGTCAGTGGTGTGAACATGACGGCGCTAGCAACCGTGACGAACACGCAGTACGGCGGTAAGACTGACGCTTCCGTCCTCCAGGCTATGGTGCAGTAATGACCGACAAGCCAGAGAAGCCCGTCGAACCCGGCCCGGCCCGCTCCGAAGCGGAGCAACACCGCTACGCGCAGGCCAACGCCGAGTGGTCAGCATGGATCGCGGAGCACCCCGAAGACGACGTCGAGGAGGTCGCTCCCGAGGCTGATGCGCCGGCTGAGGAGGCCGAAGAGGCCCCGGCCCCAGTGGCGCCCCCGGCGCCGCGACCCGGCCCACGGCCCGCGGGAGCGATGCCTCGGCCCGCCCCCAAGCCCGCGGGGGCGCCGTGATGGACGAAGACCCTGAGCACGACCGCCCCACGGCCGGCATCATGCAACTTGAGGTGACGAACCTCAACGACTTCCCGATCGAAGACTTCTTCGATGGGATCCCGATCCAATTCCCGGTCGCGGAGACAGTGACCGTCGGCGCTGACGTCGCACTGCACTGCTTCGGCTATCCGGGGGAGGAGAAGGACCGCGCCTTGCACATGGCCAAGCGCTACGGTTGGTCGGGGCGCGACTACCTGATCGCAGAGGGCGACCGCGAGCCGAAATACCGGCAGCTGGCCCGGAAAATCCAGATCAAGCCGGTCTACTTCGACCTCGTACGGCGGGACCGCAATGATCCTATCCTGGCGGACAAGGGCGATGATGAGGACGGGCTGCCGGAACCCACGGCGGGCGGCGGCGACAGCACGGGCACCAAGGTCGGAACCCGCAAGAAAACGCCGGCGCGCCTGGCTGCGCGCGCGCCGAGGGGGAAGGCGCGCAACGAACCCAGCACCGCTGACGTGAGATTGCGCTCGCCGCGGCGGTAGGGCATTGTAGCGACGCCGATGCTGCGGCCTCATTGAAGCGACGCCTACGCGCGCATGTGGGTGCACAACTTCCACATTTTCCGCGGCATCGGCGCCCGACATAGGACGCCGAAATGCAGCTATCGGATTATGTCAACGACGTCCAAGAATTATTGCACGACAGCACCGCGTCGGTGTGGCCACTCACGCGCGTCATTTCGCGCATCAACGAAGCCCGCCTTGACGCCGCGCGCGACATGCATTGCGTCCGGCTGAACGTCACCGGCGTCCAACTTATCCCCAACGTCGAAATCTACCCGCTGAACGGTGCGGTCGCTGGGGCAACGATCACAAACGCCGGATCGAACTACGGCGCCGGCGCATCGGTTCCGATCGCGTTCTCGGCGCCTCCGGCCGGCGGGACTCAGGCGCTGGCGACCGGCGTGCTGACCAGCGGCTCGCTTACGGCCATCAACATGACGCAGTGGGGTGCCGGCTACACGTCGATCCCGACCATTGCAGTCGGCGGTAGCGGCAGCGGCGCCGCGGCGACCGCCGTCGTGCTGTTCCAGGCCAATTCGCTCAGCACGCAGGTCGGCAACCCGATCACCACCACGAAGATTTCATTTATTTGGAATGGGGAAAGGAGGCAGATGAAATACTTGAACTTCACACTTTTTGATGCCTATGCGAGAATGTGGGTGCACAATTTCAACGCACCGCCCGGCGTGTGGTCCGAGCACCAGCAGCAGCGCCTAGTCTACATCCAGCCCCCGCCCGACCAGCAGTATCAATCCGAGTGGGACATCGTCTTCATGCCGTCGCCGCTGGTTGCGATGTCGGATGTCGATACGCAGATCAACGATCCGTGGTCCCGCGCGGTGCAGTTCCGGGCCGCGGAAAACCTGCTCATGAAACTCCGTAATATGGGGCAGGTGCGCGACATGGGACAGCGCTACGATGCCTTCGTGCCGCACATTATACAGACCACCGGTGGCATTCGCATTCCCAACGTGTACAACCGCAATTTCCAGCGGCGTGTGATGCGATGATCAGATGGCGTGGATTGGAGATTGATCGCAAGAAGTTGCGCATCGAACGCGGCAACGTGAGTGTTCAGTTCAAGCGCGTGCGTGGGAGCGGGCGCTGCATCCGGTTTGATTTGCTATGTCATCTCATGCTTTCCGCGCCATCAACAAGAATGCATCTATTCGACGTGATCTATTCGCATGATGCGGTAGATAGCCCGACTGATCTGCGTATAATTGATGTCACAATCAATCAGATGGTCCGTGCAATGCGCTCTCTGGGACTTGTTTTGCGCCGCGATAAAGCATGGCCTTACCTGCATTGGGTGGAGTCAGTATAGTGCCTCCTGCGCCACAGCAACGCCAGCAGTCTTCGCAAGTAGGCGATAGCAAGTTCATCCCGTTTCTCGAATTCGAGAAGATGAACACCAAGGTCGCGCGGCAGAACTTGCCCGAAAAGCAAGTTGCGTGGATGGAGAACCTGCAACCGATTGCGCCGAATGCGCTGCAAACGGTTCCCGGTGCGGCCACGACGCTGGCGACAGTGACCGGAAAGACGGTCTCGCGGAAGTTCCAGGCCAACCTGAGCGGTACCGACTACATCATCTTTTGCGCGACCGACGGCTCGATCACCGCTGTGAACGCCG
>WNFE01001179.1_pt1 | contig 18923 bp, 19 predicted proteins | sample 5400451 | NCBI WGS metagenome assembly WNFE01 (sample SAMN13153344, study PRJNA577476) | soil metagenome | isolation source: 200 cm saprolite under Douglas fir tree site 2 hole 2 | place: USA:California | collected 2015-04-18
GCATGGCCAACACCAGCGACACCCTCCCGACCGCGACCCGCGTTGCCGACCCCGGCATCCGCGCCTTGTATCGACTCGAAAACCGCTGGCAGGCGTGGCTCGATGTCGAGGCGGCCCTCGCCCGCGCCCAAGCCGAGCTCGGCATCATTCCCGCCGCAGCGGCCGAGGCCATTGCCCCCAAAGCGAGGCTCGAGCTGATGGACCGGACGCGGATCGACGAAGGGTTCGCCCGCACTGGTCACACGATCGTGCCGCTGGTCTGGGAACTGGGCCGCATCGTCGGCGAACCGCACGGCGGCTGGGTGCATTGGGGCGCCACCACCCAGAACATCACCCAGACCGGCGATCTTTTGGTGCTGCGCCAGGCCCACGCGATCTTCCTGCGCCAGATCGGCGAGGTGCTTTTAGCCATGGCCAACTTGGCGGAGCGGACGGCGGACATGCCGATGGCCGGTCGTACGCACGGCCAGCACGCCGTGCCCGCCACCTTCGGCTACAAGGTCGCGGTCTGGATCGACGAACTGCTGCGCCATGTCGAGCGCCTGCGCCAGGCGGCGCCGCGGCTGTTCGTCGCCATGCTGGGCGGCGGCGCCGGCACCTATGCATCCCTGGGCAAGCAAGGGCCGCCGGTGCAGCAGGCGATCGGCCGGCTGCTGGGCTTCGGGTCGATGACCGTGCCGTCGCGCGCCATCGGCGACCATCTGGCGGAGAACATCTGCATCCTCGGCCTGCTCGCCGCCACCTGCGGCAAGATCGGGCGCGAGGTCTACACGCTGATGAAGACCGAGTTCGGCGAGGTCGAGGAGCCGGTGCCGCCCGGCACCGTCGGCAGCTCGACCATGCCGCAGAAGCGCAACCCGAAACTCTGCCAGGACATCATCGCCGCCGCGGCCGAGGTGCGCAGTTTGGTGCCGCTGGCGCTCGAAGCCATGACCACCGAGCACGAGGCCGATCGTACCACCAGCCTGATGATGGACAATGCCGAGTCCCGCGCCTGCATCGCCACCGGCGATATCTTGAGCCGATTGGGCGAGATCATGCGCGGCTTGCGGGTCGATCCCGGGCGGATGCGTAAAAACCTCGACCTGGGCGGCGGGCTGATCATGGCGGAAGCGGTGATGCTGGATCTGGGCGCGGCGATCGGCCGCCAGCATGCGCACGATGTCGTGTATGACGCCGCGCAAGCCGCTTTCGTCGAAGGCAAGTCGTTCTCCGAGCTTTTGGCAGCGGACACGCGGCTCAGCGCGCATATGGACAAGAACGCCATCGCGAAGCTGCTCGATCCGACGGCCTATACCGGGCTGTGCGCCGAGATGGCGCGCGACAGCGTCACCCGCGCGCGCGCCGCGGTGGCGGAGTTGAAGTAACCTTCGCGAAAACTTGAATTGAGTGGACCGACCGCCCGGCCCAAGTGTGCTGCGGCCCTGTGGGAGGTCGACCATGCGTCTCGCCCGCGGTTTGGCGGCCATCCTGTTCGCGTTGATCGCGACGCCGGCGATCTGCTTGGCCGCCGTCATCGGCGGCTACTACTACGCCCCGCAGTACGACTATCGGGAGTTCTTCGCCGCGACCGACGGCAAGCAATTCCAGGTCGTGCTGGCCGGCAATCCCTTTCCCGGCACCGATCCGGCGGTCGTGTCGCGCGACCTGCTGCCCGCGATGCAGGCGGCAAAGCCGCGGCCGGCGCTCACCTTCACCTACGACAAGCCCTCGCCGCCAACGCGGCCCGATTACCGGCTGGTCCTGATCTTCGACCCGGCCAACGATCTCAACAGTGATCCGGTCTGCGCCGGCGCCCCGCCGCGCTTCCGGCCTGGTACGCCCGGCCGCTTCTACGTCTATGCGATCTATTGCCGGAACGACCGTGCCATGTCCCAGACGACGGCCTGGACCAATGCCACCAGCCCGACCGATCCACGCATCGAGCGACTGTTCCGCGAGCTGTTCCCAGTGATCTTCAGCGAGCAGCAAAACCGCTGGGCCCAGCTCAACCCCAACTTCCTCTGATCGCACGGTGCCAGCAACGCGCGGCTCTGGTGCAGGTTTTGCCGGGGTGATAACTGCGGGGACGCAACACCGCTTGGAGCAGGCAGACATGGGCGATCGTCGAATCGGCGTCATCATCAACGGCGCCACGGGCCGCATGGGGACGACCCAGCACATGGCCCATCTCTTGGCCATTGCCGCAGAGGGTGGACTGAAACTCAAGAACGGCGACCGGCTGATCCCGGACCTGCTGCTGGTCGGCCGCGATGCCGGGCGGCTCGCCAAGCTGGCGGCCGCGCACGGCAACCAGCGCTGGACCACGAACCTGGCAGAGGCGTTGGCCGGTCCGGATCGGATCTTCATGGATTGCGCCGCCACCGGCGATCGGCCTGCGCGCGTCCGGCAGGCCATCGAAGCGGGCAAGCACATCCACATCGAAAAGCCCACGGCGCCGACGGTCGACGAGGCGATGGATCTGGCGAGATTGGCCGAGCGCGCCGGCCTCAAGCATGGCGTCATCCAGGACAAGCTGTTCCTGCCCGGCTTCGCCAAGCTTTTGTCTGTCAGCAAGTCGGGATTCTTCGGCCGCTTCCTGTCGGTCAGGATCGATGCCGGCTCGTGGATCTTCGACGGCACCGAGCAGGAATGCCAGCGTCCGAGCTGGAACTACCGCAAGAGCGAGGGCGGCGGGCTGGCGCTCGATATGATGGCGCATTGGCGGTACATGATCGACCGCCTGGTGGCGCCGATCACCGATGTCTGCGCGCTGATGACCACGGCCATCCCGGCGCGGGTCGACGAAGGCGGGCGCAAATATGCCGTCGATGCCGAAGACACCAACTACGCCCTGCTGAAGATGCAAGGCGGTGCGGTCGGCATGATCACCAACAGTTGGGCGACACGGCCGCGTCGCGACGACACCATGGTGGTGCAGATCGACGGCACGGAGGGCTCGGCGGTGGCCGGGCGTTTTCGCTGCTTCACGCAGTCGGCGGCCGAGACGCCGGAAGCCTTCACGGCGGCCGCCCGGCCGGGCGGCGTCGACTTGATGGCGGACTGGCGGGAAGTGCCGGATATCGAAGCCAGCAAGAATCCCTTCCGCCAGTGCTGGGAGACGTTCCTGCGGCACGTCGGCGAAGACGCGCCCTATCTGCCGACGCTGGTCGTGGGCGCCAAGGCGGTGCAGCTTGCCGATCTGGCGTATCGCAGCATGGCCGAGCAACGCTGGATGGCCGTGCCGGACTTGAAGCTGTAACTGGCTACCTGCCGCCGAACAACTCGACCGTGATGTTGCAGGCGCGGCCGACCCCGACCGCGCCGAATTCCCGGCTCAGGATATTGGCGCGGTGGCCCGGCGAGGCCATGAGCTGGGCATGGACCGACCGCGCGTCGCGCTGGCCCATCGCCAGGTTCTCGCCCATTGCCCTGTAGTTCAGCCCCCGGTAGGCCACCTCGTAGCCGTCATGGGAGAACTGGCGGTTGGCGCACAGCATTTCCGCGCGCGCCTGGGCACGGGCCTGCAAAGCGGGGTCCTCCCGCAGCGGTGGGACGTGCGCGTCGGCCCGCGACGCGTTCATGAGCAGGACCAGCGTTGCCAGCAGCGTAACCATAGCGGCTTATACGAGAGCCGACATGGCGCGATCGGGACGGCAAGATGTCGATCGTGCGGCGACGTTGGTGCGGCCCGCCGCCAACAGGATGCCGCCGGCGGAGCACTGATTGGATCATCGGTGCTCAATGGAAGGTGCGGCCCGAATCGATCACCAGGGTCTGGCCGGTCATGGTGTTGGTGCGGCACATCGTGACGACCTGGTCGGCGACGTCGTCCTTGTCGGCGGCCTTGCCGAGCAGCGAAAGCTTGCGTCCGCTCTCGATCTGCTCGGGCCGCAGGTTGGCCGTCGCGCGCGTGCCCTCAAGCAGGCCGGGCGCCACGCAATTCACCAGCACCTCGGGCGCCAGCGCCACGGCCATGCACTTGGTGAGATGGATCAGGCCTGCCTTGGAGACGGCATAGGCGATCGAGGATCCCGTCGGCCCGAGCCCCGCGACCGAGGAGATGTTGACGATCCGCCCGCTGCCCTGGCGCTTCATGACCGGTCCCACGGCCTTGGTCAAAAGCATGGGGCCGGTCAGGTTGATGTCGATGATCTTGGTCCATTCCTCGTAAGTCAGGTTGTCGAGATCCTTGAAGGGGATCGACTTGTTGTAGGCGGCATCGTTGATCAGGATGTCGAGCCGGCCGAAGCGTTTTACGACATCGTCGACCAGGCGCTGCACCTGGTCGCGCTGGGTGACGTCGCAGGCGAAGGCGGCGGCGCCGACCTGATGCTTTTCGAGGTCGCGTGCGACACCAGCGGCCTGGTCCTTGCTCCGGGCATAAACGACGGCGATGTGACAGCCTTGGGCGGCCAGCGCGTGGCAGATGCGCTGGCCGAGCCCGCCATTGCCGCCGGTGACGACGGCGACCGTGCCTTTCAGGTCCATGTGCTTTCTCCCTTGGATTGATCTTGATGGCTTTCGCCTAGCCTGGCGAGCCCACTGACGACTGTTCCAGCGCCACCGTTCTGAAGGGCGGAGCGCGACCGTACATGAGCGCGCGCCATAGCCATTCGAGAGGACCGTATCGGAACCGCGTCAACCACCAGCGACTGAACAGCGCCTGCGCGATGTAGATGGCGAAGACGAGGCCCAGACCCGCGGTGAGTCCGATCTTGCCGAACCAACCCAGGCCGTAGCCGTAAAAAATCCATCCCAGGATCAACGACTGGACGATGTAGTTGGTGAATGCCATCCGCCCGACCGGCGCGGCCCAGGCCAGCAATCGGCTGTGGCTCCCGGTCAACGCGCCAACCACGAGACTTGCATAGCCGAGCGCCAGGACGATCGTCGCCAAGGGAGAAGCCAGCGGCTCGAGAGGTCCGAGCGACGGCCAGCCGGAATACGATCGGGCGCTGCTCGCCAGAGTGAGGGCAAGACCGAGCCCGACACCCAGCGCCCCCATCAGCCACAGCCGGCTTGCATGGCGGTTGGCGTTGCGCACAAGACCCGTTCGCCACGCCAGCATCCCCAACAGGAAAAGACCGACCGTGCGCGGAAAGATGAAGACATGCAGAGGCAGGAGAGCCCTTGCCTCTTCGATGCGGAAGGCGAGGATCTGGTCGAAGCTGCCGGTTCCGTAAACACGTTCCGCGGCTCGAACATAGTTCGCCAGTCTCTCGGAATCCGGAAAAACGACCGCAGGCGGCAACAAGGGCATTGCCAGATAGAGCAGCAGGAAGAACGCCGCGCCGAGCGCCAGCACGCGATTCGGCGTGAACAGGAACGGCAGAACGATCAATCCGGCAAGAGCGTACTCGGTTAAAATGTCGCCGTTCCAGATCAGGAAAAGATGAATGAGGCCGAAGGCCAAAAGGGCCAGCAAGCGCCTGATGAGAAGAACCAATCGGCGCGGAACGCGGTCCAGCCTTTCGTACTGAATGGCCAGCCCGATGCCGAAGAGCAGTGAAAAGACGGCAAAGGCCTTCAGATCGACGAAGATTTCCAGAAAAGCGCCGACCCAACGATCGAGCCCCTGATCTGCCGACCGGCGCAGGAATTGCTGGAAGATCGAGACACGGAATTCGGTTTCGAGATTGATGGCGAGGACGCCGAACAGCGCCAAACCGCGCAGCGCGTCGATCGAATCGATTCGCTTGGCCGGCGCGACCGGCGTTGCTATCGGACTTGGCGGCATCGTCGGGACGTCACGCCCTCTCAAGAACCGATGCCGAGCAGCCGCGCCGCGGTGCCGCCCAGGATCGCGATCCGCTGATTGTCGGTCAATCCGGGCGTGCTGAGCACCAGATCGACCTCCGTGCTGGTCCACGGGAACGGGTAGTCGGTGCCGATCATGATCTGGCCGGGACCGGTTTCGGCGATCAGGTGGCGCAGCGCCTCGGGCGTGAACACGATCGTGTCGAAGAAGAGTTGCCCGTCCTTGAGATACGCGGTCGGCTTCTTCTTGGGCAGAGGCCCGACCCGGTTGGGAAAAACATGGCACACCGCGTCCGAGCGGTTGGCGTAGGACGGCAGGAAACCGCCGCCATGCGCGGCACAGATTTTCAAGCCAGGAAAGCGGTCGAGCGTGCCTTCGAAGATCAGGTGCGACAGCGCGATCGTGGTTTCGAGCGGGTTGCCGATCGTGTTGGTCAAGAGGCCGCTGCCGGCCAGCCGGCCGCTCGGCTCGAGCTCGCGCGTGCCCAGCGGGTGCATGAAGACCAGAACCCCGAGCTCCTCGCACTTCGCCCAGAACGGATGGAACTTGGGATTGGCCAATTCCTCGCCGGCGACGCTGCCGCCGACGCCGACGCCGCGGAAGCCGAGCTTCTTGACCGCGTATTCGACCTGCTCCGCGGCGAGATCGGGATGCTGCAGGGACGCGGTCGCGAAGGCCACGAAGCGGTCCGGGTTGGCCGCGCAGAACTCGACCAGGGTCTCGTTCTGGACCTTGATCAGCTGGGCCGCCACATCGCGCTCGGCGCGGTACCAGTAGGGATTGATGCTGAGCGCTTCGACGTCGATGCCTTGCGTGTCCATTGCCGCGATGCGCGTGCTGGTGTCAGCCATCAGCAGGCCCGGCGCTTCGAGCGGATGCTTGATGAGCGCCATCGCCGCCGGCACCGCGCAATGAGCATGGACGTCGACCGTCTTGACCCGTTTGCCGTTGACCACGACCTCGCGCCGCCGCGCGTGTGCGTGCGGTTGCGCCGGCTGCGAGCCCCCCGTCGCTGCCGCGCTTTGCATCGCGCAGCCCGTGAAGACGATGCCGCCGGCAGGCGTGCTGGCAACCAGATCCCCGATTAAAGACATATCCATCCCTCCCCTTTGCTTTGTCGGTCCGCCGGCGAACCTACAACGCCTTGGTCGCGGAGTCGCCTCTCCGGCCAATGCAAGCGCCGCCCGTCGAACCGGGCGGCAAGTTTATCGAGCTTGAACCGGCCGCGGGCCTGATCCCGAAGACGTCGAAGCGCAGCCTGCGCCCGCCCCTCGTTTGATCCACGTCAACGGTCACCCATTGAAAATGGCTAGGTTGCGGATCTCACTCTGCGAGGTGTGCCATGGCACGGTACCGGGTCAGCTTCTTCAAGAACCTTCTCAGTTGCGACGGCCACCAGTTCAAAAGCCTGCAGCAGCAGGTTGACGTCACGAACTCGGAAGGCGTCGCGTGCGCCATGGAATCCGCTTCGCGGCAATTCGAGAAATGTCACGGCCTGCAGCACTGGCAGCAGATGGCGGATCCGATCGAGATCGAAACCGCCGATTGCGGCTAGGGCGGGAGCGATCGCTCAGGGCTTCGGTTGTGGAGTAGGTTCGGCAAGGGGATGGGTCGGCGCCGCCGGCCGCCCTAGCCCGCCCCGAGGCGGGGGCCTCGAGGCGGGGCCGGCAATAGGGGGAGAGGCAGCCGGCGGTTGGAGCTTGATTGGGGAGCAAGCTCCAGTCCCCACCCTGCCATCCTGGGGCGAGCGGAGTTGTGACCAAGTTGAGGCCACACCTGCCCTATCCGCTGCTGCGGCCGCCAGGGCCCAAGACCTAGGCGGCAGAGCGCGTCGTTCCAGCGCCCACGGGGTCCCTGGGAATTGACAGCGTGGGCGAAACTTCTTTCAGCACGCCGTTGTGCTCGAGTGTGCTCGAGCTCGATCGCCACCGGCCATGGCCTGCCGACATCGTCTCCCGCCGGCCCGCCCGAGGGAAGGGAACTTCCCCGCCTCCGCCCAATCGGGCAGGATCGGCGGCGCCGTTGATGGCAAAAACCACAGGGAGGTCGGCATGGCGCTGCGCAAGTTCATCATCGAGCGGGATATCCCGGCGGTCGGCAGCCTGGAGCGCGAGCAACTGCGCGGCGCGGCGGCGCAATCCAACGGCGTCCTGCGCAAGCTCGGCTCCGACATCCAGTGGGTCGAGAGCTACGTCGCCGCCGACAAGACCTTCTGCGTCTACCTCGCCAAGGACGAGGAGATCGTCAAAGAGCACGCCAAGCTCAGCGGCTTCCCGGCGACCAAGATCACCGAAGTGCGCAAGATGATCGATCCGACGACGGAGCACGCGAGCTGACGAAGGCCGGCCCGGCCTCCGGCAATTGAATTGTCCAAATCAGGCGGCTAGTCTCCTCCGGAGATCGGGGGAGAGCGAACATGAGAGTCTGGTGGGGCGCGCCGATAGCGGCGGCGATGCTGTTGGCTGTCGGCAGCACGACGGCGGCGGCGCAGGAAAAGACGCACGGCTGCGCGTGCCTTCACAACGACACCGCCGCAACCATCAACTTCCGCTACAAATGGGGCGAAGGGCAGTGGCACAGCGTCAAGTTGCAGCCGCGTTTCGAGGACGCGATTTGCTGGAAGTACGACAACGCCCAGAAGAGCTCGCCCAACCTCACCTTCCAGCTCGACGTCGACATGACCAAGGGCAGCGCCTGGACGACCTACGCGATCTCACGCGTGCAGACCGCGGGCGCGCAATGCAGCGTCGTCGGCAAGGGAGGCCACTACGACATCTCCTACCGGCCCAATACCAACAACGCTTTCATCCAAGTGATGCACCGGCCGTAGGCGACGGCGTTCTTCTCGGCCGCGTTCATATCAGCCGCCAGGTCAGCCATCCCAAAAGGGCGAACTCGAGCTCCAGCTCTATGGCCACGAAGGCGACGGCGAGGCCATTCATGGGTCCTCCATACCGGAGGGCCACCACAGAAGAGATGATCCGGATCACTCTTCACCAATTTTTCGTGCCGAGATTCCCTCCCCCGCGGAGACCGGACCTCGCTTGTCTGGCGCCAAGCTGCTCGGCCAGGCCGGCGAAGCAATCGATTGATCGGCGCTGCGCAAACCTCATTTGGTGATTAAAATCATTGGCCGACATCAGGACCGCACCTATCCCCTTGAGGTCAGGTCCATTTGATGAAATTTCGCCGCGAGACCCGCCGCGGGTGAGGGGTAGAAGCACATGGACGTCTTGTTGATCGAGAGCGACGCGCTGCGTCGTGTCTCGGTGGCGCACCATCTTTCGCGTTCCGGCCATCGGGCGACGATCAGCAGCGCCATCGAAGAGGCCCGGGAGATTCTGCAGTTCATCGAGAGGAGCTCAGAAGCCCCCGACGTCGTCGCCATCGCAGAAGACCTTCTGTCTTCCGACAGTACGTGCTTTCGCAACGAGATTGCCGACCGCTTCCCTCACGCTGCCTGGATCCCGCTTCCGGCGAACCTCAGCCTTCGTTGGCTGGTCGACTCGCTGCACAAGGCGGCGACCCGGACGGCACCGCGAAACACCAGATCCATATCGCGGTTCCAGCGCGCGCCTCGCATCCCGGAAGGCGAGCGCGCACACTTGCTCGTCGTTCAAGGCGATGGAGACAATTTCGATGGAACGCCCGAAGCGCGACCCAGAAAGTAGATAAACGGCCAGAGGGCGCTCCCTTCCACGCCCGCTGCCCTTTCGACCACGGTCCAGACTTTCCGCCATACGATAGCAGCGGCGAGGCAAGGCGGAAGCGAGGAAGTTGCCGAGCTATTCTGCCGGTCGCTCTCCCGACACCTCAGTTGGCCGAGGCTCTTGGCCACCCACCCATCGATACACCGCACCCCCCAAGACAGCGCCTATCAGTGGCGCGACCCAAAACAACCACAGCTGGCCTAGCGCCCAGTCGCCGGCAAATATTGCTGGCCCAGTACTGCGGGCCGGGTTCACCGACGTGTTCGTTACCGGAATGCTGATCAGATGGATCAGCGTCAGACACAGGCCAATGGCGATCGGTGCAAATCCTCTGGGAGCACTTCCATGAGTCGAGCCCAGGATCACGAAAACAAAGGCAAAGGTCATGACCACTTCGCAGACCAGTGCCGCTTCCAATGAATATCCGCCGGGCGAGTGATTGCCATATCCATTGCTGGCGAAGCCAGCATGGACGTCAAACCCCGCTTTGCCGCTGGCGATGGCATAGAGCAAGGCAGCGCCAGCAACAGCCCCTAGTACTTGCGCCACAACGTACAAGGGTAGCTCGTTGGCCTTGAAACGTCCGCCAGCCCACAATCCCAGCGAGACTGCCGGGTTCAAATGGCAGCCAGACACATGGCCAATGGCGTACGCCATCGTCAACACCGTCAGGCCAAATGCCAGTGATACGCCGACGAACCCTATTCCAAGTTGCGGAAAGGCCGCGGCCAGAACGGCCGATCCACAGCCACCCAGAACCAGCCAGGCAGTTCCAATGAACTCTGCACTCAACTTGCGAAGCATGGCGCCCTCCCCCGTTCAAAGCGAGTTGGTTCTAGCGCTTCGTCAACAAGTGTCCCTTTCAGCCAGGAATCCTGGAATCGAAATCGTGGGGTGTTGCGTCAGCCCCAGCTCGTCACGTTGCTCTCTGAAAGCTCACCTGCACCTTGTAGGTGTTGCCCCGAATATATTCTCCACTCAGTTGGCCGCCCACCAGATTTAGACGATAGGTGCCTCCCATTGCTGTCTCGATGGTAAGCGTCGATCCTTGAACCACGCCACGATTCATACCGCGAGCGATGTCGAGCTTCTCTCCCAAAATAAAGGTTTGACCTTGGTTAGGAAAAACCATCTTGCCATCGACTAGACCATCCGGCCGGACGACGATCACTGCTATCTCTGCGTCGCCAATCCCCGGCACCTGGCCTCGCCAATTTCCGGCAAACGGCGATTGCGCTTGCGCGTACGCAACCACGGCCCATGCCAGTGTGGCCGACAACACGAATAACCGCTGAAACCAGCGAGGCAGAGCCCCGCAAGATAAGGAGAGAAATCCGCTCGCATTCATATAGGTCACCATTTGGCAAATCCTAAGCCCGCGCCTGCTTCGAAACAATCTGCCATGCCCTGACAAGTGGGGTCTGTCATGCGCCGCGATCTTTCCGGCAGTGACGATCGTGAAGGTCGTTTCGGTGCAGATTGTCGGCCTCGCGCTGCTGGGCTGAACGAAAGCGAACCCCTCAGGGCGGCGGCGTCATATCTGCCTTGTCCCAGGTCTTATCGGGATTGAACAGTGTGATAGCCGCCGCCTCCTTTTGCGTGTCGGGCCCGAGATCCTTCTCATAGACATCGCCGCTCTGGCTGACCATGAAGGTGCTGACGCCAGTCTCGCCGTAAGTCACCGGCCAGGCGATCACGGCAAACCCGCCGACCATGCGGTTGTTGACCAGATAGCTGTACGCGCCACCCGGTGCGTCGCGATCCTGTCCGTAGAGCATGCGAAAGCGGTAACCGAAATAGCCCTCTCCCGGAGTGTCGCCAGGCTGGGCCTTGGCCACCAGTTCACCGAGCGGGCTTTGGGGCTCGCCGGGCTTCGCTTCCCAATAGAGCCCGTCCTTCTTGCCGGGAGAGCTCAGCAAGCGACGCGCATAGGTGGGCGCACCGGTCTTCATGGGATCCATCGAGACGTAATCGCGTTGAGCATCGACGATGGCAAGCAGGGTCTGAATCACGGTGTACTCGTCGCGGCCGATCTCGCGGGCGATGATCTCCTTGCGTCCGGCGTCGACGTCATAGCGCCAGCCGTTCGCATCCTTCACCAGGGGCAGCGGGCTCATCCAACCGGTGGTGCCGGCTTCGATGAAGACCTTGTCGTCGCCTTGCGGCACCAGCTTGTGGTTGTGGTCCCACGCCTCGAGGAAGCGTTGGCGTACGTCGTCCTCGTGCGTCGGGTTGCCGGGAATGAGATCGCGCCAGCCAACGCCGAGGATCGCCCGGACGGCCGCATCGTCGTCCTTGCGGATCGCCTCGGTGAGGGCATTGGCCGCCTCCTCGGCCGTCGCGAAGTGCTTCTGCTTGCCGGCGAGAGCCTGGCTCTGTTTCTCCGCCTGGGTCTGCCCCTGCTTGTCGGCTTGCGATTCGGCCGCACCCAGCGAGCCTATGGACAGCAGAAGAACCAGGCTGCCGATTCTGGCCAACTTGATCATCGCCTGCCTCCCCGGGCACCGCCGCCGCGAGCGCCGGCCCGCGGGTGCGAGGCGGCGCGGCCCTGTTGGACACGTCCACGCGCCGCTTCGCGATTGACCTGTTGTCCGCGATTGACGCCGCTCAGCGCCGACGGCCGATCGCCCTGGGGGGAGTTGCCGCGGTTTTGCACCGTCGGACGCTGCTGCCCGCCGCCGGCGCGCTGCCCGACGTTGGGGCGCTCGCCACCTTGCCCCAAATTGGCGCGCTGACCGCCCTGACCAACGTTGGGACGCTGACCGCCTTGTCCCAGGTTGGCGCCGGCACCGCCCTGCGGCCGGTCGGCAAGCTGGCCGCGGAACTGCTGGCGCTGCTCCGCGCCCGGACGTACCTGGCCGAACTGCTGGCGTGTCGCCGCGTCGCGATAGGCGACGCCGCGGCGATGGCCGGCGTCGTGCTGCCAGCGGTTGTTGTTGGTGTAGCGGTTGCGGTCGAAACGATTGTCGATGTTCACGGCGCGATTGGTATTGACGTTGACGTAGGCGTTGCCGCGCCCCCAGCTCCAGCTGCTGTACATCGCGCTCGCGGCAGCAATGCCGACGCCCCACATCAGGCCAGTGGCCAGCAGGGTGCCGTATCCGTAGGCTGGCGCCGGCGGATAGTAGACAGGCGGCTGGTCGGGATAAGGCCAGCCGCCATAGGCCCAGGTCGGGTTGTAGGACGGCGCATAGATCACGTCCGGATTGGCGGGCTCGATCTCGATGATGCGATCGGCGCCCGAGCCCTGGCTGGCGACGGTCTGCTGAGGGCCGCTCTTGAGGTTGCCCGCATCGGCTGCCTTGGCGCGCAGGCGTTGGATCGAATCGGCGACGTCCTGCTGCTGGGAAATCATCGCGTCGCCCAGCTTCTGCGTCCAGTCGAGATGGTCGTTGAGCTGCATCAGCACCGCGGGAAAGGCGACCAGCGACTTCACGCTGACGTCCCAGGTCTGATCCTTGACGGCCGTGACGGCCGCATCCCCCTTGAGCGCCGGACTGGCCTTCGACCAGCGCGCCGCCTCGACGATCTCGATCGGATAAGTCGCCGCCACCAGCACCTGGGACAGCAGCGAGTCGGGATAAAGAGCGATCGGCGCCAGGATCTGATCCAGTTCCTGGGGCGTGAAGCTCTTCCTATCGTTCTGCCCCCGCACAGTATTCACCAACCCGAGCGTCAGGAGCATCGCGGGTAAAGCCAGAAGAGTACGTCGGTCCATGGTCGTATCTCTCTGGAGGCGAGCAACCAATGTAACGCCGGCGACGTGCTTACACCAGTGGCCGCGCCTCGCGGGTAGGTGCCGCTCAAACGGTTGCCGGCGCCCGGCCTCCTTCTGCGGAAGTGCAAGCCAGTGGGCTTTCCAAGTGGTTGCAAAAGCAGTAGCCTCCGCGCATCGATCTGTGGGGATTCCCGGGAATGCCTAGCAGGTGCAAAGGATTCGCAACGCTTCTCGTGCTCCTGGCGTTCGCGCATCCGATCCACGCCATCGCCGGGCCGTACGAAGACGGCGATGCTGCTTTCCGGCGCAAGGAATACGCGGTTGCAATGGAACGCTGGCGGCCGCTTGCCGAAGGCGACGACACGCGCGCCCAAGCCGGCATCGCCGCACTCTATCTAAGCGGGCTCGGCGTTCCACAAGACCACGTACTCGCTTTGCGCTGGTGCGAAAGGGCTGCTGCCCGCGGAGAGCCAAAGGGCCAGTACATCCTGGGGTCCATGTACCGCGACGGCAAAGGTGTGGAGAAGGATCTGGTTCGGGCGCTGGACTTGTTCCGCAAGGCCGCCGAGCAGGATCTGCACTGGGCTCAGTACACCCTCGGACTGATGTACTTCATGGGAGAGGGAATTGAGCCCGACAATGCGGAGGCCTATCACTGGTTCGCACTGGCCGCGGTCGTGCGCGACAAGGGCGATGAGCAGGTGCATGCAACTGCCAGCTACCTGCTCGAGCAGGCCTCGGCCAAACTGACGACAGAGCAGACGAACAAAGCAAGGCAGCGCGTCAGCGAGTGGAAGGCCGCGTCCGCATCTCGCGACAAATGACGCGCATTGACTTTGGCCACACCGCGCTGAACCGAAACGACTAGTAGAGCTTGACGGCGTAGTTCAGGGTTATGCGCACCTCGTCGATGGTGCTGAGACTGTTGTTCTGAAGGTGCGCTGGATGGCTGTAAGATCCTGCTCGGGCGACGAAGGGATGGGCAATTCGTCTCTCGCCTTTTGGCCGTACGCGCTGCCGGCGATAGTTGCCACCGCAACAGCGCTCAGGACCGCGACACCGGCGCGAGTTGCTCCATGAAGCGCAGGGTCTCTCCCCTGCCTCATCGAACTGTGCTGTCGCGAATAGCAATGTTCACGAACGCGCGTAGCCCCTGGCTTGCATGCACGCATTGAAGGAAGAAGTTTCGACGGTGAAGCGGTTGGTCTCCTCTCGCTGCTGTGCAGCAATCGTTCCGCCAGCGCCGGAAGGGGCATAGTTGAAGCCATAGGGATACCGGCGTAGCGCCTCGCGCTCGGCAGCGGCCTGGCACTCGGACGTATCCTTCGTCAAGGTCGCGTTGTCGACCCCGGGCTTTTGCCAGGTCGGCGGTGCAGCGCACATCGACACCAAGAGCGGTATCAGCATTGCGGAGCGTTTGCGCACGGCCGAACCTCCAGCCGTCAATGCGGCACCAGATTCGGCATGAAGAAGAATGCCAAGCCGAGGACGACGTACACGGCGAGCAACTGGACGCCTTTCAACCAGTCCGATCGGCCGTCCGCCGCGACCTGGCCGGTGATCAGCACGGCCAGCAGAACGATCAGTACCAGCCCGGCGGGAAACGCAAGATCCATCGGTCGTGGTCCGATGACGAGGCTGAGAAGGACCAGCACCGGCGCCACGAACAGCGCGACTTGAATGCTTGAACCGATGGCGACCGAAAGCGCCAGATCCATGCGGTCCTTCATGGCCACCGTGACCGCCGTAGCGTGCTCAGCCGCGTTACCCAGGATGGCGACGATGAAAACACCGACGAACACGCTGCCCAGCCCCAGCGACTGCGCCGCCGGCTGAATCGAGCCAACGAGAATTTCGCTCATCCAGGCGATCACGGCCGTGCTGGCCGCCAGCACGGCAGCCGCACGACCGATGGGCGAGGGGGAAGACTGCCCGTCCTTCGGGTTGTGCGAACCCGAGAACAGCGAGGAATGCGTCACCAGGCTGAAGGCGAGATAGAGCGCATAAACGACGAGCAGCACGATCGAGATCGAGACGCTGAGCGGCACCAATCCCTGCACCGCCTCCTTTCCCAGAGCGGCCTGGTAGGCGGCCGGAAGGACTAGGGTAATGGCCGCCAGGGTCATCATCGTCGCCTGGGCGCGCGCGCCTTGCGGATTGAACGTCTGCTCGCGATGACGTATTCCGCCCATCATCATCGCCGCGCCCAGCACGAGCAGGATATTGCCGACGATGGAACCTGCGATCGACGCCTTCACGACGTCGTACAGGCCCTCGCGCAGGGCGGCGAGCGCGATGATGAGCTCGGCGGCGTTGCCGAAGGTTGCGTTCAGAAGCCCGCCGATGCCCTCGCCCATGCGTTCCGCGAGCTGCTCGGTCGCGCGTCCCATCCAGGCCGCGAGCGGGAGTATGGCAAGGCCCGAACTGACGAAGATCAACAGGTGACGCTCCGGCGCCAGGTACTCCAGAGCGATCGTGATCGGTACGAAAAGGAGCAACCAGTTCATCGCCGCGCCAGCCTCCAGAGTTTGCAGCCGACGCCGGGAAGCGGCGTCACCCGCGCCGATCTTCCCGATCGACCCATTCGACAGCGAACGTCTTGAGATAGGCATCGACGGCTTCGTCGATAGTCGGAAAAAAGAACTTCTCGCCGAAGCGTTCGTAAATATCAAAACGCTTCAGCTTGTCCTTGACCGGATCCTTGAGCTCAGCAAAGCACATCTCGATGCCAGCAGCATGCAACTTGTCGTCCAGTTCAGTCAACGCGTCGGCTGATGTCACGTCGACGCTAGTGACCGGCTCGGCGGCGATCACCACGCGGCGAACCGGCGTGGGCGACGCAGCCACGGCTTCGAGAATTCTCTCCTGGAACAGCTCGGCGTTGGCAAAGAACAAGGGCGCATCCCAGCGAAACAGTACCAAGCCCGGGATCAGACGCGCGTCGGGATAGCGGGTGATGTCGTGATAGCCCTTGACGCCGTCGGCACGACCGAGAACAGCCGAGTGCGGCCGCCAGCCGTCCCACAGGAATTCGATGACGGCGATCACGATCGCGACGCCTATTCCCGGGATCGCGCCGAGGACCGCGACTCCAATAAAGCACACGATCGAAAGCCAGAACTCCCAACGCTGGATGCGATAGATCCGCCGCAGATCAGCAATTTCGATCAGGCCGACCGCCGAGGCGATGACCACAGCGGCCAAGGCGGGGGTCGGCAAGTGCTGCAGAAGATCGGGGGCGGCAACAAGCAACGCCGCCACACAAAGCGCACCGACAACGCCGGTCACCTGCGACTTTGCGCCGGCGGCTTCGGCCACCGGGGTACGCGAGGCGCTACTGCTGATCGGGAAGCCCTGGAAGAAGCCGGCAGCGAGATTCGCTGCACCCAGTCCCACCATCTCCTGATTGGGATCCACATGTCGGCCAAGGCGGGCAGCATAGACGCGGGACAGGACACTGGTGTCGGCGAATGACACCAAGGCCACCGCGGCCCCCCCGATCAGCACAGGCCCCAAATCGGCATAGCCGATCCAGGGAATGCTGAACGCCGGCAGCCCCTGCGGAAGGGAGCCGAGCACAGCCACGCCGGCGCGTTCACCCAGGTCGAGCGCACTGACGACAAGGGTCGCCCCGACCACCGCGATCAGGACGCCGGGCAGGCGCTTGCTCCCTTTGAGCAGCAGAATGGTTGCCAACACGCCGGCGCCGACGAGAAAGGCCGCCCAGTTCATGCTCCCGCTCCATACGGCCGCGCCGATCGCCCATAGGCTTCGCAGGGGACCATCGGCGTCGACGGAAAAGCCGAGCAGCTTGGGCAACTGACTGATCAGCACCGTCAGGGCAATGCCGTTCATGTAGCCGTAGCGAATCGGCTTCGACAGGAGTTCCGTGACGAAGCCCAGTCGCAAGACACCGGCCACGATGCAAATGATGCCGGACACGATGGCCATCATGCTCGCCACGGCCACGGCGCGCAGCGGATCGCCGCCGGAAAGCGACAAGACGACCGCGAGGATGATGGGGGCGAGCGACGAGTCCGGCCCAAGGACGAGAATGCGGCTCGGTCCAAAGAGCGCATAGGCCAAGAGCGGGACGATCGTCGCATAGAGCCCGTACACGCCAGGCACTCCGGATGCGACCGCATAAGCGATCCCGACCGGGACCAGCATAGTCGTCAGCACGACCCCGGCCACGATGTCGTCCCGCAGCCACCGAAGGTCGTAACCGTGCAATGTCACGAGCCCGGGCAGCCAGCGCATCCATCCCTGTTCGGCGGTCTTCCGATGCAATGGCGGGGTTGGACTCCTCATTCGGTGCGCAGCCCCTTCTATTTGAGAGCCCGGTCCGTCGCCTGCCATCGCGATACTCAACGGCAGCCGCGAATTCGCAAGGTTTAGATCATGTCTTCGGCGCGATCGAGATCACCAGGACCTGACTGTTGATGGCCGTCAGGCTGTCGCCGACCTTGACGCGCGACAGCTGCTCGCGACCGGCCTGCGTTACCACGTTGTATGTGCGTACCGGCCCGCTGTTCGGATCGACCAGGGTCAGCGTCCCGGCGCTCGGGTTGACTCCCACCACCCACCAGTTGGCGATTGTCTGCGACGCCCCTACGCCCGTGACCCGCTGACCGGCTGAAGCTGCGCCAGCGACACCAACGTTTCGATCGGACGGCGTTGGTGTATTGGGGCCAGAAAGCACGAAGGTGAGCCGATCTTCAAATCCAACCGACACGGTGTCGCCGATCCGAGTTGCGCTGAAATTCGCCACAGAAGGACTGACGTTGTGCGTGCGCGTGGCACCGTTTGGGAACGTGATTGTCACGGTGCGCGCATTGGCATCGACCGCGCTAATGCGCCCGTCCGAGGAGTAGGTGGTGACGGTTTGAATGCCGACTATCGGCTGGCCCTGGGCGACGGCGTTGCCGGCCACGGCTAAGGACGCCGCAGCAACGATCGCAGTCAGAGACCTCCGGTTCAACATGGTGCGTTCCCCCTTTTGTCAGTTTGGGGCGGCAGCCAACGGCCCGGCTGCGCTCTGCCATGGATCGATTTATATCATCGCGCCCTGCGATAGCACCAGCCACTGGCACTAGGAGCTGCGCAAGCTGCGGGCCGAGCGAGTCGACCTACCTCGTCGGCAAGTGGATCGGCGTGAAGTCGTAGCCGGGCGGGGCCTTGTGCCAGGCGCGGCCAGCGAGCATCTCCTGTCGGCCCACTTCGTAGAGCTTCGCCATGTAGGTTTTTTCGAACGGCTGCTCGAGCCTGTCGGTAAAACTCTGGGGAATATACGCGACGTTGAAATCCATCTTGTCGCGAAGGCTGAGCAAGTAGAGCTGGTAGAGATCGCCGATGCCTTGAGTGTTGATCAATGTTGCCAGTGCTCGTTCCACAATCTTGAGCGTGCTGCGATCGATCGTGGAAAGATCGGTGCCCGGCCGAGAATTGCGGATCACGAAGAGTCGGCGTGGACGTTTGGTCAAAGCCTCGATGACCTTGCGGTCTGCTTCCGCAAGGACACGGCTGCTGTCCGCACCACCGAAGGAAGGTGGGTAGAGGACGACCTGGGCCACCGTGCCGCCATCGACGTGCATCTCCTCGAAGCGCTGGTCGCCGACCTCGACATCGATCATCACCGGCGGGAAGATGCCGGGGATCGATGCCGAAGCGAGCAGAATCCTGGCAAACAGCTCGGCAGCGCGAGGATGGCTGCGTGCGGCGATGGCGCCCATGTTCCACATCACCCCTACGGGCG
>WNFE01001816.1_pt1 | contig 18896 bp, 17 predicted proteins | sample 5400451 | NCBI WGS metagenome assembly WNFE01 (sample SAMN13153344, study PRJNA577476) | soil metagenome | isolation source: 200 cm saprolite under Douglas fir tree site 2 hole 2 | place: USA:California | collected 2015-04-18
TCGGTGAGCGCCTGCACGGCGCGGGGCGACAGGTCGCTCAGGTTGCCGATTGGCGTGCCGACCAGGACCAGCCGGCCGCCGCCCGACGTCACGTTCCTTTGACCTCCAGCTGATCGCCCACCCTGAGGTGCCACCGTTCGAAGGCACCTTGCTTACCGACCAGAACCTTGCCGCCCCGGTGCCACGGCCCGGCGATCCGGCCGCGCCGCAGGGTCATCAAGTCGAGCACGCGCAAGTCCTGATCGCAGAACGCCACGTCGGCCCCAAAGCCGGTGCCGATCGAGTGAAGGAGCACCGGTCGGGGCAGCAGTAACGCGCCGTCGGGCTCGGTTCGCCCGGTCAGACCCCGGAGCCGGTCCGAAAACGCATCGGACACCTCCACCGCGGCCAGGACAGCTCCGTCGCGCATCAACCAGGCCATCGGCTCACACGTTGAAACGGATCTCGAGGACGTCACCGTCTTTGACTTCGTACTCCTTGCCTTCGACTCGGAGCTTCCCCGTATCCTTGGCGGCCTGCCACGAGCCCAGCTGGAGGAGTTCGTTCCACGGGATCACCTCGGCTCGAATGAAGCCCCGCTCCAGATCGGAGTGGATCACCCCTGCGCATTCGGGCGCCTTCGCCCCCGCCCGGAAGGTCCACGCCCGGCTTTCCTTGTCACCGGTTGTCAGGAAGGTTCTCCGGCCCAACAGGTGGTACGCGGCCCGGGCCACCCGGGGCAGGGCACCCTCACCGAGGCCGAGACCTTCCAGCAGTTCGGTCCGCTCGTCCGGGTCGAGCTGGGCCGCCTCGGCCTCCAGCTTGACGCTGACGCCCAGCACCTGGCCGGCGTCGCCGAGCTCGTCGACGACCGGCTTGATGATTTGGTCGGTGTCGCCGACCTGGTCTTCGCCCAGGTTGACCACTGCGAGCACCGGTTTGTTGGTGAGGAGGAAAAAGGGGCGCAGCGCGGCCCTGGTGTCGCGGTCGAGCCGGGACCGGTACAGGGGCGTGCCGGCCTGGAGGGCAGTGAGCGCAGCATCGAGGGCGGACACCTCGGCGGTCAGGGACTTGTCGCCCTTGGCGGCCCTGCGCCGCTTGTCGATCTGGCTCTCGACTGTCGCGGCGTCAGCGAGAACCAGCTCCAGCTCCAGGACCTCCAGGTCGCCGAGGGGATCGGTACCTCCCGGCACGCCCTCGTCCTGAAACGAACGCAGCACCAGGCAGATGGCGTCGGCTTCCCGGATACCCGCAAGGAACCGGTTACCCAGGCCCTCACCGGTGGACGAGCCCGCGACCAGACCGGCGATGTCGACAAGCTCGACGGTGGCGTGGACGATCTTTTTGCTCTGGCTCATCGCAGCCAGCGCCTCGACCCGGCCATCGGGTACCCGGGCCACGCCGACGTTCGTCTCCGTCGTCGAGAACGGATGGGACGCGACCGGGACCGATCCCTCGGTCAACGCATTGAAAAGACTGGACTTTCCGGCATTGGGCAGGCCAACGATGCCCAGGCGCTCCATTACCGGCAGGCTAGTGTCGGCCCATGTCGAAACGGACCAAGAAGGCCAAGACCCGTGCGCACCGGAAGAAGGCCAACCACGGTCAGAAGCCCAACCGGGGCCGGTAGTCCTCGCCTCGCTTGTCGAGGACCTCTTCCAGCACAGTGGGGCGGTCCGTCATGATCCCGTCGACGCCGAGTCCGATCAGCCAGTCCATTTGATCGACCTCGTCGATCGTCCACACGTGCACCGCGATGCCCAGCTGGTGAGCCGTGTCGACGAACCGCTCGTCGACCAGGCGAATCCCCAGATGCTCGACGGGCACCTGGAGGGCGACGTGTCGCGTCGCAGGAGGATCCTCGCGAGTGTGCACGGCCCGCCAAAACGCCGCGGTGGCGAGAATGCCGAATGACGTATGAAACTCCGGCGCGCACTTGCTGAAAGCTTCGGTCGCCCCGTCCAGGAATGAGGCCACGATGACATCGTCGCTCCGTCCGTACTCCCGGAGCAGTCCTGCCAGGTCGGCCTCGTAGGGCTCCACCACCGGCGCGGTCTGCTTGATGTCGAGGTTCAAGAAGATGGCCGGGAACTCCTCGAGCACCTCTCGGAGAGAAGCGATCCGGAGGCTCGGATCGACGGGGGCGCGGCCCCGGTAGACGTACTCGGCGTCAGCCCGGTCAGTGGCCACTACTTCCCCTGGCACCCACCAGTAGGCGTTGTCCAGGGCCTGCAGCTCCGCCAGGGTCATCGAGGCGATCTTGCCCGTCGCGTTCGTCGTGCGATCGACGGTGGCGTCGTGGCACACCACGAGTTGGCGGTCGGCGGTGACATGGACATCGAGCTCCAACGCATCGGCGCCGGCCGCCACCGCCTGGCGCATAGCCAGCAGGGTGCTGGAGGGCGCTTCGCGGGCGCCGCCCTGATGGGCATAATCGAGGACCTTTCGGTCCAGCCACGGATTCACGACGCCGACGGTAGCCCGGCCCCCGGGGGATAGCCTGCGCCACGATGCTCGATCACGTCTTCCTGGACGCGGTGGCTTCGGCAGGCGCTTGACGATGCGCTGCTGGAACGCCACAAGCACGAAGACCGGCTGGCGGTCGACATCCTGCTCGGCGACGTGGTCTGGGAGACGTCGTGCAGCCTGCCCGGCGAAGGCATCCCGCCCCGGGTTCGAGCTGACATCACGCTGGACTGGCCGACGTGGAGCCAGGCAGCCTGGCGGGCATGGAGCGTCGGCGAACCGGCCGATGACTCTCCCGAGCTGGGTTTTGAGGTCGTTCTCCGCGTCCAGCGACTGGCCGACCGGCCCGATGTCGATTGCGTGGTCGGCGTGCTGCCCCAGGAGAGCCCGGAGATCGGCAGTGAGCGGCTAGAACGGTCGGGCCCGCTGATCGAGGAGAGCTACAACACTGATCTTTCCCAGCGCCAGCTGGCCGTCGAGGTCGCCTACGAGGGGACGTACCGGCTGACGGAAGCCGTGCTCACTGAGCCGAAAGAGCTGGCCGGGCATCTGGCCACGCTCGGCGGCTGGATCGCGTCCAGCCTCGTCCGGCTGGGTGATCTCCGCTTCGAATATCTCCCGCCGGAGCCGGAGGACGAGCACTAGGCCAAAAACCCCGCGTTCTTGGCCAATTCCGCCAGAGAGACCTGCGGCCGGGCTCCGAGGTGGCTGATCACCTCGGCGGCGGCCAGTCCGCCGAGGCGGGCGCAGACCTCCGGCTCTAGTCCGTGGGTCAGGCCGTAAAGAAATCCTGCCGCGTACAGGTCGCCTGCCCCGGTGGTATCCACCACTGCTGTGGCCGGGTAGGCGGGGACGGCTGTCGCCTTACCATCCGTCGCCACCAGGGACCCGGCCGGCCCACGGGTCACCGCGACGACAGGGCACTGGCGGTTCAGTGCAAGCACCGCGGTCTCGACATCCTCGACGCCGCAGAGCTCGGTCGCTTCCGCCTCGTTGGCAAAGAGGATGTCGACCTGATATCGTGGCCCGGCCCAGCTGACCCTCGTCGATGTCCCCGGGAAGCAGATTGGCCCCGGCTCCCAGGTCGGTGGCCATCGTCCGTTCCGCGTCGGGCGTCACCAGGATCAGGCATCGACCCGTGGCCGGCCCGTCGGCGGCTGCCGGTGTCGTGAATTCCACTCCCGCCGCCCTGATGTCATGGGCAAATACCTCGCCGAGCTGATCGGACCTGACCTTGCCGACGAACCCCGCCGCGCCCCCAAAGGCGGCCACTCCGGCGGCCGTGTTCGCTGCCGAACCCCCTGACACCTCGGTTCCCACGCCCATGGCCGCGTAGATGGCCTCGGCCCGATCCCCCTCGATCAACGTCATCGTCCCTTTTTCCAAACCTTGCTCTTTTGGCAAGTCTTCAGGAGCGGCAACGAGCACGTCAACGATGGCGTGGCCGACGGCCACCACGTCGAGAGATCCTGGCATGCGGGGGACGGTAGCCGTTGAGCCACCCACGGTAGGGTTACTCCGTGGACGCCCCCCTGGCTTCGTACCGACTTTCTCGCGCCGTCGAACCCGAGAAATATGAGCTCACCCTTTCACCCGACCTGGCCGAGGGGACATTCGCCGGTGAGTCGCACACCCACCTCACCGTGCACGAGCCGGTCACCAGCGTGGTTCTCAACGCCGTCGAACTGGACATTCACACCGCCGAGTTGACGGCGGCCGACGGCACCCGGCTCCGCGGCACCGTGACGTTCAACAAGGACGAGGAGCGTGCCGTCGTCGACCTGGATGGAACGGCTACCCCTGGCCCGTGGGAGTTGGACCTGACCTTCTCCGGGGTGCTCAACGACAAGCTCCACGGCTTTTACCGCAGCACGTTCAAGGACGAGGACGGCAACGAACGGGTCATCGCGACAACGCAGTTCGAGGCGACGGACGCCAGGCGGGCTTTTCCATGCTGGGATGAACCTGACTTCAAGGCGGTCTTCGCGGTCACTCTGATCGTGGACTCCCACCTGACAGCAATTTCCAACGGACCCGTCGTCAGCGACGATGACCTCGGCAACGGCAAACACCAGGTGACTTTTGCCCCGACGATGCCGATGTCGAGCTACCTCGTCGCGTTCGTAGTGGGACCGTTCGAGTTGACCGACCCCGTCGACGTCGACGGCGTCGCGCTGCGCATCGCATGTGTTCCCGGCAAGAAACACCTGACGCCGTTTGCGATCGAAGCCGGCGCCCATGCGATCCGGTTCCTCGCTGAGTACTTCGGCATCCCATACCCGGGCGAAAAGTTGGTCCACATCGCCATCCCGGATTTTGCGTTCGGCGCTATGGAGAACTTCGGTTGCGTGACCTACCGGGAGACGGCGTTGCTGGTCGACAGCACCGCCGCGTCACGACTCGAGCTGCAGCGCGTCGCCCAGGTCATCGCGCACGAGACAGCCCACATGTGGTTCGGCGACCTGGTGACGATGAAGTGGTGGAACGGCATCTGGTTGAACGAAGCGTTTGCCACGTTCATGGAACTGACCACCGTGGAGCGGTTCCGGCCCGAATGGGACATCTGGGTCTCCTTTGGCGCGGGCCGGAGCGCAGCCATGGTGACCGACGGGCTTCGCAGCACCCGTCCGGTCGAGTTTCCCGTCGGACGCCCGGAAGAGGCCGAGGCAATGTTCGACGTGCTGACCTACCAGAAGGGTGGCGCGGTCCTTCGGATGCTGGAGCAGTACCTCGGTGCGGAGCGATTCCGCCAGGGCATCTCCCGCTACCTGTCCGAGCATCAGTACGGCAATACCGAGACGACCGATCTGTGGGACGCCATCGAGGCGGCGTCGGGAGAACCAGCCCGGGCCGTCATGGACTCGTGGATCTATCAGGGCGGTTACCCCCTGGTTTCGGTCGCCGCCGGCCAGGACGGCCGCCTTCTCACGCTCGACCAGCGACGCTTTCTGTACGACGGTGGGCAAGAACCCAAGCTCTGGCACATACCCATTAGCCTGCGGTTTTCCGTCGGCGGCGAGGTCCAGTCGCTCCAGCTCCTGCTCTCTGAGCGGGAAACCACCGTCGAGCTACCGGGGTCGCCGGAATGGGTGGTGTTGAACGACGGAGGTTGGGGGTTCTATCGGGTCCGGTACGAAGCGGCACTGCTCCAACGGCTCAGAGGGTTGGTGCAGGTGCAGCTGCAGCCGCTGGAGCGGTTGACGCTGGTCAGCGACACCTGGGCTGCGGTGCTGGCCGGGGCGTCGCCGCTCAGCACCTTCCTCGAGCTGATCGATCTGCTCGGCGACGAATCCGACCCCGACGTTTGGGGCGCGGTGCTTGGCCCGCTCAGCCTGCTGGACCACATCATCAGCGACACCGACCGGCCCGTCCTGCAAGCGTTTGTCCGTCGAGCGGTCGGACCCGCCTTCGCCCGGCTGGGCTGGGATCCGGCGCCGGGAGAAGCAAAGCGGACCGGGACACTCAGGGCCCGGCTCGTCGGTGCCCTGGGCGTCCTCGGCCATGACCCTTCGGTGGTCGCCGAAGCCCATCGGCGCTTTCTTGCCTACCTGGAGGACCCGGCCGCCCTGGCTCCCGATCTGGTGGCGGCCGCCGCGAACATCGTGGCCCACGAGGGCGGCCAGCCGGAGTACGAGACGCTCCTTGAGCAGTTCCGTCGGGCCCGCACTCCTCAAGAGGAGATCCGCTTCCTCTATGCGCTCGCCGCGCCAGAAAGCCCAGAACTGCTGGAGCGGACCCTCGAACTGTGCTTGACGGCCGAGGTTCGGACCCAGGACGCCCCCTATCTCATCGGGGTCGTGCTTGGATCGAGATCCGGCGGCAGGCTGGCGTGGCGGTTTCTTGAGGAGCACTGGGAAACGGTCACGGCGCGTTTCCCGAGTAATAGCCTCCCCCGCATGCTGGAAGGGATCACCGCCCTGGCCGATCCTGACCTGGCGGCCGACATCCATGCCTTCCTTGACGCCCACCCGTTGCCGCAGGAAAAGCTGGTCGCGCAGTGCCGCGAGCGTCTCGATATCAATGTCGCGTTCCGTCAGCGAGTCGCAGACCGTTTGGTGGAAACGCTTCGCGGCGTCTGACCGCCCGCTGCGCGGTGGGGGCCGGCACGACCCCCACCCCACCGTGGGATCCGCCGCCAATGCTGTGTTGTTTTTTACCAGGAGGCGGCAGCGACCAGGCCGGTCGGGGCCAGGATTTGCGCCGATTGCCAGGATTGCGGCTCTTTCCCTCGATGTCACTTCGGGATGTGGCGCCGGTTGGCGGGACGATCAGCGAGACTGGGCTTTGTGCGCTCGGCCCTTGTCACGGTCTTTGCGGTCGAGGACACCGCCCTTCAGGTCGTCTGGCGGGCGTTACCCGCGCCGAACGTCTGTATCGAGGTGGGCGACCAGCAGGTTGCCGCCAGCGCGACGCCACCCGCCTTCTTGCGGCTGGAGGGCCGCGCACCGCGTCCCCTTGCGAAGCGGCGAGACGCGTTCGGGGGGCCGGGCGCCGTCACGATCAACGGCCTCGAGCCGAACACCACCTACGACGTCGTGATATCCGGCGGGCGGTTGGCGCCCCGACTCGTGGAACGCATCACGACGCTCTCCGCCCCACCGGGCCGGCTGCTGGCGAAGTTCGCAACGCTGAACGACCTGCACTTGGGGGAAGAGGCTTTCGGGGCGAGCAAGACCATACGGGACGTTTTCCCTTTGCCAGCGGGATGGGAGTCGTACACGTACCGTTGCGCCCGGGCCGCGCTCGACCAGGCGATCGAGTGGGGGGCGTCGCTGATCGTGGTCAAGGGCGACTTCACGCGGGCTGGGGCCCCGGCTGAGTTCCATGAAGCGGCCCAGCTCCTGTCCCGCCTGCCGGTACCGGTCGAGATCACGTTCGGCAACCACGAGTTCCACGACCTGGAGACCGATGGCAGACCCCTACTCCGCGAATGGGGTTTTCGGGTGCCCCGCGAACCCTGGAGTCGTGATCTGCCCGGTATCCGGATTGTGTTGGGACATACGGCGGTGCCGGGACTCAGGGGAGGCAGGATCGACGCGCGACAGCGGGGCCAGCTTGCCGCGCTGGCCCGAGAAACTCCGGGGCCGGTCTTCGTCGCCCTCCACCATCACCCCCAACGATGGGCGTTCCCCAACCAGTACCCGCCCGGAGTGCCAGGCCCGGAGGCGACGGCGTTCCTGAACGCGCTGGCCGAAGCCAATCCGGCCGCGATGGTCGCCACCGGGCATACCCACCGGCATCGTCGTCACCGCCATGGACCGATCGTCGCGGTCGAGGTCGGCTCACCGAAGGACTATCCCGGCACGTGGGCCGGCTACGCCGTGCACGAAGGCGGTATCCGTCAGGTGGTTCGTCGCGTCGCCACCCCCGAGGCGATCGCGTGGACCGAGGCCACCTACTGGGCTCTCGCGGGCGTGTGGGGTCGCTGGTCCGTCGGTGCTCGGGGCGAACGGTGTTTCACCCACGCCTGGCCCCGACGCGACTGACGCTCGCGTGGGTGCGCGGTCAGGACGGCCTGGCGTTCGGCTTGCCTTCTTTGGCCGCCAGCGCCTCGATGCGGGCCTGAACCGACGCCAGCCGATCTGCCGCTCCGGCGTGCAACTGCTCGGCCTGCTCGTAGAGGTCGGCTGCCTCTTCGATGCCGATCTCTCCGGAAGCCATCCGTTCGGTGAGCTGCTCGAGGGCCGCCATCAGCTCCTCGAATGTCATGGTCTCCCAGGCGGTCTGCTCGTCAGGCATCGTGTACCTCTTCGACTCGTGCCGCGATGTCGCCGCGAGCCAATCTGACGTCTACCACCTGCCCGGCCGAGACCTGGTCGGCCCGCCGGACGACGGATCCGCCGCGGATCCTGACGACGGCATAGCCGCGCTCGAGCACCCGAACCGGAGCAAGGGCATGCAGGTGGCGGGCGTTCGCAGCCAGCTGGTCAGATGAGCGGGCCAATCGGTCGGTCACCGGGCGGCGCCACCCGATCGACGCCAATCGGACCTGGGCTCGGGTAAGAGCCCGATCGACAGGTGCGTGTCGATCGAGGCGTTCGAGCCGTCTCGTCGCTTCCGCCAGCTGCCGCCGGGGATGGAGCAGACTCAGCCGGTCGGCCGCCCTGGTCAGCCGGGTCGCGGCCGAGGACACCCCGTCGTGGGCCGCCTTGCGGGTATCGATGGCCGCAAGGCGTCGCTCGGCTCGTTCCAGGTGACTAATCGCGGCTGACCTCGCCGCGTCGCGCCGGGCGGAAAGGTCGGCGAGAAGCGCAGCCTGGTCGGGCACCACCGCAGCCGCGGCGAGCGATGGTGTACCGCACCGAAGGTCCGCGACGTCGTCGCAGAGCGGCCGGTCGCCATCGTGTCCGATCGCCGATACGACCGGGACCGGGCTGGCGCAGATGGCACGGCAGAGATCTTCGTCACTGAACGGCAGCAGCTGGGTGGCGTCGCCACCGCCGCGAGCCAGGATGATCACATCGACTCCCGGTTCCGCGGCGAGTGCTTGCATGGCGTCGATGATCGAAAGGGCGGCTGCCGGGCCGGACACCGCCGTCTCCGCAAACCGGACTGGATAACCAGGGAATCGAACCGCGATCACCGATTCGATGTCCTTGCGCACGGCGGCGTCGCTACCGCACACGACGCCGATCCACGCCGGTAAGGCCGGCACCGAACGTCGGGGCCGATCGAGCAAACCGTCTGCTTCCAGTCTCCGCTTGGCTTCGGCGATCATGGCGGCCACCGCGCCGTCGCCGACCGGGGTGACCTCCTCTGCGATCAGCTGCATCTGACCACGCTCGTTCACCCAGTTCAGCGAACCGACCACGCAGACCCGCTCGCCAGCCACGGTCCTGCAGCGGCTCACCTTCGAGGGCGGGCACATAACCGTGATCTGCGCAGCCCGATCACGAAAGGTGAAGTACACCCGTCCACCGCCGGTCCGGTTGGGCCGGTAGACCTCGCCTTCGACCGCGATCCGCCCCACCGTGGCCGCAGCGCGGGCGATCTCGCCGGACAGCCGGACCAGCGTGACGATCCGGGGTCGAGAGGTCTCGGAAGGAAACAGCTGCAGCGACATGTTGCTGTGAGGCTACCGGGCGCCAGTGACGGTCTGGCCGAGCGGTCTGTCGTCGGACGGCTCTAACGCAAGAGGTCGCGCACCACAACCGGCGCCAAACCGCGCGCGCGAAGCACGCCGACAATGCGTTCAAACGCCGCGACCGTGCCCGGGTGGCCAAGATGCAGGCTCACGATCGATCCGCTCCTTACACCGGCTGACACCCTCGAGACGACGGTGCTCGCGCCCGGGTCCTGGTAGTCGATAGGGTCAACGTCAAATCCGACGACGGTGGCATACCCCGCCTTGCCCGCTTCATCGAGGATCAGCGAAGACGGCTGGCTCTCGACACCCGAGGGCCGAAACCAACGACCATTATTTCCCGCCTGCGCCACCAGAACATCCCGGCATCGCGAGATCTCCTGGGAGACGGCGAGGGGGCCCAGGCGGCCCAGCGACGGATGGGTGTAAGTGTGGTTGGCCAGCTCGTGACCCGCGGAGAGGATGCGGCCCGAGATGTCGGGATTATGCTCGAGCCAGGTGCCGACAGCAAAAACCGTGATCGGCGCCCGCAACCTCGCCGTCAGGTCCAGCAGTTGCATGGTGACGGCAGGATCGCCCGACCCGTGGAAAGTCAGCGCGACCGCGCTGCGATTGCGCGGACCGTTGGGAACGTACTGGGCCGGACCGGTCGGGGCCGGGATCGTCGGCGGAGCTGGGGTCGGACTGGCCTGGCCGTTTCCGGACCCTCCGGTGACGTGATGGGCCGCCTTACTGCATGCGGAAACGACCGCCGCGGAGAGCGCGCCAAGGAGGAACGTCCTGCGGGTGGGCATCCGGCAAGGCTAGCGTCCTGCCCCCACCGTGACGTCGACCGTCTCGGCCTCTTCTTCGTGGCGTTCCGCCAGCCGCGCGGCCACTCGACCGAGGCGATCGATCCGTCGGAGGGCGCGCTCCCGGGCCTGGTCGGCTTCGGGCGAGAGTCCTTCCAGCGCTTCGAGGCGCCAGTGGCGAACGACGACAGGGACCAAGATCTGGTCGTGGTGGATCGTGAAGTCGTAGATGCCGGCATTCGCGATGACGGCAGCGTGGTTCTTGAAGCCGGGAATGCCTGTCCCCGGCATCTCGAAGCTTTTAACCACCCTTTCGATTGGCACCATCATCCCGGAAGGATCGGCCTCCAGCATTGCCGTTGCCAGGTCGCGGTAGAAGAGGAAGTGCAGGTTCTCGTCGGCCGCGACGCGGGACATGATCTCGGCCCCGTGGCGGTCATCGATCAATCGCCCCGTATTGCGGTGCGAGATCCTGGTCGCCAGCTCCTGGAGCGTCACGTAAATGACGCCCTCGGCCGGCCCGTCCAGCTTCGATTCGCCGACGAAACCGGTCGACACCTGAGCCATACGGGCCCGTTCCAGCGCGACGGGGTCAATAGCCCGGGTGACGGTCATCCAGTCCCGGATAACGATGGAATGGCGGTGTTCTTCCGCTGTCCAGCGGCGATTCCAGGTTCCCCACGCACCGTCTTCTCCGAATAGCTTGCTGATGGAGTGGAAGTAGTAGGGCAGATTGTCTTCCGTCAGGAGGTTCACGTAGAGAGCGCTGCGCACGGCGTCCCCCAGGGGGAACTCATCCGGGTCCCAGCTGGCGTTCGGGTCGAAGTCGCGTCCCTGGCTCCAGGGCACAAGCTCGTGCGGGAACCACTCCTTGGTCATCTTCAGGTGGCGCTCGAGCAGTGTCTCGGCGGTTCCCGTCATGGCGTCCAGGAGCTGATGATGATCCATTCCCTTAGCCTACCTACCAGTAGGTAGGGGAGCGAACGGGCTGGATAGGAAGGTAGAAAGGCGGAATGCGCCCGGCGTTGGACACCGTGCTGGTCGTCGCCGGGGTCATCATCATCGTCGTCGACCTCCGCTCGGCGATCATTTCGTTCATCCTCCCTCGAGGAGTGCGCGGTTGGCTCCGGCGACAGGTGCTGATTTGGGTCCGGATCCTCTTCCGGCTCCGAACGGGGCGCCGCCCCACCTACGAGACGCGGGACCGGATCATGGCCCTGTTTGGGCCCATCTATCTGCTCGCCCTCCTCACGACCTGGATCCTCCTGCTGATCGTCGCCTACACCGGGATCTATTACGGCCTGGGCGTGCACCCGCTGCGGGCGGCGTTTGAGCTGTCGGGCTCATCGATCGTGACCCTCGGCACGCGCAGCACGTCCAAGGCGGTGGCCAACAGCTTCACGTATACCGAAGCCGGGTTTGGTCTGCTGCTGCTGACGCTGCTGATCACTTACCTCCCCGTGATCTATGCCGCCTTCTCCCGCCGTGAGCTGGCGGTGACCGAACTGGAAGTGAGGGCAGGATCACCCCCGACGGCCGTCAACCTCTTGGTCCGCTACTCCCGGATCGACAAGTTGGATGAGCTCCCCGATCTCTGGCAGGCCTGGGAAGGTTGGTTCGCCGATATCGAGGAGACCCATACGTCCCTGCCGGTCCTGACGTTCTTCCGCTCTCCTCAGCCCGATCATTCGTGGATAACCGCGGCGGGCACCATCCTCGACGCCGCCTCATTGTGGGTCTCGACGGCGGATCATCCCAACGATCCGGATGCGCAGTTGACCATTCGGGCCGGCTACATCACGCTCGCCCGTATCGCGGACTTCTTTGGAGTCTTCCATGACGTCGACCCGGCACCAGACGATCCGATCACCATCAGCCGTTACGAGTACGACGACGCCTGCCGCCGGCTGGCCGAGGCAGGCGTGCCCCTCAAGGAGGATCTCGACGCCGCCTGGACGGCTTTCGCCGGCTGGCGAGTCAACTACGACACAGCGCTGCTAAACCTGGCCCGCATGGTCGAGGCACCTATCGCCCCCTGGACTTCGGATCGATCCCCGGTTCTGGCTGAGAAGGCGTGGACACTCCGCGTCATGCTCAGACCCCGCTCCCCTTTTGGTCCTGACCGATCGCTGCGGCTTCCCCTACGACGGCGGGAGTGAAGGTCCGCATTCCTCTCGCTCGATATCGGCGATCTCGTCAACCCGGGCCACGTGCCGGCCACCTTCGAACTCGGCCTCCAGCCAGGTGTCGACGATCACCAACGCCAGTTCAGGCGCCAGCACGCGCGCCCCGAGCGATAAGACGTTGGCGTTGTTGTGTTGGCGTGACAGCCGCGCCGTGAACTCGTCGTGACACAACGCGGCCCGGGCCCCGTGAACTTTGTTGGCTGAGATCTGTTCGCCCTGTCCGCTGCCACCGATGACAATGCCGACCTCGGCCGGGCCACGCACCACGGCTCGGGCCGCGGCAGCACAGAAAGGTGGGTAGTCGACCGGGTCCTCGGAGTTGGTGCCCAGGTCCATGACCTCGTGGCCGGCAGACATCAGGTGATCGATGACGATCTCCTTGAGCCGGTAGCCGGCGTGATCGGACGCGATCGCAATCCTCACAGTGCCGGTCTTTTTAGTCGACCGTCAACCGCAGAGTCGAAGAGAGTCGACGGAAGAGGACCGATCTATTCGGATTTCCCGAAGCTCTTGATCTCCTCCAGCTCCTCCCGGGACAGTTCGCGCGGCACTTCTCCGCGCTTCTGTTTCTCGCTCTGTACGTGATGCCGGATGTCGTCGACGATTTCGGGATTGGCGAGAGTGGTGACGTCGCCGACATCCGTGAAGTTGGAGATTCCCGCGATCACTCTGCGCATGATCTTTCCCGAGCGAGTCTTCGGCATGTCGGGAACGACCCAGACGTTTTTCGGCCTTGCGATCTTGCCGATCTCCGTCTCGATCGCCTTGATGACCTTACTTTCGGTGTCTTTGCCAGCCGCGAACCCTGGTTTTAGCGACACGTACATTTCGACGGCCCTACCCCGGACGTCGTCAATGACGGGGACGGCGGCCGCTTCGGCCACTTCGTCGACCGTAATTGCCGCCGACTCGAGCTCCTTTGTCCCCAACCGGTGACCCGCGACATTGATCACGTCGTCGACGCGGCCCAGAATTCGGAGGTAACCGTCAGCAGCCTCGACAGCACCATCGCCTGCGAAGTACGGCCAGTCGTGCCAGTCCTTGCTGTTCTCGTCGCGACAGTATTTGGCGTAGTACGTCTGCACGAACCGCTCTGGTTGGCCCCAGATCCCTTCCAAGATCCCGGGCCACGGGTTGCGTATGCAGATGTTGCCAGCCCGTCCTGACCCGGGCTCGACTTCCTTACCATCCTCGTCGTAGATGACGGGATAGATACCAAGGGCGGGCGGTCCGCAACTGCCGGGCTTCATGGGGTTCAGCGCGGGCAACCCGGTACCCAGGAACCCGCCGGTCTCGGTTTGCCACCACGTGTCCACGATGACGGCCTCGCCCTTTCCCACCACCTGGTGGTACCACCGCCACACATCCGGCTCGATCGGCTCGCCGACCGTCGTCATGTGCTTGAAGTGATAGTCGTACTTAGCCGGTTCGTCGGGGCCGACCTTGCGCAACATGCGAATCGTCGTGGGGGCGGTATGGAAGATATTCACGCCCAAGCGCTCAGCGATGCGCCACGGGCGGCCCGGATCCGGATGTGTGGGCACGCCTTCGTACATGACGCTGGTCGTCCCGAGGGCCAGAGGTCCGTAGACGATGTACGAGTGACCCGTGATCCAACCGATGTCGGCGAAGCACCAGTACGTGTCGTCGGGATGGATGTCCTGGTAGTACTTCGACGTACCGGCGACGTAGGAGAGGTACCCGCCCGTGCTGTGCTGGCATCCCTTAGGACGGCCAGTAGTGCCGCTGGTGTACATCAGGAACAGAGGTGCTTCGGCCGGCATCGAGACCGGCTCTACCTGCCTGCCCTTGTAGTCGGCGAGCAGCTCGTCGACGAAGTAGTCACGCCCGTCGACCATCGGCGTCTTCGATACATACCGTCCCGGATACCGGCGCCAGACGAGAACCTTGTCGACCTCGGCACCCTCCTGGCGCGCTCTCTCCACCGCCTCGTCCGCCTTGGCCTTGTGGTCGACGAGCTCCCCGTTGCGGTAGTAACCGTCCATAGTCACGAGGATGCGGCTTTGGGAGTCCGCGATCCGTTCTCCGCATGCCGCGCCGCTGAATCCGCCGAACACCTGCGAATGGACCACACCCAGACGAGCGCAGGCGAGCATGGACACCGGTAATTCCGGAAGCATTGGCAGATGAAAGGTCACCCGGTCGCCGGTCTTTACACCGCCACAGTCCTGGAGCAGGGCCGCGAATTCATTGACCCGCCGGTGCAACTCACGGTACGTGATCGCCTTGGTGTCCTCGTCCTCAGGCTCGGGCACCCAGATCAATGCGGCCTTGTTCGGGCTCGTCTCCAGATGGCGGTCGACGCAGTTGTAGCTGGCATTTAGCTTCCCGCCTACGAACCATTTCCAAAACGGCGGGTTACTCGTGTCTAGCGTCGTGTGCCAGTAATGATCCCATGTGAGTAGATCTGCATAATCCTTGAAGCATTCCGGAAAGTTCTTCTCGCTGAACCGCTCAATGATCGCTGGGTCGGAAGCATTTGCCTGTCCAATGAATTTTGCGGGTGGTTGGAGATACTCCTCTTCCCGCCAATGGACTGCAATCTGAGACTCGGAGATCTCCTCTTCCTGTTCGGAGATCTCCTCTTCCTGTAGAGCCATTCTCGACTCCCCCTCAAAGAAGTTCGAGCCAGTTCCCCGTGATTTCGGCGTACACCTGGAGGCCGAAAATCGGGCAGGCTGGGCAGATGGAAGACACTACTGTTCCAGGCGCGGAGGCGCTGGCACCACTCATTCACGCGGTCCTCGGTGACGACCTACCTGTCGAGGTGAAACTGTGGGATGGCAGCCGCCTCGGTCCACCGGATGGACCAGCGTCCATCGTGATGCGGTCCCCTAAGGCCGTCCGCCGGATTTTGTATTCTCCGAATGAGGTCGGCTTCGGGCGGGCGTACATACTGGGCGACATCGAGATCGAGGGCGATGCCCTGGCGGCCATCCGGCTCGTCGCCCGGGCCGCTCCCGACGAGCTACGAATCGGGACTCGCACCTTGGCCCGGACCCTCCTCGCGTCCGTTCGGCTCGGCGTGCTCGGCCGGCCCCTGCCCCGTCCGGCCGAGGAAGCCCGCCTCGGGGGGAGCCGCCACAGCAAGGCTCGGGATTCGGCGGCCATTGCCCATCATTATGACGTCGGCAATGACTTCTACCGCCTGATCCTGGGCGGGTCCATGACGTACTCCTGCGCCCGATTTGCGGATCCTTCGGACAGTCTGGAGACGGCGCAGGCCGCCAAGTACGACCTCATCTGCCGAAAGCTGGGCCTTCGGCCCGGCATGCGGCTGCTCGACGTCGGCTGCGGATGGGGCGGGATGGTCATGCACGCCGCAACCCATTACGGGGTCACCGGGGTCGGCATCACCCTGTCCCACCAGCAGCATGAACTGGCGTGCAAGAGAGTGGCGGAGGCAGGCCTGTCCGACCGTGTCGAGATTCGGCTGCTCGACTACCGGGATGTGGGATCAGATGGCCAGCGTTGGGACGCGATCAGCTCGATCGGCATGTTCGAACACGTGGGTCAGGCCCAGATGACCTCGTATTTCCGCACTTTGGCAGCGGTACTCACCCCGGGCGGACGGTTTCTCAACCACGCCATTTCGACGCCTAACGGGGCGCAGTTTGACCGGCACTCGTTCACGGCGCGCTATGTGTTCCCTGATGGCGAGCTGGCCGATGTGGCGGCAGTGGCCTCGGCCATGGAGGCTGTAGACCTCGAGGTGCGCGACGTCGAATCGCTGCGTGAGCACTACGCTCTCACCCTGCGCCACTGGGTGGACAACCTCCTCGCCAACTGGGATGCCGCCGTAGCGCTCGTGGGGCCGGTGCGGGCGCGCATCTGGAAGCTCTACATGCTGGGCGCCATCGTCAGCTTCGAAAGCAACGAGGTCGGCATTCACCAGGTGCTTGGCGTCAAGCCCGAACCGGACGGCACGAGCGGGATGCCGCTGACCCGAAGAGAGATGGTCTAAGGGTTGGTCTGATCGGACGCGCCGAGGTCAGTGGATCGTCACCATGCCGAGGGCGCCGTCGACGGTCACTATCGCCCCGGCGCTACGGCCTACGCTTCCGCGTCGTGGCTGAAGAGGTCCCTGCGTCCGATGAGGCCGAGCTGATTGAGTTCCTGAACGGCCACAGCGACGGTGAGGTCACCGCTCTGGCCAACTCCTTTGGTGTAGACGTCGTGCTGGCGCGGGTCCTGAGCGGCATGCGGGACCGCTTCCGATCGGATCAGGCGGAGGGCCTGGACGCCGTCGTGCGCTGGGACATCAGGGCCGGGGACGAGACGCATACCTTTCACATGGCCGTGAAAGACGGCGGGCTTAGCGTCGCCATGGGCCCCCCGGCCGATCCGCCACGGGTGATGCTCGGCCTGGACCTCCCGGACTTTCTCCGCCTGATCGTCGGCCAGCTGGATGGGATGCAGGCCTTCATGTCCGGGCGTTTGCGGCTATCGGGCGACATGCTGTTCGCATCCAACATCGACCGCTGGTTCGGCTAAGTCGATCGTCTCGGCTCGGGACGGTGACCTATGCTCGCTCGGCTGTTATGGGTGTAACCGATCGCATCGCGGAGCACGCCGACCGGCTGACTCCGGCCGAGCGCAAAGTCGCCGAAATCCTGGCTCACGAACCTCAGACCGTGGCGTTCGGGACAGTGGCGAACGTAGCCGAGAAGGCAGGTACCAGTGGTCCGTCCGTCGTCCGTCTGGCGGTGAAACTTGGCTATGCCGGGTTCGTCGACCTCCAGGCCGATGTGCAGCAAGAGCTCGCCCGGCAGCTCGGCCCGGCTAGGGACCGCATCCGGCAGCGGCCTCCGTCTGAGGTGCTGGGCCGGACCCTCGCGGCCGAGCTCGACAATGTCTCCCAGAGCTTGTCGGGGATTGACGAGGCCACGTTCCGCGAGATAGTGGCGAGGCTGTCCGACCGGCGCCGCCACATTTTCGTCCTACCCGGTGAGATGACGTTCCCGGCTGGTCAAATCCTGGCGGGCCACCTCAGCCAGCTGCGCGACGGCGTGACCCTCCTGCATGGGTCGGAGGTCGCCGCCAGCCGGCATCTGGGCACACTCGATCCCGGCGACATCCTCATCGCCATCGACATGCGGCGCTACGAACGATGGGTGCTAACTGTTCTCCGTTGGTGCGTCGACCGTGGCGCGACGGTGATCGCCATCACCGACAGCCCGCTTTCGCCCCTGGCGACCCACGCCGAGGAAACGCTGCTCATCGGTGCCCAGGGGGTTGGGCCGTTTGACAGCCTGGTCGGAGCGGTGTCGTTGATGAACGCGATCGTTGCCGGCGTCGCGGCAAGGCTGCGCCAGAGTGCGACCTCCCGGCTGGATGCGATCGAAGCGGCGTGGGCGGGGACCGAGGCGCTGGTTGCCGGCAGCGGGGTGGGGTCGGGGGCGGGAGTCGGCGGAGTCGGTGGAGCCGGCGGGGTTGGGCGGCCAGACGGGGGGGCCCGCAGCTCTAACGGCGGCGGGACCGACGGGGGGGGCGACGGCGGGACCGACGCGGGGGGCGACGGCGGGACCGACGCGGGGGGCGACGGCGGGGCCGAGGCGAGCGCCGGCTAGGCCGCACACGATGGCACACCCGCCCGAGCCCGCACCAGCGCTCACCCTGACACGAGGTCATCCAGCGCCCGGATGGCCAAGGCAGCCAACGCCAGCGCCTCCCCGCTCCTACCCGCAGCCCCATCGACCTGGGTGGCCAGACGCTCGAAACGCGCCACCCCGCCAGCCCGGGACGAAGCAAAGGCCCGCACCGCCTCGACCGGACCCTCCTCCGAGTCCCGAGCCCCCTCCGAGTCCCAACCCCCCTCCGAGCCCAACCGCGCCCCTCCCCCGCCCAACGCCACCACAACGATCTGCCGGCGGATCCGGGCCAGATCATCCGCCAGACGGCGGGCCTGCCACCGCTCCCACCGCCCGCCGGGGTGCAACGCACCGAGCTGCAACTCGAACGGCGCCAATTGCAAGGTCTCATCAACAGCGGCGAAGGCCGAGATAACCGCGTCAGAAGCAAGGCCAAGGGACCGGACGGCTGCCGCCACGTCACCGGTCTGACCCAACCGCCCCAGCCGGCCGAAGCCTTCCGCGATGACCTGGGAGACGCCATCCTTCACTAACGCTTCGACCACTGCGCCCGATCGAGCGCCCGCCCCGGCATCGGGCCCAGCACCGACACCGCCGGACAGGAACGCTTCCAACGCAGCCGCGATGGGCCGATCCTCATCCACCCTCGCGGTCAGATCAGCGACGCGCTGAACCACGTAGCAACGGGTCAGCCGGTCCAACCCGACCCGCGCCGCCGTGTACATCAGTGCTTCGGTGTCGGCCGACACCGAGTGCGCCAACTCGTCCACCTTTGCCC
>WNFE01002141.1_pt1 | contig 18874 bp, 14 predicted proteins | sample 5400451 | NCBI WGS metagenome assembly WNFE01 (sample SAMN13153344, study PRJNA577476) | soil metagenome | isolation source: 200 cm saprolite under Douglas fir tree site 2 hole 2 | place: USA:California | collected 2015-04-18
TTGATAGAAGCCCACTCATCCGTCCGCTCTCTGCGAGTGCGTTTCGGCCCAGGCATCTCCCCTGCCTTTCGCTCAAACGACGGTCACTTCAAGCGTACCTGACCCCCCTTAGCGTTTGCAAGGATTTGAGGAGATTTTAGCCCGTTTGGACACCCAACGTTTGCCAGTTTGAACTCCCCAACGGCGTGAAGTCATTAATGAGGAGGTCTCGAGCTAGTGCTCTTACTACTTGTAATAAACAGGATGCAAGAAGGGAATGAGCAGACCTTGCAAGTCTCCCCCGCTCGGATTTACAAGCGAGAAAGTTCCATGATACAATTCCGGCAAGTACCTCTACCGTCCTAAATGTGAGAACAGAAATTGATGGGCTTCCAACACTGGCTCAACTCACGGCAGTCGCGCAGGAACGTGCTGCGGCAACTCGGCATGCTCGCGGGAGCTAGCCTGGTGCTCGATGCCTGTACCACTACCCCTCCACCTGTTGTGACCAAACCAAAGGGGATTGCTGATGGCATTCAGCACATCCTGGTGGCTTGCCAGGAGAACCGCTCCTTCGACACCTATTTTGGTTACTACCCCAAGGCAGGAAGATTTGGCGTGCCATCGGGGTATTCGCAGCCCGATGGCACGGGAGGGACTGTCACTCCGCATCATTTTTTCTTGCATATCACACTGGATGCTTCCCATTCTTGGCAAGCTATCCATAGTGAATGGACCCATGGAGCCATGAACGGCTTTGTGATCACTGATGGTACGAAAGCGCTTGGCTACTATGATGGTTCGGATCTCCCCTACTACTATGCGCTGGCGGATTCCTTTACCTTGTGTGGCACCTACTTCTCCTACCAGCTTGGGCCAACCTTTCCCAATCGCATTGCTCTGTGGGCGGGAACCTCTGGTGGCATGACGACCAACGATAGACCTCCACTTGGTAGCCTGGAGTGGCCGACCATCGTAGATTTGCTGGATGCTCAGCATGTCAGTTGGAAGTGTTACAATCTTGGTTTGGGTGGTGGGAACATCCCCGAATTGGTGTACATCAACACCCTTCCCTTTTTCAAACGCTGGCAGCAGGATCCCCGGCTCCATTTCAAGGAAGACGATTACTATAACGATCTAAAACATGGGACGTTACCTCAAGTGACGTTCCTCATCTCTGACCCCTTCACGAGCGAACATCCATTGACTGATATTGAGTTTGGGCAGAAAAAGATGGCGAAAGTGATCAATGCACTGATGAATTCTTCACTGTGGACGAGTTCTGTTCTCTTCTTGACCTATGACGAGGGAGGTGGATTCTTTGATCATGTACCGCCACCACAAGTGGATGCGTATGGAATGGGAATGCGTGTCCCGACGCTCATCATCTCGCCCTGGGTCAGGCGAGGGCGTGTCTCAGGGCAGTTGTATGAGCATAGTTCACTGTTGAAGTTCATTGAGCGACGTTTTGGTTTACCGACGCTGGCAAGCGTCAACCACCTGTTTGATCGTTCGACACCTGGCACAAATAATGATGCTGCCCATAGTCAACCATTTGGTCCACCTGCTCCCCCGCGTGATGGCCTGGCGCAAATTGGCGATTTCTACGATGAATTCGACTTTTCACAAGACCCCAATTATTCTCCGCGCTTTCCATCATTCCATTGAAATGTCGACAAGCCCTCACACGTACCAATCGTCGCGTGTCAACGGCAAATGGCTAGCGCCGCGATCAGGTTTGGCCAAAAGCGCCTGATAGACGTTCACTCGACCGGTCAGGAATGCATAGATCGAGGCAGACATGTAGACGCGCCAGATACGGTAGGTCACCTCACTGGTGAGCTGGCGTCCCTCGTCCGCATGAGATTCAGGCCGCGCACCCAGTGTCGCAGCGTGAGGGCATACTGCTCGCGCAGGCTCTCCACATCGCCCACCTCGAAGCCGCTCATCTCGGCTGCTTGCAGTGTGGTACTGATCGACACCAGTTCGCCATCGGGAAACACAACACATAGCGCTGGTTGAAGGTGGGCTCACGTTGTACTGGTAGGGTAGCGACCTTCGCGATGCCATGGTTGGCCCAGTATCACGTAAGCTGCTATAAAGCGCAAAGTAGCAGTTAAAAAGTAATTTAAACATACTTTACAGGTATGTAGCAGCTTACGTGATACTGGGCCTTGTTGGGTTTCAAACGCAATGATTGGTAGATTATCTGTATTCTTCATGCAAGTTTTATACTCCCGACAAGGCCTTTGCCACGTCCTCGCAATGGGCCTTCCGGTTTCAGGTTGAAGACGCCTTTGGATGTAGCCATGTAACGAACACCAGCACTACTTCGGACCTTGTCGACACGGTACGGTCGGTTGCGATTGAGGCTCATATCTCTAGTGGGCCAAGTGGAGGTCTGTTCATCTAGGGATGAATGAGTCGGAAAACGCGTGCGATAAGCACCACCACCGCAATGCACAGCAAGGCAATGGCGAACCACTGTATTTTGCGAGTCGATGTCTTTTCGGGCGCTGGCTCGCTCATTCGTCGTTTCTGATACTTTGCCTCGCGCCGCCGACCTGATCTATTGAGCGGAGCTTTTCTACGCCTCATGCTGCACTCCCTTTGCCGTTATGTAAGCGCGGGATTGGAATATTACGGTAGTTCCATACGTAACTGGCAAACCGTAGCAACACTTTGCCCTATTGTACCCAACTCTGAGGGATAAAGCAAAAACAGACAGGTACACGAGGCGAGCGCCTCGGGTATAATCAGGGAGTCACGGTATTTTGCGGTGCTTCTGCGCGAGGCGCGAATGCAACGGGGAGCACCCATCGTAAAATGGAGAACACGCCCATCAGGCAAGCGAGGAGAAGCCTCATTGACCCGCTCACATGAAGGAGCGTCTGATCGCGATTGAGCATGCGATTATGGTTGCTTTCCAGATGCGTAGATATTCTTGCTTTACCGCAAGACCCTGTTGCTATACAGACGCGTGATAGTGGCGGAAGTTCTCGTCGCGGCCCCAGTCGGCTGCTATCTCCGCATCTCGCCGACTGGACACCTCTGAGAGGGGAGAATGGCGACGAACTGGCGATTGACGTGGTTCCATCTGAAAAGAACGAAACCAGAGTCCTTGCTAAGCAAAGAGGACTCATGGCATAATCGTAGATATCCCGTGAATGGGACCGGAACGCGCGCTCCTCGCGAGCATGAAAAAAGGATGGAGGTCTTCCCGGTTCCCCCGAATCAGCGTGAAATGCTTACGGCGTAACTTTTTGAGGAAAGAGAAGGATGGAAGCACCGTCCGCAAAAATGCTCCCGTTCGCAGGCGAGGCCGCTCATCAAGAAGCCGGGGCCTGGATCACTGCCTACACGCAGGATGTGTTGGCAGCCAAGGACGGGGCGACTATCGAAGCCTACACACGCATTCTGAAGCGATTTGCGGAGTGGCTTGCCCTCCGCCCCGGCAACTCCGGCCAGTTCCACCCCCAGGCGATCACGCATACCGCCATCGAGTGCTTTCTCGATACGCTCCCCAGTTTCAGTTATAAAAAGCAGGCGCGCGCCGCCCTGTCTGGGTTCTGTCGCTGGTTGCAGGAAGATCACCAACTCCTGGATCGCAACCCGGCACACGGGGTCGGGCTACCAGCGCAAGTACTGCTCGTTCCTCGCGAACTCCCCGAAGACCAGCGCTACGTGGTTCGTGATCTGGTGGAGCGGGAAGCCGACCTGCGCGGCAAGGCAGCGTTTGCCCTGGGTGACTTCGCCGGGTGTCGCGTGAGCGACGTCTCCTGGCTGCTGCTCGATGCGCTCCATGTCACTACGAAGGCTGGGTGGATGACCGTTGGGCATAAAGGCGGCAAGGAACGCACCATCGATCTGGTCAACGAGGCACGGCGCGCGCTCTACAACTACCTGGAGCAGGGCGAGCGCAAGGAGAGCGCCTACGTGTTTACCAGCCAGCGCGAAAAGTCACACCCAAGCTCAGGAGAAGTCGATGGGTGGCGGTGGACGGAGGACGGTATCCATCAATGGTGGCAGCAACTCCAAGCGAGGGCGCGCCTTGCAGAAGCCACGTTCATCAACGACATCGATTTCCGCGACCTGCGCCACGATTTTGCGCACCAGGCGCGAGAGTGTGACTGGAGCCTGGAAGAGGTGGCCTATTACCTGGGGCATATCACCAAAAGTGGGATGCCGATCATTCAAACGACGATCCGGTACACCCAGGTGAGCTGCGAGCATGTGAAAGAGAAGCTGAAGCTGCTGCGGGGGTAGCATCTCGCGATCCAGGAAACGCCTATCCACCGAAACGTTTGGGAACCGTCCGACGAGGCTTGAGGTATGAGAAAAACGATCATCAGATCCGCGAGTATCCTCGGTATGCTGTTGTTGCTTGTAACTGCACTTATTGTCCTTCTCCGCTTTTACCCGTATCCCTCTAATTTTCCTGCCTATCCAAAAATAACCCACACCCGATCCGGGGCAGCAGGAGACCCGATAAATCTGGTCTTTGTCGGGACGAAAGATCAGATCATGCACAGCTTCCAACAAGCCGGCTGGCTGCTTCCTGATCCTATTACCCCACAAAGCAGCTACCCGACTGCACCAGTCAGTAATCTCTACGTCTTTGGGAGAATCCAGGATCTGGCGTTTGAAAAGCCCACCAATGATGTCCAAAACCGCGGGCACATTCGGCTCTGGAAGACAGGAACCCTCGTCGGTGGACAACTCGTCTGGGTGGGACAGGCATCTTATGATAGCGGGATTGAGCTCAGTGCGACCAACCATCTTTCCACCCATCACATTGCTCCCACCGTCGATCTGGAAAGAAATGCCGTCGGTGCTGACCTGGAAAAAACCGGTCTGGTCAGAGAAGAATCCTACGGGGCATTTACTCCTCCCATTTTGTATGCACGCAATGGGGGCGGAGATTATTATGAGAGTGATGGTGATGTGCTGGTGATCAATTATACGCAGGCTCCCATCCCACTCAACCAACCGGTATGGGTTATAGATGGACTGAAAACAGGTGTGTTCCTCTTCTACGATGCGCTTTTCACCGTTGTTGGTGTGCTGATTGCTTTCCTGGCTCTGGTTGTAGTGATCATCGCGGGACTCATGCTCTGGCGACTCACGAAAAGAAACCGGACCGTGCGGAAATAGCCACAAGGCATGGGCAGGAACGAAGTTGCCATTTGGCCAGACTGGAAAATGATGCCGATCCAGTGCACACCTCGCCACGGATGATGGCCCTACGCCACTCTTGATGATGCATGAGCAGTTGTGATGCCCTCAGCAACGCGGGAGAGCAATGCCAGGTCAGATCACCGATCCCGCTCACGCCGAAAATCGCCAGGCCCATTATAGAGGGTTCGTAGCCGGTCGGGATCGCTTGCAGCCAGCGATTGCCAGGCAGGCTCTCCCGCACCAGCATCAGAAGTGAAGGCGCGCCGCCACCGCGGCTTCGCGCGGATTGGCGCAGGTTCTCTTGAACCTGCACCAGCAGGATGAAAGTCACCGCAAGGTAACCAGAATAGAACACCGCGTGCCAGGGGGTGAAGAACTTCTCCAGTTGCGGGATGTTGCTGTGCGCTTATCCATCGATGAAGAGGCCGCCGAGCCACCAGACGGAGACCACGACCCATAAGCGGCTTGTGCGAATTGGACTCTATTCTATCGCCTCCAATGAGATGCGATTACCCTGACCCCACGAACGTGTGCCTTGACAAAGTGGTGAGAGGCTGGATACAGTGACATACTGAGACTAGATTAGGCATTGGGAGCTTTCCCATGGTAAACCCAGATGATTGGATCATCGCCGCGAACGGTTTTTACATTGCGAGCCGTGCGTTCCTGATGCGGCGTGGCTATTGCTGCGCGAACCAGTGTCGCAATTGCCCCTATATCAACTGGCGCAACACCCCAACCTGGGAGCCGCTGCCGGCAGCGGCTGTGCTTGTGGCTGTCGTCTCTCCAAAAGCGCTAGAGGGGGCACGGCTAGCACTCACAGGGCATGAGCGGGCGCTTCAGCAAGGGAACCAGGCCGCCGAGGCACATCACCGGGCAATGGCCGCGCACTACCGCTTGCTGTTGGAGCGCTGGGAAGCGGCGAGGGGGAACAGGGGTGAGGATTCAGGAGAGTAGGCCGGCGCTTCAGAACGGGGTGACGATTTTACCGTGAGGAACTTGAGGACGACCCACCTTGTCTTCGCCCGCAGACCGCGCAGAGCTCCTGTTGCTGCCCCTCTTCCTGATGTGGTAGACTTGAGAGGTGATCACCCCCTTTTGCAGTGAGAAGGACTCATCATGGCTGCACTCCTGGCGCTCGTTGCCACCATCCTGACCTCCTTTCTCCCCATCCTGAACAAGCGCCTGCTGCGTGACAGTGGCCCAGCGCTCGTGGCCTGGATCATCAATGCCGCCTCTCTACCCATCCTCGCAGCGGGAACGCTCCTGCTCACCCAATGCTCGATCACCCCTCTGTATGGAAGTCCTTCACTCTCATGCGCCGCGCACATCCCGCGCATCGATGGTCTCTTCGTTGCGGCCCTGCTCGCCTCTGCCCTCCTCAATTGGGTCGCCACCCTGCTTTCGACGGTCGCTCTCGCGCGGGCCGACGCCTCGCTGGTGAGCCCCCTGCTCACCTTCAATCCCGCCTTCACCTTGCTCCTGGCCTGGCCAGCATTGGGAGAGGTTCCGGGTCTGCGCCAGACCACCGGCGTGGCGGTGGTGCTCCTGGGCGCCTACCTCCTCGACGTCGAGGAGGCGCGAACCGGGCTGCTCGCACCTCTGCGCCTGCTGCTGCACCGGCCCGGGACGCTTCTCGCGATTGCCGCCTCGGTGCTGTGGGGAACCACCACCGTGCTGGAAAAGCTCGCGATCGACCATGTGACGCCTCCCAGCGGCCCGGCGGTGGCCCTGGTCGGGACATTCCTCCTAGTCGCGCTGCTCACGCCGGGGGCATTGCGCTCAACCCGAGCGGAGGAGCCGCCTCGCGCCAAGGGACCCCGGCAGGGGCTCCGCGCCCACCCGCGTGCGCTCACCGCCGCCGTCCTGCTCGCCGGTGTCGCTCCGCTCTTTGGCTTCACGGCGATTGCGCTCGGCCTCGTCGGGTATGTGACAGCGCTCTTTAAGCTGAGTGCCGTTCTCACGATTGTCTGGGCACGCGTGTTCCTCCATGAGGGTCAGATGCGCGAACGCTTGCTTGGTGCAAGCGTGATGCTCGTTGGGGGTGTCCTCGTCGCGGCATAGGGACTCGAAGCTTCCTGCGCATCTCCGGGTTTTCCGCACAGGCGCGGGTCCATCTGTGTACCGTTACGTGCCGCTTTTTCCGGGAATCGCACCAAAGGGGTCTCTCCTGCACAAACCCCCTGCCTGTACAGACCGCTCGCTTTGCGGTACGGCCCGCAACCAGATGGGCGCAGCCGGTCCCTCCCCTTTCAACAACACCCCCGTGGTCGTCCACAACAGCAGCCCGGGAGTATGGGCGAGCCGGGCCTGCGCTACCCGCTGCATTCGCCTCTCCTGCGCGATATCCGGCGCAACGCAGAGGAGCCTGGGCAGCGCCGAGCGTTCCCGCGCCCACTCACGCGAGGCAAGGTAGTGCGCGTACGCATCGAACTTGACCGCCAGGTCGCGCACGTTCATGGTGCCACGGTCCCACTCCAGCCAGAAACGCATCTGCTGCGACCCCGCGCGGTATTCCGCCAGGGCATCGGGCCGGAGATTGTGCCACTGCTCGCGGACCTGGTAGCGCCGCTCACAGGAGGCGCCCGTCTCCCACCAGCAGAGTTCCCGCTCTGGTTGCTGCATCGCGGCCTGGGCCAGGCTGGCAAAGAAGCTATAGATCCCGGCCGTGTGCTGGATGTGCTGCAAGAGCCAGGTTTCGCCTCGCTGCACCATGGTTGAGGTTTTTCCGTCGGCCTCATCGTCGGGCCGTGTCATCATATTGCGCACGGACATGTGGCTCGCGGCGGCCATCAAGCGCAACCCGTGTTCACACAGGCGCCAGCGCTTCCCCGCATCGGTCGGGATCGGCTCCAGGCAGCCGCAGCGATGGAGTGCATACAGCGAACAGCGCGCCGACTTGCGCTGGAGGCCCAGAAAAGCCGCCAGTTCCTCATCGGACAGCAGTGGGTGGGCGAGCAGCAGGCGCAGGATGCTCCACTGACAAGGGGTCAGGCGGACACCCAGGAGGGCAACCATCTCCCGTTCCTCTGGATTATCCCATCTGGCGCACGCGGCGCGATCGGCCAGGTCACCGGCGATGAGGCGACTGAGCCGAGCAGGTCTCTCAGGCGATCTCGTCACCGGGGAAGTATTCCCCGGTGAGCCGACCCCGTGACGCTCTTCCTCTTCGTCATCTTCCAAGTGCAGCGAGGGCGGAAAGGCTGCACGCGGCAGTGGTTTCAGGAGATCTTGCAGGCGAGAGGAGCTATCAGTCGCAAGTGTGCGCCAGTTGAGCATCCAGGGATTGACCTGCGGGCTCTGCGTCTCGGGAAGACAGGCAAGCGCACCGACGAGAGGGTCAAGTCGCAGCTTCAGGGCTGTGGCCATGGCAGCGCGCTGCCAGTGATCGCGCTGTCGTTGTGATCTCGCAAGGATGAGTACTGGCAGCATGTGCTGATAGACAGGCCAGCGTTCGGGGGACTCGCGCCAGCACAAGAGGCGTTCCAGGCGCAGGCGCATCAACCGCTCATCGTCCAGTTCGGTAGAGAGGATGAAGAGGCCATACCACTGGTCCAGCCTGCTGCTCTCCCCTTGCTGCGTGCGAATACACAGAGCCACCGTGCCATCAACAAAGAAGCGCATCCGCTGTTCCCGGTACAAGCAGCGGTGCGTCACATCGCGCTGCCAGGTCCAGCGCACGAGCCTGGGCCGCCTCCCCTGCGTCGTCATAGTCTCTGCTGCGTGCGTGACCAGCCCGTTCACCACCTCCTGGAGCAGGAGCAATGTGGGTAGACGCGGCAGCAAACGTAGTAGTCCCTCCTCATCGGCTTTCCATCTCTGCACCAGTTCACGGGTAGGTGTATCCAAATACTTCGCCAGCACATGCAGACCCAGATTGCTCAGGTGGTAGAGCCGCTTTCCCGCTCCCGGCGTTCTCGGCAGGACGCTTTCAACCAACCCTCGGGCATCCAACGCCTGCACGTGGCGGTAAACCGTGGCGCGGCTCGCCCAGCGGGCCACACCTACTACCAGGTCATCGACCCGCTGCAGGGGATAGTGCAGCAGCCAGTGCAAGAGCCGCCAATCGATCTCCACGAGGGACGTACCTACCTCCGCCAGCACCTCTGCTGTGAGCTTGCGTCCCGCTCGTCGCTTTTCAAGGGTGGACTCCGGCATCAGGAGTGTCTCTTTCCTCGCCCTCTCGCTCGCAAGAGGATTCATCGTCTTCGCGATACATCAGATGGAGGTGAGGGGGAGTGGCGGTCTCCTGCTGCTTCATGCGACTCCCACTGCCGCGCCTCTTGTGACGACGAGCGCTGCCCGCCTCACCTGCTGCAGCGTCACTGTCTATTTCCTCTTCCGCCCTCCTGCTAGATGCTCGTTGCCTGGTCGGTGCGGCGCTCCGCTGGCGTGCCTGGCTCTGCCGGATCAGGTCGTCCACCACTCCGGCAGGGCGAGCATCGCGCTCCCGGCTGCGCAGGCGAACGAACTGCGCCACGTCCTCGTCAGGACGTGGCGGCGCGTCCAGGTCGAGCGAGAAGACGGGCAGACGATGGCCGTGCAGCGACAGCTTGACGTAGCACTGGAAATCATCCAGGTTGGTAATATCCTCCTCGGCGATGCCGTCCAGTTCATGCAGGAGGCGTGCATCCTCTCCGGCCATATGGAAGGCGAAGAGGTGGTCGATATTGGCCAGCACCGTCGCCCGCAGGGTGCGCTCCAGCCGGTCCAGGTAGGCCAGCGACTGCGTGGCGAGGGCGAAACTGCCGCCGTACTTGCGCAGCTCCGCCAACATGCCCTGGTAGTTCGCACCCCGGTACACCTGGAATTCGTCGATCAGCACCAGGTAGCGCCGCCGAAGCTGTGGCGGCAGAGCGGCCTGCTCGGCGAGCGCCGCCTCGAAAAGACCCAGCAGGACGATGCCGATCAATTCCGAGAGGTCAGTTCCGACCACGCCGCTCGCGGTACTCACCAGCAGAAGCTGCCCCGCGCGGACGACCTCCCGCAGGTCGATGGTCGAACGCGGCTGGCCCAGGATGCGCCGCGCCACGCGCGAACTGGCGAACTTGGAGAGTTTGGTGATCACCGAGGAGGTGATCTCGCGCTGCTGGTGGGCGTCCATTGGCTCGTAGTAGTGCTGCCACCAATCGAGCAGCAAGCCGTCGCGCACCTGCTCCAGGACAGCATGGCGGAAGCTTGCCAGGCGCAGGAGCGGCACCACGTCGAGCAGGGTATACTGCCGGTCCGGCCCTTGATATGGGTCGCGCTGTATGAGCAGCTCATTGGCATCGGCCAGGGTCTTGAGCGCGTATTCGAGCACATTTTCCGTGCGCGAACCGTAGCTTGCTACCCACAGGTGTTCGGCAATCGTGATGAGGGTATCTACCACCTTATCGCGGTCCTTTCCGACCATATCGAGCGGATTGAGGCCCACCGGATAGCCGCTGTCGGCCAGATCGACCAGCACGACGTTGTCCCGCTCGCTCGCGGGAACCAGCCCACACAGCGCGTGCACCACGTCGCCGTGCGGCTCGATGAAGGCCAGACCTGGGGCTGATGCCCCGCCTCTACCGGCCCGCACCGCACACACCGCCTGGGCCAGGTGCTGGAAGAGTGTGCTTTTGCCCTTGCCGGTGCTGGCGACGGTCAGCAGGTTGTGACCCAGGCACTCGGTGGGCAGGTAGACCGGCACCGTGTGACCGACGTGGCTGGAGGTACCGATCTTCCAGCCCTGGCCCAGGGTCAGTTCAGCGGGTGCCATGGCCGTGCGAGCGCGAGTGCGTTCCACATAGGGCAGGTCGGCCAGGTCCTGCGCTTGCGGCAGGTGCCACAAGGCCCCGATGTCGGCTACGCTGAGCAGATGGGACGATCGTGGGAGGTCATACTCCCAGCCCGACATGCGGGAGCGCAGCCATCCTTTCCGTTTCACGAGCAAGCACCCGGCCTTTCGCTGCGGCACGCACCGGGGGATGAAGTAGCCCCCAGAGGCGGTATGGTACTGCCGGTAGGCTGCCACCAGGTGATCGAGTACTTCCTCTTGCTCCTGCCTGCACCGTTTCTGTTGGGACGCGGTTTCCCGCCAGTCCCGGTAGACATCCATCAGCGACGACCAGGGAAAGGGTTGCCGGGTGAGGGATTGCCAGAGCCTTCCCGAGAGAGAGGCATCGTGTGTCGATACTCTCGCTGCCTGGGAAGAAAACACGAAGAGGCGCAGGCGCACGCGATAGGCCGGGCGCGCCGTCTTTTCCTCCACCAGGCGCATATCGTAGATAGGGGTCGTAGCGATGCGGTTCCTGATCTGCAGGACGACGAACGCGAGGCAGAAGAGGGCCACCAGTACCACCATTCCTCCAAGAGCCAGTGCGACCAGATGGGCGGGGGAGAGGTGTGGCATCTTGCCATGCAGCAGCGAGAGGCCTGCTTGCATCAGCCAGGAGGGAATGAGCGCGTCAAGTTGCCGCTGGAACCGCCACCACACGAGGAGGAGCGCGACCAGCACGCCCATGCTGACCAGTTGGAGCGTACTGGGGCCGCTTCCCTGCGCTCCGCTCAACTCGCGCCTTTGGCGCAGGCGCTCCTGTTCGAGGGGATGCTCGACCGACTTGCGACGAAAGGGCTGCGACCACGTTGGAGGTGCCGGGATGAGCGCCAACTGCGTCACCACGCGCATATGAGCCGGGAGATGGTTGAACACGCCCAGGATGCCGAGCAGGGGATCGGCGCCCTCTTGCAGGAGTTCGCGTTCGCGCAAGGCACGCAGGGGCAGGTACGCCGCCGCACCTGCGCGCAATTCGACTGCGGAGACGACCTCACCCTCCCGCAGCGCGAGGGGATCATGCGGCTTCGCCAGCTGCCGGATGATAGCCTGGGGATAGCGTGCCTGCACCTGGTCAGCAAGATGCCTCTGGGACATAGCTGAGGTGGCCCGTAGCAGGAAGTGACGAGAAGAGGCGGTTGCAGCCAGTTCCAACGCCACCGGATGCCGGGCATCAGGCGCCAGTCCTTGCATAGCGGTTTCTAGCGCCGTGATGTCCCTGGTGCTGGCGGAGCGCGGCACGAGCACCGACGCGAGGTAGTGCTCGTCCTGAACAGGCGTCATGACAGTATTCTCTTCAGCTTGTTGCGCCGTTTCATCTCTGTGATTGCTCTTGTCCCCTCCCTTGATGGATGATTCCATGCTCCTCTGTTGTCTCTGCATCGTTGTCTCCCTCCTGTTGCTGCCGCTACGCATGCTGCTCTTGCTTGAAGGTCCCGTTGTTGCTGGCCAGGGTATTGCTGGTATCGGATGCGTTCTCTTGTCCCTGAAGCAGGGGTAAAGGAACCGTCTTCTGCTGGCTCAGCGCAAGCTGGTCCGACTCCACTCGTGCCGGGGAATCAGCACCTTCATGCCCGATGTTGCTCTGCTCGGCGCGTTCCACCGGGTTGGTTGTGATCAGTGCATGTTCGCGCTGGCTCGCGGGAATAGAGATGATCACGCGCTTCCCTCCGGCCAGCACGAGTGCCTCGTGGCTGCCGAAGGTGATGAGTCGCTGCTGTTCGCTCCTCGTCAGGTGGAAGCGCTCGGCCACCGCCGCCGCGCTCGTCGCATCCTGCGTTTTGAGCACCTTGATGGCGGCGTTGGAGGCCACCACACTGCCCCAGGGATCCTGCACAAATTGTTCGGGGTTTTGCGTCATAGTCACCAGGCGCAGGTAGCGCTTGCGCGCCCGGCGCGAGAGCGTCGCCAGGAACTGCCCCCCGGCGGGATGCTCGATCAGCGAGGCCGCCTCGTCGATATAGAGCGCGCGCGGTGTGCGGCTGTCGTAGAGCGCCTGCATCCAGACGCGGTCGGCGATGAGCGCGATCGAGAGTGCGCGTAGCTCACCGCGCATGTCGCGGATATCCCACACCACGAGACTACTCGCCAGATCGACCGAGGTCTGGTCCGAGAACAGGCTGGACAGGCTGCCGGAGACGTAGCGATACAGCCGACCGCACAGATCGGTTTCATCTGGCCCGCAGAGGCCGCTCTGCAGGATGTCGTACAGGTCGCGCAGGAGTGGCGGCTGGCGGCGGTGTGTGCGTGGGTCGCCCGTGATGCCCGCCCGGTGATAGGTTTCGTACAGCCCCCGATCGAGGAGCCCTTTCTCCCGTTTGGTCAGCATGCCACTACCGGACGAGGAGGGGGACACGTCCTCCGCCAACAGGATGTCCAGCATAGCGTGCAGGTCCTGGATCTTCTCGGCCAGCCGGTCTCCCTTGCTTGCTTCTCGCAGGTAGATGCTCAGGTCACAGCGGGGAGGCAACAGGTCAAAGGGATTGAGGCGTTGCACTGAGCCGGGAGCCAGGCGTACCACCGTACCGCCCAGCGCCTCAGCGAGCTGCTGGTACTCGAGGTCGGGATCGATCACAAAGCTCTGGTCGCCCCGTTGCCAGTTCACGAGGAGGTCGCGCTCGACGAGCAGCTTGCCGAGGTAGCTCTTGCCCGAGCCGGTCACGCCGCCGATGAAGAGGTGCGGATTTTCGAGCGAGCTGTCCCAGGGGTTGAGCAGGACTGGCTCGTGTGTCTCGCTGATGCCCATGAGCACCCCACCTGGCATCACGAGCGAGTTGGACAAAAACGGGAACATGGTGGCGAGCGTGGTCGAGTCCAGCGTGAAGGTGCGCAATAACTCGTCGCGCGCCTGTGGCAGGCAGGACTGGAAAGCCTCGGCCTGCTCAAAGGTGGTGGGATGCGCCGCCGCATCCAGCGAGAGCAGGCCGAGCACGGAGGAGAGTCGCTCTACGCGCTCGGCCAGCGCCTGGTGGCTCGCGGCACGCAGCAGGAGGTAGAAGCCCAGGTCGAGCACCCGTTCTCTGGAGCGCGCCAGGTCGTCGAGTAAGCGGGTGATGTCCTCCTCGGCCACCAGCGTGTCGGGATCGTCCGCGCGCCCCTCGCGCCGGTTGAAGTGGCGGCCCGAGGCGTGCCCGGCCCGGTTGCGTCGTAGCTGCCGTTTCATGGCCGCCGTGTCCTGCGGGTGGTAGTGGAACGTCAGGTCGAATACCTCGTCGTGCAGCAAAAGCGGGGCCAGCCAGCCATCAAAGGAGACCTCGCGCGGGCAAGCCGTCACAGCGAGGCCGCAGGCATATTCCTGCCCGACCCGCAGCGCGTCCGGCGTGACCTCGATGCACTCCGGGGCCAGCAGATCAGCCAGGTGCAGCACATCAGGCACCGGGAGCGCGCGTTCGGCCTGGTGCATCACAGGCGAGGAGGCTTCCCTGTGGTGCTCGCTCCCGGCTACTTGCACCATCTGGGAGCGAGGCGTGCTCCCTAAATGTCGTTTCACGCTGGTGGGGCGTCCCACCGCAGTCAAAAGCTTGTCAGGGAGGGGATGGGCGATGGCGCGTTCGGGTGTCAGGCACCGGTAAAACAGCCGCGCCAGCTCGTCGTTGTGCAGGCGCTGGCAGGTGAGGCCACAGGAGGCCAGGTGCTGGGTGAGAGCCTCTGCACGCAGCGCCAGTTCCTGTCGGGCCTGTTCCTGGGTCTCGGCGACGTGGTGCGCCCGTCCTTTGCCGAACAGGGGTGCGATCCCTCCACGTCGTCTCGATCCCTGTGAGACCGGGATGATGACATAGATGTGGCGCTCGATGAGCGTGCGCTGCGCCGCAATCTGCTGCACGAGGTCGGCCACGCTGGACGCCAGGGTGTACCAGGTGGAGGGATGCTGTCTCTCTTCACTCGGCCTTATAAGCAAGTGCCGGATGTAGGGCAAGAGATCCAGGCGCTGGTTGCGCACCAGCACCTGCAAGGGAAAGGACAGCGACCGGATGAGCGCCCCAAAGCGTTCGATGATGGCCTCCTGCTCATCTTCGGCTTTGAGCGCGAGGTTGATGGGTGCGACTTCCAGCACAGCGCGATAGCTGCGCCGGGTGGGTGAGCCGGGCGCGTAGAGGCAGAGCATGTCGCCGCTCGTTTCGCGCAGGTACAGCATGTCGCGCTGCACGCTGGCCTGGGGATGTGCCTGCTTCATCGCTACTCCCTCTCCAGGAGAGGCAAGGTGTTCAGTCCCACCTCCTCTTCCATGTCGTCCCCACTGGAGAGAAGCGGGGAGCGGTGTTGCTCATACGCGCGGATGCTGCGCCAGAGGTAGCGTTTCGGACGCAGGTGGTAGCGCATCAGGACGATGAGCCAGACCTCCAGGTACCGACCGGCACACTGGTAGCAGGCGAGGACGAGCACCAGCAGGAAGGGCATGAGCGCCAGCAGCAGCCGCAGGATCTCTCCAGCAACGGCATGATGGCCGAGCACGGTCAGGTGCTGCCAGATGGTCCCGCCAATGCCTGCGCCGACCAGCAGAAGCAAAAGCTGGCGGGCCGAGAGACTGAACGACCACAGCGTCAGCACCTGATCCGGCAGGTTCAGATGCGTTGGCACGATATGCTTTCTCGGGATATGCATGGTATTCGTACTATGCATGGACTGCGACATGGGATGCTCTCCCTCACTTTCTCGCGGTGATCCCCTGTTCCGTAGTGCAAACAGACTTGCGACGAGTGGATCACGACGCGCATCTATTGCCCCTGTGCTGCGCCATTGACCAGGCTCGCGATGGTCTGAGCGAGAATGGCCAGCGCTAGCCCACTCAGGGCTACGTACAAGGCACTTCTGGCCTGGACGCGGTGGTTCTCATTCTGGTTGGCCGTCATATATAAGAGCGCCGCCCAGGCAAAGAAGAAGGTCGCCATCGCCAGAGCGAAGACCGTCAGATCGTTATACAGGTTGGTGAAGAAGCCGGCAATGCTGCCCAGCACAATGAGCGCGTTCCAGGTGGCTTGCACCAGATTCGTGAACTGCGCCGGGTGAAGCAGCGCGGTGGCATACAGGGTTTTGATGTATATCATATGTCTCACTCCTTCCTACGGACTTGCGCTCATGGTGAGAGCTGACCGGGTGATGGTGTCGACTGCGCTAAGGCCGCACCAGCGGGACGAATATAGCCCCAGACGGTATACCCGGGCCAGCTTGAGGTATCAACGGTGAGATCGGGCAAGAGCAGCATGGTAGTGTACGGGCTCACGCTATTGGCGTTGCTGAAGGTGATCACGCCGTCCATCGTGGCGGTCGGGAGTGCGACGCTCATCACAATTCCCGCGTGCCCAATGCCCGCGTCCTTGAAGATCACGACATCGCCTGGGGCCGGGATGCCGCGCTGTCCGGGAGGTGCGGAGGCCCCGGGAATCTCCTGCCAGCCCGGCTGCCCCGCATAGGTAGCCCACAGGTCGAAGGCGTTGGCAGTGAGCGTCATGGGATAGACCTGGGAGTAGGCTCCACGCACAAAGCTTACGCACTGGTAAGTGCCGTTGGCCCAGGCCGAGCAGCCCGGGCAGACCTGCAAACCGTACTGGATCACCGCCTGCGGGAAGGAGGGCGTGCCAGGAGGGTAGAGGCTTTCGGGTGCCTTGTACCAGGTATAGTAGCAATCCGGGTAGCTGATGTGTCCCCCGCAAGCCGGGTTCACGTAGAGTGCGCCGGCCATCGCCCGTGCCCAGGCCACGACCTGCGCACCGATGGCGCTCACTGGTACGCAAGTGGGCACAGTTCCATCAGGGGTGGGCGTAGCACCAGGTATGCCTGGTGTAGCGGTCTGGCAGATGCCAGGTCCGCTCCCGTACCCACCGCCTTCTGTCCAGGCGAACGAGGCCGACATACCGGTGAGCGCCACAAACGCCAGCAGCAGCATAACGACGACCCCACCGGTCATCGCTATCAGGAGTTTGTGTGAACTGTGCATGTGCTTCCCTCCAAAAGCTAAAGCAGCGCCAGCAGGCGCGGCGCGACATCCGCTACAAAACCCGCTGCTCTCCCGGCGGCCCCCGCTGCGGCTGCCGAGGCGTCCATCATGGGACGCAGAGCAAAGCGATGCACGATGCCGGGGATGCGCAAGACGAGATAGAGCAGGGCCACACCCACCAGCAGCGTCGCTAAGGTGCCGCCAACGCCGAAGAGGTTGGAGGCTCCCAGCGAGGTGAGCAGCGTCCCACCCAGGGCCAGCGCCACCACCTGGAAGAACTGCACCAGCACCGTGCTGGCGGTGAGCGAGAGCCACATGCGGCCAAAGCCCATCGTCTGCGGGAGCGCGAAGCAGGCTAGCCCTGGCCCAGAGAGCACCAGCAGGATCCACAGCAGTGCCAGGCGCACCACCATCTGCGCGCCGAGCAGGATCGCCATCACCCCCAACACAAAGGCCAGCACCCACGCCAGCAGTCCCTCGCCCGGAAGGTTGCCCTGGAATATCCCCGCAATGAGGTTGGTGAGCATCGAGGTACCCGCCAGGGTGGTTGCGACGCCGCAGAGCGCGTTCTCCAGGTCGATGAACAGGCCAAGGAAGTACAGGCTGAAGTGCGCCGCGCCAAAAGCCAAGAGCAGACGTGGTAGGAACTCCGCGAGCCCCGAGTGGGGCAGGCCGAGCTCGCGTCCCACGATGACGTTGTAGCCGCCGATAACGATGAGGCTGGCCAGGGCGAGATCGACCACGGTGAGGAAGGCAGAGAACCAGGTGCTCACCGTGGAGTTCTGGTACGTATCGGCAGGCGGTGTCTGGGTAATGATGTTGAGCGGGCTCTTCAGGATGGCGTTAATCACAGGCTGCAAGGCGCTCGTGATCTGCTGGGCTACCCACTGGGCGGCGTTCTGCAGCCAGCAGGTAACATCGAGCGGATTGAGACAAACCGCCGCCTGGGCGGTTGCTCCCATCCTCTCGCTGGAGGAGGCACCCGCTCCCATGCCGACCGCTGGCGTCATACCAGGTCTGGCAGCAAGGCTCATCTGGACTGGTGCATGGCCGGGTAAAGCAAGCTGCGCCGACAGGGTAACTCCTTTACCTACACCAGATTCAGCAGCCAGCAGATGCAATCCGAAGAGGGTCAGAATAAGCAGTATGCAGACCCGAGAGCGCCAAAGGAGACGGCGAGACGATGTTTGTTGATCACCCCTGGAAGCATGCTGCTCGTCGGCAACGCCACTTTTACGAACGAACTGATCTGGAAACATACCTGAGATAGACTCCTTCCTGCCTGGGTCTGCTTGGTGCATGACACCCCTGAGTGTAGCGGAATCCCGGAGGAGAAGGTGAGACAAGTGTAGCGAGTTTTTAGAGAGAAGTGTCGTTGGAGCAACGAGATAGTATTGGGGGAGAGCATCGCTGAAAAGCAGGCGAAACTCATGTTCTGAAGTTCAGAAACGCTCATGTACCTGATAGACGACGGGTGTATGAAATACTTGTAGGCAAACGAGCAGACAGATCAACGTTTAGAAGACAGAGAAAACACTGGTCAGACCACAATTCAAGCGCGATGGGCATGTCAGGTATCGTTACAAATATGCTTTTGCATAGTGCTGCATCCAATGGAAACAATAGCGTTTCCAGGCCTTACCAGCTTGGCTTGCTCGTTTGATTGCCTAAAAGTATTTCATGCACCCCAGTAATTGCTATCGGCCTGTAAGTGTTTTTCTGACGAAGAAGGTTCAGATTGTAGGGGAGACATTTTTTGTCTCAAAATACATGTTTTCAGAGGAAAGATACGACGTACCAGATAACTTAACTGACAGAAGGTTGATGATCTCGCTGCGTTGACACTCCCCTTGCTCTTGCGTTTTTGCTACCCAAACGGTATGCTTCATCCAGATGAGCGATTGGGTAGCACCCAGACAAGCCTGGGTAGCAAAAGACGAGCGGGAGGTCCATCGGAGTATGCCAAAGGCTGCACTCTACCGTCT
>WNFE01002838.1_pt1 | contig 18869 bp, 22 predicted proteins | sample 5400451 | NCBI WGS metagenome assembly WNFE01 (sample SAMN13153344, study PRJNA577476) | soil metagenome | isolation source: 200 cm saprolite under Douglas fir tree site 2 hole 2 | place: USA:California | collected 2015-04-18
CGAGGAGTTCCACGCCACCCGCCTTCCGTGGCGCTGGCGCCATCTCGTGAGCGCGGCCCAGGCGTCGGCCATCTCCTATGGCAAGAACATGGAGATCTACGAGGAGGCGCTCGAGCTCCTCCACGCGTAGCATCCCGGACACGACCAAACGTCGCCGTGAGTTAGAGTAGCGGCAACTCGCTGAGGGAGGAGAATCGCCATGCCGTTCTACGAACGAGGCCCCGTCCGCATCCACTACGAAGAGGTCGGCTCCGGCTTCCCCCTGCTGCTCATCCCGGGGGGCGGGCTCAATTCAGCCCTCTCATCCTGGCAGACCGCCTCGCCCTTCAACCCGATGGAACGGTACAAGGACGACTTCCGCTGTATCTGCGCTGACCTGCGCAACGCCAACCCCGGCCGGTCCAGCGGCCCGCTGGAGATCGACCGCCCCTGGGACGCCTACACCGACGACCAGCTCGGGCTGATGGACCACCTCGGCATCCGGGAGTTCCTGGTCATGGGCTTCTGCATCGGCGGGCCGATGATCCACAACCTCATCCGGCGGGCTCCGGAGCGCGTCGTCGCGGCCGCGATGATGCAGCCCAGCGGCTCCAGGCCCGAGATCCCGGACCTGTTCTACCAGAACAACATCAAGGGCTGGGGGCCGGCGCTGTGCGAGAAGCGCCCCGACGTCACGATGGCCGTGGTCCACGACTTCCTCACCAGCATGTACACCAACCGCGCCGACTTCGTGTTCACCGTGTCGCGCGATTTCGTGCGCTCGATCAAGACACCGCTGCTGGTCGCGCCTGACGACGTGCCCGCGCACCCGTACAAGGTCGCGATGGAGGTGGCCAGCCTCGCCCCGAACGCCGAGGTGACCATCTATCCCTGGAAGGATTCGCAGGCGCACATCGACGAGGTCGTGGAGCACGCGCGGCGCTTCCTCAAGGCGCACGAACCCGTCACGGCCGGGCGTCAAGGACGAGTCTAAAGGCCCTCGAGAAGCGCCAATTTCGACGTGTTGTTTGTGCCGCTCAAGTCGGGCTCTTTCTGCATTCAAGTTGTCGCGGGTGCCGTGTTCATCGTTCGCTCGCTGCCTTTCTCGCCACCACCATGACGACGCGAGTTGATGATCGGTGGTCGGACGATGTCAGCGCGTCGAGGAAGTCGCGCCGAAACTCTTCGAACGACGGCCCCAGGAAGTGTCGGAGCCCGGCCATCCGCTCCAACCGCTGCTGCCACGCCTCCAAGACATCGCTCGTCGCCGGTCCCTGAAAGCTGAGCTCGTCGTCCTCGAGCGTGCTCTCCTGGACAGCATTGAACCCCGCAGCCCTCAGCGCTGGTGCGAGACGTCGACCGCTCTGAAAGTCGTACCGACCCGCCGTCCTCGCCTCCTGGTAGAACCGTTCCAGCTCCCTGGACCACCGGGTCGGAAACGGCGTGTGCCCAAACAGGTCGTCCATCTCGACCAGCGCGATCCATGGTTGCGGTGCGAGCCCCTTGCGCCATCGCTCTAGCGTCGCCTCGAGCCTGGGGAAGTATGCCGCGACGAAGCTGGCCCACATGCCGTCCACCGGACACAACGGAGACGCATCGAGAGCGTTCAGATCGAGGCTCTCGAAGCGAACATCAAGATGGCGTCGACGCGCCGCTCCCAGCAGCTCATCGTTCATATCGACCCCGACGACATCGGCGCCGAGGCGCTGCAGGCGAGCCGTGACGTCGCCCAGCGCACATCCGAGATCCAGGATCTTTTCGCCCGCACGCAGGGGCACGCGAGCGAGCGCGTCGTCCCAGCGGCGCCAACGCTCCTGACGTTCATACTGCGCGACGAGGCTCACGGGATCACGCGCGCCAACTCTGTTGCGGTAACAAGAACGCCCTCCGGCGGGCGGGGGCCGCGTCCTTGGGCCCCGTCACCGTAACATAAGGTGCCACTCAGGACCATTTGATCGCAGGCAACGACCATTGCGAGGAGACGACATGGCGACTATCGAGAAATACTGCGCCCCCGGTGTATATGACACGCCGAGCTACAGCCAGGCCATCAAGGTCACCGGCGCCCAAACCATCCTCTTTCTCGCCGGCCAGGTGCCCTACGCCCCTGACGGCACCGTCAACCACATCGGCAACTTCATGGGACAGGCCCGCCAAGTGTTCGGCGCGGTGAAGGCGGACGCTCGACAACGTGGTCAAGATTACGACCTATGTGACCGATGTCCGCCGCCGCATGGACTTCCGCCTCGTCCGCGACGAGTTCTTCGGCCTGCGCGGGCCGGCTTCGACGATGGTCGAGGTCAGCTCGCTGTCGCACCCCGATTACCTGATTGAGATCGAGGCGGTCGCCATCCTGTAGGCCGATATCCTCGGCGGTGTCGCCGGTACTTGGTCTGCCCCTTGCGGAAGGCGGACGTGCCCTTACTCAGCTATCCTATCCCGTACCATGAGCGCAGCGAAGCGAGCCCGAGCAACAGCCATCTTGTTGGTGGCGGCCATCCTGGCCGGGTGCAGCAGCGTCGCCATCCCGCCCACCTATGCCCAGGATGAACTCAAGGCGGAGTGCGACCGACACCGTGGCTGGTGGCGACCGGATGACCTGCGCGGTGGGTATTGTGATTTTCGCGGACCTTGACGAGCAGGGGCACCACCCCAGCGCCAGGCGCCCGTCGCCGAGCTTGGGCATGCGCCTCACGCGTGCCGGCGCAACCGCGCCGGTGCCCCCTGAGGTAAGCGCGGTCTTCCAGGCGCACTGGCGGTACGGGATTGCGCGCTGATTCCCTACGGTGCTAATACCGTCGAGAGGACGTGCATGGACAATGTAGAGTTCGACCGCGAGCCGCCCGCCAACCTGACGACCATGGTCATGGCGTTTGGGGGATGGATCGATGCCGGCCGGGCGGCCACGGGCGCCTTGCGCCACCTGGCCCGCGACCTCCAGGCCGCGCAATTGGCGCGGATGAACCCTGAGGAGTTTTTCGTGTTCACCCAGGAGCGGCCCGAGGTGCGGTTGAGGGCCGACGGGGGCCGCGACATCCACTGGCCACGAAGCGAGTTCTTTGCGTGGCATCCGGGAGATGGACGGGACGGCCTCCTCCTGTTTTGCGGTCCGGAGCCCCATCAGAGGTGGCAGACCTACACGAAGGCGTTCCTGGACGTGGCCGAGCGCTGTGGGGTGAGGCGGATCGTCTCCCTCGGGGCGCTCCTGGCGGGCGCTCCTCACACCCGGCCCGTGCGTGTCACGGCCCGCTGCACCGATTCCGCCGCGAAATCGTTGCTCGAAGCCTGGGGCATCTATCGGCCTCCGACCTATGAAGGCCCGACCGGCATCTCCACGATCGTCCTGGACGCGGCGGAGCGACGCGGAATGCAGCACGTCGGCTTCATGGGACAGGCGCCGCACTACCTGCCCGATTCCGAGAATCCGGCGGCGATCGAAACTCTGGTGACCTATGTGGCCCGTCTGCTCAACCTGACCATGGACATGTCCCACTTCGCCGAGGCCATCCAGGACTTCCGCGTCCAATGCGATCGGGCGGTGGCTCGGGACCCCGCCACCCGAGAGCACGTGCGGAAGCTGGAGCAGGAGTACGACGCGGCGGCGGGCGAGGAGCAGCCACCACTGCCTGGCGGAGAGCTCGACTCGGAACGGCTGATGCGAGACGTCGAGGACTTCCTGCGCAGGCAGCGGGAGGGTGAAGCGGGCGGGACGGGCGCCTGAGGCCAAGCTCCGCGCGCAGCGGGCGCGGCAGGAGCGGGCCTAGCCGTGGCCGCCCATGTGACAGACGAGCCGCCACTCGGCATCGGTCACCGGCTGAACCGACAGCCGGGGCAGCCTGACCAGGGCCATGCTGGCGAAGCGCTTGTCCGCCTTGATCCGATCGAGGCCGACCGGCGTCGGGAGCGGTTCAACCGCGGCGACGTCGATGGCGCGCCAGGCGGGATCGGTCGAATCCGGGTGCGCTTCCGCGATCACCTTGACGATGCCCACGATCGCGCGCTCCTTGCCGGTATGGTAGAAAAACGCCTGCTCACCCTTCTTCATGGCGCGCAGGTGGTTCTGGGCCGAGAAGTTGCGGATTCCGGTCCACTCCGCACCTTGACGGCCCTTCGCGACCTGTTCGGCCCACGACCAATCGTCGGGCTCGGACTTCAACAACCAGTACGCCACGGCAGCCCCTCCTCTTCCCCCGTCAAGGATGCGGTCCCCACGGGGCCGCGGTCAGCAGCTTGACCTCTTGAGACGCGACCAGCGGACGGAACTTCGCCGCGAAGCCCTCGACGAAGTCCTTGTTGGCATATACTGCGGCCCAGTGCGCGCGACGGTCGGCATCGTCGGCGAACTTCCAGAGATGGACGAGCTGATTGATCATGCCGGTGTCGGCCTGGAAGTAGCCGATGAGCTTCTTGTCCTGGCCGCCTTTCTGGAGTGCCGGATAGCCAAACTCGGTGTACAGCTTGACCGCCTCGGCCATCTTGCCGACGTGGAGCGTGTAAGTCCGCATCTCGTAGACGGTCATGCTGATCCTCCCGGGATCGTTAGGAGCGGCGCCGAGGGGTAGACGAGAACCGCAAGAGGTTAACACGCAGGCATCGGAGGCGGCCATGAAAGGTGTCGTGTTTCTCGGAGACCGCAAGCTGGAGCTCAGGGAGTTCCCCGACCCGACCCCGAGCGTCCGCGACGTGATCCTCGAGATCAAGGCGTCGGGCATGTGCGGTAGCGACCTGCACAACTATCGCGCGTCGGCCCAGCCGGCCGGGGCCGTGACCGGGGGCATCAAGCGGCAGGCCGGGGTGATCGCCGGCCACGAGCCCTGCGGCATCGTGGCGGCGCTGGGTGCCGGCGTCACCGAGAAGGAGGCCCGGGTCGGCCAGCGCGTGATGGACCACCACTACGACGGCTGCGGCACCTGCAAGCACTGCCGGGCGGGCTGGACCCAGATGTGTCTCGAAGGGACGGTGGTGTATGGCTCGGGTGGGCACGGGGGACACGCCCGGTACATGAAGGTGCCGGTGTCGACGCTGGTGCCGCTGCCGGACGCGATCTCCTTCGTGACGGGCGCGGCGATCTCCTGCGGCACCGGCACGGCCTGGGGCGCCCTGAAGCGAGTCAACCTGCAGGGCGGGGAGACGATCGCCATCTTCGGCCAGGGTCCGGTGGGCCTGTCGGCGACGCAGCTCGCGGTGGTGATGGGCGCACGCGTCGTCGCCATCGACATCGCGCCCGAGCGACGCCGACTCGCCCGGGAGTTCGGCGCCCACGAGGTGATCGATCCCGGCGCGGGCGACGTGGTGGCCGCGATCCGCGACCTGACCCACGGGGAGGGCGCGCACAAGACGCTGGACGCCTCTTCGGCGCCGGAGGCTCGGGCCGCGGCGGTGCGCTCGGTGCGGTCGTGGGGGACCGCCTGCTTCGTCGGCGAGCGCGGCCAGGTGACGCTGGACGTGAGTCCGGACCTCCTGCGCCGGCAGGTGACGCTCGTCGGCTCCTGGACGTTCTCGAAGCAGGGCCAGGCCGAATGCGCCGAGTTCGTCGCGGACCGAGAGGTCGACGTCGAGAAGCTCTTCACGCACCGCTGGAAGCTCGAGCAGGCGGAGGAGGCCTACAAGCTCTTCGACACCCAGACCACGGGGAAGGCGGTCATCCTGCCGGCCTGAGCGCGCGGCGCTTCTGCTTCTTCAGCTCGGGGATGACGTGCCGGCCGAACATCTCGATGGACGACATCACCTTGTCGTGGGGCACCGTCTCGGTCGCCATGAGGAACTGCAGCTCGTCCACGCCCGCCGCCTCGTGAATGGCGATGCTTCGAAGGCAGGTCTCGGGATTGCCGGCCACGAGGACGCCGCGGTCGACCAGGGTGTCGGCGTCGATCTGGTTCCAGAGCGCGGTCGCGATCTGCCCGGAGCCCCCGGAGAGATCGACCTCGGGCGCACCGCCGGGGGGCGCACCGTCGGGGCCTTCCGTCTTGAGATAGCGCGCGAAGTTCGCCTTGAGATGCTCGGGCACGCCGCCCCACGAATCGACGAGCTGCTCGTACAGGTGCGTCTGATCCTTGAGATACGGGCGATCCGGCCCGAAGAAGGTGCGCAGCGACTTCGCGGCCAGCTCGCGCGCCGCCTTGTCGTCGGCGTCGCACAGACCCATCGTCGCGGAGAGCCACTGGTCGTTGATGACCTTGCCCACCGGGTTTGCGTGGCGCACCCGCTCCTTGTACGCCTTGATGTGCGGCTCGAGGTAGGACGGCGCGGCCACGCTCAGCGCCATCACCCCGATGCCCTTCTCCGCCGCGAGCTGATACGTCGCGGGCTGGAGCGCCGCCACCCACATCCGCGGGTGCGGCTTCTGATAGGGCTTCGGGCGCACGTCGCGCGGCGGCACCTTCCAGAACTGGCCCTCCCACGAGAACATGCCGTCTTCCCAGATCTTCGGGATCATCGTCAGTGACTCTTCCCACATCGCCCGCGTCTGGCGCGGGTCGATGCCCATGCCGGTCTGCTCGTACGCCGCCGACCGGCCGGTGCCGAACTCGACCCGTCCGCCCGAGAGGTGATCGACCATCGCCACGCGCTCGGCCACGCGCACGGGATGGTGGTAGGGAAGAATCACCACGCCGAATCCGAGGCGGATGCGCTTGGTCAGCCGGCTCAGCGCGCCGAAGATCACCTCCGGGCACGGGGACATCGAGAAGCTCGTGAGAAAGTGGTGCTCGACGAACCAGACGGTGTCGAAGCCCATCTTGTCCGCGAGCACGCATTGCTCGATCGTCTCCTCGATGACCGCGTGGTCATCGACCACGGGCCGCTGCATCTCGTACGACAGGCTCAATCTCATGGATCGGTCTCCGGTGAATGCCTCGTGAGCTCCCCGAACCGCCGCTTGACCGGGCCCATTGTGGCACGGGCGCCCGCCTGCGCACCACGCCCGTGCCGCGCGGGCCCGACGCCGCGCTATACTCCGGCCGACCCCAGACGATGCAAGGCGGGGCAAGGAGGCGTTCCCATGGAGATCAAGGCTGCCGTCTGCCGCGCGACGCACGTGCCGGTGGGCATCGAATCCATCGACATCGACCGGCCGCTCGGCCGCGAGGTCCTCGTCCGCACCGTGGCCACCGGCGTCTGTCACAGCGACCTGCACGTGGTCGACGGAGACGGCCGTTTCGCGCTCGACCGCGGTATCGTGCTCGGCCACGAGGGAGCGGGCATCGTCGAGGCGGTCGGCGATCAGGTGACGGCGCTCCGTCCCGGCGACCACGTGGTGGCGTGTCTCTCCGGCTTCTGCGGAAGCTGCGCCCAGTGCCTCAGCGGTCATCCCAATGTCTGCGTCGGGGGGGCGGTGGCGCGCAGCGAGTCGGCGTCCCCGCGGCTGTCGAAGAAGGGGCAGGGCATCCCGTCGTTCGCGGGCATCGGCAGCTATGCCGAGCGGATGCTGCTGCACGAGAACTCGGTGGTGAAGATCGACGACGACCTGCCGCTGGATCGCGCCGCCCTCGTGGGCTGCGGCGTCCTCACCGGGGTCGGGGCGGCGCTCCGGAGCGCGGGGCTCGAGGCCGGGGAGACCGTGGCGGTCTTCGGCTGTGGCGGGGTGGGGCTGTCGATCGTGCAGGGCGCGCGCATCGGCGGGGCGCGGCAGATCATCGCGCTCGACCGGTTCGACAGCAAGCTCGAGATGGCGCGGCGCGTCGGCGCGACCCACGTCGTCAACACGTTGAACGACGACCCCGTCGAGGCGGTGCGCGCGCTCACCGGCGGCGCCGGCGTCGACCACGCGTTCGAGGCCGTCGGCAACACGACGCTCGTGCGTCAGGCCATCGAGAGCCTGGCCATCCGCGGTACCGCCACCATCGTCGGCGTCCTGCCGCCCGACGCGAAGATCGAGTTCCCCTGGATGGCCATCCGCCCCGAGTGTCGCGTGCAGACCTCCCGCATGGGCGGCAACCGCTTCCGCATCGACATTCCGCGGTACCTCGACTTCTATCGCCAGGGCCGCCTTCTGCTCGACGAGATGGTCACCCGCCGGGGCCGCCTCGACGACATCAATGAGGCCTTCCGCGCGATGAAGGCGGGCGAGGTCGCGCGCACCGTCCTGACCTTCGACTGAGCGCTCCCAGGCGCATCGTCGGCGTTACCAGAGCTCGCCCGAGGCGAGCCGCGCGCCCTCGGCCAGGCTGGCCAGCTTCGCCCAGACGATGTCGGGGTCCACCGCGGCCTGGCCGACCCAGGTGCCGAAACCGCAATCGGTCCCGGCGATGACGTTCTCGCGACCGACCAGCCGCGCGTAGCGGCCGATCCGCTCGGCGACCAGCTCGGGGTGCTCGATGAAGTTGGTGGTCGAGTCGAGCACTCCGGGGATGATGACCTTGTCCGCGGGCAGCTTCACGCGCTCGAAGACCCGCCACTCGTGCGCGTGCCGGGGGTTGGCGGCCTCGAAGGAGACGCCCTGGGGACGGGCCGCGAGGACGAGGTCGAGGATGTCGGCGAGCGGTACGTCGTAGTGATGCGGCCCCTCGTAGTTGCCCCAGCAGAGATGGATGCGGAGCTGCTCGGGCGGGATATTGGCCACCGCGTGATCGAGCGCCGCGAGGTGCAGGCGGGCCATCCTCCGGAACTCCTCGAGGCCGAGCCCGGCGAACTGGATGTGCCGGCCCATGGCCAGGTCCGGACAGTCCAGCTGCAGGATGAAGCCGGCCCGCGCCACCGTCTCGTACTCGTGCCGCATGGCGTCCGCGATGGCAAAGAGGTAGGCCTCGTGGTTGCCGTAGTGGTCATCTCGGAAGAACAGGGAGATGACGCCGGGGGAGGCCGCGCTCATGAACACGTCCTTGACCTCGACCGACCGGAGCGCCGCTTTCAGATTGTCCACGTCGACCTGGGCCGCGGCCGGGTCGCGCAGGCTGATCGGGCCGGTACAGGCCGGCGTCTTCCGCCGCGACCGGCCCGGATCGCCGAACACCCGCTTGGCCATCTCCGGGAAGTCCATCAGGTCGCGGTACTGGAGCGACTGGCTCGTGCCGCCGAACCCGTTCAGCCGGTCCTTGATGTAGGTGGCGTAGCTCGGCTTGCTCAGCTCCCCGTCGCTGACGACGGTGATGCCGGCGTCGGTCTGCTTGCGGACGACCTCCGCCACCGCGGTACGGATGCGCGCGGCCAGCGCGGGCCCGTCGACCGGCACCCCTTCTTCCCGCGCGAACATCATGCGGATCAGGTCGGCCGGGCGGGGGAGGCTGCCGGTGTGGGTGGTCAGGACGCGGTCGACGCTGCGTTTCATCGCTCGGACCTCCGGGGCGGCATCTTACGCGGTATTTGGGTAGTATATCGGGCAGGTTCCGCCGGGCCCGGAAAGGAGAGACCCATGCCACCCGCTCTGATCCTCTCGTCCGACTCGCACGTCTTCGAGCCGCCGGACCTGTGGACGACTCGCATCGACCGGGCGTTCCGCCATCGGGCGCCCCGGATGCTGCGGATCGACGGCGCCGACCAGCTCGTGGTCGAGGAGGACCAGGTGCTCTCCGGGATCGGGCTCATCTCCAACGCCGGGGCCCGGTTCGAGGCCCCCGAGACCATCTCCGGGCTCGGTCGCTTCGAGGACGTCCATCCCGGCGGATACGACCCCCAGCAGCACCTCGCGGACATGCGGCTCGATGGGGTGGCCGGCGAGGTGCTGTACCCGTCGCAGGGCCTCTTCTACTTCAGGGTGGCCGACTCCGGGCTCATGTCCGCGATCTTCAGGGCGTACAACGACTGGCTCGCCGACTTCTGCGGCACCGACCCGACCCGGCTCAAGGGCATCGCCATGATCAATCTGGACGATGTCGGGGAGGGAACGAAGGAGCTGGAGCGCGCCGCCAACCGCGGCTTCGCGGGAGCGATGATCACGGAGTACCCGCTCGAGCACCGGCGGTACGATCAGCCCGAGTACGAGCCGTTCTGGGCGGCGGCGCAGGCACTCGCCCTGCCGCTGAGCCTGCACACCGCCACCCGTCGGCAGGGCAAGATCCGCGGAGCGGGAGAGAAGACCCTCCGCGACGCGACCAGCCGGTCGACGAAGGCCTTCTATCCGGCCACCTCCCTGTGCGACATGATCTTCTCGGGCGTCTTCGAGCGCTACCCCACGCTCAGGCTCGCGATCGTGGAGTTCGAGCTCGCCTGGGCCCCGCACATGCTCTCCACCATCGACTACACGTACCGCGAGCGTCACGAGGAGGCGTTCGTCCGCTTCAAGAACGACATGCGGCCGAGCGATTTCTTTCGGCGCCAGGTCTTCCTGAGCTTTCAGGAGGATGCGATCGGCATTCGCCTGCGGGACGTGATCGGCGTCGACAACATGATGTGGGGCTCCGACTATCCGCACAGCGAATCCACGTTCCCGCAGTCCCGGAAGATCCTGGCCGAGATCCTGGCGGGCGTGCCGGAGGAGGAGCAGGCGAAGATCGTCGGCGGCAACACCGCGCGGTTGTATGGCTTCGACGTCGCGCGCCTCGCTCCCGGGGGGACCCCATGAACTTCGGCCTGATCGTCTCCAAGCAGCATCCTCCGGGCGTGTCGATGGTCGATCGCTTCCGAGAGCACATCGAGCAAGTCCGGGCCGCCCGCGACGCCGGCTTCGACCTCATCGTGATGGGTCAGCACTTCCTCTCGACACCGTTCCAGGAGGTGCAGAGCCTGCCCGCGCTCGCCCGGCTCGCCGCCGACGCCGGGACCATGCGCGTGGGCGCCACCGTGATCCTGCTGCCGCTGCTCAATCCGGTGGACGTGGCCGAGCAGGTGGCCACGCTCGACGTCATCACCGAAGGGCGCTTCATCTTCGGCGTGGGGCTGGGCTATCGCGACGAGGAGAACGAGGCGTTCGGGGTGGCGCCCAAGGAGCGGGTGGGGCGCCTGGTGGAGAGCCTGGAGGTCATCAAGCGACTGTGGTCGGGCGAAAAGGTGACGCACCACGGGCGCTTCTTCCACCTCACCGACGCGCACATGATGCTGCGCCCGGTGCAGCGGCCGCATCCGCCCATCTGGTTCGCCGCCAACAACGACACCGCGGTGGTCCGCGCGGCGCGCCTGGGCGACGCCTGGGTCATCAACCCGCACGCGAATATGGCCGTGCTCGAGCGCCAGATGGGCGTGTACCGTCAGGCCCTGCGCGAGGCCGGCCGCCCCTTCCCGGCGGAGCTGCCGATCATCAAGGAGCTGTACGTCGCCCCCGACCGCCGCACCGCCCTGCAGGAATGCCGGCCCTTCCTCGAGGCCAAGTACAAGGCCTATGCCTCGTGGGGACAGGACAAGGCGCTGCCCGAGGGAGACAGCTTTGCCCACGAGTTCGAGGAGCTCGTGGCGGACCGCTTCATCGTGGGCGACCCCGACGACGCCGTCCGCGAGATCAAGCGCTACGCCGAACGGCTCGGCGTCAACTCCTTCATCTTCAGGATCCAGTGGCCGGGCATGGAGCAGGCCAAGGTGCTGCGCACCATCGAGCTCCTCGCCACGCGTGTGTTCCCCGCGCTGCGCGCGCCCGTCTGAGGAAAGCAGGATAGACCGAAGCCCTCATCGGCACCCGGCCAAGTTGGCCATCAGTTCGATGGCTTCGTCCTGCTGGGTGGCCACGGTGAGGCCCGTTGCGCCGCTGTCCGCCCACGCTCGGAAGCGCTCGCGGATCCGGTCCCGCGGCCCCACCAGCGCGCCCTCGTCGATGAAGTCGTCGGGCACCGCGGCCACCGCCTCCGCCTTGCGGCCGGCCAGATAGAGCTCTTGGATGCGCTCGGCCGCTAGGCCGTAGCCGTTCGCCGTCATCGCCTGGGTGTGAAAGTTCTTGTCGCGGTGGCCCATGCCGCCGACGTAGAGCGCCACGCGCGGCTTGAGGGCCTGGAGCCCAGCCCGCACGTCGTCGGTCAGCACCACGAAGGCTCGCGGCTGGATCTCGAGGTCGCGCAGGGTCTTGCCGCCGCCGGCGCGGCGCAGCCCCTCGTCCAGCCAGGGCCGGAAGGCCTTCATCCGTGTGGGGGTGAAGCCCAGGGGCAGCCAGCCGTCCGCGATCTCGGCGGTGAGCTTCACGGTGGACTCCCCGCCCGTCCCCAGCCAGATGGGGATGTCCGGGCGCATGTGCAGGATCGACGTCAGGGGCTTGGCCAGCCCGGCCGAGCCCGGACCCGTGTAGGGCAGCGAGATCTCGCGGCCCTCGTGCTGCACGGGGGACTTGCGGGCAAAGATTTTCCGCATGATGCCTACATAGTCCCGGAGGCGCCAGTAAGGCTTGCCCCAGGGCTGCCCGTACCAGCCCTCCACGATCTGCGGGCCCGACACGCCGAGGCCCGCGATGACGCGCCCGCCGCCCGCCAGCGCATCGATGGTACCCACGGCCATCGCGGCGGCCGCGGGCGTGCGCGCGGCGAGCTGCATGATCCCCGTGCCGAGCCGGATGCGCTTCGTCACCGCCGCGAGGTAAGCCAGCGGCGTCAGGGCATCCGAGCCGTACGCCTCCGCCGTCCACACGGAGTCGTAGCCCAGCCGCTCCGCGAGCTGCACGCGCGCCACCGGCAGGTCGAGGTGGGCGCCAGAGTACCCGATCGAGAGCCCGAGCTTCATGGGCCGCCTCAGCCGCGCGACGGTAGCGCCGCGACGAAGGTGCCGCTGATGAGGGTCTCGCCCTTCTGGTTGATTGCCTCGAGCTCGCCCTCCACCAGCTTCTCGCCCCCCTGCTCGAGCTTGCGCGTCACCTTGCCCCGGCAGACCACGTCGTCGCCCGGCCAGGCCCGCGTCGAGAAGCGCACCTTGTAGCGCCGCACGTTGGGCCGTCCCGCGAACCCGGTGACCACCCGGCTCAGGATGCCTGCGTTGAGCATGCCCATGGCGAACACGGTGGGGTTCCCGGAGGCCTCCGCGAAGGTCTGGTCGTGGTGGATCGGGTTGAAGTCGCCGGAGGCCCCGGCGTACTTCACGAAGTCGGTCCGCGTGAGCTTGTCGACGCGGACCTCGGGCAGGGTGTCACCCTCCTTGACGTCCTCCCAGAAGCGCTTGGTCGCGGGCATGGCGATCTCCCTCTCAGTCCTTGACGACCTGGCCGGTCTCGATGCCGACGGCGCGCGCGCGGGCTACCAGCGCGCCGTGTTCGTTGCGGTACTCCGTCTCCGTCACCGCGAAGGTCATGGAGCCGCCGCGCTTGCCCGGCTTCTCGTACACGTCGACGATCTTGCTCACCGCGGTCAGCACGTCGCCGGCGTGGATGGGGGCGAGGAACTCGAACTCCTGCTCGCCGTGCAGCACGCGCTTGAGGTCGAAGGGCAGGCGCGGCCGGCCCCGCCCGTCGTCCCAGTGCGAGACGGTCTGCAAGAACGTCACCGGGGGCATGATGCCGCCGGCCTCGCGCGCGGCGTGGGCCTCATCGTAGTACAGCGGGTCGTCGTCCTTGATGGCGCGCGCGAACTCCTGGATCTTGCCGCGCTCCACGTGCATGGTCACGGGCTCGCCCGTCCTGCCGATTGCGCTCTTGTCGACCGGCATCGCATCCTCCTTGGCGGTCGTGCCGAACCGCGCACGCGAGTGTAGCAGGAGGCGCCGGGGGCGGGAAGGCTCGAGTATCACAAGGCCATCGGGATAGACCCAGCAAGCGATCGAGCAGGCCCACCTCGGCCGGTGGGGACGTCGAGGAGAGCCTTTCGCCATGAGCAGCGCCAATCTACGACGTGTTGTTTGTGGCGCTTTGGCTGTGGTGCCCGTTCGGGAGCGGGACTTCGCGTTGAAGCCGACGGTGGAGCGGATTGCCAGGACGACCCCGGGCGTCTCCTACTTGACGAAGGTCAGGCTACACGGGCGGACGTCGTCGGTGCGATTGCCGACCCCGCGCGCGCCCTCGAAGACGGTGTCGACCCGATAGGCGTACGTGGCGCCCTGGCTCAACCGGTTGACGGTGTTCCCCGGATCGCCCACCATACCGCGGGCGTCGATGCTGGCCTTGCCGTCCGGCTGGATCTTCTCGCTGAGCGTCAGCGAGCCCGGCTGCCCGATGTCGCCTAGCTGACGATATTGTAGCGGTCGAACATGCTCCGGGTGACGTGGCCGGTCACCGCCATGGCGACGCGCTCGGGGACCCCGGCGCGCACCATGTTGCGGGCCGCTGTGCGCCGCAGGTCATGGAACAGCTTGTCGGGGACCCCGGGAGCCTGGCAGGCGGTAGCCCAGGCCTTTCGGAAATCTCCCACGGGCTCGCCATCTCGGTGGAACGCCCGGAGCAGATACCAGACGTGCCCGGGATGGAACTGCACCCCGGTGACCCGGTCGATGACCGTCGCGACCCGCGGCAGCGTCCACAGATCGGTTGAAAACCCGTGCGCCGGGGCCCCTTGGAGCAGCGCCCGCTCCACCCGCGCGAGCGCGGCCCGATCCAGCCGGGGCTTGCGGCCGGCCCGCCCGGCCGCCTTCAGCCCCTGCCGGCCGTGGTCCTGCCAGACATGAAACCACTGATGGGCCGGATTCACGCTCACGCCCAGCCGCCGCGCGACCTCGTTCTGCGACACCTTCCGGGCAAACAGCCGCGCGGCCTCCATCCGCCGCGCTTCCCGCGCCGCGAAGTCCCGCCGTGCCCCCCGTATGGTCGTCATGCCCCAACATGGCATCGTAGCCCATGAATCCCATCAATCTATTCCACGAGAGTCATTAGTTGCTCCCGCCCCGATCGTCATCTATTCTCGGCTTCACCCGATGCTCGCCCTCGCACCCCGCACTGCCCCACTCGCCCAATGCTCGGCATCGGGCTGATCGGCCTCGGCAAGCACGGGTCTCGCTACGCCCGCCACATCGTAGAGGACCTGACGGACGCAGCCCTCGTCGCCGTCTGCCGACGGAACCGTACCGTGATCTCGTGGCCAACCCGCGCGTGGACGCCGTGGTCGTGGCGGTCCCGCCGATGCTCCACCCCGCCATCGTGGAGGCGGCATGCCGGGCGGGCAAGCCCCTGCTCGTCGAGAAGCCGCTGGCGACGAGCCTGGCCGCGGCGCGGCACATCGCGAGCTTGGTGTCCGCCAGCCGTGTGCGGGCGATGGTCGCCCACACCCTCCGCTTTAACAGCACGGTGCAGGCACTCCAGGCGCACGTGCCCGAGATCGGGCCCTTGCATGCCCTCTACCTGAGCATGCGGTTCGAACCCTCCCCGCTGGCCTGGCTCGATCGCCGGGCGGAGAGCGGAGGCGGGATTGTGCTCCATACCGGCGTCCACAGCTTCGACCTGCTCCGCTACCTCACGGGATGCGAGGTCACCCGGGTCTGGTGCCGGACGGCTCAGATCATCACGCGCGAAACGGAGGACAGCTTCGCCACGACCTGCGAGCTAAGCAACCCGTCACTCATTGCCGCCATCGCGGGCTCGCGAGCGATGGGCGGTCGCGCCGGCCTGGTCGAGCTGGCCGGCGCCCGAGATCACGTTCACGGGTTCGTCCACCTCGTGCGCGGCCCTGAGCGCCTCACGCTCCCCGTCCCTTCTCCGGTGCCCACCGTGCGCGAGACGCTGGGCGCCTTCGTCCGTGCCCTGCGCGAGGGCACCTCGTTTCCCATCTCCATCGAGGACGGGCTGCGGGCGGTCGCCATCGTCGATGCCGCGTACCGCTCAGCCGAGCGCGGCGGGGAGGGCGCGGCGGTCGCCGGATTCTCTGGCGCGACCTGATCGTTCCGAAGTCGTGGAGCTTCGGTCGAGAACGGTACGCGCACCCTCTAGGCCCCGCCCGTGGGTTGGTTGCGGGGGCCCGCAACCACTTGCAGGCGAACAGGTGGCCGGTCGACCCGCGCGCCGTGGGCGCGCGCAAACTGGATATCGAGGATCCCGAGGCTGGACGTGTCGGGATCGCGCCTGACCAGTAACGCTAGTCACCTCGCAACTGGCGCTGGCGTTCTAGCTCTACGGCTTCCCGCTGGAACCTGACGGATTCTTTCGCCATCCGATCTCTTCTGGCTTCGATCGCCATCCCGATGCGGCGGTATGCGTCTTCACGCCGCTTCCACTGCCGCTGCTCTTCACTCAAGCCCGGATGGCCAACACCGGTTGGTCCGATCCAGACGGCGGCGTCGCGATAGGAAGCGGGGACGTGCAGCTTGTACTGGGTAATCTTGCTGACACCTTTGTCGTCCGTGTACCGGTACTGAGCATCCACCTGCCCGGCGACGAGTACGATGCCTGCACTCAGTGCTATCGCAATGACGAAGCGCATGGCTAGCAGCGCCCCTGTTTGGCGAGCCCGGGCGGGCAGCCGCGTCCTGGCGCTTCACCCCGGCCCTCCATCTTCTTCGCGTGCCCCGGAGGAATCTTGTAGTACGCGACGGGAACCGCGAGGACTGGCGGCGGCACTCGACCTGGCGCAATCGTCGCCCACGGGCCGCCATGCGTCGTCGCGATAAACCACGCCCCCTCGTGGAAGCTGTAGTAGCGGCCGCTGTAGGCGAAGAAATTGACGCTGATGCCCGGCGCATAGAACACGGGCGAGCCCGGGACGACAACGAGCTTGGGGGGAGCCGCGAGGACGACCGGCGGGGGTGGAGGCATAACGACAACCCGCGGTGGCGCCGGCACGCCAATATTGACGCCAACGCTGATACTATCCGCCGCCACCGGGCTTACGACCGCGAGAGCTAAGATCGCTGTGAGTGCGAGCACTAGCATCATATCGAGGGACCTCCTGCGCATTAAGTCCTGGCGTAGTGGTCCTAATGATGCATACCGTCTGCCAAGCCGTTGCGCGGGGGCTACAGTGTGATTTCACGGGCGTTTAACGTACGGCTCCTCGAGAACACGGTGATTCGACCTGTCCCCAATACGCTTCGAATCCGTCACTGAGGCTGTCGGCAGGCGGTCACTCTTAGCACGGCGTCGCCCTCGGCAGGGTGCGCGTCACCGGCAAGGCACTTCGGTGCCGGCGGCGAGTTGCTCGGTACCGCCACCGCTGCGGTGAAACATGCTTCTACTTGTCAGGACGCCGGGGCAGCCCAACCACTTGCTCGGCGCCTTCCGCGGCGGGCTACGCGACGGTCGGGTATGTGGAGGGACAGAACGTGGTCATCGAGTACCGGTGGGCAGAAGGGCAGGACCAGCGCCTTGTCGGGCAGACCGTCGCTCACTATGGATGCTAGAATCGACTGGATCGGCGGGGCACCGATATGGAGATCCCATACAAGGGATACACGATTACCCCGAGCTCGGAGCGGCAACCCGACGGCCGCTGGCTGCCGGTGGCCCAGCTGGAGACCGTCCGGCGGGGGATCGTCACGCCGAGCCCGCTGGTCCGGGCTACCTCGCAGGAAACGCGGGCCGCCCGCGCCGATGCCGACGCCATGGCGGTGAAGATGGCCAAGGCCTGGATCGACGCGAACGAAGGGAAGCCCGTCCCCGTCGGCGCGCGCGGCGAGGCCGGGTCGCCGGCGGCCCCGCCCGACGCCCGGACACCAGCGGCGCGACCCGAGGCTGCTCCCCAAGCCAAGACGACGGGCGACAGGAAGCGCCCGGCGCCGGCCGAGCAGCTCGACTGGGCGAACCTGCGTCAGGCCGTCGGGTTGGACTCCGACGAGAAGGTGGATCGCCTGACCCGCGTGCTGGTGGTGCACTCCCTCCTGGATCGCCTCGTCACGCTCGTCCTGGCGACGAAGATCGCCTCCAGTCGCGAATCCGCGGAAGCGCCGGATGTCGAGAAGGCCCTGGCCGACATCGCCCCGCTCCCCATGCCCACCCGGATCGATCTGGGCTCGGCGCTGGGCGTGCTCGCCCCGGCGGTCGCCGAGAGCGTCGCGGAGGTCGATCAGGTCCGTCACAAGCTGGCGCAGCACCGGCCGCCGCGCGCCAAGCCGCCCTGGGACGTGGGCGATATCGAGGAGCTCACCTCCCAGGCCGCGTGCGACCGGTGCGTGAGCAAGGCAATCCAGGCCGCGCATGACCTCATGTCGTCGCTGCGGGTCAGGTGGCCTTCGCCTCGGCAGTAGCGACCCACAGTGCAAAGATCAAGCTCGAGCGCTCCGTAAGTCCTGACGCCCCCGTGGCTCGGGTGGATAGTGGAGCAGCCGATCAAGTCCGGGCGCCGGATGCTCATGACGCAGGTTGAAAGACGAAGGCCCCGGAACCTGTTGAATTCCGGGGCAGTCACCAATGAACTCTTTGGTGATCGTATAAGGGACCTCCGAATGGCTTCCAAGCCAAATGCAGCCGACTCGTAAACTCGCGGATGGTTTGCGCCGCTATCCGCAGAAGGTTTCTCGGCCTGTGTCCTACCGTCTCCTCATCTCTTACAACGACTTCCGCCAGGCATCGCAGATCGCCAGGTACATCCTGAAGCATCGTCTGCAAGCCAAGGTCGATCGGCTCCGTGGCGAGCGACGCTATCGGGTCATGCTTCTCTGGCAGGCCTTGAACTGCGCTATGCTCGTCGCTTATTGCCGTCCGTTTTCCGGCAACGACCGGCGCACCGCCCGCAGGATTCCGGATCTTCCACGTCGTTTCCTGGCCACCCTTACGTCTGAGGAGAGGGAGATTCCTGAGCTTGCTCTACGAGACCGCAATACCCTTCTCGCCCATTCCGACTCGGAGGCGTGGGCGCTTCAGCCGTTCTTTGTGGAAGGCACGTCAGGCCGGAAGATCCTGATTCCATCGCACCACGACGCCCGAGCACCTTTGATACATGAGATCGTGGAGCGACTCGACGCCATGTGCGGCAAGCTCATTGAGGCTGTGTTTCAGGAGCGGAAGCTGTTGGAGCCGGACTTGGAAAGCGTCCTACCCGCCGGGCCGCCCAGCGAGATTCTGGCCGACGACGCAGCCCCGGCCGCGGCCAACCACGCAGTTCAGTGGACCGGCGGCGCCTGACCGCGGCCGCTCGGCGAACGGAAAGGTACATTGCCGATGTTGACCTTGAAAGACTCCAACAGGACGCGACTTG
>WNFE01003203.1_pt1 | contig 18869 bp, 16 predicted proteins | sample 5400451 | NCBI WGS metagenome assembly WNFE01 (sample SAMN13153344, study PRJNA577476) | soil metagenome | isolation source: 200 cm saprolite under Douglas fir tree site 2 hole 2 | place: USA:California | collected 2015-04-18
TCATGCACGAGCTTCAGCTTCTTGATAGCCTTGTCCACGGCGCGTTCCTCCGGTCGTCGCCTTGGCCGGCGACGGGTTGGTGGTTTCCCAACCGGAAGAATGCGCCATTTTCATTTTCCACATCACCCGGGACGCGACCTGTTCCACTGGATGACCGGGTCGACGGCCTGGGGAGTTGCTGCGGAGGACGAGAGCCGGGACGCGTCGCGGGGCGGCGCCACGCTGGTCGAAGGATCGCCGCACGCCGCGAAAAGAACGCCAAGGCTGATCGGTAGAGCCAGTGCGCTGTTCATCGGGACCTCGGTCGCCGGGAAGGGCGGAGTCGTGCCTGACGGCATCGGGCTCGCAGACCGGATCACTGCGCCGAATATTCCCGCGAGGAGTCGACAGGCCCCCGCCAATGCACGCGCTCGCATCGTCTGGGAATACGGCGTCTGCCCCCAAAGTCTGCCCGCTGCGATGCTGTCGCAATCCCCATCGCGTTGGTCTTGGCGCCGTCCGCGCCCGCCAGCGATCTCCGCCTGGTCGGCGGCCGGACATCCTTTGCGGCGCCGGCACCGCTTCGCGATCGCACGCCGTCAGGAGCGCGCTTGCCCTCGTCGATCTCGGACTTCGAGCAGACGCTGAGGACGCATCTGGCCGCAGCGCATTACCTGGCCCGCTGGCTCACTCGTACACAGGCGGATGCCGAGGACGCCCTGCAGGAGGCTGTCCTGCGTGCCTTCCAGTCCTTCCATCGGGTCCATCCCACCAGCCCGCGCGCGTGGCTGCTGCGGATCGTCCGCAACTGCTGCTACGATCTGCGCAAGCAATGCGAGCGTGACGCCGAGACGGTTTTCGAGGAGGACTGGCTCCCGCTCGACGTCGCGTCGCCGGTGCTCGGGGTGCCGGCGGAGGACCCGCAGACCCGGTTGCTGCGCAGGGCGGATGCACAGGTGCTGGAAGCCGCGCTGCGCGACCTTGCGCCCGGGTACCGCGAGGCGTTCTTGCTGCGGGAAATCGAGGGGCTCGCCTACAAGGAGATCGCCGGGGTGGCCGGCGTGCCGATTGGCACGGTGATGTCCCGGCTGTCCCGCGCCCGCGCACGGCTGCGCGTACTCATCGCCGCCCGCCGGAAGAAGGAGAGCGCATGACGTGCGCCGAGGGGAGCCGTCTGATCGGCCCGTGGCTGGACGACGAGCTCGACGTGCGCTCGATCGTCGACATCGAGGGCCACGTCGCGCGCTGCGCGACTTGTGGCCGGGACAGGAACGAGCTTCTCGCGTTGCAGGAGACCGCGCGAGAGCGGCTCCCCCGTTTCGATCCGCCTCCTGGTCTCGAAGAACGACTCTTGCGCGCCGTGCGCAAGACCGCGGGTCCCTGGCCGCGGGCCGCACGTCGCTGGCTGCGCGAAGCGGGGCTGATGGCCGCTGCCGCGTGCCTGGCCGCGACCGCAACGGTATCGCTCCAGCGCAGCCCCGAACCCCGCGACGAGCTCGTCGATGCCCATCTGCGCTCGCTGCAGGCGGACCACCTCACCGACGTCGTCTCCCCCGACCAGCACACGGTGAAGCCCTGGTTCCAAGGAAAGATCGACTTCGGCGTCCCGGTGAGCGATTTCGCCGCCGAGGGCTTTCCTTTGGTCGGCGGGCGCCTCGACATGGTCGCTGGGCGACCCGTAGCGGCGCTGGTGTATCGCTGGCGGCAGCACCTGATCAACGTATTCGTCGGACCCGCTGCACACCGCGACCAGCCGCTGCGTTCTCTCTCCTCGCGCGGGTACCAGATGTCGAGCTGGGCGCAGGGCGGGCTCCAGTTCCGGCTCGTCACCGACATGGCCGCGCCCGAGGTCGACCAGCTCGTCGTCCTGTTGCGGGGCATCTAGGTCGCCGGCATGTCGATCGGCGTGCGCCCGTCGCGGAAGATGCGGGCGAGCGGATTTCTTCGTGCATCCGGGAAGAAAAGCGGCCTCGTTCCAGTCCCTGCGGACCGGCAGCACCAGTCCCCTTGCCTGGAGAGCCTGATGAAACCGAGAGCGAGACTGACGCATTCCCTCCTTCCCGCGGTGCTCCTGTTCGCGTCCTCGATGGCGCGGGCCGAGCAACCGGATCCCCCGTGCCATCCGAATCCCGACGCGGCCGCCGACAGAGCCGTGGTGGGAGCGCGCGGCGACGTCGCGCCGTTGCCCCAGCCACTCAAGGAGATGCTGGTGCGGCTGGCCGACCGTCCGCACAGCGTCCTGCCCGTGCAGGCCCGCGCCGAGGCGGATTCGCCCAGCCAGCTCTTCCAGTACTACCTCCTCGACAGCACGGGCTTCGAGCCCAATGTCTTCACCAAGATCTTTCCCGGCGTGAATGATCATGCGCAGCTCACCGCCACCGGCGCCAACTGCGGCCTGCCAACGGTGGGAGCGGTGCGCGTGGTGCTCGAGCCGAAGCCCGGACTCCCGACCGATCCCAACGATCCCCGCGCCTTCAACGACGTCTTCACCGACATCTCGGGGCTCTTCGTCATCAACAACGAGAGCGGCTGGTACGAAGGCTGGATGATCCACGACGTCACCGTGCCCGCGGCGGACCCGGTCCCGCGCTCTGACGGGCATGCACGCTTCGGCGCCATCCTGCCCCGCGACGCCGCTGTCCTGAAGTCCATGGGCGCCGGCAACAACGTTCCGGGAAACACGTTCACCATCGACGGCAACAAGCCGCACTTCCCGAGCGCGTCCGATCGCTTCCCCGATGTGCAGACCAACGTCGTCTCGATCTACGTCAGCATGGGCACGTTCAACGCGCTTCAGCAGAGCGATGCGCATGCGTATTGGGAATTCAACTACCTGGGAACGAACTGGGTCCACCCGCTCTACGAGCTGCCCTTCACCGGCGGGTTTCCCGACAAGTCCGGCGCGGCGCCCGATGCGTTCGAAGACGGCGAGATCGGGAAGCTGCAGTCAATCGTGCCGGGCTCGGGACCGAGCGGAGTGAAGAACGATCCGCGGGCGGTTGGAGATGATCCCAATCTGCCGCGCGATCCGGACAAGTTCGATGGGACGGTGGACGCGCAGCGGGAATTCCGCGAGCGAGGCGTGCCCAGCGCCCTGGCCAACGAGATCTTTCTCGACGTCTACCTGCGGCGCGCTTCGTTCGAGCCACGGGTGAGGAACATGCAGCAGCGCCTCTTCGACGCAACCGCGGCCGAAGTCGCGCGCGTCGACCAGAACGGCGACGGCATCATCTCCGCGGTGGAGGGAGACATCGATACCGCGACGGACGGATTCGCCGACAACTCGCGCCTCTACTTGCCGCCCACGGTCTTCGAGCGCTTTGCCGTGACTCGGGAGCTCAACGATGGCCTCTTGGCGCCGCGCTTCTCGCCCAGCCAGCGGGGTTGGGTGCTGAGCGGCATGCGAGTGGCGGTCAGCCAGGCAGTCCCCGCCTCGGCGGGACGCGACGCGGATGATCGGTGATGTAGGCCGAGAGCCGCCGCTCCGAGGTCCGTGTGCGACCGTAGCTCCGCTCGGCTGATCGCTTCTGGAGCGCACGGACGAGTCCACCTGCGCGCCGCGGCGTACCGCTCGAAGATCGGGTCATCTGCAAGCAGCTCTACTGGCCGGACACGAACGTCCTCTTGACGCGCTTCCTCTCGCCGGACGGCGTGGGCGAGATCGAGGACTTCATGCCGGCGGGTCGCGCCGCTCGCCTCGCCGGCTGCGAGGACGAGATCGTCCGCTGGGATCTCGATCGAGTTCGCGGGCGACATCTCGCTCGGCTGGTCGGGGCTCTCACGCTCGCCGGCCGCACCGACCGGCGCCGCCTGGAGGATGCTCGGCTACGCGAATGACCTGGGTCTCTACACCGAGCAGACGGGAAGCACCGGCGAGGCGCTGGGCAACTATCCGCAGGCCTTCACCCACCTCGCGCTGATCAGCTCGGCGTTCAACCTCGATCGCACGCTGAACGAGCCTCGATGAGGGCGGGCGCCTCATTGGCACACGTCCGAAGGCGTCCGCACTCCAAGCGAGCGGGGATTGCGCGGCAGCGATCGCGCCACCACAATTGCCCTGCGCGGCCTCGCCCCGGCCACCTTCTGCGCGGGTGAAAGCGCCTCGCATTGGAGACGGACCGGCGTGCGGCCGCGCGTCTCGTCGGCGCCCGTCTTCCTGGTTGCGCCAGGTGACCCGCTCCAGGCGCGGGGCCCGGCGAGCGCGCAGCCTGTTGACTGCGTGCCCGGAACGGCGCAGCGTCGCGCTGCCCGGCCGTCGGATCGTACGTCCGACCGCGGGCATCGAGCCCATGACCAAACCACCGTACCGCAGCTGGGCCGATCTCCCTGCGCGGCCGGTGCCTGGCACGGCCGCGGGCTGGTCTGCTCCGCATCGTCCGGCAAGGAAGGGAACCGCCGGTTGCCAGAACACGCCTTATACGACCTACGATCTAGCACAGGCAAGAGGGCGACCAGCGCGATATGCTTTCTGGATGGCTCGTCGGCATGGTTTCTTGGCGAACGTGATCGGTGAGGGCGTGGCCGAGGCCGTTCTCTTCGCCGGCCCCGCGTGGCTCACCAACCACTTTCTCGGTCCATTTCATCAGCCCGATCGCATCGCGACCGGGTTCGCGATTGCCGGAGCCGTGGGCGGGCTGGCCATGTTCGTGGCGATCGGAGTCAGCCGCCACCCGGAAGCCTGGAAGGTGCGGGTCTTCGGCGCCGTCATCGCCGGCGTGTTTGTGGCCATCGGGCTCTACGCCTTCATGGCCCGCAACCACCGATAGGCAGCGCTCCGGCCGCAAGAGCCGCAGCTGCCGCAAGCTTGTGTTTAGCCTGCCAAGGCGGCCCGATCGATCGGCCGATCGCGTGCAGGAACTCGTCGACATCCTCGCGGCCGAGCGCTGCCGCCGCGTCGCGAAACACGCGCTCGCGGTCGTACCAGTACACGGACCAGCCGCGCGCCTCGGCTGCAGTCGCCAGCGCCTCGCGATACATGACTGAGTCGGCGACGTTCGCCGCGCGATTATCGGCGATCCGCTCTTCGGTCGTCGGCGGAAGCTTGGGGCACACGCGGATTCCGATGTTCGATATCGGCACGGGCACCGCCGCGGCCAGCGCCTCGAGGCTCTCGCGTGCGCCGCGCGCGGCGGACTCGCGCACGCGCTCGACGAGCGCGACGGCGTCGGCTAGCGAAATCGGCCGCGCCCACGAGCTGTTCAGGTAACGGCCCACCGCCCACGACCCTTCGTGGTGATACGGGTGCGTTGGCAGACCGCGGGTGAGGTCGATGCGTCGGCGATCGAGGAGCTCACCGCCGGGCGCAACAGTGACGAGCACCGCCGAGTTACCGTGCTCGGCGACCCCGACGGCCGCCTCATGCTGCACTCGCGCTTTCGCCACGTGTCCTCCGCTCGACGCCAAGCCTAGAAGCACATACACGACATCCAGTGTCCGGGTATTTTTGCTAACGTGACCTGGAGGACCTCAGGGATCAAGAGGCCATCGTCGACTGCGAGGACGCCTTCTCAGCGATCAACGCATCCGTCACGCCCCACGGGTTGCCTACTCTCGTCACCACAGGGGTCTTGCCCGAGTCGTTTCAGGTCCCTTCGCCCGAGTCGTCCGCCGGCTGCATCCCGAACTGCTTGTGACATCGGACGCAGAGGACGCCGCGTAGAACGCTACGGCGCCGCGACAGCGCTCGTCACGACGCTCTTGGCCGGACGGTTACCTCGTACCTACGTTCATGACGGGCAAGAGGAACGAGGCGACCACGTGCGTTCATCGAAGACCTAGCCTCGCGCCTCAGCAACACTGCGCGGCCGGTGCCTGGCACGGCCGCGGGCTGGTCTGCTCCGCATCGTCCGGCAAGGAAGGGAACCGCCGGTTGCCAGAACACGCCTTATACGACCTACGATCATGGCTTGTCACAGGTCGCCGCGCCAGGAGTCGCAGGGAAGGAGAACACTCCCATGCGGCCTCCGTGGGGTCGTGAGTAGTATCGCAAATGGAGATGTCGGGACATCCAGGCGGATGCCCGATGGGCCCGTCGCCGGCCTGGCGGCGGCTGAATCTCGGCGCCCCACCCGGCATCAGGGATCACGCGCGAAAAGCGCAGCGAGGAAGCGCGCATGGCGAACGACCGCAAGCCGCCGAAGGTGTGGGTTCATCACCGGCACGTCCAAAGGATTCGGCCGTGTCTGGGCCGAGGCGGCGCTGCAGCGCGGGGACAAAGTGGTGGCCACCGCGCGTGATCCGAAGTCGCTCGATGCGCTGGTGGGGAGCCATGGCAAGGCGGTCCTGCCGCTCGCGCTCGACGTGACGGACGCGTCTGCCGCCTTCGCGGCGGTGCAGCGCGGGCGAGACGAATTCGGCCGGCTCGACGTGGTGGTTAACAATGCCGGCTATGGACTCTTCGGCATGGTCGAAGAGGTCACTCCCGAGCAGGCGCGCGCCCAGATGGAGACGAACTTTTTTCGGCGCTCTCTGGTGACCAAGGCGGCGCTGCCCATATTGCGCGAGCAGCGATCGGGGCACATCATCCAGGTGTCGTCGATCGGCGGCGTTCACGCCTTTCCGATGTTCGGGTTGTACCACGCATCGAAATGGACGCTGGAAGGGTTGAGCCAGTCGCTCGCGGCAGAGGTGGAGGGCTTCGGCGTCAAGGTCACGTTGGTCGAGCCCGGCGGCTTCGACACCGAGGCCATCGCGCTACGACTGGTCGAGGTTTTCAACGGCCGCCGACTCGACCTGCTTGAAGATGTGCTTCATCCCGAGTTCCGCGGGCGCGGAATCTCAGCCTTCCCGCCGGACGGCGCCGAGGTCGGACCCGGTGCTCGGCGAAAGCTCTACGAGATGTTCTATCAAGCGATCCCCGACGCGCGAGCCGAGGTGCTCGACGTTGTCGCGGAAGGCGACAAGGTCGTACTCGTCGATCGCTTCGGTGGTACGCATCGCGGGGAGTTGGCAAAGTCCTCGAAGACGCCGTCATGACGGACGCGCTTGCCATCATGCAGCAGCTCGGTCTCGTGCCAAGCCTCACGAAGGCGGCGGGGTAGGGAGGCGGCGATGGTCGGGAGTCAAACGGTGCTTTCTATCCTCGACGAAGCCGCTGCCGCAATTGGAGGCTGGACTGCTCTTCAGTCCATCAGGTGCGTACATTTGGATTCCGAGGGGCAGGATTGGGAACCGTGGCAAGCGCATGTGTTGTGCGCGCCAGTTCGTGAGCACCTGAGCTAGGCCGAAATCACTTAACTCCGCCTTCTCCGATCCAGCAGACATCGGTCGCTGGAAGGAGAAGACATGAAGCGCGGAAAAGAAGCCGGTCCTCGCCTCGCATTCCTCGGCGCGCGCGCTGGCGGCAGCGTTCGAAAGTAGTAGCGCGAGGGATCGACGACCTCGCCGCGACCCAGCGCGGCGATCGCATCGGGCGGGCCGTGGCGCAGCCCCTGAAACGTCATGTAGATCTGCGCGTGGTCGTCGGTCTCCAGAGTGATGCGCAGGTCGAGCTCCAGAACACCGTCGGTGCGCAGCAACAGCCAGTCACCTCCGCCAGGCAGAACCTTGCCGCGAAGTCGTGGGCCTTCGAAGTCGCCGCCCGCGACCGGCACGATGCTACGAGTGCCATGCGGCACGCTACCGAGCTTTTGCAGCGGAGCTGCGACGATCCTCACCGTCATCAGGGGTCGTGAGTTCATGGCGGCCTCTCTCCCGTTGGGGATTGGAAAGTGCTCATTGGCGCCGGCATCACGCGCGCAAATCATCGACACGCTTGAGCGGTCGAAGCAGTCGCAGTTCATCATCGCGACTCACTCGCCGATCTTGATGGCGTATCCCGACGCGACAATCTACTCGCTCGATGGGAGCGGGATCTCGACGGTGGCATACGAGGAAACGGAGCCCTTTCACTGCGCGGCCGGTGCCTGGCACGGCCGCGGGCTGGTCTGCTACGCATCGTCCGGCAAGGAAGAGAACCGCAGGTTGGTTGCTGCGGCCGCGATCAGGGCGGCAGCGAGGAGAGTCATGGCTCTGGCACTAACCCGGGCTGCGCTGCCCGCGTATGGGGCCAAGTGCGTATGCGCCCTGCGGCCTCACCCCGCTCGCGCGGTATGCCTCAGTCGCGATCTTCACGGCATTGCCGTTGCGCGGGCTACTGCGCTCATCGCCGCTTCAGAGAGCTGGATGGAAAGCTTTCGCGGCGCGGCTGCGTGTTCGCTAGCGGGAACCCCAGGTCCCACAAGCGGTCAGGCCGGAGGCAGCGCGCAGCCGCCGAACACGCCAATCCAAATAGTTAGGCCGCTGGCATCGCTGGCACGATCCTTCCTAAGTCCGAGGTTGCGGCGACCCCGGCCCGGTGAGCCCCGGCAGCCTGGCGGACAAGGAGTAGCGCATGCGACCCGACCACGATGATCCGGTCACGCGCGAGTCGATGCGGGTGGTCTGGCGTCCGGGCTTGCTCGACCTCGCCGGGGCGTTGTGGCGCGACATCCGGTTCGCGCGGCGCTCGCTCCTGCGCGCCAAGGGTCTGGCCTTCACCGTGGTGGTGACGCTCGCGCTCGGCATCGGCGCCAACGCCGCGATCTTCAGCGTCGTCCGCGAGGTGCTCCTCCGCCCTCTCGTCAATCGCGACGAAGATCGCCTGATCTACATCCGCCAGAGCGCGCCGGGCCTTCGCGCCGAGAACACCACATTCTCGATGCCGGAGATCCACGACCTCCAATCGCGCGCGACCACGGTCAACGCGTTCGGCGACTTCTCCACGATCGACTTCACGATGAACGGCTTCGGCGAGCCCCGCACGATCAAGGCGGGCGTCGTCAACGGCTCGTACTTCGACGTCATGGGCCTTCGCCCCGTGCTCGGCCGCCTGCTGAGCGCGGCAGACGATGGACCCCCCGCGGCGCCCGCCGTGGTGCTGACCCACCGCTTCTGGAGCACCGCGCTCAACCGCGATCCGGCGGTCGTCGGCAAGACCGTTCGCCTCGATACGCGCATCGCAACGGTGGTCGGCGTGCTCGAGCCGTCGCTGCCGTATCCAGCCGACACCGAGATCATCGGGAACGTCGTGACCAGCCCGCATCATCTCGGGGCGACCATGGTGACCCTGCGCACTCACCGCATGACGGAGCTCTTCGGCCGCCTCGCCCCCGGCGCCACCCTGGATGCGGCGCGCGCGGAGCTGACCGCCGTACACGCCGCCATGATGCGCGGGCACCCGGAGGCGTATCCGGCGAGCGCGAACATCCGGCTGAGCGTCACGCGGTTCCGCGATCAGCTCGCCGCGCCGGCGCGGACGATCTTGCTCGTGCTGCTCGCGACCGCTGGTGTGGTGTTCGTCATAGCCTGCTCCAATGTCGCCAACCTGATCCTGGCGCGCACGGTGCGGCGCGAGGGCGAGCTGGCGGTGCGCGCCGCCCTGGGCGCAAGCAACGGCGCGCTCCGGCGGACGCTGCTCGCCGAGAGCCTGCTGCTTTGCACCGCCGGCGCCGTGCTGGGCGTGATGCTCGCCCATCCGCTCGTGGCCGCGATCGGTCGCTATGCCGCGCGCTTCTCCGTGCGCGCCCTCGACGCCACGGTGGACGCCGGCCTGCTGTGGGTTGGCGCCGGGCTGGCGATGGTCGCGGCCGTGGTGCTCGCCTACGTCCCGCGGCTGCCATCGCCACAGGCGCCGACCGGGCTCGCCCTCGCGAGCGGCGGTATGCGGATCACGCCGGGCACCAACCGCCGTCTGCGGGCGTTCGCCATCACCCAGATCGCCTTCTCGTTCGTGCTGCTCGCCGGCGCCGGCACGCTCCTCGCCTCGCTCACCGCCCTGCAGACGGCCAGAACGAGCTTCAACCTCCGGCAGGTGCTGGCGGTCGACGTCCCGACGCCCGTGGTCTCCGACGGGGCGACGGTGATCGACTTCTTCCAGGAAGTATCGCGTCGCATCGAGCAGCTGCCGGGCGTGGCGCGTGTCGCGGTCGGGAGCGTCGTGCCCTGGCGCGACGCCGGCCGGTTCGGCCCCGGCTTCCCGTTCACCGTCGAGGGCTACGCGCCCGCGAGCGGCGAAGAGTATCCCATCGCGAAGTTCAGGAACGTCTCGCCCGGCTTCTTCGCGGCGCTCGGCGTCCCGCTGCTCGCCGGTCGCGACTTCACCGACGACGATCGGCGCGGCCAGGAGCTCGTGGTGATCGTGAGCCAGAGCATCGCGCAGCGGATGTTCCCCAACGGCGATGCGGTGAACCGGCACTTCTGGTGGACCGATCCCGTCCTCGGCAGCGCCCATCGCCGCATCGTCGGCGTGGTGGCGGACGTGGACGACGAGAATGTCGTGGCCGGTCCGACGATGACGGTCTATCACTCGTTCCGGCAGATCCCCTACGGCGGCCGTCTGTTCGTGCACACGGCCGGCGACCCGTACGCGCTCGTGACGCCGGTGACGCAGATCATCCGCAAGCTCTCGCCGGACACGCCGGTAGAGCGCGCGGCGACGCTCGCCGACGTGCGCGCGGAGGTGCTGGCGCCGGAGCGGCTGAACGCATTCGTCTTCTCCGCATTCGCCGGCATCGCGCTGCTCATCGCCGTCGTGGGCGTGGCCGGCGTGCTGGCATTCTCGGTGAGCGCGCGGACGCGCGAGTTCGGCATACGGCTCGCCGTCGGCTCGACTCCCCACCAGCTGCTGACGCTCGTCCTGCGCCAAGGGGCATCCCTCGTGTCGATCGGCATCGCCGCCGGCCTGTTGGGCGGCTACGCGATTGGCCGCGTGGCCGGGAGCTATTTTGACGACCTGCGGCTGCCCGGCGTTCTGTCCGTCCTGGGCGCAGCCGCGGTACTTGGAAGCGCCGCGGTGGTGGCCTCGCTGATCCCCGCGGCCCGCGCCGCGCGCGTGGACGTGCTGCAGGCGCTCCAACAGGAATAGGGCCTGGAAAACGCAAAGCCCGTCGCCGGAGGAGGTTACGGGCCGAAAAACCTGGCGGGGTGTACGGGACTCGAATTTTCGAGAGGCGAAACTGCTAACAGGGCGGCGACGCACGCCAATTCGTCGATTCGCTCGAAGGCGCGGCAGGTTAGGAGAGGACGGACTTCGGCAGAGTTCCGCGCGAGACCCCGCAATTCCGCCGCAGTCTTGGAGACATTCTGGAGACGACTTGCACGCGCGCCAGGCAGTCGACGCGATCATCTAGGTGACGACAGTGACTGCGGAAGCGCACTCCGGTTTCCAACGAGCCGCGGAGCCCTCAACTCGGCCTGCCTTAATTGCCAAGCAGCCGGTCACCGTGCCGTCGCCACGCGATTCCGCTGGCTTCATCGGCTCGCGCGCTGCTTTGGACGCACGAGCTTTTCGGCCTCGCCCTCGCTCAGATCCTCGGTCGTCTTCTCGAGCAGAAGTGCGGCGAGCTGCATCGGCTCGACGCTCACGCCCCCATGCTCCCGGACCTTGGCCGCGATCTGCTCGAGTCGCTCGAGCGTTCGTGGTGCCAGCGGGACGAGCCGCCGCTCGGTCCAGCGGGGATCCGTCGGCCGGCCGCCGCCGGACGGCACGCGGAAGCGCTCTTCGATGTCCGCCAAGAGCTGCATCGCCCCGAAGTAGCCGCCTGACGCCCTGATCCTTCCTCCGCGTTCGGCGCCAAGGCCCTTGGCGATCTTGTCCATGTCGAGCTGCGTCTTCATCTTCTACTCCTCTGCGAAGTCGCGGATTGCGAAGTACTCGTCGCCCACCACCAGGCCGACCTCTCCCTGGCGGGCCTGGCTGCCCATCTTCCTGCAGAAGTCTCCGAGCTGGGCAAGGTTGCGACCATCCTGGATGTCGGCCGGCGTCGTGTAACAGTGCACGACGACCGGCTCGTCCTTCACCAGGGCCCCGCCCCTCTCGTCGTCGCGCCAGATGCCCTTCGCCTTCGGGTAGGCGGTCGCGCCCCCGAATACGCGCCCGAACATCTCGAGCGCCAAGTCGACCCAGCGCGGCTGATCGATTGGAGTCCTTCCGTCTCGTTCGACGCTCGGGACGAAAAGGACCACCAGGACGCGCTTGCGTCCGCCGCTCAGGGCCTCTCTGCCCCTGCCGGGCGGCTTTGTCGGCTTCTTCGCCGCGCACCGATCAATATAGATCGTTACCCACCGCGGTGCAACCGCCGGTTTGCCTACCGGTTTGGGGCAGTGCGCATGGCCATTTGATCGGTCTTGTTGTCGGGTGCGGCGTCGGTGCACTCTGTTTTGGCGTTGACGCCAGCCAGGTAGGGGGCTGAACGGTCAGGAAGCGCGATGAAGGACGAGACCCAGCAGACGCGAAGCAACGGGCAGCAGCGCCCCGGTCAACGGGTAGGCCGCGAGGCGCTGCTGGAGGCCATCTCCAACGAGCAGGCTCTGCTCGCACGGTTGGATCGCGAGCAGGGTGATGCCCGAACGCGCCTTGCCGCGCTCCATGCCGGGCTGGCGTCCCTGGGCGCCGAGCCGGAGATTCGCGTGCACCTTCCCCTCCCGGTCGCGGCTCCGGTCCTACGGACCTCCGCCGAGAAGGTGAAGCTGTTCCGGTCGCTCTTTCGCGGGCGCGAGGACATCTTCCCGACACGGTTCGAGAGCAAGAAGACCGGGAAGCCTGGCTACGCGCCGGCGTGTCGGAACAAGTTCGTCAAGGACGTCTGCGAACTGCCGAAGGTGAAGTGCGGCGAGTGTCCGAACCAGGCGTTCATCCCGTTCGATGACGCCGCGGTCGTGGGACACCTCACGGGCCGGCACGTGATGGGCGTGTACCCACTCCTCGAAGACGAGACCTGCTGGTTCCTCGCGGTCGACTTCGACAAGAGCACGTGGATGGAGGACGTGAGCGCGTTCGTCGAGACCTGCCGGCGCGTCGGTATCCCAACCGCCGTGGAGAGATCGCGCTCTGGAAACGGCGCGCACGTCTGGTTCTTCTTCTCCCTGTCGGTGCCGGCGGCTGCCGCGCGGAAGATGGGCTGCTACCTGATCACCGAAACCATGTCGCGGCGGCACGAGCTCAGCATGGACTCTTACGATCGGCTGTTCCCGAGCCAGGACACGATGCCACGAGGCGGCTTCGGGAACCTCATCGCGCTGCCGCTCCAACACGAGCCGAGGAAACACGGGAACTCGGTCTTCCTCGACGAGAACCTCCAACCGTACCCAGACGACAAGCAGTGGGGCTACCTCGCTTCCGTGCAGCGTATCGATGCAGCAACCGTGGAGATGATCGCGCGCGAGGCCACGCGTCAAGGGTCTGTCGTGGGCGTACGGCTCGCCGAGACGAGTGACGAAGAGGACGCGGCCCCCTGGACGCGCCTGCCGTCGCGAAGTCCGAAGTCGGTAATCATCACCGAGCCACTCCCGCCGACGGTTCACGCGGTCCTCGCGCAGAAGCTCTTCGTCGAGAAGGCAGGGCTACCGTCGCCTCTGATCAACCAGATCAAGCGGCTCGCGGCCTTCCAGAACCCGGAGTTCTACAAGAAGCAGAACATGCACCTCTCGACGGCGACGACGCCGAGAGTGATCGCGTGCGCCGAGGATCTGCCTGAGTTCGTGGGCTTGCCGCGAGGACGCCAGACCGAGCTCGAGGTGCTGCTGCGGGTACACGGCGTCTCGCTCAAGGTCGAGGACGAGCGGGTGACCGGCGACCCCCTTGGCTTCCGATTCCAGGGGAGGCTGACGCCCGTGCAGCAGAAAGCCGTGGATGCGCTGCTTGAGCACGACATTGGCGTGTTCGTGGCGCCGCCCGGCGTCGGCAAGACCGTGGTCGGCACCTACCTCGTGGCGAAGCGGAACTGCAGCACGCTGATCCTGGTACACCGGCGCCCGCTCCTCGACCAGTGGCCTCGACGACGCCCGTCTCGACACACTGTTCCTGGCGTTACCGGTCTCATGGAAGGGGACGTTGATCCAATACACGGGTCGGTTGCACCGCCTCCACCCCGCGAAGAAAGAAATTCAGATCTTCGACTACGTCGACCGCGAGGTCCCGATGCTGTTGCGGATGTTCGAGAAGCGGCTGCGCGGCTACCGCGCCATCGGCTACGCGAGAGGAGAGGCCCCCCTTGGGTACGCGGAGCCAAGCCACGAGGTCATCGTCGAGTACGACGAGGACGTGCTGCGATCGCTTGAGGAAATGGACGACTTTACGTGAGAGCCACGAAACGCAAGAACCGGCAGTTCCCCCGCATCAGCAAGGCGAGGCTCCAGGAGATGATCGAGCAGGCGACGGTCGACGCCTACGACGAGTCCGAGCAGATCACGGGCTGGTTCACGATGATCGAGGAGAACATGGCGGTCCCCTTCGAGACGATGGTCCTCGGGGTCTCCGTCACCGTGGAGCGCATCGACCTGAACCGCAGCGAGCAGATCGTCGCGGTCTGCCGGCGAGGTCGCGACCGCCAAGCGCTCCCAATCCTCGATCTCCCGCTGCCCGCGCCACCGCCGGACGGTGCGGAGTGGATCGAGGCGTACCGTAAGTGGCGTGGAGAGGGATGACCGACATGGGCAAGAAGTTCTCGCAGAACCTCCAGGACTGGGTCGAGGCACGAAGGCGCTTCCACCTGTCGCACGCGCACGTGCAGATGGCTCGGGAGCTTGGAATGAACCCGAGGAAGCTCGGGAAGCTCGACAACGAGGACCAGGAACCTTGGAAGGCGCCGCTGCCACGGTTCATCGAACACTTGTACTTCAAGAGGTTTTGCAGGGAGCGACCTGCAGTCGTGGTGTCGGTCGAGGAGCGGGCGCGCGCGCACGACAGGACGAAGGCAGCGTGGAAGGAAGCGACGCGCCGAGCCCGGTAAGACGATCGCCCTCCGGGAGGAGCGCGATGAGCGAGTACCAGTACTACGAGTTCCAGGCCATCGACCGGCCGCTGTCGGAAAAGGAGCTTGGGGAGTTGCGCTCCTGCTCGACGCGCGCCCGGATCACACCGACGAGCTTCGTGAACGACCACTCGTGGGGCAACTTCAAAGGCGACGAAGACGCATGGATGGAAAAGTACTTCGACGCGTTCCTCTACCTCGCCAACTGGGGCACCCACCGCTTCAAGCTGCGGTTGCCCACGCGGCTCTTGGACGCGAAGACCGCGCGACTGTACTGCGCCGGCGAACGCGCGTCGGTGCGCGAAAAGAACGGAAACGTGATCCTCACGTTCCTGTCCGAGGACGACGAGGGCGGCGACTGGGTCGAAGGGGAAGGCCAGCTCTCGTCGCTGATCTCGGTGCGGGCGGAGTTGGCCCGCGGTGATCTCCGCGGTCCGTATCTCGGTTGGCTCCTTTGCGCGCAGAACGGCGACTTCGACGACGATGAGGTCGAGCCTCCGGTCCCTGCCGGCCTCGGGCAGCTCAGCGCCTCACTCGAGAGACTCATCGAGTTTCTACGGATCGACACCGATCTCGTCAGCGCTGCGGCCAGGGAAAGCCAGCTGCTCGTCCACGTGGAGCCGAAGCCTGGGGAAGTCCGGGACTGGCTCGCGAAGCTGCCCGTCGCCGCGAAAGACGACCTTCTCATGCGCCTGATCGCGAGCGACGACGGCGCACTCGCGAACGAGCTTGTCCAGCGCATGAGGCGCGAGCGCGGGGCTGATCAGGGCATGGGGAGGGCGGTGACCAAGCGCCGAACCGTCTCGGACCTTCTTCGCGCCGCTGAGCAGGCTGCCAGGGAGCGGCAGCGCATCGCAGCCGAGAAGGCCGCGAAGGAGAAGGCCCGGCAAGATCACGCAGCCGCGCGCGCCAGAGCGAGGCACCTCGATCAGCTCGCTGGTAAGGAGCTCATGCTCTGGGAGAGGGTGAAAGGCCTCATCGCGACTAAGCAGCCGAAGAGCTACGACCAGGCCGTGGAGTTGCTCATGGATCTCAGGGCTCTCGCCGCTCGGAAGGATGAAGGTGCTTTCCGACAGCGTCTCGAGGAGCTGCGCATCGCGCACGCGCGCAAGCCGACGCTCATCGACCGGTTGCACAAGGCAGGGCTGTGATTCGGACGATCACTCTCCTGTGCTTTCCGGCTGTTCAACGCGACGCAGCGCACAGGTTCAGATCGATCGCGCTCGATCCGAACCTGGTCTCTGCTCTCCGTTGAACAGCGGCCGCGACCCCGCGCAAGAAGAAGGGAAGAGCCAGCACGATCACGTTACGAAGAGGCTCGATTTCTGCAGAGTTCCGGGCGACACCCCGCAGTTCCGCCTCAGTCTTGGAGACATTCTGGAGACGGCTCTGGGCAAGCCCACACGATTTGGCTGCTGCACCGGCGAAGTGGCTCGGAGAATGAGCGCCGCCTTGCCAAGGCGAGGGTCGCCGGTTCGAGGCCCGTGTTCCCCAACTCTCTGAACGTCCTGCGAGGGACCGGCGGGAGCGTTCGCGTTCGAGAGGTCGCTGGCAAGGAAGGCGGAGGTCACTCACCTCGTCACGAAAGGAAGCCGGGATGAGGCGTGATAGTCTTGGGCAGCATGAATATTGACCCCGGCGAAGAGATCGCGGGCCACCCCGCGAGGCACATTCGCGACGGGCTGCGCAAGAGCGGCGATAACTTCTACGCGGAGCGATTCTCCGAGCAGGCGAAGATCGGACTCGCTGAAGCGCACAAGCTTCTACGCAACTTGGCGAAGCTTGGCTACGTCGAGCAGAAGCCGGATCGAGACGGCGACTTCACGTGGGGCCCGACGCTGAAGGGCGGTCAGCTCATCAATGCGTCGGCGATGAAGCCCATAAAACGGGCCAGCGCTGAAAAGGCAGTTGCTGCGTTCCTGGGCCGCTGTGACGAGCTCGACATCGACCCCTACTGGCTTTACCGCGTAAAGCGCGTGAGCGTCTTCGGCAGCTACATTACCGACAAGGAGCGGCTCGGCGACCTCGACCTGGTTGTTGAGCTCGAGCGGAAGAACCCGGAGACGTTCATTGAGGACAGCAAGCGGCGCTCACACGAGGCCCGGATGAACGGGCGCGCCTTCCGCAACATCGTCGAGGAACTCTGCTGGTCCGAGATCGAGGTGAAGCAGTTCTTGCGTTCCGGGTCGAAGTACCTCCGAATGCACGAACTGTCTGACGGCCTCTTCAAGAAGAAAAAGATCGCAATGAAGGTAATCTATCCGAGATAACCACTCGCACAGTCGAACACGCGGCTCGCGGGTGACGAACAAAGCGCGATCGCGCAGGCACGGGCCTTGGCGTGCAGCCGGCTTCGAACCGCTCCTCGTGGGTGCACTCGAACGCGCGCGCGATTTTCGACGCCGGCACGCCGCCCATGGCAGCCGTTCACCGCCAGCCAACTGCGCAAGCTTCTCGGCTGAAACAGCGACGCTGCACGCAAGATGACGCTCGGCGTCAAACGGTGCCACGCCATCATGCTTCAAGGACTGGTCAGGATCTCCTGCTGGCGTAGGCCTTTCTTGGGTGCGCGGGATCCGGCTTGCAGAGTTCAGTGAGCTTCGCTCTCGTCGACGACGAGAAGTTCGTGGCCAACTTGGAGACATTCTGGAGACGCATCGAGTGCAGCCAGCTAACCAGTTAGATCCACTAGACAATTGGCGGGGTGTACGGGACTCGAACCCGTGGCCTCCGGCGTGACAGGCAGCGAAGAGGCTGTGGCACTCGATGGCAAGACTTCGCAACCCTCTGGAGCGAACTGGATTTCAGTCGGCCGTGAATTCTCAGCTCTTGTCACCCTTGGCAAGGGTTTGGACGCCGCGAGTTACACCTGAGTTACAGTCCCTGGGGTTGCGGCTCTCAGGTTGGTCCAGGCTCTTGTCGGTGCGGGAAGTCGCGGCCCGACTGAGGGTCTGCACCTCGACGATCTACAAGCTCTGCGCCGAAGGAAAGCTCCAGCACGCAAGGGTCTCTAACGCGATTCGTATCTCGGAAGCGGTTCTTCGAGCCTATTGCATGTGACTCAGGCTGGAGTCGACCTCAAACGTGTGAGCGTCCAACTTCACCTTCTTCGCCACCGAGGGCGACGTGTCGTCGCTGCGCTCGGCGGATCAGACGTCCACCGGAGAGCCGGTGGATTCATCGATCGACTACACTGCGCCCGGTCCCGAAGTTCGTCTCGATTTCGTGTGCCAGCTGCCCGTCACATCGGCTTCACCCCGCCCTGAGAGCCCCGAAGGGCGGGGCTCGCCAACTCCTTGAGGTCGTCGATCAGGAAATCGACGAAAGCCCGCGCCGATCGCTTCGCCCCGCGCCCGGCGGGAAATACGGCGTTGATCTCTTGGGAAGGCATGCTCCAATCTTCGAGGATCCGGACGAGCGCGCCGCTCGCCAGCTCCGCGCGACATCCCCAAAGCCCGGTCGAAACAATGCCCAGTCCGGCCACCGCAGCGGCAGTCGCGCCTTCGTTGACGGTGAAAGTGAGCCGCCCCTTGACGCGCAAAGAGACGGTACGGCCCTCGCGCTCGAACGACCATCCTGCTGACGACATCCCGGGCGGTCCGATGATGAGTGCATGATTGGCGAGCTCCGCGGGCGAGGCCGGTTTGCCGGCGCGGCGGAGATACGCCGGCGATGCGGCGAGCAGCCTCTGATTCATCCCGATGAACCGAGCAGTGCCGCTGGAGTCGGTCAACTCGCCGAAGCGCAACGCCACATCCACTCCCTCGCGAACCAGGTCCTGGCGCCCATCGTCCAGGAGCAGGTCCATTCGCAGCGCCGGATGGCGCGAGAGAAATCGTGGCAGGCGCGGAATGATCTCCCGGGCGGCGATGCTGGTCGGCAAGGCTAGGCGCAGGACTCCGCGCAGCTCGCCGGTGCCGCGGGCCGCCTGATTGGCTTCCTCGAGAGCGTCGAGGAGCGGCTCGACTCGGGTAAGGTATTCGCTGCCCGCCTCGGTGAGAACGACTGCGCGGGTCGTTCGCGTCAAGAGTGGTGCACCTACTTCGCGCTCCAGGGCGGCGATGATCCGCGACGCCGAGGGTTGCGAGATGGCCAGCTCGCGCCCGGCGCGAGAGAAGCTCC